>Ga0315291_10001456_pt1 | contig 31628 bp, 70 predicted proteins | sample YL17G12_20_MG_FD_203070 | JGI IMG/M metagenome (GOLD analysis project Ga0315291, IMG submission 203070) | Sediment microbial communities from Yellowstone Lake, YNP, Wyoming, USA - YL17G12_20 | ecosystem: Environmental > Aquatic > Freshwater > Lake > Sediment | place: USA: Wyoming | collected...
ATTATGCTGATATTATAATAAAAATGCAAAGAGATAAAGGAAATCTTATATTAAAGCAACTTAAGAATAGAAATGCGAAAGAAGAACAACCAATCAAGATATGCTCTGACTTTGATAAGGAAAGTCTTAAACTATGGTATGAAGGAGAATCTTTAAAGAAAAATCAATGGCAAGTCTGTTTGGAAGCTATTTTAGTTTATATAACTGAAAATAACCTTAAAAAGTTTGAACTCAAAGAACTAAAGGAATTATCTTTGGTTAAAGGGTTTAAGAAAAACTCTTTGTTCAATGCTCTACTAGAACTACAAAATCAGGGTATAATCAAAAATGTCGGAAAAGGAAAATATGAAGTCCAAAATGGGGGGGTATAAAATATGTCTACAAGTGGGAATAAGAAAGCAAGGAAGATAATGGCTATTCATTTAGGAAGAAAATTATCCATATTTGAGATAATTCATCATAAAGACAAAAATACAAATAATAACAACATAAAAAATTTGGAGATAACAACTAGAGAAAAACATACTTCTTTTCATCATGCTGGTTCTAAAAAAAATTATCCAAAAAACTGTAAAAGAAGGAGAAAACTATAGGGGTCCATTTCCTATGGAACTTTAGTCCAACCCTAAGGTTTGGACTATAGTTTAATCGTTTACACCCTATAAGGTGTGTAAACTATTAAACTATCATAGTTTCCTTGTCTAAATAGTTGAAATAAACGATGTAAACGATTAAACTATAGGGGTCCATTTCCTATGGAACTTTAACAAAAATGAACCAAAAAACCCAAAAACAACCAAAATACATCACCTGGAAATGTCCAGCTTGTGGTTATACTTACACCATAAGCCAGAAAGAAAACATAGATTTGGTAAAGAGGTTATGCCCAAAATGTATGTTTAAAGTTAAAATGGTTAAAAGTAAAGAAAACAAACATGGCAAAGACTAAAAGGAAGATTAGAAGAATTTGCAGGAGATGTGGAAAGTTATTCATTCCTACTGGCAGATACTCTCGTTTTTGTGATAAGTGTAACCTTTCCCCACAAAATCAAAAAAAATGCAAAATTGAACACTTAAAATGAAAATTAGGACTATTCTACAACCAAAATCAATGTCAGGAATAAAATACTATGCCAAGTTTGAAGATCCTCTTTTTTCTTGATTTCATAAAGGGGATGATATGTAGTCATAGTTTAGCATATCCTTGTCTTTTTTATCTCCTTATTCCTGATTAAAAATAAACAATAAAACTTAAAAAGGATATTATATTATAATTGAAAGGAGGTTAAATAAACAATGGGGCAAATAATAATCAAAGATGCTGTTCAAAGAAAACCAGGATATTTATATTATGTTGATGGTGAAGGTAATGTCTGCGAAGCTAGAATGGCTAGAGGAAATAAGAAGAATAAGAAAAATCTGAAAAAATAATAATCAATTAAATAAATCCAGGAGGTAAAAAAATGGCAGAAATAAAAGCAATACAACCACAAACAGGGACTTGGGCAAAATTACCAACAGAGAAGATTGAACTCAAACCCAAAGTAGTTTTTGATGTTAATATACCAGTTGTAGTTACTTTTAAAGAAAATGAACCAAGAGAGTATCAAGGAGAAACAAATGCTTATTATGTTTTTGATGTCATCATAGATAAAGAAGACAAAGCAATTGTAACATCTGCTTGGACATTATTAAGAGAGTTAAAGATACTAACTCCTTTAAAAGGAAAAACAGTTAAGATAACAAAGAAACTATTGAAAGGAAAACAAAACTTTGAAGTAATATTAGTATAGATTTTATTTGGGGCTTTCAGCCCCTTTCATACTCTCTATGAGAAGCCGAGAGAGGTTGTGTTATTTTTGCCATACAGAATTAATAATCCTTTCCTCTCTCGGTTTAAAAAAAATGAAACGAAAATACAAAAAATGCTAACAAGCAACAAATTGAAGATTTGTTTTTATAGCTCCTCGCTTAATGAGTTCTTTACTCTTACATATCGGGCATATTATTTCGTTTGTCATCTTATATAACCTACACTTATATAAGGATTATACCCTTTATAAAACTTTCTATTATATAACAACTACTTTATAGTTACATATTATATAAGGAAAGGTTTATAAACTCTATTTTATTAAGTAATTTATGGAAGTTCAATTAAAAGTTAAGGGTTACAAATGTGAAAGGTGTTCTCACGAATGGCAACCCCGTAAAGCAGATTATCCAAGAACCTGTCCCAAATGTAAGTCAGCTTATTGGGACAAGCCAAGACAAAATAAAATAAAAAAGGAAAAGAAATAAAATGGGTTTGAAAGGATATATTGGAAAATTGAAAAAGTCAGGAAAGACCAATTTAGAGATTTTAGAAATATTTTATAATAAAAAACCTTTTTCAAGTTATGAAGGAGTTTGTATTGCAGATTATCTAAATAAGAAATATTCCAAAAATGAAAAGACTTACAAAAGATAAATCTATATTAATGGCAAGAGAAAGAGCATTTAGACACTTTGAAGAAATGAAGAAATGGGAAAAAGAAAATACATTGATTAGATTTATTCTTAGAGGATTTAAATGTAGTAAAATGCCCCGAGCTTAAAATGAACCCAAAAAGTAATGGCAAAACAAAAAAAACAGAAGAAATAAACTTTGATAAAATAACAGAAGAAAATGTTATGGTAATGGCTAATAGTTTAAATTATGTTTTAAAAAACACACAAGAGTATAGTCATAGAAATATCCTTTCAAATAAATTAAAGAGAGCTTATCTCTTTGGATATGGAAAAGCTCTTAATGAATTAAAGACAAAAAAATCTAAAGATATTTTAGAGAAAATAAAGAAATTGATTTTATATAACGAACAAGAATATGTTTTATTACTCAAGTCGGGGAGTAAATTTTTTTCTAAAGCTAAAAAAATAGGAGATATTAAATAAAATGGAAGAACCTCAATATGGCGGACTAATTGATAAACATTATTTCTATCAAATAGGAATTATTTTATTGATGATAATTGGAGTAATTATCATAATAATGTTAATCGGGAGAAATCTTGCAGATAAATATGATTATAGTTCTTTTTGTGATTATGACTCTTGCTCTCAAGAAAGTGATAATTGGATTATAAATGGAAGTAAATGTTTTGATAGAAATAATACTGATTGTCAGGATTTTTTAAGATTATGGGAAGTTTGTCAATCACATAAAAGGAGAATTGGAAGTTGTTAAAATGAAGATAAAAAATTTATTAGAAATGATAGGTTTAATTGCAATAGGAATAGTTATAGGGATGATTTTGAGTTGGATATTTATTATAGTTGGAGTTAATAATTTTATAAATAATATCTTACCACATATTCAAATAGAGAATATTAATTTTGACTTAAATGAAACAGCTCTTGTTCAAGAAATAAATAAGAGTTTAGGAATATAAAATGGGATTTCCATTAATAGATTGTGGTGAATGTTCTGGATTTTGTTATATAGGGAGTAATTCAATAAATCCTGTTTGGGCAACAGCAATTAATTTATCTTGGAATGGAATTACCTTTTTGGGATTTTTGTTTTTAGTTTTTTATATCTATCAACAATTTAGAATTTGGAGAAGTTAAAATGAAAAAAACATCAATAGTTTTGTCAGTCTTGTTTTCTTTATTGGTAATGGGAATATTAATTTTATCAGTTATTATCGCAGGAAATAAATTTAGTGACCAAATGCTTTTTTATTGCTGGGAAAATAATTTTAATAATGTTACACTTAAAGGAGATTTTTCAGGAGAATTAAATTGTTTAGAATATTATGAGAATGTATATTCCAATGGCAAATGGTCTGAAAAATGTTCTAATTGGTTTTTGTCAGATAAAACAGACTGCCATACTTTATGCAATATAGACTGTGAATATCAAAATAAGAAAAGTAGAGAACAGGGGGGAAATTTTATTTGTGTTTGTTAAAATGAAAATTAAAGTAAGTTCAACAGAGTATGAAATTATAATAGATACAAAAGAAACAACTTTGGTTGAATGGTTGATGTGTTTAGAGGCACAATATCCTTTATTAGAATATAAAAAGGTAGAAAATACAAAAAATGCTAACAAGCAACAAACTAAAGAATTGGATGAAACATTTTTATCATTATAGTTCAGACCAAGATAACAAAGATAGCAAACTACAAGATGAATTTAAAGAATTAAGAGAAATAATTAAAGAAATAAAGTTATTGGAGAAAAACAATGACAACTAAAGTTTATGCTTATCCACAAATTAGTATGTTAAGTCCTATAAAAATAATGGAGAAAGAAAAATCTATTGTAATTGGGGGTTTTACTATTGATGGGGGATTTTATTTAAAAGAGCCATACTCACTGGTAAAAGAAAAAGTTAAATCCATAAGTGGAGAAAAATTAATTTATTATAATATTATTAAAACTTCAAGAAAAATGATTAATCACGAAAAGGCATTAAGAAAATTGATAGGAGAAAAACAATGACACCACAAAATCATAATCAGCAAGGAAGCGAAAAGGAGCAAGGTAACTTTCAGCCTACTCTGGAGACACAAAAGACGACTGAACAACTCTACAACAGAAAGAAGGGAGCAGTTAGTCCTGATAACCAGCTTCCTGCTGATAAAATAAGAATGAACTGGACAGGATTATGTGCAACATCAGATAATAGAAACCAGTGTTCAAATGATAATTGCACTATGTTTCATATTTGCAGGATTAAAATACCAATTCAACAAGCCAAACAAGAAACCTTAAAGAAAGTTAAGGAGATAATTGATAATTTACCTACAACATTTCAAAAAGATTATGCTACTGGGAAACAAAGTGCAACCATTGAAGTAAAAGAACTTAAACAAAAAATAGAGGAGCTTATAATATGAAAACTGAAAAAGATAAAATAAAAGAAACTATGGTTAGTTTAAAATATCTTAACTTGATGATAAAGAAAGCCATTCAATCAGAAAGAGCAAGAATAAAAGAGGAGATTGGGAAAATCGATATTGAGGAGTTTATGGGAGAATATTGTTTTAAAGCAAGGACATTTAAACAAGAACTTTTAAAAGCTATAAGAGAAAAACAATGACATACTCCCATACCCTAAAGGGCAGGGTATCTTAACGAACCATGGAAACAAACAAAATATATCAAGGCGATGTGTTGGAAGTCTTAAAGACTTTTCCAGACGAAAGTATAAATTTAGTTGTGACAAGTCCACCCTACAATATTGGAATTGATTATGGCATATATAAAGATAATCTTAATTGGATAGATTATTATTCTTGGTGTGAAAAGTGGCTTAAAGAATGTTACAGAGTTTTAAAATCAGATGGAAGAATTTGTTTAAATCATTATTTGAGTTTGGGAAATGCTAAAGAGAGAACAGCACCAATTATGGAAATAAACTCTATTGCTTTGAAAGTTGGATTTAAACATCATTCAGTTGCAGTGTGGCAAGATATAACTCTTGCGAAAAGAACTGCTTGGGGAAGTTGGTTAAGTGCATCTGCACCATATATTAATTCCCCATTTGAAGGAATATTAATTATGTATAAATTAGATTGGAAAAGAAAAGAAAAAGGAAAGGATACAATTAAAAAAGAAGACTTTATAAAATTAACAAGAGGAATATGGGAAATTCCAACAGAAAGAAAACAATTAACGAAAGCGAATTTTCCAGTCATCTTACCAGAGAAATGTATTAATTTATTAACATTTGAAGGAGATATTGTGCTTGATTGTTTTATGGGTTCTGGAACTACTGCAATAGCTTGTATTAAAACAGAAAGAAAATATATTGGGATAGAAGCAGTTGAAGAATATTGTAAAATTGCAGAAGAGAGAATACAAAAAGAACTTTCACAAACTAAATTAAATTCGGAGGGCAAGTTTTTCTCTTCCCAAGCCTAAAGGCAAGTTGGGTATCCGAAAAACACGATTTATATGAAAGAACAAATTGATGAGCAAATAATCTGCAAAAGAGAAGTCTTTGATAACATTCAAAGAGTTAGAAATGGACAACCCCTAACTAAACCATTAAAATTATTAAATCAATTTTGTGAATTTAAAAAAGAATGGGATAATATTTATGATTTAACTCACGAAGAAGAAATTAAGGAAGAAGTTAAAGCTCGTATGAAAGCTTATGACCAAAAGCCAGAAGTTAAAGCTTATCATAAAGCTTATCAGAAAGCTTATAACCAAAAGCCAGAAGTTAAAGCTTATCATAAAGCTTATAATCAAAAGCCAGAAGTTAAAGCTCATAAGAAAGCTTATAATAAAGCTTATAACCAAAAGCCAGAAGTTAAAGCTTATAATAAAGCTTATAACCAAAAGCCAGAAGTTAAAGCTCATAAGAAAGCTTATAACCAAAAGCCAGAAGTTAAAGCTTATCATAAAGCTTATCAGAAAGCTTATAACCAAAAGCCAGAAGTTAAAGCTTATCATAAAGCTTATTATCAAAAACATAAACAAAAAATAGAGGAGTTGGGAAAATGATTGCAGAACAAAGAGCAGATTGTATATTAGGGATTTGTTTATTATTAATAGTAATAGGAGCTCTTTTGTTTTTCATTTGCTTAATTTTAAATATTAGTAAAATAATTAGTGATGATTTTATATTTTATATGTTTATAAGTTTATTATCGATATTTCCTATATGTATGATATTAATATTTATAAATTTTTTATTTAAGTAAAATGGCACTGCAAACAATCATAACAAACGAAGAACAAAAAATAAACCAAGAGTTTGACTTATCTCATATAGATACAAATCTCTGTGTTTATTACTTTATAAGCCATCACCAGAATAATGGAATAGGAAAATTAGCTTTATGCAAATTAAGATGCGATGGTTACGGGAATATAAAAAATAAGAAAAAGGAGTTTTATTGCCATAGTTACAGGAAGGTGAGCCAGATAAAATGATAACCAACAAAATAATAATATTAGATGATAATGAATTAAGCATTTTAAAATATGCAGAGGAGTTTCCAGAAAACTGGCGAAAGATTTGTAAAGCATTAGAAGAGAGAAAGGAGGAGAAAAACAATGACACCACTACAAAAACGAATAATATATGGGATTATAGGAATAATTAAAGCAGGAGGAAGTATGATTTTAGCTGTTGTTTGGGCTTATGTTGGTTTTCTTGCTTTGAGTTTTGCTATTAAAAATAATCCTCTTATAAATTTAGATGTTAGAATTTTCTTTCCATATATAAATTGGTTTTATGCTCCTATAATTTTTATATATGAATCTATAATTAATATAAGAAGTTTAAATAAAGGTCAGAAAAACAATGACAACTGAAGAAGGAATTTGGATATGTAAATATTGTAAAAGAGACAAATATAAGGGAAAACACTCTCTCGGATTTAGTCTTTGTAAATGTGATGTTTGTGGAAAAGAAAGACATTGTGTTTATGTTTTAAGCGAGGTAATGGGAAAATGACAACTGAAAAAGAATGTCCGAACTGCCTGAGTAAAAACATAAGTGATGGGAAAAGCGATTTTATTTATTCTATCACAGAGCAAAGAGAGATACCAATACAATTCTGCAATGATTGTCATTTGGAATGGTTAATAGAAGGAGAAAAACAATGAACATAAAAAGATATGAATTAATAAAGAAAGTTGTAGATATAATTAAGACAGCAAATCCTTATGAAATTGAGATTAGAGATTATACTGATTTGGAGTTAGTTTTTAAATTTAAAGCTAAGAAAGTTATAGGAGAAAAACAATGACAACTGAAAAAGAATTAATAATTAAAGCATTACAAATAATTCAAACATGGTATGAATGCTCATCTCCAATGGCGAGGAGAGATTTAGATAAAATTATTTTGGAGTTAAAACAATCAGGAGAAAAACAATGACAACTGAAAAAGACATAAAAGAATGGGCATTAAATGATTATAAAGAAATTAGAAGCATCTCTACTCAAGAATGTGCTTTAGACAGAATGATTGAAAGATTGATAGAGAAAGTAGAACAAGAAATACGCAAACAGGTTTTAGAAGATGTAAATAAGATGATTAATGATTTTAATAAGATGATTGATGATTTACAAAAGTTAGGAAGTGATAGATTAAAGAAGATTTATTATATTAATGTTGATAAACTCAAACAATCCTCAAAGAATTAGGAGAAAAACAATGACACAAACTTGTAAAAAATGCAGCAGAAATTATAAAACATTAACAAATGAAGGTTTTTGTTATCATTGCCATATTTTTAAATATAAATCTGCTCCAAATATAAAGCAGTTTGGGAATAATGAGGTTAAGAAAAATGAATAAAGATAAAATAAATAAACAAATTGAAAGTCTTAAAAGAAAACATAAAGAAAAAGATACTCGTACAGTAAGATGTTATATTTGTAAAAAGAAAATGTATTATATAGGACATTCTAAATTTGAACCTGAATATCAAATTGTAGATGATGACCATCACTTTATTGGTTATATTCATAAAAGGTGTTTAAAATGAATAAAGATAAAATAAACAAAATAATTCAAGGTGATTGCTTAGAAGTCTTAAAAACATTTCCAGACGAATATATTGATTGTATTGTAACAAGTCCACCATATTGGGCTTGTAGAGATTATGGAGAACAAAATGAAATAATATGGGATGATGATAAGAATTGTAATCATGAATTTGAAATTAAAGACAGGAAAATACATTCAGGAACTTCAAATGGAACAGTTCAAGCAAGTATAGACAAAGAAGGGGGATATGCTACTGATTGGAAATATGAAGATAAGTATTGTAAAAAATGTGGAGCTTGGAAAGGACAATTAGGTTTGGAAGAACATCCACAACAATATGTTAATCATATTGTTCAAGTTATCAAAGAATGTAAGAGAGTTTTAAAAAAGTCTGGAACTATTTGGCTTAATTTAGGAGATAGTTTTTATACAAAAAGTGGAAGTGGACAAAGAAGTAATTATTTAGAAAGACATAATGAAATTCAAACAAGAGGAAAATTTAAATCAAATTGGTTACAGAATAAACAAAGACTATTGATTCCTTATAGAATTGCTATTGCTTGTCAGGATGAGTTAGGATTGATTTTAAGAAATGATATTACTTGGATTAAACAAATAATTAACTGGAAAACTAAAGAAAGTTTTGGGGCCTCTATGCCTACAAGTGTTCAGGATAGATTAAATACAAATTCAGAAGCTATCTTTTTATTTGTTAAAAGTCCTGATTATTTTTTTGATTTAGATGCTATTAGAGTTAAACATAAAGATGTTTCAATAAAAAGAATGAATTATGGATGGGATGGACACAGAGAACCTGAATCAAGTTATGTAGGATTAAAATCAGAAAATATGTGTAATCCAAAAGGAAAAAATCCAGGAGATTGTATTATGTTTCCTTTAGAGCCTAGTTCAGAAAATCATTATGCTATGTTTCCTAAGACATTAGCAGAGTTTTGTATTAAAGCTGGATGTCCTGGAGAAGGATTAGTTTTAGACCCATTTTCAGGTGGAGGAACAACTTGTTATGTTGCTAAACATTTATTAAGAAATTATATAGGAATTGAAATTAACAAACTCTATATTAAAGAAATACAAAATACTAAATTAGCACAAGAGGTATTAAAATGACTAAAGAACAATCCTGTCAAAATTGCAAATATAATAATTGTTGCAGTTTAAAAAAACAAATAGAACAAGCAAATAGCTTAAATGAAGATGTTGATTTTATCTGTAAAGATTGGGAGGAAGAATGAATAACTATCTTTTAATATCATTTATATGTGCAATAGAAACATTTGTTTCAGGGCTTTTGTTTTCATTAGTTGCAAATGGAAATCAGATTTTAGAATTATCTGAATTTGTCAGTTTATCCTGTATTTTTTTATTTGCAGTATTAACTTTGGTTTTTGGAGTGGAGGTAAAATGAGTAAAACAAATTGTAAAATAAGTAGAAGATTTGGAAGCATAGAAAACATAATAACTTTAATAGAGTTGGAAAAAGAGAAAATCTGCAAGGATAAAGTTTTAATAGAGAAAGATTCAACTTTAAAGGATTACTTTGGATGCAGGGAGTGTTCAGGTTATGAAACTAAAAAGGAGTGCTATAATTAAATAAAAAATTAATTTTTATTCTAATTTTCTAAATACATCCAAAAGTTCCAAAGCTCTTGCCTGATGATATTGTGCTAATGCTCCAATTTCTTCTTTAGTTAATTGTTTTGGACGATTTTCTTTCTTTCTTGGAATTGGAATTTCAGATTGTTGTTCTGTATTATCATCAGTTTCTTCATCAGAATCTTCATCTTCTTCAATATCTTCTTCTTCTTCATCAATTCTTTGTTTCTTTTTTCCAAATTTCATTTTATTGTTCACCTCCTTGTATTTCTTTTAATAATTTATCTAAATTTTGATTCTGAATTGTCATATTCATATCTGGAATATTTGAACTTTGTTTATACATAAACAAGAAAAATCCAAAAATTAATAACTGAAAAAGAACACTTCCAGCAAGAGATGATATTTTAGAACCTATATTTATTTTTTCCCAGATAATAATTAAATTCCATATACTTCCTAAACTGCTGATTAGCATTAAAATCATTCCAATTAAATAAAAAGTTTTTATGTTGAATTTCATTTTGGATATTTTGGAATTTTATTTTTATTTTTGATGGTTTCTTTTTGTTTTTTAAATGCAGTTTGAGTATCAATATCAATTCTTCTGGCTATTTCTTCTGCCTTGATTCCTGGAAATTTCTCAATCATTGCATTTCTCCTGAAATCATAACTAACATTTTGCCCATTTTGTTTTGCCTTAAAATAAATTCCTTTTAATTGGTTTGCATAATTGGAAGTCATGACTGCTATTCCATCATCTATGATTAAAAATAATTTTATATCAAGACCCATTTCAATTTCTTTTTTTATTGTTGCCATATTAAATACTGATTGGTATTTTTAATAAAAATTCCTCTTCTAATTTATCCTGCCTATTAATTAAAAATATTTCAAGTAAAAGAAATAAAGATTGCAAACCAAAAAAAAACAAACCTAAAATTATATTATCCAAAACAAAAAATAAATATGAAAAACCAGCAGATATAATTACTAATTTAAACATTAAGGATATTAATGTTAAAAATAATAATTTTCCAGTATTAAACCTGATTTTCTTTAAATCATCCAAGTTTTCAATTCTTTTTCTTTTTTCTTGTTTATCCATATTTAAGGAGCTGTTGATGGTTTAACATTTTGAATATTTGAACAACCCTGAATTAATAATTCCCCTACTTTATCTGTTGCATGATTCACCATCTGCATACAGATAACGATAGTGATAATGCAAAGTATAACACAAAGTCCAACCATGACATAAGGCATTATTTTTTCCCAAGTTCCTTTAGTTTCATCAACAGCTTCCCTATAAATTCTTACAGAAGCATCCCTGTATTCAGCAGGAGCAATTTCAAATAATAAATCCAAATTATCCATTTCAACTTTTGAAATCGGAACTAAAACTTTTTGATCTTTTGGACTTCTCATACAGATAAATCCTTTTTTTCCAAATAAATCATGCAAATGGCTTGTCTTTCCTTTTTCAATAACTCTATTATCAGAAGTTTTCAATAAAATTCCTCTTCCATAATCAAAAAAATGAAGAAAACTTTTTGGCTTCATAAAACCTGCTTTCATCTGATTTAAGCCTACTTTTCCATTACCAAATCTTACAACTTCTATGCAATTATATTTTAATTTTGATTTTCTGGAAAAATATCCATAAAAAAAAACTATTACAATAACCAATAAGACTATAAGAGTAATCCAAAAAGCTGTGGATTTCAAATAAGTCGTGATAGTTGTAGCAATGCTTCCTGTATCAACCATTTTCTTTAATCTCCTTCATAAATTTCTTCATTATATTCTTTTAAAATTTTGATTACAGCATCATTTTTAGAGCATTTTGATTTTTTGCAGAAAGATTCTATCATTTCATTAAGCTCTTCATCTAAATAGATTATCACCTGTGGCATAAATTATATTATAATTTAGGGTTTAAATAGTTTGTTATAAAACAAAATTTCCCCATAAGCCATAAAGAGTAATTACCATAATAGCCAGGATTATAAGAACTATGACTAGGATTATCATGGATTTCTTTGTCGGTTTGTTTATTATGTCAGATTTCATTAAAAGATAATCATTTAATCTTTATTATCAAAGATTTTAATTTATTTTATCTTCTCCTTTAAATTATTATTTAATTCATTATTTTTAAAATCTTTAACTTGATTTTTAACAAAAGTGCATTTCCATCTAGAAGAATTAAATGAACTTTGTGAAATATGATATTTCATAAAAGGACATCTTATAAAAAATTCTCCATCATTACAAGTTGCTCTTTCTGGGAAATTACATTTATCATCAGAATTTAATTTTGGATATTCTCCTTTTGTTGTTGTCTTTCCTTTTTCTAAAATATATTTTTTTTCTACAATAACAAATTCATCTCCTATCTCTTTCACACAATCATGATAATATTCCTGTTTTTTCATTTTTGATAAATGTCTCCTATTATTAATCTCATTTGAGATTTTTCTTCAAAACTAAAAATATCTGGACTTACATAATGTTGAATAGCTGTTGAAATATCATGACCCATATGTCTTGAGATTCTAACTGCATCTATGTCTAAAGCAATTAGCCAATTCTCTAAAGTTTTTCTAATATTATGAATTGAGAACATAAACCAGTCTTTTATTCCAATTTCTTTCAAAGTTTTTTTCATTGCAATATTTCCTGCTGGAGTTGATAATATTCCAATAACATCCTCATTATTTTTGTTTTCAGTATATTTTTTTAATCTCTTTGTAAATTGTGAAGAAATAGGAATTGTTCTTGGTCTTGGATTTTTTTCTCCTTTTTTAGCTTTAACTTTTGTAACTCTTAAAGTTATTCTCTTATTTATAAAATCAATATCTCCTATTTTTACATTTCTAATTTCATTTATTCTTCCACCAGTATTTAATAAACAATCAAAAGTAATCTTTTGATTTTCTTTTAGATTATCAAAAAATTTCATCCATTCTTTTGGAAAGAAAAATCTGTCTCTATTTGTCCTGACAGAATAAGTTTGTCCATTTTTGAGTGTTAAACATTTTATATTTTGTTGTTTTTCATTCATCTTTCCTCTATACTTAATTAATGAATTTAATCTTTAATAACAAAGATTATAATATTTATAAATATATTTATTTTTATTCATAAAATTTTTTATAATGAAAAAAAGGTTTTGGATAAATAAACTCGCTTGTTAAGTTTTCTATCTCAATTCCTGTTTCATTTGTTTCTGATAAATAAGGAATCATAGAAGTTATATTTATCGGCTTGTAAAGATTGTTCTGACTGCAATTCTCATAAATCATTTTCACCCCCTTGCCATTGATACATTCAGAAAGATCAGGATTTAAATCTGCACATAACTGGCATGGAGTTTTTAAGAACTCTATTTTATAATACCATTTAAATGCCTGGTTCAAAGCCAACAAACCAATAGCTGTAACTATTGTAATTTGCAGGATTGTAGTTATTAACTTATCAGTTTTTTGCTTTGTGGATACCATTTGTAGTGTATAATATCTCCCTCGATGAGCAAATAGTTATTCGTCTAGCCGAATAACTAATACCTTGTTCATACTTATTATATATTGGTTTTTTTCACCCCACCATTTCAAGAGGGGTAGCTTTTAACCTCCAATCTTTGAAAGTATTGTAACTTAATCCTAATAATCTAGCAAATTCTTTTTTGGTTTGAACAGGAAATTTGATATTTGTTAATTTACTTTTAAATTCTCTAAATTGTTGTTTGGTTTCATCAATCTTTCTTTTTCCTATTGAAGAAATAGCTTCATCTTTTTTCTTTTCATAAGTATCTTCGTCGTAAAGTTTAGGAAATACATAAGGAATCCATCCACCAAAGCCACCATATTTTCTCATTGCTCTTTCATAACAGCGAATGTGTTTTAATTTCCATAATCTATTTAATTCTTTTTTCCCTCGCCTGGTAATATACATATAGTGTCCATATTTATCATTCTTTCTTCCACAATTCATGTGAATCAAAGCATGAGTTCTGTCAATTCTTAAATCTTCTTTTAATTTATCAAATCTTGGAATACATAAAACAAATACATGATGTTTTTTTCTTCCCATCATCGCAAACTTCAATAAATTTATCTGACTTCTATTCCACCATTCAATTGATAATCCTCCAAGACATGCTTCATCCCATCCAATTAATCCATTGCTGTTGCTTTTAGCCCATTCAAACATAGCTTCACTGTCAAAGTATAATCTTTCAATTGTAAATTCCCTTCCAGTTGCACAATGAAAATAATAAAGAAGATAAGATAGCATATTAGTTTTTCCAGAACCCTCGTCGCCATCAACAAGAATCCAAACATCTTTGATCCTTAATTGTTTTGTAAGCAATTCCAATTTATATTCTAATTTAGCATCTATATGAAATGGAAATTCTTTTATCATTATATTTCATCCTCATCATAAGTTTCTTTATATCCGAACATCTTATGTCTTTGCATCAGTTCCCATAAAGTTATTTCAAGTTTACATAAAGCATTTTCAATTTTTTCATAACTTTCAGGAGAATTGGATTTTTTTTGGTAGGTTGATTTATTTTCATTAATAATTTTTTGTATTTCATTAAACAATAAATAAATTTTTTCTTTTTCTTCTCGTTCTAATTCTTTAGAAATTTCTGTGAATAAATCTCTCTTTAATAATTTGAACCATCTTGGAAAATCTCCAAGTTTTCTTGCCATAGAAATTTCCTGGAGAGTTACACCAACAACTTTTTCTGCATAAACTCTTCTCAAATCCCAAGTAAGATTCTTTTCGTCATCATCATAACTTGAACCAAAGTTTGACCTCCATGCCATAAGAGAGTATATAATAAGGAATTTATAAACATTATTATTAAAAGTAGTAGAACAATAAGATTTAAATACTACTACTACTTATGTATCTTATGGATAAACAAGATCAAGAAAATAGTTCAACAGCAGAACAAATATTAGAAGAAATAAAGCAACAGGAAAATAGAAAAAGTAAAATGATTAATAATATTATAGAATTTTTAAAAGAATACAGAATCAAAAATACAACAAATAAAAATCCAAAAAATAAATTTATTTGTGCTGTTTGCAATAAAGAAATTAAATATAATTGTTTAAGTTATTTTCAAAATAATAATTGGAGAAAATCTATTTGTATAGATTGTGATAATAAAATAGAAAAATTGTTAAAATGAAATTCATAAACAAAAAACAAACAATAAGACCACAATACAGATTGTTCATTAAAGTCAGAGATAAGAGCAAACCTATAATGATTGATGAACTTAACAGACCAAGAATCCCTGTTATCTGGAAAGAAGTAAATCAGGTAAATTTAGGAAGTGTAAAAATTCCAAACAAAGATATTTTTGAAATCAGATATGAACCTATTTTTGAGAGTGATGAAAATGATGATAAAATGTTTTAGGTGTGGCTATGAATGGAATACTTGTTCTGAATTAATTTATGTTACCTGTCCTAACTGCCAGACAAAAAATAAAAGATTAAAGGAAGATAAAAATAAAACAATAATTCTAGAGGAAGAATAAGATGGAATTAAAAGGAATCTGGATTGATAAAAGAACTGGAAGATTAAAAATAGAACCAAAGAATAAATATAAATGGTTTCCTTCTTGGAAAGATTTATTTATTATAGAAAAATATCCAGAAATAATATTAACAAAAGAAGAAGCAATAGAAAAAGGAATAGACATAAATGATTCAGACAAATATTTTACAAAGATAGATAATTGGAGAGTTCCAATCAATATTAAAAAAGAAATGTAGAACAATATAGAAAGATATTTATACTCAATTCTGTTTAGATATTTATTAATAAATAAATTAGCATACAAAAAAAATGAGAGTGAATTTTTATTTCAAAGATAAAAATAAAAATGTATGTTATCTTTCTTTAGGAGATTTTTATGGCAGTAAATATATTTAAACCTTCAACCTGGTTTCCAAAAAAACCAATAGAAGTATCTCCAAAACAAAAAGCAACTATGACTCCTATTGCTCCAACAACAACAGCAGTTAGAAGTATTGATATTATAAGAACTGATACATCTGGAAAACCAATAGGAGGAGGAGCTATTACTGTTACTGGAAAAGGAGCTTGGACTTCTGGTGGAGGAACAGGAATAACTCCTGCAACACAGGTTGTTGCAGGAGCAATAACAAAACCAACAGATGCAAGTTATACACAAGGAACATCTGTTTATAATCCTGCAATAGCTTCTTTAGAAGAAAATAAAGTCTTTGCAATAAAGCCATCTCCTACACCTTCAAGTCCAGCAGTATTAAGTATCTCTCCATATACAACTTATTATGGAGAATATGTAGAACCTCCACCAAAACCAATAATCAAAGAAGTTGGAGGAAGAATCATTGGAGCTTTAAGAGGAGCATTTGTTGAAGGAGATTATACTTTTTCTTCTTTGTTTAAAAATATAACAATTAAAAGTGATATTTCAAAACAATCAATTCCAAAACTTCCTTATCAGACAAGAGGCACAATAAATATAAATGAACCTTCATTAACTTATGGAGAAGTTTATTCTAGAGAGAAAATTTTAAGAAGAGGTTATGAACCAACAGAAATTATTATTCAGGATATAGCAAAAACCATAGCAGTTCCTTATCAAATTGAATTAAGCAAAAAAACAGGAGAATTACAAACTTTTGTTAGTTCTGGAGTAATAGGTTTGCCTGAAGCTGAAGAACAATTAAAAGAATATAGAATAGGATTGGAAAGAACTTATCAAATAGAGTTCCAAACAAAAGCAACAGAGTATTTAGGAGCAAGAGCAGGACTTGAAGCAATTAATCCAAAAAAAACAATAGACATTGGAAGAGGACTGCAAATAGGAACAACTTTTGCTGGATTTGCTATTGCTCCAATAACAACAGCTTCTATTGTTAGTATGGGGGGATATTCTGAAATATGGAATCCAAAATCAACTGCAACAGGAAAAATATTTGGAGCAATAGGATTTATTGGTGGAGGAATAATAGCAACAGAAACTTTAGGAAAACAAATAACACAATTAGGAATTAAAAATTTATATGCACAACCAACAAAGTTTAAGGGATTTGAAATACATAGAGGAGAAGAAGGAAGTTATTTTGTTGCGAAAGGAATAAAGAATGTTGAAGGATTTGGAACTATAACAACCAAAGTTAGAGGTCCTATTTTTCCAACAGGAGAAGGAACTTATAGTATTACAGGATTGAAAGGAGTATCAAAGATAAATTATTTTGACTGGAATTTAAATAAAGTAGTTGAGAGTGTTCCTATAAGATTTGGTGGTGGAGGATTTGGAACTTTTGGAACTTTTAAAAGTATGAAAGGAAATATAATCTTCCCAGAAGAACTGCAATTTGCAACAGGAAGAGGTTATATAGTAATGAAAGAAGGTAAATTACCATTAACTGAATTTAAATTTTGGGGTGGTTCAACATTACAAAAAGGATATTACAATATTATAGGAGGAGATATAACTAAAGTTAGACTATATCCAACAGGAGAAAGAACAGCAATGGGGAATATATTTACTTCTAAAATTGGTTATGGAAAATTCTCTTATGGTAGAATAAAAGCATACGAAGGAATTTTAGGAGGAAGAGATATAACCTGGACTTCTCCATTAAGAGTTTATGAAGGGGATTTAGGAAGAGCAAGTGGTGGATTGAGTTTTGCACAACAAACAGAACAAGCATCAAAACAAATTGGTTTTATTCCTTCTTTTATTAGTCAAGGAGCAAGACAAATTAGTATTCCATCATTTAAAACAACATTAGGAGAAAAGATTGTATTTGGTGTTACTAGTATTACATCTGGATTGAAAACATCTGTAACAACAGAACAAAGACAAAAATTAATTCCTTCTTTAATTTCTCCTCAATTATCTGAATTAAAAATAAAGGGTATTTTTGCTCCTCCTGTTATTACAACTCTTACTACCCCAAGTGAAAGAACTGGATTTGGTTTAGTTCCTGCAATAACTCCTGCATCTGCATTAGTGTCAGAACAAGCCACAAAGCAAATTTCACAACCAAAATTGATAAGTGGTTTAACAAATATTATTCCTCCTGTTTTTACAATACCAACAATTTTTACTACTCCAACATTTGGTTTCCCATATTTTCAATTTCCTTCATTAGGATTTGAAGAAAGATTATCTGCAAGAAAATTCAAGGGGAGACAAAGAAAAAAATATACACCAAGTTTTGGAGCATTGGTTTTTAAGAAGTTTGGAAAGATGCCGAAAGGAATTGAAACAGGATTGAGGACAAGACCAATTACAAAAGGATTTAAGTGGAGCTTTAATATTCCTAAATTTAAATTTAGTGGGAGGTTCTAATGAGAGAAGATGATTATATAAATTATAATAGGGATAGTAGAGATAATCGTGAATATGCTCCTCCAATAGTTATGCCAAGTGAAAGGGCAGATTTACTTGATAAGATTCAACCAACATTAATAGTGGAGATTATCTTTCACAGATTAATGGGAGATGTAAATATTGATGGTGATTGGAAAAAAGATAGGGAGTTAAGTTCAAGAGCTTTAAGCAAAAAAGGAGCTTGGGATATAGCAACTTTAATGATTCCAGTTTCAAGCCAGAATGTTTCTTTAAGCAAATTAAAAGACCACGAAATAAGGGCAAGAGCATTATCAATAGCAAAAACAGTGCAGGAAATCTGTTTAAGAAACTGGAGAGAGTATGGAATAAAAGGTTCTGATCAGTTAAGATTCATTCATGAGATAGTTTTCTCAAATACATTCATAACATTAAAACAACCAGAAGGTGAAGGAATAAGAAATATGATTAAAAATATCAGTTCAGGAGAGATTGGTTTCCAGTCACAAGAAGAACAACCAAGAGGATGGAATCCATTTAGAAGATGAAACAAATATATTTTTTTTTATTGTTATTGTTAATACCATTAATAATAGCCGAACTTCAGGTTGGAAATGTAGGAGAAGAAGGAGTTAATTTTGTTTATACATCACCAACAAATTATTCATCAGTCAATACAAATCATTCTGCAACTTCAGATTATGCAACAACTTCAGGAAGTGCAGACTTATGGGATGCTTTGGATACTCCAGCAGATATTTCTCATCCACTTTTAGCAAATTTATTATGGAGTGTAGCAGGACATACAATAGATACTAATTTTCTGCCATTATTAACTCTTACTTATGATATTGGTTCTGGTGCTTTGAGATGGAGGAAATTATGGGTTCAAAACATATCTGCTGAAAATATTAATACATTTACTTTAGATGTTAGAGATAATATTACAGGAGATTGGTTCAATGGAAGATTTAACTGGACTTCAGCAGATAATTGGAATATATTTGATGGAAGCACTTTAACTTTTAATGAAACAAAACTTTCACCAGTCTTTTATAATGCTTCAACCGTTGTTGCTATAAGAGGAACAACACAAGGAACATTAGCAAATATTCAATCTTATGATAGTGTTTCTTATAATGTTACAGAAGTTTCTGGTGCAAATGGATTAGACTTTAGAGTTAATTTTACAGGCATAACTAAATTTAATCAGATTAAAGTAAGATACAAGTCTTCTGCTTCTGAAAGCCATATAATGTATCTACAAATTTATGATTCTGTTTTAAGTAATTGGGAAAATTATTATGTATTTGGTTCAGTTCCAGATTATATGAATTTAGCATTTGATGTTGATGATGAAGCTGACCATATCATAGGAGGAGTAGTTCAAGTAAGATTTTATCAGGCAGACAACGGAAATACAAATCATATGCATCAATTTGATTGGGTTGTCATATCAGAAGGGTTTGGAACTCCAAGTAGCCAGGAGATTGACCCTTACTCTTGGCATAGAGACCAAAATGGAGAAACAGGGAATTTTACAACATTGGGTTGGGTTCAAGCTGGAAATTTAAATATCACAGGAAGAAGTTATCTTGGAACAATGAATCTAGTAGGAGGAAATATAACTGGAAATATAGGAAACTTCAGCGTTCTAATTGATACTGGATTAACATCTGGAAGAATGACTTATGCTTCAACAGGAGGACAATTAGCAGATAGTTCAAAATTAACTTACTCTACTACAACAAATACCTTAACTATGAATACAGGGCAATTAGCAGTTACAGGGACTGCTGGTGGTGATAGTGCGAATGCTGTTGCTGTATGCACAATGACTGGAGGAGTTGGAGGAGATAGTATGGCAGGAACAGCTGGAACTGGAGGAGGTTTTTCACAAACTGCTGGAGCAGGAGGAACTGGTGGAGGAGGAACTGGTGGAGGAGGTTCTTTAATGACTTTGGGAGGAGGATTAGGCGGGACAGTTTCATCAGGCGGAGCTGGAGGTCCAGTAACTATATCTGCAGGAAAAGGAATAAGTCCATATGGAGGAAATGGAGGAGCATTAACAATTAATGCAGGAAATTCATCAGGAGGAACAGGAGGAGCATTAAGTATTTTTTCTGGTTCAGGTCCTCTTTCAATGGGCGGAAATGGAGGAGCAATAACAATTCAAACAGGTGAAGGGACAACAACAGCAGGAGCAATAACAATTAAAACTGGAGCTGGTTCTAAAACAAATGATATATCTTTAGTTTGTTCTGATATTCCAGGAAGCACTGGAATGGGAAAAATAAGTCTTCAATCAGGAAAAGGAGGAAGTCCAGGAATGTTTGTTTACGGAAATATTTATTTAGGAAATTCTGGTGGCTATGTTTCAATAGGAAATTCAAGTCCAGTTGGACCAGGTGATGGAGACTTATGGGTTCAGGATGATTTATATGTCAATGATACAATTACTCATTCAACTGTTTGGGATACAAGTAAATTCGGAAGCCCTCTTAATTATAGTTATAATCCTGCTTCTGTAATTTCAACTGGTAATACTTACAATCACGAATTAGATTTAGAGCCATTCAAGGCATACAGAAATGTGACTGACTTTGATAATTGCTGGAATGTAACAGCAAATCAAAAATTAGAAAATGGAACTATAATAAATATTCAAGTAACAAAATGTGGAACTAAAATAGTTTTAGCAGGTTCAAGTGAGAGTATGAAAATGTGGTTTGCCTTATCAAAGATTTATGATTTAGAACAAAAGATAACAAGCCAGCAATCTGAAATAAATTTACTTAAATCTGAACTTTGCAGAAAAGACCCAACTTATGTTTGGTGTCTTCCTAAACCTTAAAAATGATAACACACTTTATTGATAAAGCAGGAAATAGATTAATAAGATATAAGGATAGAAAATGGGGAGTTAAAAACAATAAAGGTAAATTAGTAACAAACCAGGAGTTATTAAAATTTATTAGAAGAAATAAATTAATGGAAAAAATGATGGATTATAAATCCTATTAAAATGGAAAATAAAATAAAACAAATCTTTGAGGAAATAGATTATGCAATTATGGAATCAATAAGTAAAAAGCCAATACCAATAGATTCAAGTATCTTTATAAAAAAATACAAGGAGATAAAAAAGAAATGGACATTGATGAAATAATTAATAAAACAAAAATATCAGATAGGCATTTCAAATGGCTAATAGTTGGATTATGCCTTTTAAGTTTAGATTTAGGAATGTTATTTGTATGGAGTGTATTATGAAAATCAACAACAATAAAAACACACTGGTTATATTTTATGTATGGGCAGGACTGATACTATCCATTCTTTTAGTCCTGCCCATATTAAGTGCAAGTGATGGAGTATTCAAGCAAGACACAAATATTTCTCTTGTTCAGTCCTGTAATAACTGCACTTATTGTAACATAAGCAAGATAATAGGTCCAGAGTCAGGTATTTTATTGATGAATTTGGAAATGACAAAAGATGAAACTTCTTATAATTATACTTTATCTGAAATTTATGTTGATTCAATAGGAAAATACTGCTGGTTTTATGATTGTGGTAATGATCTGGACAAAGCAACTGGAAAGATTTGCTTTGATATAACCAGCAATGGAAAACCAGAACCGACAGGTTCGGTAGTGGTTTTATTTATAATCTTTTTTTTAATACTTGTTGGTTCAGTCTGTTATCTATCTATATATACAATAGGGCATCTAATGAGCTTGGATTTTGATATAAAAGACTTGGCATTGGATTGGGGGATATTTTTTATGATAGTAACCTTATTCTATCTAGAAGAATATTATCTGGGAAATGCAGGATTTAGGAATTATCTTTTATGGTTTATGTCTATCGGAGGAATATTGCTTGTTCTCATTCCTATTATTGCATTTATAATGAGCATGATTATTGGAACATTAAACAAGAGAAAATTTACTGCACAACCACCAAGAAAATGGAGGATAAGATGACAAAAAAATATAAAATGGTTAGAATACCAGCAGAAGCTTATGAGAATTTTCTTAATAAAAAAAATGTTATAGCAAATATACTTCATGAAGAAAAAATCAAAAAAAGATTTACAATGGCAGATACTTTAAGATATTTTTCAAAAAAGAAAATATTTGTCTGGAATAATGAAATTCTTGATTTTTTAAATAATAAAAAGAATAAGAGGAAAAATCCCTCCACAACTTTAATATGATAAATAATAAAAAAAGCCAGGTAGAAAGCATTATAATTTTCTTTGGAATAGTCATAGCTATTTTCATAACAAGCATAATAATTTTAAGAATTACAAATGAAATAATGACTCCTTTTTCAAACCAATTAAAAAATATGAGTTCAGAAGGGGTCCAAGCAGGAACAGAGGTAGCAAGTGTCCAGAATAAATTTGCTTCTATATGGGATTGGGTGATTATTTTATTATTTCTATTTAATATAATTCTGCTTTTTATTTCTGCTTTTCTTGTAGATATTCATCCAGCATTTTTAATAGTGTATATAATAGCCATAATCTTTCTGGTTATTTTTGGTAATAGTTTTGCCTATGTAATAGATAGTGTCTGGGATAAAATGGGAACTTCTGTTGAAACAGCACAGACACCAATGCAACAATTCATAATCAATAACTTTAATATAATAATGCTTGGAATAATAGCTCTTTCAGGTATAATAATGTATGCAAAATTCAGGATGTTTAGTGGGCAGGGAACAGGGGGGAATTACTAAAATGAAAAAAACACTATCAAAAAATAGGAAAAATTCTTTCTACAAAGCTCTAGGATGCACGATTTTAATCCTGGCTATAGTTTTATATACCCAGATTTTTGCAGTTTCTGCTTCAGAATGGGATAATGTCAAAAGCTATAACCCATCACAAAAAGCAGTTACAATCAAAAATTCTATATTAGGGATTATACCAACCAATGAAATAGCCAAAATAACTTTGGTTGATAATACAAATTATTGCATTACTCATTGTTCTGCATTAATAAAATTAGAACTACTTACAGATTATGCAACTCCTTTTCAAAGTTTAGATTTCTATAATAGTAAGTTAAAGACAATAAGAAAAACAATAACCAACGATATTTATTTGAGGACAAAAACCACACAAGTTGAGGTAAATGATTATACAAAAGTTTGTTCGTTATCTAAAACACTTGGAAATGGAACAAGATTAGAGGATTGCAGTTATGTAAAGTCAGGAAGCCATACTGAAGAAAGATATGAATATTCAAAATATGCAAATGGAAACTTGCCTGCTGGAACTTATTATTTTAAAATAGAAGGAACAAAACAGCCAAGAGAGAATATAGAATGGATACCAACTTTTATGGGTTTGGAATTAAATGAGTATGCTCCTTGGTATTCTGGATTAAATAATGAATTGTTTGCTTATTATAGTTTTGAGGAAAATGCAGGAACTCTTGTAAATGATTTAATCAATCATACTGCACAAGGAACATTATTAGGAACACCTCTCCCAACCTGGACTGATGGAAAAGTAGGTTATGGAATACAGATTAATGGAACTACTAATTATCTTTCAATTCTAAACACTTCTGAAATTAATGATGCCTTTGGAGGAAATATGACAGGTAATAGAACTATTAATTTATGGATAAATATGACCCAACAAACTAATATTATTGGAAAAGGTGATGGAACAAATAATGAAAATTATTGGAGTTTAAGTTTGGATGAAGGTGGGGGAGATTATTATTATAGTTTAAGAGCATACAAAGATGCAACTCATTATTTAAATGTAAGGACAAAAGACAGACCACCTTCAGAGAATCACACTAATTTTGGAAACTGGACTATGATTACTCTTACAAAAAGAGATACTGGTGTTGGTGCTGGGAATTATACTTTATATGTAAATAATCTGACTCTGCCTTGGGATGCTAATAATGATAATGACCCACAGGATAATATCTTAAATCAAAATATAACTCTTACTATTGGAAATAAAACTTCTGTTGTTATGGATTATGGAAGAAATTTTACCTTTGATGAATTAGGAATATGGAATAGGGTTTTATCTACACAAGAAATATCTGACTTATATAACAACAGAACAGGAATTAGTTATGATAGTGGAACAGTTGGAGTAGTAGTTACTTTAGATACTCCAATAGATAATTATGAAGCTATCGATAGCTCTATTACTTTCAATGCAAGTTTCACAGCAACTTATGGGAACCTATCCAATGCAACCTTATATGTCTGGAATCCTGATGGAAGCTTGTTTGGGATTAATTTTACAAATAATATATATGGAATAAGCAATTATAGTAATCTTTCTTTATCAGGATTAGCATTAAGAAATAATTATAAATGGAATTATTATGTATGTGCAAATAATTCTATTCCTGCTTTTATCTGCAAGTTTGGAACAAACAGGACATTCAGCAAAATAGCTTTTGTAATTAATTCACAGACTTATAATGCTTCAACTTATGAAACCTCTCTGGAAAATTTTAATGCAAATATAACTTATGATACTTCTTCCTTTTCATTGGGAAATACATATCTAATATATAATGGAACAGGTTATTTATCATCAAAGTCTGTTTCAGGAAATAATGTTATTTTATCAAAAAGTTTAACAATTCCAGTAGTAATCAGTTCAGGAACTAATCATAGTTTTTACTGGAATGTAGGACTAACAAATTCATCAGGAACATTTTATTATAATTCAAGCTCAATTAATCAGACAATATATAAAGGAACATCTCTGTCTGTAAGTGAAACTTGTTCAGCAGGATATTTACCAGCATTTAATTTCACATTCTTTTATGAGCAAAATCTTACAGATATTAATGCTTCAGTAATAAATTATTATCTGACTTATGGACTTCCTGGAAATGCAAATGCCTATTCAATAAATAATACTATACTTAATACAAATAAATTTTCTATCTGCATTAATAGCTCCCAGCCATATTATGATGTTGGTTATGGAGAGATAGCTTATTCATCTGAAATTTCAGTCAATAGAAGATATTATCTTTTTGGAGGAACGAGAATAACCAATACAACCATAGAAATTCCTTTATATAATCTTGAATCTGCAATTTCAAAACCTTTTTCAATTACTGCACAGACACCAACATTAATTCCTTATGTAAATTATTATATTTCTTTATTAAGATGGTATCCACAATTAAACTCATACAGAGTTGTTGACATGGGAAAAACCGATGATAAAGGGCAGACTATATTAAATGTAAAGACAGAAGATGTTGATTATAGATTAGGAATTTATAATTCTAATGGAAAATTAATACAACTTCTTAATCCAATAAGGATGATATGTCTTACAACTCCATGCACATATTCTGTATTTGTAGAACTGACTCCTATGGATTTAACAGGTTATACAAATATTCAAAATAATTTATCCTTTGATCCTATTACAAAACAAGTTACATTTATATGGAATGATCCAAGTCAGGCAAGTCAGACAATGAACTTATCTGTCTGGCAGATTGGAAGCATAGAAAATACAATAGTTTGTTCTGCTTCTGCAAGTGGTTATACTGGAATTTTAATCTGTGATTTATCTGCATATACAGGAACATTCAAGGCAGAAGTTAAAAGATCAGCAAATCCAAATACAATATTTAACCAATTAATTATAGCAATTAAAAATACTTTTGTTGATGTTGGAGGAGGAAGTTTGGGATTATTCATAGGAGCAATCATATTAATTTTCTTTGCTCTGATTGGAACTATCTCTCCGATTTTGGTGGTTATATTGGGGATAATTTCTTTAATTCCTTTATACTTATTAGGAAATATAGGATGGGAGGTTATGGCTGGAATAGGAGTAATAGGAGGGGTTATCTTGCATTTCCTTAAAAGAACAACATGATAAATAAAACAACAAATAAGAAAGGGGCTTCGCTTTCAGGATTCACAGAAGGAGCTATCGGAGTATTATTAATATTATTTATTTTTGGATTAGTAATAATTCCAAGCATGAATTATAAATATGGAAAAAACTTTGATGGAACTTTAGGCATAACAACCAATGATACACAAAAAGAATTAGAAAATTATCAGGGAACACTGCAAACAGGATTAGAAGGAGAAGCATCAGAAAATGCTTTGGGTGGAATTTGGGTCTTGAAATCTTGGGGAATAATTAAAGCAGGAATAACTATGGTAATAAACTTTTTAACAGGAGGATTTATAGTAAATGCCATATCATTATTAGGTTTTGGACAGGCAGGAATTTATTTAGGATGGGCATTTAGATTATTATTTATATTCGCACTTGGATTTATCCTTATAAAGATATTATTTAAGATTAAACCATGATTAAAATGAAAATATAAAAAAAAATGACAACTACAACTGCATATAAATTTGTAAATTGGGCTAATATGACAACTTTTCAGGATTTTATAAACAATGCAAATGCTTCAGGAGCAGGATGGTTATTTACAATGATAGATTTCCTTGTCTTTATAGTTTTGCTTATAACTCTTTCAGGAACTTATGGATGGGAATCTGCAATGTTAAGTTCAGGTTTTATAACAATAATTCTTTCTTTATTGTTTGCATATATGGGAATAATGAACTGGACAATTACAGGAGCATTTGTTGGATTATTATTAATTATGATTATTTATATCATGTGGAGCAATAAATATGATTGATTATAAAAAGTGTGGTGTAACTAATTTTATTGAAAAAATAAATTGTATGCTAATTTTAAAATATATAACGACAAGGGGTTTTTAAATTATACATACATTTATTTATATACTTATTTTTCTTGAGTTTTAACACTAAATATTTTAAAAATAATTACAAGGGAGGTTAAAAAAAATGGTAATGGACCAATTAACAGGATTGGGCTGGGGTATTATAACATTAGGTGTTATGATTGGTGTTGGAATAGTTCTATTGACAACAATGGGGGCTAATGTAGCAACAACATCTCCTTCTGCAAATGCAACAATTCAAGCAATAGCTGGTTATTTAGGAACTACTAATGGAGGATTAGCAAGTTGGATACCTTTAATCATAGTTTTGGTTATTGGATTGTTCTTCTTGGGAGCTTTCATGGTTAAAAGAGGAAAAAGTGCTTAATTACCATATTTAATGAAATAATATGGTAATGGAGCAAATGACTGGCTTGGGCTGGGGTATAATAACTCTAGGCATAATAATAGGAGTTGGAATTGTATTATTAGCCACAATGGGGGCTAATGTAGCAAATTGTCCAGCAGGATATGCCTATAATACTAATGGAACAACTATGTTTGCAGATAACAGATGTTGTTTAGTAGGAACTAGTGGAACTCAATGTGCCAATGCAGGAAATTCAACAGCTCCTTCTTTAGGAACTCAAACTGTAAATTCCATCTATGGCTATCTGGGAACAGGCAGTGGTGGTTTAGCATCTTGGATGCCTTTAATCATAGTTCTGACAATAGGATTATTTCTAATAGGAGCTTTCATGGTTAATAGGGGAAAGAGAAGTTAATTTTTTATTTTTTACCTTTTTATTTTTTAAAAGGAATAGAAAAAATCAGAAATAAATATAAAAGTAAATATAATGCCAAAAAGAAAATATAAAGGAAGAGGAAAAATATTAAGATATAGAACAATGAAACTTCCTCATGGAAAATATCTTCATATAGCAATAGTAAGCAAAAAAGGAAGAAGAGGAGGACATACGATTTCTGGAAAAGTTCATAAAAGAAAATGACAGATGCTTTAAGTGATGCAGTTGGAGCAGGAATAGGATTAGGAGTTGGTTTAGCTGTAACTGGAAAAGTTTTGAATAGTTTTAATGGATTAGGAAGATCAAGAAGATATTATAAAAGAACTAAAAGGAGGAAAAAGAAAAAATGAAAACATTTTATTTTCAAGATAAAAAAACAAAAAAAATAATTAAACTTAAAGGTAATTCTCAAGATGATGCTATTAATAGACAAATAAGAAGAGAAATTAGAGGTGAAGCAAAATCTTCTTATTATACTAAACCTAAAAAACAAATAAAAAAAAGAAGACAATCAAATCCTTATGGTTTTGGATTCAATTTCAAAATTCCTAAATTTAAAATATAGAAGGAGGTTAAAAACAAATGAAATGGAAATATACAAGAAGAACAATTAATGGAAAAAGAATGAAAGTCAAAGTCCATAGAAAAACTAATGGTGAATATCTTGTAAGAAAAGTTGGAGTAAGAAACAGGCACGATTAAAATGAAATGGATAAGTTCAAATAAAATAAGTAAATATAAATTTTATCCTGTTAGAGGAAGCAATAAATTATCAGATTTGAAAAAATGGTCTATTTGGGCAAAGAAAAATTATCCAGAACAAAAATTTCTTTTTGTTAATGAAATGCAAGAAAAATTAAAAGATAAAAAATATAAAGATTATTGGAAAATGAGATATAAATCAGGATTAGAAAATAAATATGCTGTTTATGGAAGTTATTTATAAACATTTAAAAAAGGAGCATCCTTCTACTAGGAAGAGGATGAAGATGGGAAAATAAAATGGTATATGAAAAATTTTGCGAATTTTGTGGAGGTCATAAAAGGCATAAAATATTATGCCTTTTAGGTCATAAAAGGCATAAAATAAATTGTCCTTGCATAAAATTAGATGGAAAAAGACATTATTCTCCTCGTAAAAATATAAAAAGAATTTATAAAAATTTAACAAAATAAAAGTTTATAAATCTTAATTTCTTATATTAATATGTCACAAAAGCATCCTGTCTAAAATCAGGAACAGCTTTTTAAGACACATTTTTTATTTTGTTATAACTTTAAAGTTTAAATAAAACTTTTTAAAGACTATTGTTTTGGTAAACAAATGCCAAATGATTATGATTTCAAGATTGATGATGAAAAAATTAATTCTAATTATTTGAAAGCCAAAGTTTTCTATGAAAATAAAATTCCTGTTCATCTTTTAAAAACAGACAGGGAATGGTATAATGGAATTATCCTGGAATTAACACACGACTTCTTTATTATTGATGAAAGAAAAAAAGGAAGAAGAATGGTTTTCTTTATTGAACTCTGGGAGATTGATGAGATGAATTTGGATAATGAAAAAAAGGAGGAGATGATATGAAAGAAGATTTTTGTCCTAAATGCAATCAATCTTTAAAATTAACTTTAATGAAAAATTCAATCCATTATGGAAGATTAGATTGTTCTCATTGTGGCTTTGTTGGATATGCAAGAAATCCATTATCATTAAAAAATAACACAACAGATAGATTCAGAATAGGAAAAAAAGAAATCAAAGATGTTTGTAAATTTCATAATTTTAAAGAAGAATTATGTTTTTTTTGTTTAAGAACAAGAAAAGAAATAGGAAATAAAGAAACATTAACCATAGACCATATACAAGAACTTGCAGATGGTGGAGAAGATAAATTAGAAAATATGCAGATACTATGCTCTGCTTGTCATAAATTAAAGAATTGGTGTAGATTATATCTTCATTGGCATTTAAATAAAGAGGAAAAAAAGGATGGAGATACCAAAACAATTATCTGAATTAAAATTCTGCAGGATAAAAAAGAAAACAAAAAAACCATTTGAACAAGATTGGACTAATAAATTTTATACTTATGAAGAAATAACTAAATTTAAAAATGAAAATTATGGAATCTTATGTGGCATAAATAATTTAGCAGTCATAGATGCTGATAATGAAGCATTACAAACTGCTATTGAAAATATGCTTCCACTAACTTACAAAGTAAAAACTCCTGGAGGAGGAACTCATAATTATTATTTCATAAAAGATTTAGACCAAAAACTTATTTTAGAAACAGAAACTGGAACACATCTAGGAGAAGTTCAATGGAAAGGACAGCAGGTTGTCGGACCTGGAAGTGTTCATCCTAATGGAAATATCTATCAAGAATTAAATCAAGAACCAATAGTAGAAATTTCTGCCTCAAAGATTTATGATTCTTTCAAGCCATTTATAAAACAAATAAAAGAAACAGAAGACAACAAACAATGGGAAAGAAAAGAAAGTTCTGAAATAGATAATTTAAGTATAACAAGTATATGGGGAACTTTGGGGATGAAAAAACTTAAAGATGAATATTATGGAAGCCATCCTATTCATGGAAGTGAAGGAGGAATGAATTTCTGGATAAATCCTTCAAAGAATATATGGCATTGTTTCAGGCATCAAACAGGAGGAGGACCTTTATCTGCTATTGCAGTTAAAGAAGGAATAATTGATTGTTCTGAAGCAAGAAGAGGAAATCTAAGAGGAAGCAAAGCTATTGAAGCAATACAAAAAGCAAAAGAAAAATATGGATTAAAAGAAAAAGAATTAACTATAAGACAAATAACTGAACAAAAAGAGGGTATAAAAATAATATGGGAATATGAATTACCAAATTATATTGAAGAAGAAAAAGAATGGATAATTGAAAAGTTAATTCCAACAAAGAGTGTTTGTATATTAACTGGAAAAAGAGGAACTATGAAAACTTTTATTGCTCTGAATATGGCTTATGCGATAGCTTCTGGTTCTGATTTTTTAAACAAATATTCTACAAGAAAGGGGAGTATAATCTATCTTGATAAAGAAAATGGTATAGGGATTATGAAAGATAGAACTTTCATGGTTAAAAAAGGAATGGAACTTGAAAACCAGAATCTAAATATAGGTTTTATTTGTTTTTCCCAATTAAAGATAGATAAACTTGGGGATATTATAGAAATTGAAAAGATAATTGAAAAGTATAATCCATTACTTTTAATTGTGGATACTTACAGAAGAGGCATTAGTTTTGATGAAAATGATGCAGGTGAAGTTTCAAAGCTCTTTGTAGATACTTTAAGACCCCTTGTTGAAAAATATGATTTAAGTATTATTTTAATACATCATGATAGAAAGAGTGGATATGGACGAGGAGATGAAATGGATGAGATAAGAGGTAGTTCAGACTTAGCTAATTATGCTGATATTATAATAAAAATGCAAAGAGATAAAGGAAATCTTATATTAAAGCAACTTAAGAATAGAAATGCGAAAGAAGAACAACCAATCAAGATATGCTCTGACTTTGATAAGGAAAGTCAGAGCATATCTTGA
>Ga0315291_10001457_pt1 | contig 31626 bp, 33 predicted proteins | sample YL17G12_20_MG_FD_203070 | JGI IMG/M metagenome (GOLD analysis project Ga0315291, IMG submission 203070) | Sediment microbial communities from Yellowstone Lake, YNP, Wyoming, USA - YL17G12_20 | ecosystem: Environmental > Aquatic > Freshwater > Lake > Sediment | place: USA: Wyoming | collected...
CCGCCGAAGAGCTCTAGCCCGAAGATCATGCAAACGTCCAGGGGGTCGTCACAGTTGCGAGCTGCTTGGCGGCACATGCAGGGGTAGACGATCGGGGAGGAAGATTTCTGGACAATCTGAACCGCGTTCTCGTAGGGTAGGACCTGGTCCTTGGGGGCCTCGATGGCCGGCACTGCCCGCCCGAGCTGGATGGAGCCACTGTGGAGCTCACGCCCCCAAGCCTCAGCGAAATACTTCTCCCACAGGTCACCCAGCCTGTCCAGGTCCGGCGACGGCTGGCGCACGGCGAAGGGCATCTCGAACAGGCCCGGCAGGATGAAAGGCAGGCGAAAGACGCGCACGCCGTCGGGCCGCTTGACGCCGCGGATGAAGAACTTGGAGGCCATCGTCGTCAGGAGCCGTGCGGCCTCATTCAGGCTCATGCCCGCCCGCTTGGCGATCATCTCCTCGGGCTCCAGGTCCCAGGTCATGTGGGCGGCCAGGTGGGCCTCCTCCGGCTCGTAGCAGAACTTGAGTATCTCGATGAAGGTGTCCGTGTCGGGGGCACCTATTGGGTGTCGGGCGAATAGCTGCTGGAGCGCCCGATAGGGCTTGTCCTTTTCTAGCGAGGTCTTAGAGCTCATACGGTTGAACCTCCTTCTGCGCCGCCAGCGAGACTGGCCGGCGGCTCGCTGGAACCATGATGTTACGCGCGGCCTAAATCTTCGGGCCGCCTGGGCCGCCTGGGCCGCCAGCTCTGAACGACCCTTCCCGTCCTGCCATCTGATCCATGTGCATTCGGTCGTGCCGATACAGGGACCGTAGCATCTGCAGAACGCTCATCTCTCCGAAAAGCAGGTGCTTGCCTCGCCTCTTCAGCTCGTCGTCGCTGAGCCCTTCGATGGCAGCGATGGTATCGGCACGCGCCGAGGCCAGCTCCTGCAGAAGATCGGCTACGGAGCGAGTCTCCGCCTCCGAATAGGCCGGAGGGTTGGGTGAGGGAGGCCCCACCTCGCACCCGGGCTCGTCTCGCACCTTCAGGGCCCATTCCAGCCAGAGCCTCTCGAACGCCGCCAGGTGCACCAACTGCTCCTTCGCCGACCATTCGCCCTCTGACGGGCGGCGGTCGGCTTCCTCCTCGGTCACCTCCTCAACCTGGTGCACGAGCTCTCGCCGGTGAGACTCTAGCTTCTCCAGTAGCTCCTCTAGCTCTGCTGGACGCATGGTCTTCCCCCTTCCGTTCATGACCTGGCGCTCGCCGCGCTCCAAATGGACTAGTCGCCGAGCCCGCGACTAGCCGAGGAGCGGAGCCAGCACCGCCCGATCGAAGTAGACCTCGTTCCGCTTTACCAGTTCGCCATCCATAAGCACGAGGTCCATCCCGTCAGCCTCCACAGTCCGCTCCGCGCCGGGCTTGCGAAAGGATGCGTGCCACAAGGCGGCTGCCCCGTCGATGTCGGCCAACGGGAATAGCTCTCGCAGGGCCCAGTGCATCTGCCATGCGCCAAACAGCTTCCGCAGGTAGCGGCGCATGGCGTCGCGGCCCTTCACCTCCCCCCGCGTGTTGGGATCGCGATACACGAGGTCGTCGGCGTAGCAGGCAACGACAGCCTCGACGTCCTGGCGGTTCCACCCATCGAAGAGCCGCTCAGCCATTGCGGTCAGTTGCGCTTTAGTCATCGGCATATCTCCTCTCCTTTCTGAGGAATGGGGCCAGCGCCAGCCCGCGCATTCTCCGGGCTTCGAGGCGCTAGCGCTCCTATTTTTCAGGCACTGCGAAATCCACGATCTCCTCCCCGGGGTTGAAGGCGTGTCTACAGCGCGCTAGGCCTTCAGCGACCGAAAGGCGATGACGGGTCGGCACTCCCCGCCCTGGATCTTGGGGCAGGTCCGGGCTGGTGGCTCATCGGTCAGCAGGCCCAGGGCGTCGTGCCAGCCCTGAATGCGATCGAGGGCGGCGCAGACGTAGAAGGGGCCTATCCCAGCCTTCATGATGTCGTCGTAGATGAAGCAGCGTTTCATCCACCCCTCCCAGGAGCGGTCATCGACCACCCGGATCTCGAGCTCCATCAGCGGTGGCGGCACGAAGAGGCGAAAGGCCGCCTCGATCACCTGCACCAACTCCTGCACCGTCGTCGGTCCGGCGATGCCCAAGGCCTTGACCAGGCGGCGCATTTCCGCCTCGCCCAAGGCGCGGCACGCTCGCTTGTTGAGCCTGTTGGCCGCCTCGACGCCGAACTCCTGGGCGACGGCCATGTACCAGCGGGCGTCGTGGGAGTACCAGCATCTGCGGAGAAGCCCCTTCTCCTGCTCATCGGAGAGCACCAGCGCGCTGCTCACGTCTTCACTCACCCCCTCAGCGGGCGGAAAACAAAACCGCCGAGCACGATTTGGCAATGCTCTCGTCCTCGGCTCTGGATTTGCCACCTCTGGCCTCTCTATCTGGCCATCTACGGCCATTTTGGCCTATTGGGCAGCTACCCTCCTCCTTTGCGCCGGCCATCGAATGCGGCGGATCCTCTTGCAGCGGCGGCAGAGAATCTCTACCCCGTCACGTGAGACCTTGGCTAGGAGACTGCCGCAGAGGCACCGCTCGTCTAGAAGCGAGGAAACCTTTCGCCTAGTCTCCACCAAGAGTCCCCCTCCTCAATCGAGTCCAGGTGGAGCTCTCGCCAGTCCTCCACCATGTATCGGTCGAATCCTTTGGTCACAACACGACCTGCGGCTCTGCTCCCTCCAGGCGCCCCCTCCCGAATCGAGTCTAGATAGAGCTCTCCCCACTCTTCTGCGTGGTTGCGGCTCAGCTTCTCGTCGAAATCCAGCAGGTGAACCAGGTCCAGGGCCAGGCCGAAGGCCATGAACTGCCAGACGGCCACGCTGGGGTTCACGTCTTGCCTGATCACCCCGTGCCTTTTGCCCTCCTCTATGTTCTCCTCCAGGAAGCGGACGAAGGCGGCGAAATTGTCGCGCAGGGCCTGGCGGATCTCCTCGTCATCCGCCTCGGAGAGGGCCTGGAAGAGAAGCTTCATGACCGGCGAGTGGCTTCGCAGGTGGTAGTAGTAGCCGAGGCCGATGGCCCGGATGATCTCCAGGGGGTCGATCAACTCGCCGGCCAGCCGCTCCCAGATGTCCAGAAGCCTCTTGCCGGCGGTCTTGATGGTGGAGATGAAGAGGTCTTTCTTGCTGGGGAAGTAGCGGTAGAGGGCGGGTTCGGAGATGCCAGCGGCTTTGGCCAACTCAGCGGTGCTCACCCTGGTGTAGTTGGAGGCAGCGAACATGGCCTGAGCGGTCTCCAAGATGAGGCGCCTTCTCTGCTGGGCTGTCCGCTTGGGTGCTCGCTTGGCCATGATAGTGAGTGTTCACTAACATACTACCTCCCGACCACTCCTGTCAAGATGCCAGGCTAGGAAAATGGCCGCTAGCTGCCTCCCCGTATGTTCTTCCCGACGCGGGGCGTAAGATTGTTCCACATGGCCTGGAGCCTTGGCAGCCGCCTCTTGGGCCGAGCGAGCGCGTGTTGGGGGGTGAAAGACAACGATGTTTAGTTTGGATGTCAACGGCTGGAGCATCGTGGCGCGGACGGTCATCGTGTATGCCGCCGTGCTTCTAGGCCTGCGCCTGGCGGGGAAGCGGGAGTTGGGCCAGATGACCCCGTTCGACCTGGTGGTGATCCTGCTGATAGCCAACGCGGTGCAGAATGCGATGGTGGGGCCGGACACGTCGGTTACGGGCGGGCTCATCGCTGCGGGCGTGCTCATTCTGGGCAACTACGGCCTGGCCCAGGCACGGGAGCGCCTCCCCTGGCTGCGGCGGGCCGTGGAGGGCACTCCTACCCTCCTGATCAACGACGGGAAGCTCGTGTCGCAGCACCTTCGCCAAGAGGGGTTGGACGAGGATGAGGTGCTGATGGCCATTCGCGAGCACGGCGTGGCCGATGTGAAGGACGTGCGGATGGCGGTGCTTGAAACCGATGGCTCAATCAGTATCGTGCCCGCAGACGCCAAGGCGATGCGAACGCGTAGGCATGTCCGGTTCGTGCGGAGACAGGTTTGAGCTTCGCGGTAGCTCATATCCAGCCCCTAGCATCGGCATCTCTTCCATCTCGCCTGGGACAGGCAGGCGCGGCCATTTTGCAGCCAGGCGGGCCAGGGCACAAAGGCCACAGCACCGGAGTGGTAGAATGGCAGGAGGTATCGCCGTGGCTGCCCGCATCCTCGTCGGCACCTGCTCCTGGACCGACGCCACCCTCATCGAGAGCGGCGCCTTCTACCCGCGCGCAGCGAGCACGCCCGCCGAGCGCCTCCGCTTCTATGCTCAGAACTTCCCCATCGTGGAGGTGGATAGCACCTACTACGGCCTCCCCTCGGAGCGCAACGCTGCCCTCTGGGTGGAGCGTACCCCGGCCGAGTTCACCTTCGACCTGAAGGCTTACGCGCTGTTCACCCATCACCCGACGCAGGTGAGGTCGCTGCCCAAGGACGTGCGCGAGGCCCTGGACGCCAAGGCGCGCCAGAAAGCCAACGTCTACTACCGCGACCTGCCGCCCGCGCTGCGCGACGAGATGTGGCAGCGCTTCGCCTCTGCTCTCCTGCCCCTGGACAGCGCTGGCAAGCTGGGGGTGGTGCTCTTCCAGTTCCCGCCCTGGTTCATGCCCGGCGCCGAAAGCACGGACTACATCCTGGAGGTGAAGGAAGAGCGGCTACCCCAGTACACCGTGGCTGTGGAGTTCCGCAACAACCGCTGGCTCTCAGAGACGAACCGCCAGCGCACCCTGTGCTTCCTCTCCGACCACCGTCTGCCCTTCGTCTGCGTCGACGAACCCCAGGGCCTTCGCTCCAGCGTGCCGCCGCTGGCCGAGGCGACCGCCAGCGACGCCCTGGTGCGCTTTCATGGCCGCAACGCCGAGGTGTGGGAGCGCAAGGGCATCACCGCCAGCGAGCGCTTCCGCTACCTGTACGCCGAGGAAGAGCTCGAGGAGTGGGTGTCGCCCATCCAGCGGCTGGCCGAGCAGGCGGAGCGGGTGCACGTGCTGATGAACAACTGCTATCAGGACTTCGCCGTGCGCAACGCTCGCCAGGTGGCCAGGCTCCTGGGCACCGCCAGCGAGCGCCCGCCCTCAGACCCCCAGCCGCCGCTCCTCTAATGCTATAAGTAGCCCCGGGGCCTGCTTGCACACACCGTTTCGCCGCCACTCCCCGTAGCGGCCTAGGCGTGAGTCGCCGTCGCGCTGCTTCCTGTCAACCCCCCGTAGCTTCCTCTCGAAGCCGACGTTCCTCCCCGCATTCCAGTGGCTCCCGTCGGAGGGCAAGCCCCATGCACCTGAGGCAGCTAATGCACTTCGCGGGTGCGGTGTCGCCGCGTTGCCAGCGCGCGATCAGGCCCGGCTCACGTATCAGTGGCCTGCACATCGATATCACGTCGGCGTCACCGCGGCCGAGGATATCTTCGGCCATCGAGAGGCTTCGAATTCCTCCCACGAGCATGATCGGAATGTCAACGACGCGCTTGGCCTCAGCGCTGTCGCTGCGGAAGTAGGGGCACTCCTCATCTCCTGGCTTGCCCACTCGGGCGGCTCCGGAGCTGCGGCCGGTGCTGACCTCAACCGCCGAGAGGCCCTCGGCAGGCAGCGCCTTCAAGGCATCGAGGCCCTCACTCAACTGTAGCCCTCCAGGCCTGTCATCCTGAAGGCCCAACTTCATCCAAATCGGGTAGGCTTCACCAACCGCTCGGCGTACCGAGCGCACCACCTCGACGTGGAAGCGTCGGCGTCCCTCGGCCGTTCCTCCCCACTTGTCCGTCCTGAGATTGGCCAGCGGGGACAGAAACTGGCTCATGAGATAGCCATGCGCAGCGTGCAGTTGGACAGCATCGAAGCCCGCCTCTCTCGCGCGCGCGGCAGCGGCGCCGAAATCGGACACAATCTCCTCGATCTCCAAGGAAGTCAAGGCCCGATGTGGGGACGTTAGGCCCTCGATCCTGGAAGGCGCCAGGGCGACGAGGTCTCTGCGTATGATTGGCCCCACGGCAATTCCCGCGTGCGCGATCTGCAGCGCTATCTTGGCACCGTGGTCGTGGGCGGTCTTCACCAGGCGTTGCAGTCCGCCGATGTGGCGGTCTTCGGAGACGCCGTACTGGCCGACGGCAGCCTTCCCCTGTTCCGAGACGTACGCGTAGCCGGTGACGATGAGACCCACGCCGCCGCTTGCCACGCCCTCGAAGATCTTCACGGAGGCATCGGTGACCCCCCCGTCGTCGGTTGCGGTGCCATCCCAGGTAGCGGAGCGCATGAAGCGATTACGGATCCTGATTCCGTCAATTGTAATCGGGTCGAACGGGCCGGTCATATGGCATCTCCTCCAGCGATTGAGAATTCTGTGTTGCTCCGCATTACGGCTATGCTACCACTTGCTGGTAGCCGTGGCCTAGCTAATCGAGGATAGGGACTGTCATGTGTGCCCGATCGGGAGGGCAAGTCTGTCTGGCGGAGCCTCATTGAGCGCCGCTGCTGTGATGCGCGGACATCGAGCTCCGGGGCCCACACACAGCCGCGCTCTCTCCTCTCTTGCCAACCATCGCGGCTGCGTGTAGGATAGCTGCGGCGCGTCAAGCCTGGAGTTCACCTGACGCTGACGGTGGTATACGAGCGTGATGGATTCAGAAGGCAACAGGTCCTCAGCGCGGATTGCGGCCATCGCGCGGCTCCTGCCGCGCGCCTCGGCCGCCCTGGCCCTCGCTGCTCTCTGCCTATTCGTGGTGAGCGATCAGGTTCCGGCGCCGCCTCGTCATGGCCAGACCAGTGTGCTTCAGGAGCTCAGGGCTCCCTTCTCCACCCTGGCGCTGGCGACGCCGCAGCTTGCCACTCCCTCCCCCACGCTGGCGCCGACGACGCCGCAGCCGGTCGCTCCCTCCCCCACGCTGGCGCCGACGACGCCGCAGCTTGGCGCTCCCTCTCCTGCTCCGGAGCCAGCGATGCCGCAGCCCGCCGCTCCCTCCCCCGCCCTGGAGCCGGTGACGCCGGAGCCCGTCCCTCCCTCCCCGACACCGGTCCCCGACATCGGCGAGCTCGTCACCCTCATCAACGGCTACAGAGCTGAGAACGGCCTTGGGCCGCTAGTCACGTCGCCTGCCCTGACGCAGGCCGCTCAGTGGATGAGCGAGGACATGGCAGCGAATGGGTACTTGAGCCACGCTGACTCTCTGGGTCGAGACAACTTGGGGCGGCTGGCCGCCTTCGGGTACGATTGCATGGCGTACAACACCTGGTGCGGCGAGAACCTGGCGGCCGGGACCGCCACCGCGCGGGAGACCCTCGATGTGTGGCGAAACTCGGCGGGGCATAACGACCTCCTGCTGAACGCCGACTTCGTGGCGCTAGGCATAGGCTGCGCGTACAACGGGGGCAGCACCTACGGCTGGTACTGGGTCATCGAGCTGGGCGGCCAAGCCCCATGAGCGCTGGCTCCCCATCGAGAGCCCGCCCTTGCCAGCCTTTGCGGCTAGGAGTAATATTGGCATGCCATGAGCGTCAGACCTTGGTGGGTGTGGGGGCTAGGCCTGATTGGCGTGGCCATTGGCGTTCTGCTAGCCGTCATCGCCTTTGCCCTGCTGAGTGGTGATGGAGGAACGAGCACCGAGCTTGCCCAGATCGGCAAGACCCCCACGCCTGGGCCGAGCCCGACAATGCCAGCGACGCCCCCGCTCGTGCCGACGCCGACCCCAACCCCCCGAGCGCCGACGCCGACCCCAACCCAAGAGGCAACGCCTTCGCCAGAGCCGGTTGTCGGAGAGCCATCGCCGACGGCCGCTGTGGAGCTGCAAGGTCTCACCCCGGAGCGGGCGTATGGCCGCGTTGCCGAGGCCATCCGGCGGCCCGGCTTTGTCCTGCATTCGACCCTGCGAACTGTCGGCCCCACCGATGAGGGCGGGCAGGCGCCGTTCTACACCAAGGAGTTCTGGCTAGATGCCGAGCGACAGGCCCTCCGTGAGCATTTCCGCCTGGACCCCTCACGGGAATCGTATGACGTAGCTGAGGAAGGTGTGATCATCGTCGTCGGGACGCACACCTATGTCCCCGACGACCCGGGCGAGGCCCTGAGGTTCGATGCAGAGGGTTTCTGCCCCGGCACTACCGACGCGATCGTCTCCCAGCTGTTCGAGTGCGGCGGCGAGTTCTCCGGCGTTGGCTCCCCCGATTTCGAGCGCGCGCCCTCGCCCCGCATTGAGACCGATGCCGAGTACAAGGGACAGGCCGCCATAGCCCTCGTGTTAGACACCGGCGAGCACCCAGCTTCGGGCGAGAATCCCGCCACCGTGCACGTCTACCTCGACCGGGAGAGCTTCCTGCCTCTGGCCCGCGTCGTGGGCTGGTACGACAACGGGAGTGGGGAGCCGTCTGCAACCTATGTGTCGGAGTACGAGCATGAGTTCATCTCCGCCGATGCCCTTAGCGGTGATTTCCTTGACCCGCGATCCATAGGGTACGGGGCAGAGAACGAGGACGCCCTCCTGGCTGAGATCGCCTCAGAGGTGCCGGTCTACTGGCTAGGCGATGAATTTGAGCCAGAAGGCGACCTGGAGCCCCTCGTGCTGACGCGCATCACGACGAGCAAGGAGCTGGGCCAGGACCCGGGCCCTCTGGGGACGTATTTCGGCGGCCTGAGCGGTTGGCTCTATTATGAGACTCCAAATGGCGTGCCCGGCGTCAATATCCTCCTGTGGCAGCGGGAGGAATGGGAAACGTTCATGCAGACGGAGGCTGGCCGCTTCCTGTCGGATGCCTCCTGCGCCCAACGCATGGAGATGGAACTGGACAGCGCACGGGCAGTCGTGTATGTTCTCTCACCTCTGGATTACCCGCTCTCTCTAGAGGCACTGGGTGCGTGTGAGGGGCGCGTCTCGGTGGTGCCTCTGACGGACCCGACCGTAATTGCCTTCGTGGACCAGGGCGACGTGGTCCTAGATGTCAGGTCAGAGGTCGTTGGCTACTATGACTCTCTGGAGGCTGTTGAAGTGGTGCTGAAGGGGCTCCGTCCCCGCTAGGAAGCCGTCCCAGGGAGGTGCTGTCTTGATCCGGCTCCCCATGGCCCGCCAGCGAGATAGACGCCGCTCAAGGGATCATGGCCATGTCTGGCGCAGGTGGCGGTGGGGGGTGGCCAGGTGGGTACCCTCGGCCAGTCGCCACCGTCGCCTCAAGCTCGCTCCTCTGATGCTATAATGAATAGCGTCAGGAGGGGTGACCGAGAGGCTTATGGTGCCGCTCTCGAAAAGCGGTGTGGGTTTACGCTCACCGGGGGTTCGAATCCCTCCCCCTCCGCCAAGAGGCAGAACCAGCAAACCAGGGAACCAACAAACCGGTCTTCACTTGGTTTGATGGCCAGTTGGTTCCTCTGGTTCCGCGAAGCCCGGAGGGGTGCTGGAGTGGTCGATCAGGCACGCCTGGAGAGCGTGTGATCCGCAAGGGTCCGTGGGTTCGAATCCCACCCCCTCCGCCAGCTAGAGCGACGGGTTGGGCAAGACAAAAAGAGATCCCCCGCGCAGAGCGGGGGATCCTGCTTCCGGTTTGGGGCGTTCTATTCGCCGGAGCCCTTGGTGGCCTCCTCGTGGCGGGCCTTCATCTCCTTCTCCGCCTCCTTCTGAGCCTCCCGCCCGGCCTTCAGGGCCTCCTCCAGCCGCCGACGCGCCATCTCCACGCCCTCGCGCGCCTTCCCTATCGCCTGCTGGGCCCGCGCTCGCGTCTCTTCGCTGGTGCGCTCTCGCCAGACCTCCTCCAGCCGCTCCCGCGTCTGACGGCCGGGAGCGGGGGCCATGAAAGCGGCCAGGCAGGCGCCAGTGATGAAACCCAGGACGAACCCGAACAAGAACCTCATCATTTCTTCTGTCCCTCCTGGCGGCCCTTGCCGCCTCCCCCTCTCTGCCCCAGCCCAGCGAGCGCTCCCAGCCCTCGCTTGATCCCCGAGAAGAGGCCGTAAACGCGAATGATCGGCGATACCGTCGTGTCTGAGATGAAGGTGACCGTCCCCCGCACGTTGTTCACCGCCGGCTTGACCCCTTCATCGATCAGGCCGCGCGCCGCCCGGAAGGCGCTGGTGGCAGCCAAGCCTGCCACCAGGGTCACGACAATCGCCACCAGAAAGAGGATCGTCCCGGCGATGGTGAAGGCAATAATGCATACGTCCCGCACGTCCTGCAGACTGTCGATGCCCATAGCCGCGACCTCCTACGCTGAAAGGGCCTGCCTATGCCGCAAGGCGGCTCAACCTCCGGCTGATGCCGCTGGACAAGGCTGGCGGCCCATTATAGCACAGGTCGAGCGCAAGCTGAACAATTATGGTGAGTCTGTTGGCCGCCCGTCCTCTTCGGCGATGATGCCGCCGCCCAGCACTTTCTCGCCCTGATAGAAGACCACCGCCTGGCCGGGGGTGATCGCCCGCTGGGGCCGCTCGAAGCGCACCTCCGCTCGCCCATCGTGCAGCGCGAGCAGGGCCGGCGCCGCCTGGCTGCGATAGCGTATCTTCGCCTCCACCGCCAGCGGCTCCTGCGGCGCCTGGCCCGAGACGAACGAGAGCTCGTCGGCCCAGAGGACATCGCTCAGGAGCTCAGCCTCGCTGCCAGCGATGACGCTGTTGGTCAGCGGGTCCAGGCTCAGGACGTACAGGGGCTCCCTGCCGCCTCTGGCCGGCAGGCCCCGCCGCTGGCCGACCGTGTAGCCAGCGATGCCCACGTGGCGGCCCACGATGCGTCCGTCGCTGTCCACGATGTCGCCCGGCCGCTGGGGGAAGCGCTCGGCGAGGAAGGCGCGGTAGCCGCCGCGGGGGAGGAAGCAGATATCGGCGCTATCGGTCTTGCTGGCCACCGGCAGGCCCATCTCCGCCGCCATCCGGCGCACGTCCCCCTTCGTGTAGTCGCCCAGGGGGAAGAGGAGGCGCGCCAGCTCCTCCTGCCCCAGCATGTACAGCACGTAGGACTGATCCTTGCCCTCGTCCCTGGCCCGCCACAGCTCGTGGCCCTGGTCGCCGCTGACGATGCGACAATAGTGGCCGGTGGCCAGATAGTCAGCGCCCAGCGCCAGCGCCTTGGGCAGCAGCAGCCGAAACTTGATGTGCTGGTTGCAGGCCAGACAGGGGTTGGGCGTGTGCCCTTGCAGGTACTCCTGGCAGAAGTAGTCCACCACCGCTGAGGCGAACTCCCGCTCGAAGTTGAGGACGCGGTGGGGGATGCCCAGGGTCTCGCAGACCGTGCGGGCGTCCTCGATCTCCTGCGGCGAGCAACAGCGGCGGAAGTCCACAAGCGCATCGGGGTTCTCCGGCGTCCACAGGCGCATGGTCACGCCGCTGACCTCATGCCCCTGGCGCACCAGAAGGGCGGCCGCAGTGGAGGAGTCCACCCCGCCGCTCATGGCCACGATCACTCGTTTGCTACCCATCGCCACCGCCTATGGTATAATGTTTTTAGCCTTGACTGAAGTAGGAGGCAATCTGGAAGGGGCAACCCTAGCTCGCAGGATCGTCGATCTCCTCGCCGATAGGCAGGCCGAGGATATCCTCCTCCTGGATATCGGCAAGGTGACCGTGTTCGCCGACTACTTCGTGATCGCCAGCGCCCCGACCGTTCGCCAGATGCAGGCCCTCTGTGATGCCATTGACTCGGAGCTGGCCAAGGACGGCATCAAGACCTACGGCCGCGAGGGGGCGCCGGCGTCGGGATGGATTCTCCTGGACCTGGGCGACGTCGTCGTCCACATCTTTGGCCCCGACGAGCGCCACTTCTACGATCTGGAAGGCCTGTGGCAGCAGGCCACGCCGGTAGTGCGCATCCAGTAGCGCCCTACTCGAACACCCAGGGGTCGATGCTGCGCTCGTAGCTGAACATCTCCCCCTCCTGGAAGAACAGGCGGATCTCCTTCTCGGCGGACTCCAGAGAATCGGAGCCGTGCACCAGGTTGCGGCCGGTATCTATGCCCAGGTCAGAGCGGATAGTGCCCGGCGCCGCCTGCGCGGGGTTGGTCGCCCCCATGGACTGGCGCACTATCTCCACGGCGTTATTCCCCTCGAACACGGCGGCGATGATGGGGCTGGAGGTGATGTACCGGAGCAAGCCCGGGAAGAAGGCTTTCCCCTCATGGGCGGCGTAGTGCTGGCGAGCCAGGGCCTCGTCCATGTGGATCATGCGCATGGCGACGATGCGCAGGCCCCGTCGCTCCAGGCGAGCGATGATCTCCCCCGCCAGGCCTCGCTGCATGGCGTCGGGCTTGATGAGCACCAGCGTTCGCTCCATGGGGCTCCCTCCTTACTTGCGACCGCCGCTGCGCGGTCGGGCGACAACCGCCTCCCGCAGGTAGATGGGCTTGAGGCTGGCAGCGTCGTCCGTCTGGCCGGCGGCCAGCCTTCGCCAGGCCAGCTCGGCGATGAAGCCCGCCCGTCGTACCGACATGGGCGCTGTGCCAGGGCCGGCCGCCTGCCGGCCCAACGCCTCTCTCAATCTCTCGGCCAGCTCGTCCGATATTTCGCCGCAGAATAGGGCGCGCTTGAGCCGCCGTCTTACCGCTGCCAGCAGGCCGTCCAGCGACGACAGCCGCGGCGGCACCACCTCGCGCCAGCCCGCGGCGTCGCGAGCGTAGACGGCCCAGGCCAGCTCGCCCCGGCCAGCCCGATGGATGGGGCAGATGGGGCCAGGGTAGTCAGCGTGCTGGTAGGCGTCCGCCTCCAGGCGGCCCACGCCCACCAGGGGCAGCCCCAGGGCGAAGGCCAACCCCTTGGCCGTGCTCACGCCGACCCTCAGGCCGGTGTAGCCGCCCGGCCCGATGCAGACGAAGATGGCCCGAAGGTCGCTCTTGTCCACGCCCGCTCGCTCCATGAGATACTGGAGCGTGGGCAGCAGCTCCACCGAGTGGTTGCGGGAACAGCGCCAGGTGAGCTCGGCAACGAGCGCACCCTCCTGGGATAGGCCCACGCTGGCCATCTCCGAGGCGGTATCGATGGTCAGCTCCACCCTCGCCTCCTATGACCGCCTGCGCCGGCCGCCGGCGAGGGCCGCCAGCAGCCGCTCGTAGCGCTCGCCGTGCGCCTCGAGCATCATGTCGCGCTCCCTGGCGCCGCTGATCTCCAGCCTCACCAGCAGGTGCTCGGGCGGGAAGACCTCCCAGGCCCGGTCAGCCCACTCCACCACCAGCGCTCCGTCGGCGCAGTATTCGGTCAGAGCCAGCTCCTCCGCCTCCAGGGGGTCCTCCAGGCGGTAGAGATCGCCGTGATAGAGGGTTAGCCGTCCCTGATGCTCGCCCAGGAGGACGAACGACTTGCTGGTCACAGGGTCTGGCACCGCCAGGCCCCGGCCGATGCCCTGCACAAGGCAGGTCTTGCCGGAACCCAGCTCGCCGGAGAGGAGAACGACGTCGCCCGCTTGCAGCAATCGCCCCAGGCGGGCGCCGATGCGTCGCGTCTGCGCGGGGCTCTTGCTCCTGAGGGTCAGGGATGCCGCTACCGTCGCCACGCTGCCCCTCGCAGGTGGTCCCAGCCAGCCTTTGGCGGCACCAGCTCGCGGCCGTCCTCGCCCAGCAGGCAGACGCGCCGTTGGCGGTCGGTCACCATCTCCCCGATGACGGCGATGGGCACGTCGGCCTTGCCCTGCACGCGCTCGATGACATCTGGCGGCGCCGCCAGCAGGAGCTCGTAGTCCTCGCCGCCTCCGCAGGCCAGAGCCAGGGCGTCCTGGGGGAAGGCCTGGCGCAGCGCAGGGCTGATCGGTATTCTCTGGGCGTGGACGATGGCCCCCAGACCGCTGGCCTGGCAGACGTGGCCCAGGTCTTGCAGGAGGCCATCGCTGACATCGATGGCCGCTCGCACTCCTTCGCGGGCCGCCAACTGGCCAGCGGCCAGAGGCGGCCTGTGGTGCAAATGGGCCCGCTTCAGGCGGTCGGCGGCCTCCGCCGAGCCCGCGCTCTCCCCCGACAGGATGCGCAGGCCGCCGGCGGAGTCGCCCAGGCAGCCAGTCACCGCTATCGCATCGCCGGCCTGGGCACCGCTGCGGGTCATCAGCAGCGGCTCGCCTCGATCATCGACCAGCGCCCGGCCGATGAGGGTGACCGTCACCATTGTCTTATCGCAGCCAACGATGTCCCCGCCCACGGTGGCTGTGCCGTATTCGCTGCCTGCCGCCAGCATCCCGGCCAGAAGCTCATCCACGTTGGCCACCTCCGTCTGGGGCGGCAGGGCGAGGGTCAGGAGGGCCTGCTCGGGGATGCCACCCATGGCGGCGATGTCGCTCACGTTCACTGCCAGGGCGTTCCAGCCAAGGTCTCGCCAGGGGACGTGTGGCAGGCAGAAGTGGGTGCCCTCGATGAGCGTATCGGTCGTGACGAGCTGGACGCCGCTGGCTCTCCAGGCGGCGGCATCGTCGCCGATGCCAATGACCAGGCCAGACGGCTGGCCGCCTCTGGCGAAGGCCTCAGCCAAGCGGGCGATGAGGCCGAACTCTCCCAGCTCAGAAACCTTCACAGGCCCGATTATAAGCTATCGGCGGTAGACGCTGAAGCCCGCCGCCAGGCGGCTGTGCAGCCCTGACGTAGTCCTTGAGTCTAGGCGAGAGATGGGAAGTCAGACGGCCTCTAGCCGCTCATGGTTCGACAGGCTCACCATGAGCGGAGATGCGCAGGCACTGCAAACCGCTCGCCCTGAGCTTGTCGAAGGGTGAGCGGAGCATGATCTCGCGTATGTCTTGAAACACCATGGGCTGTGCAGCCCTGACGTGGCGGGTGATATGCTGTGGGCAGAGTGGGTATTGCCATCATCGCCGACGTTCATTCCAACCTGGAGGCGTTGGAGGCCATCCTCCGCCACGCCGAGGAGGGGAACGCCCTCGGCCAGGTGTGGTGCCTGGGCGACATCGTGGGCTACGGCCCCGACCCCGCTGCCTGCATAGCCCGCCTGCGCCGCTTCGACCTGCGCTGCGTGCCCGGCAACCACGACCATGCCGCCATCGGCCTCCTGCCCACCGACGACTTCAACCGCGATGCCGCCGCCGCTGCCCACTGGACAGCTGGCCACCTTTCCCCCGAAGAGAGGCAATACCTGGAGAGCCTGCCTCACGTCGTTCAGGAGGGGGATTTCACCCTGGTGCACGGCAGCCTGCGCTGGCCCATCTGGGAGTACCTCGACTCCCCCGACGCCGCCCTGGCCCACCTCCAGCGCCAGCAGACGCCCTTCGGCCTGGTGGGCCATACCCACGTGCCGATGCTGGTGGTGGAGGACGACAAGGCGAAGGAGGGCTGCCAGATGTACTACCTGGGGCAGCGGACGACGGTCGAGCTGGCTGACAAGCGTCTCGTCATCAACCCCGGCGGCGTCGGCCAGCCCCGCGATGGCGATCACCGCGCTTCTTATGCTGTGTACGACGCCGATGCCCGCACGGTCACTCTCCACCGCCTGGAGTACGATATCGCCGCCACCCAGAAGAAGATGGAAGCGGCGGGCCTTCCCCGCTGGCTCATCTACCGGCTGAGCATCGGCCAGTAGACAGGCGTGGCGGCACTACGTCCTGCTGAGTTCGGCGACGGCTTCCTCTCGTCCGACCATCCGAACGAACGCCTCGACTAGCTCGGGGTCCAGTTGCGTGCCGGCACAGCGCTGAATCTCGGCCAGGGCCTCCTCTACGGTTCGCCCTTTCCGATACGGCCTGTCCAGAACCATGGCCGAGTACGCGTCGGCAATGGCCATGATGCGTCCCAGCAGCGGTATCTGCTTCCCCTCTAGACGGTTGGGATAACCCATGCCGTCGAACCGCTCGTGGTGATTCAGGGCGGCTTCCCGCACCTGCTCCGCGTCTGGCAGGTCAACGAGCAAGTGCTCGGCAATGACCACGTGTTGCTTCACTATTTCGTACTCGCCGGCCGTGAGAGGGCCGGGCTTCCTGAGAACACGGTCAGGTATGCAAATCTTGCCCACGTCGTGAACTATGCCAGCGATGCGCAGCGTCTTTTGAACCTGCTCGGAATGGCCGATCTCCTGGGCCAGCATGACCGCGCACTCGGTCACGATCTTGCTGTGAACCTTGGTGTAGTGGTCTTTATTGTCGATGGCAATCACCAGGCTCTCCAGCATGTCGAAAGTGCCGAGCTTGCGCAGCTCTGCTTTCTGCTCCTGGATCTTGGGCCGCCCGATGATCTTGCCTCCCAGGCTCTTGGACTCGTAGAGGTTGGCGTCGGCCACCGCCACCAGCTCGTGGCGTTTTTGCCCGTCCTCGGGGAAGACAGCCACGCCGCAGCTTACAGATATGGGGATGCGCTGGCTCCCGCGAGCCAGGAAGTGCTTTTCGGACAGCCATCCCTGAACTGACTGAGCGAAGGCAAATGCCGCCTCCCTGCCGGCCTTCGGCAGGATGACCATGAAATCATCGCCGCCATAGCGAGCGGCCAGGCCGTTGTCCTGGCAAAGCCCGGCCAGGTGCTCGGCGATCATCTTGAGAACTTGGTCGCCGGCCGAGTGGCCGTAGGTGTCGTTGAACAGCCTGAAGTTGTCGGTGTCCATCGCCACGATAGCCAGCGCCTCGCCCCGTCGCGACGCTGCCTGCAAGGCACGCTCCAACTCGGCCTGGAGGGCGCGATGGCCGTACAGGCCGGTGAGAAAGTCCCGGTCGGCCTGCTCCCGAGCCGCCTCGTACTGCTGGGCCCTCTCCAGCGCTATCCCGATTTCCATGCCAAGGGCGTGAATAAGGGTGATGTCGTCGGCGGTCAGGGCTGGTGCCTTGACTAGCTCCACCTCCAGAACGTGGCGGGTAGACTCTTTCCGACCCAGAGAAAGGTAGAGTCTGCCGCCTCCATCGCCCGATGGGCGGGCCTTTTTGGCTGCGCCATTGCCATTCTCCGGAATGAGGATTGGCTTTCCCTCGCTCGCGCTGAGCTTCACCCGTTCCACGCTGGCGGGCGAAGGTGCCACGTCTGGGTTTTCCGATCGCCGCTGGGGATTGCCGGCCCAACGGCGGGCCTCGCCATCTCGCACCTCCCACACTGTGACCTGCTGGCTTCCCCGGCACTCGGAGACCAGCTTGTCGGCCAGGGTCAGCACACCGTGGGTGCTAAGGGCCTGGCTGAGCGCCGACACAGCCCTGTACAGAAGGGAGAGCTGCTGATGGCGCTGCGCCAGCTCGACGGCGCGGGCGCGCAGGGCGCCATTGAGGCCAATGTTCTCGTAGATGGACACGACCTGGCGGGCCACGATCAGGATCAGGGCCAGGGTGCAGCCCGCGATCACCGGATAGTGGAAGGACTCGGCCTTGTCATCCAGCTGGGTGGCTGCCAGAAGGACTACCAGCAGCGTGGCTATGGCGTAGGGGATGAGTGATCTCAGGGGGGAAGACCCTCGTTGCTCGGCGCTGGTTTCATCGGCGCCTGGTCTGGAGAGGACGAAGGTCACTAGGGCGGCATAGGCGGTGAGGTTGTAGCTCGCCACCCAGCCGATATCCGTGAAGTCGCCCGTGGCGTAGCCGTTAACCTCAACCGCGAACAGGTACACACTATCCGCGACGGCCATGCCGGCGAAGCCGGCGGCCAGCAGGGCCAGGGGCAGGTTCAGATAGCGGGGCCCGGGCCGGGCTATGAGCACCAGTACAGCAAAGATCAGTCCCAAATCAGCCAGGGGGTAGGTGACGTTGACAGCGCTGGCCAGCAGGGACGGGCCCGAAGAGGAGAGCACCAGCTCACCGATGACGAAGTACCAGCTGAGGGTAGTGAGGGCTACCATGGCGATGAGGGTGTCCAGGGTCAGCTTGAGCCGCCGGACCCTGTCGGCGGGCCCGCGGGGGAATAGGAGGAGGCCGGCGAAGGCGAAGGGGTAAGCTGCCAGATAGGCCAGGTCGGCCAGCGAGGGGTAGGGGACCTCCGTCTTCAGGACGAGTTCGTACAAGCTCCACGTGGCCTCGCCTACGGTCCACATGAGCATGGCCGCCCCCAGGAGACTCCAAGCTAATCTGGTCTGGCGATCGACGCTGCGCTGGGCTGCCAGAAAGAGAAGGGCAGTCGCCGCAGCAGGGGCAATAAGATAAGCGGTGTCGCCGAACCAGAGGAGGGCTTCGTCGCCGCCCGGCTTGGCGATGAGCCACCAGACGTACAACACTTGGTAGATGACGATGCCTGACGCCGTCAGCCAGACCCAGGCCCGCACAGTCTTCAGCGCGGTGCGGCCGCGATTGGCAGCGGCCCTAACAAGGCTCACGCGTTTGTCCTCTCACTACGGATAGCTCCCCGGCTGTCTCCCGGGCTCGGCGCGTCCCCCCTGCAAAATAGGTGGCTCCAGCCGTCAGGTCCACGCTGGGTAGCGCGTGCCCCGAAGCATCTCTCAGCCTGGCGGGCAGTCCGCACTCATTGGCGCGACGACCTGCGGCAGGTATCCATTTGTAAGGACGCACGCCGCTAGGGTTTCGCTACAAGGCAAGCATCCTTGCTAGCGGGCTTCCGTGCTGATACGATAGGGGTACGGTCATGGCCGACGTCAATGTGCTCATAACGTTTGGTCTGGACCACGAGCTGGTGGAGCGCATCCGGCAGGTCGACGCGCGGTTGCGGGTGTCTGTCCTCAGCCCTGCCCAACGTCAGCTCTTCCGTCGGGGCAGACCCATCTGGCGTCGCTCCAGCGAGCTGGCACAGGCGACGGAAGAGAGCGAAGAGGATGCCCAACGCCGCCTGGACGAGACCCTGGCCGAAGCCGATGTCCTGTTCTCCCTCTCCACCATGCCTGCCGACCTCCTGGCGCGGGCATCCCGCCTCAAGTGGATACAGCTCTCCAGCGCTGGCAGCGACCGCCTGGTAGACCGGGAGGTCCTGCACAGCGATATTGCTGTCACTGCCGCCAGCGGCATACACGTCACCCCCATCGGCGAGTACGTCCTGGGGATGATGATCATGCTGGCAAAGGGTTGGCCTCATCTCTTTCGGGCCCAGCAGAAGGGGGAGTGGGCCCGTCTCACCCCCCAGGAGCTGGAGGGCAGGACGGTGGGCGTGGTGGGATTGGGCAGCGTCGGCCAGGAGGTGGCGCGCCTGGCCAAGCTCTTGGGCATGCGAGTGCTGGGCGTGCGTCGCTCGGGGGCACCCCTGGAGAGCGGCGAGTATCTGGTCGACGAGATATTCGGCCCGCTGGACCTCCTGCGCGTCCTCTCCCAGAGTGACTATGTGGTGCTGGCCCTTCCCCTGACTGAAGAGACCCACCACCTTATGGGCGAGCTGGCCCTCCAGGCCATGAAGCCCTCGGCCTATCTGATCAACGTTTCTCCCGGCGCGGTGGTGGACGAGACGGCCCTGGTGCGGGCTCTCAAGGTAGGGCTGATCGCCGGGGCCGGCCTGGACGTGTTCGAGAGTGAGCCTTTGCCGCCAGAGAGCGAGCTGTGGAAGCTGCGCAACGTGATCATCAGCCCCCACATTGCTGCCGCGACCCGTCACCACAACGAGCGGGCGGTGGCCCTCTTCTGCGAGAACCTCCGCCGCTATCTAGCCGACGAGCCGCTGCTGAACCTGGTGGACCCCCAGCGGGGGTACTAGACTCTTCCCGTCGCCGGTAGCCCCCACCTTTTACAGCCACTGCGATTCTCCGACCACGGACACCAGGTGCCGTTGACCACACGCCTGGCGACAAGGCTGGCGTCGGATTGGCCCGCTGGACCGCGGGTGCCCTTCCTGGCACTACTGCTTTGCGTAGTTGCTTGCGCCCGACCAGTCTACGAGCACGACTGGCTCATCGCCGACGACCCAACCGTCGTGACCCGAAGGGAGCGCCGTTACGTCTCCGGGGCCACTTTCGAACTCGGTGCCATCGGCCATCAGAGCGTGTAGCCGACCAGAAAGCTGGTACTGGAAATGGGGGGCCTCACACCACTCCGTGCCCACGAGCGGCTTCACGTGCTGCGACCACCGCCAGCCTGGCTCCAGGGTGAGCCGCCCGACGATACCGCCACCTATGTTTAGCAGTTCGATCTTCCCTTTCTCGAAGGTTCGAACCTCGTCCGGCGAATTGAAGTTCTTTCGCTCGGCGTGTGCCATGGCAGATCCTCCCTCTCGAAAACTATGCCGGCTATAATGCGGGCTCGGTGCCAATTACCAAGTCAGTCCCGCGATAGTCGGTTTCCAACCTTCCCTCCGCAGCGAGCTGCAGCGATTTGGTTGGCTGCTCACCCGTTGCCTTTTATAATAAAACACTGCATTAACGTTGTCAAGTGCACCGCAATGGTGAGGAGGGTGAGCTGGGTACCACTCCGGGTAGCGTAGAGGGAGTCTATGAGATCCTGCGGACTAGGGCTTCCTCTGAGGGCGGGGCATCGGCTGCCTGGACTTCACTTCGCTGCTGTCGGTCTCTTTGGCCCCAGTTCGTCCCTCCGTAGGGGCTTCCACTGCCGTGGGCCTAGCCGCCGTCTTCGCCTTGGCGTCGGGTTTCTTCCCGGCGGCCACCCCCAGCACCGCCAGTCGGCTCGGCTCCTCCCGCGCCCTCCGCCAGGTCCTCTCCATGCGCCGGCGGATGCCCTCGAATTCGGAGAAGATGTCATTCGTGGAGGTCATCATGGCTTTGCCCTCCCCTTTGGTGGGCCAGGGGGCCCGGTGGTTCCTTTCTTGGCGGAGGCCTTGCCCTTGGCAGCCGCCGCGGGCTTAGCCACCCCTTTTCCCTCGGCGGTGGGCTTCTCCTCGGCGGCCGCCTTCCCCCCGGCAGGGGCGCTGGGCTTGGCCTTCTCTTCGGCGACAGGCGCATCCGCCTTCGCTGGCTTCTTGCCCCTGGTCGTTGCTTTCTCTTCTACCTGCTTGTCCAGCTCGATGCTGGCAACGGAGGCCACTGTATCGCCGGCGCCTACGCCCATGAGGGTCACGCCCATGGTGGCCCGCCCCTGTATGGCAATGCTGTCCACGGTGGTGCGGATGACGATTCCGTCCTCGGAGATGAGCATCAGCTCTTGGTTCGAATTGACGGTGAGGGCCGCCACCAACTGCCCTCTCCTCTCGTTGACCGTGAACGTCCGCACACCCTGGCCGCCTCGCCCCTGCGTAGGGTACTCCTCGAAGGTCGTGCGCTTGCCGTAGCCTTTGCTGCTCACCACCAGCAGTTCCTGGTCGGGGCGGGCGATCTCCATCCCCACCACCCGGTCGCCCTTCGCCAGGAGGATGCCCCGCACGCCGCCGCTCTGGCGGGAGGCCGAGCGCAACTGTCTCACCGGGAAGCGCAAGGCCTGACCGGTGGCGGTGACTAGAACGGCGTGATCATTGCTGCACGCCAACTGGGCAGCTACCAGGGCGTCGCCCGGCTCCAGGTCCATGGTGATGAGGCCGTTGCGACGCACCACGGCGAATTCGCTCAGGGCCGTCTTCTTCACCTCGCCCTGTTCGGTGGCGAGCACCAAGAATTCCTGATCGCTGCCGTCAGTGGCCACCACCGCCGTCACCCGCTCATCTTGCTCCAGATAGATGATATTGATGAGGGGGGTGCCCCTCGCCTGGCGGGATTCATCAGGTAGCTCGAAAGTCTTGACCTGATACACACGCCCGCGGTCGGTGAAGAACAGGAGGCTCTGGTGGGTATCGGCCACCATGATGTGGCGGACGGCATCCCCCTCCCGCTTGGCCACGCCGATCTTGCCGCGGCCGCCTCGCCCCTGCGCTCGGTAGACCTCGAGGAGCACGCGCTTGATGTAGCCGCGAGTCGATAGGGTTACCACCGTCTCCTGATGGGGTATGAGGTCCTCTTCACTGAAATCCACCGCTTCCTGCTCGACGATCTGGGTGCGCCGTTCGTCGCCGTGCTTCTTCTTGACCTCCAGCGTCTCCTCCTTGATCAGGTAGTCGATCTTGCGGGGATTGGCCAGCAGGTCTTCCAGATAGGCGATCTGCTTGATGATCTCAGCGTACTCGTCCTGGATCTTCTGGCGTTCCAGGCGGGCTAGACGGCGCAGTTGCATGTCCAGCACTGCCTGGGCCTGGCGGTCGCTCAGGTGGAAGGGAGCGGCCATCAGCCGCTCCTTGGCCTTCTCCGCCGATTCCGAGCGGCGGATGGCCTGAATGACCTGGTCCAGATGCTCCAGGGCCACCAGCAGCCCCTGGAGGATGTGCTCTCGCTCCTGGGCCTTCTTCAGTTCGAACAGGGAGCGGCGGCGAATCACTTCCCGCCGGTGGTTGATGAAACAGTCCAGAATCCTCTTGAGGCTGACGGTTCTGGGTTGGCTATCCACCAGGGCCAGCATGTTAACGGCGAAGGTCGACTGCATCGCCGTGTGCTTGTAGAGGCTGTTCAGTATCTGGCGGGTCTGGCCCTCCCGTTTGAGCTCGATGACCACCCGCATGCCGTCGCGATCCGACTCGTCCCGGAGATCGGCGATGCCGTCAATGCGGCGCCCCTTGACTAGTTCGGCGATCTTCTCCACCAGCGAGGCCTTGTTGACCTGATAAGGCAGCTCGGTGATGACGATCTGGTAGCGGTCACTCTTGGCCATCTCCTCGATGTGGGTGCGGGCCCGCACGACGATGCGCCCTTTGCCGTCGTAGGCGGCCTTGATGGCGTCTTGCTTCTCGTACAGGGGGCCTTCGCCGCGCTGGCCATCGCTGGGCTGCTTCCTGACCCGCTCGTAGCGAAACATGACCCCGCCGGTGGGGAAATCGGGCCCCTTGATGATCTCCGCCAGGTCGCTGGTGGAGGCTTCTGGCTTGTCGATGAGGCAGGCGATGGCGTCACACACCTCGCCCAGGTTGTGGGGCGGGATGTTGGTAGCCATGCCCACCGCGATGCCCGTAGCGCCGTTGACCAGCAGGTTGGGCAGCCGCGAGGGCAGTACCTTGGGCTCCTGGAGGGAGTCATCGAAGTTGGGGGCGAAGTCCACCGTATCGCGGTCAATGTCGGCCAGCGTCTCCTCGGCGATGGCAGCCAGGCGAGCCTCGGTGTAACGCATGGCCGCCGGTGGGTCGTTGTCCACGCTGCCGAAGTTGCCCTGGCCGTCGACCAGGGGGTAGCGCAAGGAGAAGTCCTGGGCCATGCGCACCATCGCCTCGTACACCGGGGCGTCGCCGTGAGGGTGGTACTTGCCCAGCACCTCACCCACAATGCGGGCGCTCTTCTTGTACGAAGAGCCTGGACGCAGGCTCAGCTCGGACATGGCGTAGAGGATGCGCCGCTGCACCGGCTTGAGGCCGTCGCGGATGTCGGGCAGGGCCCGCGCCACAATAACGCTCATGGCGTAGTCGAGGTAGGAGGCCCGCATCTCCTCCTCGATCTTTATGGGGCGGATGTTTCCGGACGGTCTCTCGATAACCATGATCTACCTACTCGGTCAGGCGGACATCGGTCTGGCGTAGGCGGCGGGCCAGCGTGCGCAGGATCTGCGCCGCCATTTCGGGGCTACTCTTCAGCTCGGCCAGGAAGTCCCAGCGGCTCATGACCAGGCACTGGCCGTCGTCCACAGCGCGGATGCTGGCGGTACGAGGATAGCCGTCCAGCAGGGCCGTCTCCCCAAAGAAGTCCCCCGGACCCAGGGTGGCAAGGACGGTCTCCTTGGAGCCGCCCAGGTCCTTCACTACCTCTAGTTGGCCCGAGGAGACGATATAGAAGCCCACCGCCTCTTCGCCCTCTCTCAGGATTACGTCGCCCGCCTGGTGCTGCCTGGGGTAGAGGGCTCTAGCGAAACGTTTGAGCTCCGCCGAGCCGAACCCGGCAAACAGGGGGGCATTCGCCAGCGTCTCTTCATTGCCCATCGCCGCACCTCCTTCCTGAAGTCACGGCAGCGCATCGCCGGATTCAAGAATACCACCTATCTGAGAAAGGGGGAAGACGCCTACGTGCCTTACTGAATGAGGCCGCGCAAAGAGTCCAGGGTCGCCTTGTCCTAGGCAGGCCCAGGCGATGACAGCAAAACCAGCTTGGCAGGGGCAAGAAAAGGCCGAGGCTTCTCTTCCGCCTGCGCCTCGGCCGCCGGAGTTCCTTTGCCAGCGTCGCTTCGTCTACTCTTCCTCTTCTTCTTCCTCACCCTTACCGCCGGTGTCGAACTCGTGGAGCGTGACATCGACCTCAGGGTCCTTGCTATGGCTGTCCCAGTCCTCCGCGTCCTCTGCCTCCTCGAAGCTCTCCTCGCCCTCTTCCACATCGTGCCGCACCAAGCCCTCCTTGGTGTAGGGGCGGAAGGCGTCCGCAGCAGCGGGCGGGAATGAGAGCTTGCCCGCCTGGCTGGGGTGCTGGAAGGTCTCCTTGATGATCACCCGGACGTCGTCCTGGCTGAGGGTGGCGATGGCCGCCGCATACTGGTTGCCCCCCTCCATCAGCTTGATCAGGCGCAAGCCCAGTCTGGGCTCCACTTCTCCCAGATATTCCCCCTGGCCGCTCTCCACCACTAGGGTGTTGTTCTGACGACGGAGGAAGACCTCGTCCCCTGCCGCCATGCGGACGGCAGCCTGGGGGGCCGGCCGCGCCAGGACAGTTGTGCCAGTCTTGCCCATCTCCGCTATGAACATCTGGGGGGAGAGCTTCTTGCCTCCCTCCGCTTGGACAGCCGCCTCCTCGCCCAGGGTGGCTAAGCGAGCCAGGTTCTTCTGGGCTATGGAGTTGAGGGAGTCAAGCTCCAGGGACTTGCCGTAGGCTTCTCGCGCTTCCGCGTAGCGGCCAAGCTCCGTCAGGGCCTTCCCCAACCGATTGTAGGCCTCTACATCGTTTGGGAAGACAGCGATGATCGCTCGGTTGACGGCCGCAGCCTCCTGCCACTGGCCCTGCATGGCCAGTTGGATGGCCTGCTGGGTCCGCTGCCGCCGAAACAGCCCCGTCCTGTCGTTTGCTGTGAATACCATGTTCGTCAAATCACCCCACAATGCCGCGCATTTTAGAGGTTCTTCCAGGCTTTTGCAAGTCTGCCCTGACGACATCTCGCAGATGATTGCCGCGACGCATGCCTTTAAGACGCCGAGGCAGGCCAGACGTTACGCCATCCTTCAAGAAAGCCCTCCCAGTTGCCCAAGCTTCCCCCAAGGTGTGGTTATTCGACTAGCTAGAACGCTGATCTGGTCAGATAGTTACCTGACAGCGGCGGGGGTCGTCTCTTCTCACCTGCGTAGATGCCTGCAGCTCACTGGGAGGTTGTCTCGCCCTGGGGGATTATGATTATCAGACGAGGGGGATTTCAGGGACGCTTTCGGCTCCGCCCATTCACCATCCGCCACCTGGTCGGGGTGGGCAGATTCGAACTGCCGACCTCACGGTCCCGAACCGTGCGCTCTAACCTGACTGAGCTACACCCCGCCCAACCTCCTCCAACCCGCCAAGGCGGTGGGTCTTCATTTTAGCAAATACCGCTCAGGGTGTCACCCATGTTTCTGAACGAGCTCAGTTCGAAGCCTGCCGGACGAAACACCCGGCGGAGGCCGATAGAAGAAAAAGAAAGCCAAAGAGAGGCCCACCAGGCCTTTGTGCTTATCTTGAGGGATGCAGGGAAACGGACAATAGCTGCTCAGCGAAGGCGAGGGGTATGAAGGGCTCCGTCGCTGATCGGCTCGTCGATGTACAGATCGCCATTCCGGATCTTGATGTTGAAGCCACAGGCGGGATTAGTGCACGCCCACGCCTTGTAATGGATGGGCGCCCCCTGGCTCCCAAAATCAGACAGAGGAACCAGATCACCGGTTTGGCACTTTTGACACTTGGGGAAGCTGGTTACCACTACCACAAGAACCCTCCCAACCGAACGTAATCGTCAGGCAGTATAGCAGAGCACCTCTGCCCTGGCAAGCGGCTGATGGGCACTTATTGCCAAGTGGCCGAAAATTTTGTTAAGATAGCTCCGTCTCGAACCTCAGCCAAACCGTAGACGTTATGGAGTGTGGAAGTCATGAAGTTGGCGCTGTCGGTCGCCAAGGAAGAGACGAATACTAACGCTTTCTAGTAGGCTCCTCCCATGAGAGGCTGGCCTGCCACGCGGCAGGCCAGCCTCGGCCTTTCTGACAGCCTAAGGGCTCGCCTCCCGCCTCATCAGCCACCACTCCAGGCTATCGGCCAGGGCTAACCAGGAGGCCTCGATGATGTCGGTGGAGCTGCCCACCGTCGTCCAGACGCGCTCGCCGTCCGTGGACTCGATGAGCACCCGAACGTAGGCGCCGGTGCCGCCGGCGCTATCGATGATCCGCACCTTGTAGTCCACCAGCTTGATCGCCTCCAGGGTGGGGTAGAACTGCACCAGCGCCTTGCGAACGGCGATGTCCAGTGCATTCACTGGCCCGTTCCCTTCGGCGGCGGTGTGGATGATCTCTTCGCCCACCCGCACCTTGACCATCGCCTCCGCCAGCATCTCCCGCTCATCCTCTTCGCTATGGTGGGGGTGGCGGCGCTCCACCACCATGAAGTCGTCCAGCTCAAGAGGATCTGCGGGACGGCGCCGAACGCCAGAGAAACCAGCCGGTGGCCGGCCGCGTTAGACCCGAAAGTCTGCGCCAGGAATGGGAATCAATCCCCGGGCTTCATAATCCCTTAGCATCCGTGCCGTACATTGGCATATGTAGATGTCCACGCAGCGTGGTGCGGGAATGTCGCCGCTGGCAAGGATGATCCAAGTCGAAGAGCGTAACAAAGGAGGTGCCGTTGGCGCGAAAGAATTGAATAAGGCTGTCATAAGAGAATAGTCGATTCCAAATGAAAGGAGGTGAACAAATGACGAAGATACAAAGCTGGGCACTCGCAAGCATAGGAGCGGTTGCCCTAGTGGTCGGGGCACTCCTGGCGACCGGGGCGCTGACTTCCGCGCAGACGGCGACGCCTTCGACTCCAGCCGCCATCGCGACGGCGTCAGCTCCCGTCACGTCCAGTGAGGATGCCACTCACGAGGCTTCCGGGAGCGGGGAAATCTCTGGCCAGTTCGCGCCCACCATCGCCCTGGGTGAGGGCGTCGTCGAAGTGCAGGTGTCAACGGCCCAGGTAGACTCTGGCCAGTTCGCGCCCGGAGGCAAGTTGACGCCGATCGTCCCGGGTGAGGGCGTCATCGTGTTGGAGTCCACCGGACAGGCCACGCCTAGCCAGTAGGTAACGCTTATCAATAGCCCCCCGGCGACACTTCTGACAGCCCCCGGCGACAATCCCGGGTTAGAGGGCTCCTCCTCTGAGAGGCTGGCCTGCCGCGTGGCAGGCCAGCCTCGGCCTTTCTGACAGCCTAAGGGCTTGCCTCCCGCCTCATCAGCCACCACTCCAGGCTGTCGGCCAGGGCCAGCCAGGAGGCCTCGATGATGTCGGTGGAGCTGCCCACCGTCGTCCAGACGCGCTCGCCGTCCGTGGACTCGATGAGCACCCGCACGTAGGCGCCGGTGCCGCCGGCGCTATCGATGATCCGCACCTTGTAGTCCACCAGCTTGATCGCCTCCAGGGTGGGGTAGAACTGCACCAGGGCCTTGCGGACGGCGATGTCCAGCGCATTCACTGGCCCGTTCCCTTCGGCGGCCGTGTGGATGATCTCGTCGCCCACCCGCACCTTGACCATCGCCTCCGCCAGCATCTCCCGCTCATCCTCTTCGCCGCGGCGAGGGTGGCGACGCTCCACCACCATGAAGTCGTCCAGCTCGAAGGGAGGCTGGTAGTCGGGCTGGCTGCGCCTGGCCAGGAGCTCAAAGGAGGCCTCCGCCCCCTCGTACTGGTAGCCGCGGCTCTCCATCAGCTTCACCACGTCCAGGAGGCGGCGCGCCTCTTCCTTGCTCAGAGAGATGGCGACGCCTTGCTCCTTGAGCTTGGCCTGGATGTTGCGCTGGCCGGCCAGCTCCGACACCAGGATGCGGCGGTCGTTGCCCACCAGGGCCGGGTCGATGTGCTGGTACGCCTCCTCGTGCTTGACGAGGGCGGCCACGTGCAGGCCCGCCTTGTGGGCGAAGGCAGCCGTGCCCACGTATGGCTGGCGGGGGTTGGGCGGAAGGTTGGCGACCTCGCTCACGTAGCGCGAGATCTCGGTGAGCTTGGCTAGCTGCTCATCGCTTATGCAGTCGATGCCCATCTTGAGCTTGAGGTTGGCGATGATGCTCATCATGTCGGCGTTGCCGCAGCCGTCGCCGTAGCCGTTGATGCAGCCCTGCACCTGGGCCACCCCCATCTCGACGGCCGCCAGGGTGTTGGCCACCGCCAGGTCGGCGGCGTTGTGGGCGTGGATGCCCAGGGGCGTGCCGACGGCCTCCATCGCTGCCTTGATGGGCTCGCTCAGGCGAGAGGTGGTCGTGCCGCCGTTGGTATCACACATGATGATGCAGTCCGCGCCGGCCTCGGCTGCCGACTGGAGGCACTGGATGGTGTAGCGGGGGTCGGAGTAGAAGCCGTCGAAGAAGTGCTCGGCGTCCAGGAAGACGGTGAGGCCGTGCGACTTGAGGTAGCGGATGGAGTCGGAGATCATCGCCAGGTTCTCGTCCAGGGTGGTCTCCAGGACCTGGCGCACCTGCATGTCGCTGGCCTTGCCCACCAGGGTGACCACCGGCGTGCGGGCGTCGACCAGGGCGCGGATGTTGGGGTCCTTGTTCGCTTTGCCGCCGGCGCGGCGAGTGGAGCCGAAGGCGGCCAGCCTGGCGTGCGAGAGGTTTAGCGACTGGGCCCGCACAAAGAACTCGGCGTCCTTGGGGTTAGAGCCCGGCCAGCCCCCCTCGACGTAGTGCACGCCCAGCTCGTCCAGCTTGCGGGCGATCTTCAGCTTGTCCTCCACCGAGAGGGATATCCCCTCCATCTGCGTGCCGTCGCGGAGGGTAGTGTCGTATAGTTCAACTGTGCTCATGCCGAGATCCCTTTCGGCTGGTCAGGTTGCCTCCACCAGTGTCAGGACCGAGGCCAACACGACCCAGCTAGGCGCTGCAAACACGAAGAAGGCTTGCTCAAGCCCCCGCCCCCCGCTGATCGAGCCCGCTATCGGCAGCCTCCAGCTGGGCAGCCAGGGGAGAACCAGCGGGCCGATGAGGAGGGCACGGCCGTCCTCTGGGAGATCCACGGCATCTAGGATGTCGCGATCGGCGATGACGCCCTCGCGTCTGAGCTTCTCCTCTAGTGTCCGGGCAGCCACGTGTGGAAGGTGCGGCTCCAGCGCTCTTAGTTCCGCCTCCTGCAGGTCTATGTAGCTCCTCACGCGCCTCAGGGCCAGGAAGAACAGGCCGTTGGTGGCGACCCCCAGAATCGCTACCGCCCAAACCACTGCAACGGCCTCTCGAAATGCTCCGACGAGTGCCACGAGGGCTCCGTTGGCGACCAGCGCCATGCTGAGCCTGTTCTCCCAGAGCGTCGTCTGGAAGATGAGATTGTCCAGAGTGATCCTGTAGGCCTGCGCGAATCGTGCCTCGTCAGACACTCGCTGCGCGCCCTCCGTTCTCCCTGGGGTTGATCTGCCCATCTGCCCAGCCCTCACACGTAGCTCGCCACCAAGTCCCCCACCTCGGACGTGCTCAGGCCCATGCGACCGGCGCTCACCGACTTCATCTTGCCGCTGGTGAGGGCCTTGATGATCGCCTGCTCGACACGATCGGCGGCCTGTGCCTCACCGAGCTGGGCGAGCATCATCTGAGCGGCGGCGATGGCCGCCAGGGGGCAGATGACGTTCTTGCCCGTGTACTTCGGCGCGCTGCCGCCGATAGGCTCGAACATGGAGACGCCCTGCGGGTTGATGTTCCCACCCGCGGCTACGCCCATGCCTCCCTGAATCATTGCCCCCAGGTCGGTGATGATATCGCCGAACATGTTCTCCACCACGATCACGTCGAACCACTCCGGGTTCTTGACAAACCACATGCAGGTGGCATCGACGTGGGCGTACTCTCGCTTGATGTCGGGGTAATCGGCGTCGCCCACCTCATTGAAGGCCCGCCACCAGGTATCGTGGACGAAGGTGAGGACGTTAGTCTTGGCCACCAGGTGTAGCTGCTTCATCTTGTTGCGCTTGCGGGTCAGCTCGAAGGCATAGCGGATCGCCCGCTCGGCGCCGAAGCGGGTGGTGCAGTGGATCTGGGTGGAGACCTCCTGGGGCGTGCCCTTGTACTGGAAGCCGCCCATACCTCCATAGAGCCCCTCGGTGTTCTCGCGAACGACGAGGAAGTCGATGTCTTGCGGGCCCTTGTCCTTGAGAGGGCAGTCCACGCCAGGATAGAGTTTCACCGGCCGAAGGTTGATGTACTGGTCCAGCTCGAAACGGATGCGCAGCAGGATGCCCTTCTCCAGTGGCCCCGGCGGCACGTCCGGGTGACCGATGGCCCCCAGATAGATGGCGTCGAAGCCGCGCAGCTCCTCGATGGCGGAGTCAGGCAGGGTTTCGCCCGTCCGTAGGTAGCGCTCGCCGCCGAAGTCATAGGTGGTGAGGTCGTAGCGAAAGCCGCTGGCCTGGGCGGCCGCTTCCAGCACCTTCAGGCCCTCGCGCACCACCTCCGGGCCCGTTCCGTCGCCGGGGATTACAGCTATTCGGTGCATTCATACCTTCCCTTCGGAGTTGGTTTCTTCTCCTGAACATGAGCTCAATCTGCTCGTAAGTGTAGCATGGAGGCTGGCCGTAGAGCGACGCCAGCGGCCGCGATGCCGAGGCGTATGACTACGCGCGCCCGCTGCGGCGACGGCCGCGTCGGACAAGCTCGGCTTGCTCTTTGGCCGCCTCCCCGAACACCGCCCTGAAGGTGATCAGGCCGCCGGAAGCGAAGGCCAGGAATATGGGGTAGGTGCGCCACTGCTTGGCGTGCACCAGCCCCAGGCTGTAGACCACGGTGGCCACGGCCGCTATCAGTCCTGGGATGAACCAGACAGCCGCGAAGGCCGCGGCCGCCCCTCGCGCGAGCTTGTTCTTGACGCCAAAGATGAGGTAGCCGGTGAGCAGCCAGAGCAGGCCGCCAAAACCCAACAGCCCCAGCACCCGCTCGTAGACCGTTGCCTCGTTGGCCTTCCAAAGGGTGAGGAGCCCCTGAAGCGCGGTGAACAGCGTCCCCCGCACCGGCTCCTCCTCTTCCTCCTCCTGGTCGGCCAGCTCGTAGAGCTCGTCCTCGACCTTGGTCCCCACCCTTCTCAGCCTGTCGAATGCCCGTTTGAACGTGCTCATGCTGTTTCACTCCCAAAGGGCTTGCTCATCGTTTCTCGCCTGCCAGTCTGCGCTTCGTATACTCCACCAGCCCGCCCGCCTGCATCAGCTCCAGCACGAACTGGGGGTAGGGCTTGGCCTTGAACTCGTTGCCCTTGGTCAGGTTGCGGATGGTGCCCGTCTCCAACTCCACCGCCAGCTCGTCGCCCGTCTCGCTGCCATCCACCGCTTCGGCGCACTCCAGGATGGGTAGGCCCACGTTGATGGCGTTGCGGTAGAAGATGCGGGCGAAGCTCTTGGCGATGACGCAGCTCACGCCTGCCGCCTTGATGGCCAGCGGCGCGTGCTCGCGCGAGGAGCCGCAGCCGAAGTTGGTGGCGGCCACGATCACATCGCCCGGCCGCACCCGCTGGACGAACTCGGCGTCGATGTCCTCCATGCAGTGGGGGGCCAGCTCCTCCGCCGTATTCAGGTTAAGGTAGCGAGCCGGTATGATGACGTCGGTGTCGACGTTGGCGCCGTACTTGTGGGCGTATCCGCGAAGGGTCATCGCCGTTCTCTTATAGCACGTACCGCGTGCCCACGCTGTTCTGAATGAAGGCGTCCGGCATCGCTCGGGCGATTTCATGCACCGCCTTCCAGCCCGTGCAGTGCGCCGGAACC
>Ga0315291_10001458_pt1 | contig 31617 bp, 31 predicted proteins | sample YL17G12_20_MG_FD_203070 | JGI IMG/M metagenome (GOLD analysis project Ga0315291, IMG submission 203070) | Sediment microbial communities from Yellowstone Lake, YNP, Wyoming, USA - YL17G12_20 | ecosystem: Environmental > Aquatic > Freshwater > Lake > Sediment | place: USA: Wyoming | collected...
ACCAAGGCCATCAAGAAGGCCTTCTCAAACCAGGTGGAAAGGAAGGGCTACTCCCTCGTGGAGGTCCTCGCCACGTGCCCCACGAACTGGCACATGAAGCCCGTGGAGGCCAATCAGCACGTGGCCGAGGTGGTGACCAAGGTCTTCCCACTCGGAGATCTCGTCGACAGGGGGTAGGATGGAACGCTCGGTGATCATCGCGGGATTCGGCGGCCAGGGAGTCATCCTTGCCGGCAAGATACTGGCGCAGGCGGGAATGGCCCACGGGCTGGAAGTGACCTGGCTTCCCTCCTACGGTCCGGAGATGCGCGGCGGAACGGCGAACTGCACGGTCGTCCTTTCCGACGAGCCGGTGGGTTCGCCGATCGTAGACGAGCCGACCGCTCTCGTGGCGCTGAACCTTCCCTCCCTCGACAAGTTCGAGCCGATCGTCGCCAAGGGGGGGACTATCCTCGTGAATTCCTCGCTTGTCGAGCGTGAAGTCAAGCGGCGGGATATCCGGGCGCTCACCGTGCCGATGGGTGATCTGGCGGCCAAAGCCGGTGCGCCCCGCTCCCTGAACATGGTCGCCCTGGGGGCCTATCTCAAGGCGACGGGGGCCATCCCTCTGGACGTCGCCCTGAAGGCCATGACGCGTCTCCTGGAGAGCGAGGGCAAGGGGAAGTCCGTGGCCACGAACCAACAGGGGCTTGAGGCGGGATACAACGCCCTCCCCTGACGAGTCAGTGCTTGGACGGCGGGAGATTCACCCGGGAGGGTTTGTCCGTCTGGTTGTCGATGAGATTCGGCTCCCTGACGGGAATACGATCCAGCGGGAGGTTGTGCTGCACGCCGGGTCGACTTCGATCCTGCCGGTAAAGCGTGACGGTCGGGTTCTCCTCGTGGAGCAGTACCGGCATGCCGTGGGGAAGCGGCTGTGGGAGATCCCTGCGGGCAAACTTGAGCCAGGGGAAACCCCGTTGGCGTGCGCGCAGCGCGAGCTTCGCGAGGAGACGGGGCACGACGCCGAGGCGTGGGAGGAATTGTGCGCGTTCTACACCTCTCCAGGGTTCACGAACGAGCGGATGACTCTCTTCCTGGCTTGCGGCGCCTTCCCTGTGGCGAGTGCCCTCGACAGCGAGATCGTCCGCTCTCAGGCGTTTGCGCGCCACGAGCTCGACAGGCTCGCGGCGGCGGGCAAGATCGAGGATGCGAAGACACTGCTCGCCCTAGGAATCCTTTCCCTGCGCGACGCGCGCCGACGCTAGACGGGCGCCGCGCTCCTAGTCGAACAGATCGACGAGGTAGAGCACGCTCTCCTCAACCGGCCGGGACTTCTTGAGGGCCTCGTCGAGGCTCACCGGCTCGATCTTCGTCCCATGCAGGGCCGTCATCACGTCGAAGCGTTCCTCCAGGGCGAACTCGATCGCCGCGGCTCCGAAGCGAGTGGCGAGGATGCGGTCGAACGGGCAGGGGCTTCCCCCACGCTGCAGGTAGGCTAGGTCGGTGACGCGGACCGGCATCTTCATGCGTTTGGAGAGCTCATTCGCCAAGTACTGGCCCACTCCTCCCAGCCGGGCGTGCCCAAACGCGTCCACCTCAGCCTCGGCGACCACCTGCCCGCTCTGTCCGGCCGGTCTCGCCCCCTCCGAGATGATCACGATGCTGAAGTGCTTCTTGTGGCTCTGACGATGCAGGATCTTGCGGTGCACGGCCTCCACGCTGAACTCCTGCTCTGGGATCAGGATCACGTCCGCTCCGCCGGCGATCCCGCCCATCAGGCTGAGCCAGCCGGCGTCCCTCCCCATGACTTCGAGGATCAGGACGCGGTTGTGGGAGAAGGCCGTGGTGTGCAGGCGGTCGAGGGCGTCGGTCACGGCTTCGAGCGCAGACCAGAAGCCCAGCGAGTAGTCGGTCTGCGCGATGTCGTTGTCGATCGTCTGCGGGATTCCGATGGCCTTGACACCGTATGGCGCAAGCTTGTGAGCTACCCCCATGGTGTCGTCGCCTCCGATGGCGATCAGGTAGTCCACCGCATTGCGCTCCAGCGTGTCCAGGATCCGTTCCACCGCGCCTTCCATCTTGAAGGGGTTCGTGCGCGAACTCCCTAGAATCGTACCGCCGATGTGTAGAATCCCGGACACGTGGTCGGCGGACAGGGGCTGAGTCAGGTTCTCGATTGGTCCCTTCCAACCCTCGAGGAATCCGATCGTCTCCACTCCGTGCTGATACCCGAAGCGCACGATGGAGCGGAGCGCCGCGTTGATCCCGGGCGAGTCCCCTCCACCCGTCAGTACTCCGGCACGTTTCATTGGCCGACCTCCCTTGTTTCCAGGACACGATACAGACCGGGGAGTGTGTTTTCAAGGATGGGTTGCGACTTCTTGCATCATGGGGGTACCATCCGTTCCTCCGGCGAAGGGAGGGCGCATGCGGGATTACCTAGCGCGCGTTCGGGCGTTCTCCCGGAACGCGCGTCTATACCTTGTCTCGACGTCACTCTCTGGCTTCCTGTTCGGGATCCAGTATCTCTTCTTCAACCTCTACGTGCTGTCCTTGGGATACGACCAGGCGTTCGTCGGGCTCCTGGCGAGCGTGCCGGCGCTCGTCACGGGGGCCACAGCTCTTCCGATCGGGCTCTTCCTGCGCCGAATCGGATACCGACGGGGACTCCTGATCGGCATGGCCTTTCAGACCGCGGCCCTTGGCGGCTGGGCCTTCCTGCCCGGGCCGGTGCCCCTGGTCACCGCGAGCGTACTTTCTGGCCTGGGCGGCGCACTGACCCAGATCAGCGTGCTTCCTTTCCTCGTCGTCTCCAGCAGCGAGAAGGAGCGAACCCATCTGTTTGGCGTTCAGTTTGCACTGAGCACGCTGTTCGGCGTCGCGGGAAGCCTAGCAGGCGGAGCGCTGCCGCGCCTCCTCTCCTCGGCCTTGCGCATTCCCGCGGAGGGGGCCGCGGCCTATCGCGCCATGCTTCTCGCTGCCATGGGGCTCGCTGCGTTGGCTCTACTTCCCCTGAGCCTCATCCGCGGTGGCGGAACAGCACCAGCGACGGGGAAGGCTGGGAAGCTTGGCTCGCAGGCGGGGATCGTCGGGCGGTTGGTCCTGATCCAGTTGTGCGTTGGTCTGGGGGCCGGGGTTCTCATGCCGTTCGTCAACGTCTTCTACAAGATTCGCTTCCACGTTTCTGACCCACTTCTCGGCGCCCTCTTCGCCGCGGCGTCTCTGTGCATTGGCCTGGGCAGTGTCGCCGTGCCGTTTTTGGCCGAACGGTTGGGCAAGGTGAGGACCATGGTGTTGATGCAGGCGCTCTCTATTCCGTTCCTCGTTCTCATGGGCTTCGCGCCCTTGTTGGCGCTCTCCGCAACAGGGTACCTCGTGCGCACGGCCCTGATGAACCTGGGTGCTCCGATCTTCAATGCCTTCGCCATGGGAGCCGTCCCCGAGAGAGCGCGCGCGGTCGCCTCGGGCCTCTTGGTCCTGGGGTGGAACGCAGGGTGGGGGTTGAGCGCGTGGATGAGCGGGCGGGTTCAGATGGCCTTCGGCTTCTCGCCGCTCTTCCTGATGACGGCGTCCCTCTACTCGATCTCCATCCTGATGATGTACTTCTTCTTCCGGAGGACGCAGGATATCCCAGTGCCCAAGGACAGGGAGGACCTGCTGCTGGACGAGGAGCATCGACTGTAGAGGCGCTTGATGGCCTTTCGATCAGGACTGGGAGGAGGCCAGGTCCTGCGGATCGGAGAGCGTTCGATAGCGACCGACAGACCGATAGCGTCGGTAGCGGGTGGCAAGCAGTTCGTCGATGGGCTGGGCCATGAGCTCGCCCAGGTGGCGGACGAGACTCTCCTTGAGGAGCGTTGCCGTCCTCTGGAAGTCCCGGTGCGCCCCTCCAGGAGGCTCAGGCACGACTTCGTCGATCACCCCCAGCTCGAGCAGACGCGGCGCTGTCAGGTTCAGGGCGCGCGCCGCCTCCTGCGTCTTCTCCTTCTCCTTCCACAGGACGGCGGCCGCTCCTTCCGGGCTGATCACCGAGTAAATCGCGTTCTCGAGCATGATCACTCTGTCAGCGACCCCGATTGCGAGGGCTCCTCCCGAGCCGCCTTCGCCGATCACTGCGGCCACGATTGGAACGCGTAGCGTCGACAGGGCGAGCAGATTCTCAGCGATGGCTCCCCCGATGTTCAGCTGCTCTGCCTCCAGGCCGGGATAGGCTCCCGGCGTGTCGATCAGGCTGAGCAGGGGAAAGGAGAAGCGCTCAGCGAGGGCCATGACGCGGCGTGCCTTGCGGTAGCCCTGAGGCCGCGACATCCCGAAGAATCGTTCTTTGTTTTCGTCGGTCGAGCGTCCCTTCTGTTGGGCCAGGACGGCGATCGGTCGTCCGTTGAGACGTGCAAGGCCAGCGAGCAGAGCCTGATCGTCGCCCGCGAGCCTGTCCCCATGGAGCTCGTAGAAGTCGGTGAACGCGGCGCCGATGTAGTCGAGCGAATATGGACGCCTGGGGTGGCGGGCGATCTTCACGCGCTCCCAATCGCTCAGGTTGGCATAGAACTCCGCCCGCAGCGCCTCAAGCTTCGTTTCCAGGCGGACGATCTCATTGGAGAGGTCGATCCCGTTGGTCTTGTTCAGTTCACGCAACTCCTGGATTTTCGCTTCTAGGAGATCGAGGGTTTTCTCGTCGCTCATCTTTTCTCCACGAAGAAGCCGAGGACCCTGCCCAGCTCGTCTCGCAAGTCCTCGCGGTTGGCGACCCGATCGATGAACCCGTGCTGGAAGGCGAAGGAGTCGGTCTGGTAGTTAGCCGGAAGTTGCTCGGAGATGGTGTTCTGGATCACGCGTGGGCCGGCGAAGCCGATCATCGCGCCCTTCTCGGCGATGATCACGTCTCCCAGGCTGGCGATGGATGCCTGCACCCCAGCCGTGGTGGGATACGTCATGATGGAGATGAACGGGAGACGCTCCTTGGCGAAGCGAGCGCGGACTGCGGCCGTCTTGGCCATCTGCATGAGGGAGAAGATCCCCTCCTGAATCCGCGCCCCGCCGGAGGAGGAGATGAGGACAAACGGAAGACGCCGGTGGATCGCCTCTTCCATGGCGTGGCAGATCTGCTCTCCCATCACCGACCCCATGCTGCCGCCGATGAAGCGGAAGTCCATGACGCCAAGGATGATGGGGATTCCGGCGACGGAGGCACTGGCGATGATGATGGCGCTGGCCAAGCCCGTTTGCTCCTGAGCCTCCTCCACCCGTTTGAGGTACGGCTTCGTGTCATGGAACCCGAGAGGATCGCTATCGACAATGGGCTTGGAGATGTCCTGGAACGTGCCTGCGTCGATCAGCGACTCTATCCGCTCCCGCGCCGTGAGGAAGAAATACTGGGCGCACTGCGGGCAGATGTTGTTGTTCTCGCGAACGCGCCGCTTGAATACCAGCTCGCCGCAGGACTTGCAGCGCATCCACAGACTCTCGTCCGCCTCCTTGTCTAGGTTGACGCGCAGGTAGTGCTTGTCTTTGAAGATCGCCATGCATCACTCCCTCGTCGGCGGATTCGTGCCGGGCAGGCTTGACCCCTCGGGCGGCCCTTCCCTCTTGAGGCTTCGGGGAAGGACGGAACCGCTCGACAGGATCAAGGAAAGGGCGTCCTCCACGGGGATGTCGAGGTAGGTGAGCCTGCTCTTGGGAACGATCAGCATGGTGCCCGAAAGGGGGTTCGGGGCCTTGGGGACGTAGACCATCACACGCTCCTCGCCGGCCTCGTCCTGCAGCCTCCCTAGATCCTCATTGCTCACGAGGCCAATGACGTTCAGCCCCTCCTTCGTATACTCGAAGGTCACCACTTTGTGAAAGGCGGGCGTGTCGCGGTTGAACACGGCATGGGTGATCTGTTTCACCGTCGAGTACATCCTTCCCACTCCAGGCAAGAAGAAGAAAGCCCTCTCTGCGTAGTCCTGGATGGCCTTCCCGAGGACATTCCGCGTCACGAGGCCAACGACCAGGATGAGCGCCACGGTTAGGTAGATGCCCATCCCGGGGATCCAACGACCGAACGCCTTTGCGACGGCCTCGCCGAACGGCGTCGTCCTTCCCACGACCCCATTCAGGAGACGATACAGGAGCCACAGGACGTAAAATGTCACTCCGGCCGGGACGATGACCACGACCCCACCGAGAAAGGTGCGCCACAGGCCCCGCACAAGGCGGCTAAGCGACCAGCGAGCCATCCTCCCCTCGGCATCCATCGCGCACAATCTCGTATTATAGAGGATCAGGCCTCAAGGCGCACTGGGGAGAAGGGGCTCCGTCGGACTGTGTTCGTCTGGCCTCGGTTGCCTCTGCTTGGGCTCGTCTTTCCCGTCTTGCCTCAAGCCGGGGGCGAGCCAGGGTGGTTCGGCCGCGTTGGCCCGGTTGCCCCCGCGATCCGTGGCGACGAGCGCTTCGGGTTGCTCCCTTCCTCGGGAGGCACAGTCCGCGACCGGCGACCCGACCACGGATCTTCGGACCGACGAGGAGCGCGGCTTGGTCTCGTGTCCCAGGCGCGACTACCCCGGACTGGCTGGGTGCTGCCTCGGGACCTGCTGCGCTGTGGCCTGCCCCTTCCGACGTTGAAGACCGTGTTCCCCTGGGCTAGACTCTACAAAACTCTCTCATTCCGGACAGGAGGACTTGCCGTGTCGGAACCGATCAAGTGGGTGAAGAAGGACCCGTCGCGAGAGAACACGTACTGGCCAAGCGACACGATGAAGAAGCAGGCATGGGTCTCTGATGGGGAGATCTACGACAACGCGCTCGCCGACCCGGTTGCGTTCTGGGCGAAGCACGCCGAGGAGCTCTACTGGTTCAAGAAGTGGGACAAGGCTTACGACTTCGCGCCTCACGCCTACAAATGGTTCGTGGGCGGGAAGACGAATCTGTCCTACAACTCCCTGGACCGGCACGTGCTAGCTGGCCACGGCGACCGGGTTGCCCTCATCTGGGAGCCGGAGCCGGTGACGGAGAAAGCTCAGAAGATCACGTACGCTGAGCTCCTGCGCCGGGTGTCGAAGTTCGCGAACGTCCTCAAGTCGCTCGGAGTCAAGAAGGGCGATCGCGTGGGGATCTACCTTCCCATGATCCCGGAGGCCGTCGTTGCCATGCAGGCGTGCGCTCGGATCGGGGCGCCGCACAGCGTCGTCTTCTCCGCGTTCAGCCCGGAGTCGCTGCGCGACCGAATGGTCGACGCCGGGGCCAAGGTCCTCATCACAGCGGACGGGTACTGGCGCCGCGGCAAAGGGATCGAGCTGAAGAAGAGCGCCGACCTCGGGGTCGACGGGACGAAGATCGAGAAGGTGATCGTCGTCAAGCGCCTCGACGGGACCTGCCCCATGAAGGCGGGGCGCGATGTCTGGTACCACGACCTGATGGCCAAGGCCAAGGAGGAGTGCGCGCCCGAGCCGATGGAGAGCGAGGACATCTCCTTCATCCTGTATACCTCCGGGTCGACGGCGAAGCCGAAGGGCATCTTCCACACGACAGGCGGCTACGCCGTCCAGTCCTACCTCACCGCGAAGTGGAACTTCGACCTGCACGAGGGCGACATCTACTGGTGCACGGCCGACGTCGGCTGGGTCACCGGGCACACCTACATCAACTACGGGACGCTCATGAACGGCGTGACGAGCGTCATCTACGAGGGATCTCCCGACACTCCCGACTTCGGCCGGATGTGGGCGATCATCGAGAAGCACAAGATCACCCAGCTATACACCGCGCCGACGGCGATTCGCATGTTCGTCAAGTGGGGGGACGAGTGGCCGGAGAAGCACGACCTCTCCTCGCTGCGTCTGCTTGGCACGGTCGGTGAGCCGATCAACCTCGATGCGTGGTTGTGGTACTTTGACAAGATCGGAGGCGGCCGCTGCCCGATCATCGACACCTGGTGGCAGACGGAGACCGGCGCGAACATGGTGAACAACCTGCCCGGGATCGGCCCGTTTATCCCCACGGTGGCAGGACGCACGTTCCCCGGGATCACGGGAGACATCCTCGATGCGGGGGGGACGCCGCTCGCGGTGGGGGAGGGCGGGTACCTCGCCATCTACGAGCCCTTCCCGCCGGCCCTCACTCGCGGAATCTGGGGCGACATGGAGCGCTTCAAGACCCAGTACTTCGGTGACTACGGGCCGAGGCGCTACTACACGAGCGACGGGGCACGCAAGGACGACATGGGCAACTTCCGCATCACCGGGCGCGTCGACGACGTGATGAACGTCGCCGGACACCGCCTGGCGACGGCGGAAGTGGAGAGCGCGCTCGCGCAGAACGAGAAGGTGAGCGAGGTGGCGGTCGTCTCCAGGCCGCACGATCTCAAGGGCGAGGTCCCGGTTGCCTTCGTGCTTCTCAAGGCGGGCATGGCGCCTTCCGACGAGACGCGGAAGGAACTGATCAAGACCGTGGACCAGGTGATCGGACCTACGGCGCGTCCCGAGGAGATCATCTTCGTGGAGGACGTCCCGAAGACCCGGAGCGGAAAGATCATGCGCCGCATCCTGAAGGCGCTCGTCCGCGGGGAGCCGGTCGGCGACACCACGACGCTGATGAACCCGGACAGCGTGAACGCCCTGAAGAAGGCGGTTGGGCACAAGGGCTAGGCGCGTGCGGCGTCGTACGGAGGAATGACAAGGATCGAGCGGGGACGCGAGCGTCCCCGCTCTCGTTTCGGAGGGATGCTATGACGGAAGAAAGGGTCTTCGGAATGAAGCTAGAGGCCGGCCGTTGGGCCTTCGTCCTGGTCGGGCTCCTGATGAACGTCTGTCTTGGGGCCGTGTACGCGTTCAGCGTATTCCGCAAACCGCTCGAGGGCCTGTGGGACATCTCGGCCACTCAAGCCGGACTCCCGTTCATGGTCTTCCTCGCGGTATTCGCCCTGTTCATGGCCCTGGCGGGCGGACTCGTCACCTCGTGGGGGCCGCGCAAGACGAGCCTTCTCGGCGCGGTTCTCGTGGGCGCCGGCTGGATCCTGGCCGGACTTGCCCCGGACATCCTGTGGCTAACGATCTTCTACGGCGTCATCGGCGGCTCCGGCGTCGGGATTCTGTACGGCTGCCCGATCGCCGTGTCGGCCAAGTGGTTCCCGGACAAGAAGGGACTTGCCGTCGGACTGACGCTCGCCGGGTTCGGCCTGTCCGCGCTCCTCATGGCGCCGCTGATGACGAAGACGATCGCGATGGAGACAGTCGGCGTCGCGAAGACGTTCATGTACTTCGGGATCGCGTTCCTGGCCGTCCTCGTCGCGTTGTCGTTCGGTTTGCGGAACCCGAAGGCCGACTGGAAGCCGGCTGGGTGGAAGGGCGTGGCCGCAGCAAAGGGCGCGGCGGTCGTGGAGCTGGACCGCGGCCAGATGGTGCGCACGCCGGCGTTCTACGCCCTGTGGGGCTCGTACATCGTCGGCTGCCTCGCCGGTCTGATGGCCATCGGCATTGCCGCCCCCGTTGGCCGCGAGGTCGCTAACCTCACGCCCGAGGCCGCGGCCATCGCGGTTTCGGTGTTCGCCGTCTTCAACGGCCTGGGCCGGCCGCTGTTCGGCTGGCTGACCGACAAGATCTCGCCCAAGGGGACGGCCCTCCTGTCGTTCGCCCTCATCCTCGTCGCGTCGGCGCTTCTGTACTTCGCCGGAGAGGGCAATGCGGCCGTCTACTTCGTCGCGTTCTCGCTCCTGTGGCTCAACCTCGGAGGCTGGCTCGCCATCGCCCCGACGGCCACCGCGACTTTCTTTGGCGCGAAGCACTACGCCAAGAACTACGGCATCATGTTCACAGCCTACGGCATCGGCGCGATCGCCGGGAACCTTCTGTCGGGATTGATACATGACGCGGCGGGCAGCTACCTGCCCGTGTTCGTCCCCGTCATGGGCCTTGCCGTGGCTGGCCTGGCCGTGGCCCTCTTAGGTCTCAGGCCCCCTAGGCAGCGCGCCTCCTAGAGGTCCATCACCAGCTGAACCCAGGAGTGGCGCTTCTGGAAACCCGCCTGCAGGGCAAGGCCTGCCAGGCGGGTTTCCGTTGGCGGCAGGTAGAGGTAGGCCTCGCGTTTCGCGAGTCGAGAGAGCCAGCGGCTCCCCTCGGAAAGGCAGCCAACAAACGCTCGCTCGCTTTCGGGTGCAAGCTGGGGCCGGATCTCGCCGATCGTCTGGGTCTTGAGAGCGGAGAGCGTGCAGCGAAGCGCAGGGCCTTGGTTATCCAGAACCGTGACCGACCGGGCGTGGACGCCCAGGAGCCGCCTCACGACGGGCGCCTCGTGCGGTCGGCGGGGATCGTCCCACTCGAACCGGCAGTCGTTTGCGTTTCCTATCGAGCGATCGCGCCAGAGCGCGCGTCGGACTGTGACCCCCGTGGGGAGCGGTATCTCTCCTGGAAGGGCAAGGACGTACAGGATTCGCTCGCCGCAGACGACGAAACCAGCCTGCTCTGCAAGGCGTCGTCCACCCTCACTGATCGCGGCCCCTCTCACGCGCCGATGGCCGCGCAGACGCAGGCGACGGACGGCCTCCTCGATCAAGGCGAGCCCGATTCCCTGGTCGCGGAAGTCGGGGAGGACCGACGCTCCGATCACAAAGGGCTCTCCGCGTCCGAGGACGGCGAGACACCCGACCACCCGTCCATCGGACTTCGCCGCCAGGACGACTGCCTCGCTGTTGGTGAGACGAGTCAAGAGCCAAAGAGGAACGCCTCCGGCAAGGAGGAGAACGCGCGACAGCCGCTCGAGGCCCCGGAAGTCGGTCCCCCGCCGCGAGAGCTCCCCCTCGAATCCCAGGCGAACGAGCTCGAAGAACTCCGGGACGTCGCATCGGCGGAGACTGCTGATCTGAACGGGCACAGGCCGGAGTCTACCGGTACCGTGATCCTCTGGCAAGACCAGAGGGTGGACAAACCAGGCGACGGAAGCGCTTGGAAGCGAGCTGCCAGCGTGGTATTCTGGAGGAATCCTCGCGGTCTTCAGAAAGGAATCGCATGGCGCCAAGGCCAAGACGCACGAATCTCGCGTGGCTCGACCTGGAAACGACGGGAATAGACGTCGAGTCCTGCGTGATCCTGGAGATCGCTACGATCGTCACGGACAAGGATCTGGAGGTTCTCGCGGAAGGTCCGAGTCGAGTGATCCACCAGCCGGAACGGGTGCTCGGTCGCGCAGAGGAATGGGCGGCGAAGCAGCACGCGCGATCGGGACTCCTGGACGAGGTTCGCGCTTCCCGCGTGACGCTCGCGCAGGCCGAAGAGGAGACCCTGGAGTTCCTCAAGCAGTACTGCGTGAGGCAGCAGGCGCCGCTGTGTGGGAACTCCATCTGCTTTGACCGCCGCTTCCTCATCGGACACATGCCGGATCTCGACGCCTTCCTCTCCTACAGGAACGTCGACGTGTCGAGCATCACAGAGCTCGTCTCTCGCTGGTATTCGGGGGAGAAGGTCATCGACGATAAGGTTTCCCGGCACCGCGCTCTGGACGACATCCGCGAGTCGATCGAGGAACTGCGTGCCTATCGCCGCACGGTCTTCAGGGAGTGAGATGGTCTTGCCCACGTGGAAGGATGTGGATGAGGCCCGCGAGCGAATCGCCGGCGTGGCCCACCGGACACCCGTGATGACCTGCGGCGCGATCGATCGGGAGGCGGGGGCACGGGTCTTCTTCAAGTGCGAGAACTTCCAGAGGACCGGATCGTTCAAGTTCCGGGGCGCGGCGAACGCTGTCGCCAGTCTCTCTCCGGTCGAGCGCGTGCGTGGGGTGATCACCCACTCGAGTGGGAATCACGCTCAAGCTCTTGCCCTTGCGGCGAAGTTGCACGGGGTGGTCGCCACGGTCGTCATGCCGGAGAACTCAGTCTCCGTGAAAAGGCGGGCCACGGAGGGGTACGGCGCAACCGTCGTCTCTTGTGCTCCCACCCTCGCCGCGCGTGAAGAGACGACTGCGCATCTCATTTGGGAGACGACGGCGACGTTCGTTCATCCCCACGATGATGCGCACGTGATCTCAGGCCAGGGAACGGCGGCGTGGGAGCTGGTTTCGGAAGCGGGTTTTCTCGACCTCGTTCTTGCTCCGGTCGGTGGGGGCGGTCTCCTTGCCGGGACGGCCCTTGCTGTCCGTCATCTGTTGCCCAACGCCCGGGTGATCGGCTGCGAGCCGTCCGGCGCGGACGACGCCTACCGCTCTCTTAAGTCCGGAACGCGCGTGACCGAACTCGTGCCGGACACCCTTGCTGACGGGCTGCGGACGATCCTTGGTGAGATCGACTTTGCGATCATCAAGAGCGAGGTTTTCGACATCGTGCGCGTCGCTGACGAGGCGATCCTCGCGGCCATGCGCTCCATCTGGGAAAGGATGAAGATTGTGATCGAACCCTCGAGCGCCGTCGCCGTGGCCCCTCTCTTGGACGGCTCTCTCGGTGCGAGTGGGCTGCGTATCGGCGTGATCCTGAGCGGCGGGAACGTCGACCTTGATCGGGTCTTTTCGGCGGATTGGACCGCGAAGCTGCACGGCCACTGAGCCGATTCCGCGGAGCGCCCGGGCTGACATTCGAACTCGGACGCAGGGTCGCCCTCCTCCGCCGTGACGGGATTCCGGGAGTCGGCCCCGTTTCCCCTTGTGGGTTTGTGCGGCGCTTGCCGCGGCAGCGGTTGCGATGGGCTGCGTGGGAGCTTGGGTGTCGCGCTCCGCTGGGCGTTCTGGACACGTGGGCAACCCGACTCGCACACTGGCTTCAGGAACGGGGACAGAACGTTCTCTTGCGGAGGACCCTGGGTCGGAACGAGTATCGCGCGGTCGCGTCAGGCGATTCCCACGAGATGACGGACTCGGTTCTCCAGCCAGCAGACCTTGAGATACACCCACGCGTGATGCCCTAAGTACTTGAGGAGGCGTCCCTCGGCCACGCTGCGCGGCGAGACAGCCATCGCCAGATCAGGCAGGAAGACGATCTTGCCTAGCGTCCCGAGCTTCAGAGCGAGGCGGATATCCTCCGCCTCATTGGGGAAACCCATTCCTGCGGCGAATCCGCCGACCGCGAGAAACGCGGCCTTCCTGACCGCGAAGTTGGGTCCACAGCACAGAGGAACCCCGAGACGGTGGTTGACCTTCTGGAACCTGGAGAAGAGTGCATGGCCGATGCGGGGCCAGAGTCCGTCCGGGGAGAAGCGTATCGTGCCAAAAGAGCCGACGACAGAGGGATCGCGGAACGGGGCGGCCAGTCGCTCTACCCAGTCGTGCGAAGGCAGCGCATCGGCATCCGTGGATGCGACAATGGTTCCCCGTGCCGCGTCGAAACCGGCTTGGCGTGCGCGCCCCACGCCGGGCTGTTGGAGAGCGATCACGCTGGCCCCGAACGAGCGGGCCACCTGGGCGGTTCGGTCGGTGGAGGCGGAATCGACAACGATGACCTCAAACCCGACTAGGCTCTGTTCTCGCAGTCGCCGAAGGCACGCGGGAAGTCGCTCCTCCTCGTTTCGCGCGGGGATCACGACAGTGACGTCTGCTCCACTCGGCGCAGCGCGATCGGAAGCTCGCCCGGTTCTTCGCCGCATTCCCACCAACACCCTTCTTTGGTTTGCCGGCCCGATCCGCAGGTGATTTGGCTCCACCGCTGGATGAGCCACAACAGCTTTCGACGTCGCAGCGAGGGCACCTGACGCGGCGACGCAACAGGGTTCCATTGTACTCGCGGCGAGAGGGATTTCTAACTCCGCGAACCGTCCTGTGCTCTAGCTGCCGCGTGCCCGGGCACTGGATGGATTCGCGGCCGCGACCGACTGCTTGGCCTCGCCCTCGATGCTCGGGCGGCCGACTCTGAGCCTGATCTCGGGTGGCTCTCGCACCGCCGGCTGCGTGCTCTTGGCTGGTGAATCGCCGCCGCGTTTGGGCGTTCTCGGAGGCGGCCGGCCGGCGTATGCTGATGATGCTCGCTCATGGTGATGCAGCACCTGGCGGCGGGGCAGGCCACCTATCCCATCGGTGACGCTGTGGCCCAGACCAGACTCTACACCACGCGGCGCACATCCAGGCGTCGCACGCTGGGGGAGGACGCGGGCATGTCGTCTGCTTCGTCTCTCACGCCGGGCGAAGTGGGCGACGGAATCGCGTCCTCCCCAGTAGCGGTTCGCGTCTCTCCTCGGGCGAACGGACTGCCAGTCACCCGCCACCACTCGTGCCGTCGCGACCTGCGCACGGCAAAGGACGATGAGACACGCTTAGCCTGGCGACTTCGTGCGTGCAGAGGCGTCTTGCGGTCGGCGCCCTTTCTCCTGCGCGAAGAACTCCTCGCTCAGGATGGACATCAGGTGCTCGTCGTGGTAGCGACCGTCGCGGAAGATGGCCTCCCGACGCGTCCCTTCTCTTGTGAATCCGGCCTTCTCGTAGCACCGCTGGGCGCGCGGGTTGAAGGCGAACACCTCGAGTTCAACTCGATGCAGATTCAGCTCGGTGAAGGCGAAGCGCAGGATGGTGCGGGCGCTTTCGGTTCCGAAGCCCTGCCCCCAGTGCGTCTTCTCGCCCAGGACGATTCCGAACACACCGCTGCGGTTCTTCCAGTCCACGCGGTGGAGTCCCAGATTCCCGATGTGCACCCAATCCTTCCCGATCTGGGCCTCGATGGCGTAGAGGAAATCGTCGCGGCGTTGCTGCATACTGTCGAACCAGTCCTCCTCCTTCGCGCGCGACATCGGTCCATACATGAGGAGGTACTGCCGCACCTCCGGATCGTTGAACCAGCGCACGAAAGTCGGGATGTCCTCCCGTTCGATCGCGCGCAGCCTCACCTGTTCTCCATAGAGCATGATGCGTCTCCTCCTTTGGGCTCACCGCGACCGCGGTTGGCCCGATGGCCGCACGCGACGGTCACCGATAATCTATCGGGCCGCACCCGAGTGTAGCGCATGGACCTCTGGCTTGACATGGCCTACCCAGGAGGGACGCAAGCCCATCACCGGGCCTGGCGGCTATCGCTCGACGAGCTCGCTCGGCGCCACCCCGAGCCGCCTCGCGATCTCCGCGTCGAGGGCGAGGGCGGAGGGGAGCGAGTGAGCAAGCCGTTCGGCCTCGCCCGGATGGCGTCGGCAGAGCTCGTGCGCGCGGCGCGTGACCCCAACGATCGTGTCCTCCGCCACCACGCTGTCCGCGTAGAACACCAGCCGCTCTTCCCAGGTCGTCGGGTGCGCCCTTTCGTCCAGGAATGCACAGATCGTGTGCCTTCGAGCGATGCGGGCGAGGGCGGGGAACCCGCGCTCCTCCGGGAGGCCCGCCGCAAGTCCCTCGTGTGACCTGTTTGGCCCGTGGCCAGCCCTGCCGAGGTCGTGCAGGAGGGCACCGCGGTGGGCGAGGAGGGGATCGATCGATTCCCCCCGCTCTCTGAGTCGAAATGCCAAACCGCACGCGACACGAGCGACCGCCTGCGCGCGCGCGAGGAACCCTTCCGTCGCTCCCTGCTCCTGGAGGAGAGCGAGGCAGGCGTCAACGTCCGGCAGGAACGGTGTGCTCAGGAGCTGTGGGAGCGACCGCATCTCGAGGAGTTCGGCATCGTAGAGTGGGCAAGGGTCCGGACAGACGCGTCGTCGTTCGTTCCACCAGACTGCGGAGAGGCCGGCTCTCTTGGCTCCGACGACGTCTTCCGCATAGCTATCCCCAACCATGACAGCCTCGTGCGGGCGGACTCCCAGGCGGCCGAGCAGAGCGAGGAAGAAGGCCGTGTCGGGCTTGCGGGCGCCGAGGTCCTGTGCCGTGAAGATCTCCTCCAGGTATTCGTCGAGACGGGCGCGGGCGAGAGCCTTCCGCACGAGCGGCACGCCCGCGGCACCGCCGTTTGTGGCTAGAGCGATCCGGTAGGAAGCGCGAAGGGTGCGCAGGACCAGTTCGGCGCCCGGGATAGCCTCGACGCGCGACCAGTGTGCCATGATCGGCCCGGTCTCCTCTGGAAGGACTCGCATCAGGGTGTCGCCCCAATCGAACAGGAGAGCTCGGATCATCTCCGCCTGCCTCTATGGATGATCACGGTAGGATTGACGAGCGGGCGGTCCGGGGCGGCATCTCTGCCTTTCCCTTGCCTTGTGCCGCCGCACGAGCGCGGAGCCCATGGCTGGCCCCAGGGCGGAGCGCCCACTCCGGGCGCGCAGCGCCTGCGCGGGTAGCGCGACCGCACGATCGCCCCACGACGAAGGCCGGGATGTCACCGCAGGATGCCGTTGGGATGACGAACGAGACGATTGCCTTCTTCATTGGGTTCTCTGTCCCTTGTTTGCCGTCGGGACGCTTCTGCCAACGGAGGCCGTCCCGGGCTCGGGCTGGCAATTCTCTTCGAGCCCCCTGCCCTCTGCAACAGGCAGGAACGACGTCTCGGGCTCGGGGCGGTTGGACGAGTCGGCAGAATCCGGGTCCCTAGGCCCACGACTGGCGTGGCTTTGGCTATGGCTGTGGGCCGGATTTGAGATTCGCTGAGACACGGGGTTACCCCCCGGCAGTCACGGGCATGGTGGCTGCATGCTCCCTGCCGCAAGGAACATCAGAAGAGGACGCTTTGCGGCAACAGGCCCGGCTGCTCACGGACGAGTGAAACCAGACGGCCCTGCCGGTGTAGATTCGAGCGGAAGAAGCACGGTACCTCCTTAGGGACGGCGCAAGCCAGGGAAGCTCAGACGGGGCCCGCGCGGGCCCCGTCGCCCTTTGACCGACACCGCCTATCTCATCGGGTCCTGTCTTCTTTGGTCAGGGCCGGGCTGCCGCGAGCGAGTTGGCTGAGAACCCCACTCGATCGGCGGCTCCAAGCGGCGCACAAACCCAAATAGCTCGGCCTGCGTCGAGAAGACGCCGGCCCTGGCGCAGACGACCGTGGCTTGGGCGTCGATGAAGGTCGCGAAGGAGAAGACGAGGGCCTTGCGCGACGCTCCCGTGTCGCCGGTCTCGTCGGTGCGGGCGACCGGCCTGTCGTCATCGTCGCGGATGGGGAAGCCCACAGACGTCCCCTGTAAGATCTTCGAGTCGCTCCCATGCTGTCACGCCATCGAGGCTGGACCATTGCAGGAGGAGAGGCAGGACGTGGCTACGGCCAGGATCCCCTTCGTGCTATCCGGAAGGATAGATCGCGGTGAGGAGGCGTAGGCACTGGGGTGACATCTGGCCCATCTGGCTTGCGGGCTGGATTGCCCCGCTCGGGAGATCGGTGCGGGTGACGCGATCCTGCGCTAAGAAGTGAGAGTCCTTGCGCGGGCGGCGTTCGCGGCGACCAGGAGCTGCCCGAATGCCACACCGCCGTCCCCGCACGGAACGCGCTCGTTGGTGCGGAAAGAGAACCCAGCGGCCTCCACATCTTGCCGGATTCTCCCGGAGATCGCGTCGTTGTAGGCGACGCCGCCGGAGAGGCCGATCGTTCGCACTCCCTCGCGGCGAGCGATCAGGATGGCCAACTCCGCCACCCCGCGCGCCAGAGCCTGCTGGGCCGTCGCGGCGAGGTCCTGCCGGGGAGCCACCGGAATCTGCTCGTAGAGGGAACGGAAGAGGGCCACGGTGTCTAGGATGAGGCGGCCGCTCTCCTCCCTGAGAGCCATGGGAACGTCACGCGATCGACCGGATACGGCAAACGCCTCCAGGCGCATCGCGGGCTCTCCTTCGTAGGTGCGCTCGCTGCAAACGCCCAGGAGTGTTGACACGGCATCGAGGAAGCGGCCGGCGCTCGTCGTCTGGGGAGCGTTCTGGGCCGAGGCGATCTGACCGAGGATGACGCGGACCTCGTCGGTGGAGGCGCCGCTTTCGTCAAGCCAGCGCGCGATCTCTTCCGGTGGTGAACCCGACGCGTGTAGGAAGGAAGCTACCATGCGCAAAGGGCGCCGCGCCGCGAGGTCGCCACCCGGGAGCAAGACCGGAGCAAGCGATCCCACTCGCTTCATCGTGCCCTTCTTGGTTAGGAAGACCTCTCCCCCCCAGGCGCCTCCATCCCGGCCGTAGCCGAAGCCGTCGAGGACGATCGTTACCGCCTCGTCGAGGGCATGTTCGGCCAGGATCGCGGCGGCATGGGCCTCATGGTGCTGGACGCGCACGAGGCGGGCCCCGGTCCTTTCGGCGAGATCCTCGGCGAGGCGGGTGGTGAGGAACGAGGGATGAAGGTCGCAGGCGATCACCGCGGGGGCGGGAGCATGCAGGAGCCGCTCTTGATGGTCGAGCGCATCGCGGAGGAAGGCAAGGGTCTCCAGATTGTCAACGCATCCGATGTGCTGCGAGAGCGTGGCGGTTCCGTTGGAATAGAGGGCGAACGTGACGTCCGACTCTGGACCCAGCGCAACAATCGTCTCTTGCCCCAGATCGATCGCAATCGGCTCCGGCACATAGCCGCGCGAGCGGCGGAGAAGCTTAGTCGTCCCGCCGCTTTGCCGCACGACCGAATCGTCGCAGCGGGCGACGATGCGTCGGTCGTGGAGAAGAGAGTGGTCGGCGATGCCGACGAGGAGCTCGCGGATTGCCTGGTTGTCAATCAGCATCGGCCGTCCGGGGAAGTTGGCGCTGGTCATGACGAGAGGCTTCTCGAAGCTCTGAAAGAGGAGTTGCTGAAGCCCGGTGTAGGGGAGCATCACCCCGATGGTGTGTAGGCCTGGCGAGATCTTCTCCGAGAGGACTCCAGGGAGCCGCCGCAGGACCACGATCGGCCGGCGCGGGCTTTCCAGGAGGATCTGCTCCTCGGGTGAAACCAGAGCGATCCTCGCGATCATCGGCCGAGTTGCCATGAGGGCGAAGGGCTGGCCGGGACGACCCAGACGCTCTCGCAGCGTCTGTACCGCGCGATCGTCGGTCGCGTCGCAGGCAAGGTGGGTACCGCCAATTCCCTTTATGGCAACGATTCTTCCCGCCTCTAGGGCGGCCCGAGCGCATTCGATGGCGTCCCCGGGCTCCCCGTCGAAGAGGAGTCGCGGGCCGCAAGCTGGGCAGGCAATGGTCTGGGCGTGGTAGCGCCGGTCGAGGGGACTTGAGTACTCCCGTTCGCAGTTGGGGCACATAGGGAAGTCCTCCATCGAGGTGCGGGGCCGGTCGTAGGGGAGCGACTCGATCACCGTGAACCGCGGGCCGCAGTCGGTGCACGTGGTGGCCCAATAGCCGTGGTAGCGCGTCTGTCTCAGGAGATCCTCCACGCAGCGATCGCAGACGGCGACGTCCGGGGGGATCGACCCCGCCCCCGCGCCTCCTTCACGTGAGGCGGCGATGGAGAAGGCCGTCTCGCCGATGGGTGCGACTGGGGACATCTCGACGGACGCGACTCTGGCCAGGGGCGGGAGATCCTCGCGCAGGGCATGGAGGAAGGAGGTGATGGCAGCGGTCTCTCCTTCGATCTGTATCTCTACCCCAGCGTCGCCGCGATTGGAAACCCAGCCGCCCAGGCCGAGTCCCGCCGCCAGTCGCCAGACGAAGGGCCGGAATCCGACGCCCTGCACGACTCCCTTGACGATCAGGCGTCGCCGCTCGGTCGGCATCCTCCCTCCTCGTCTGGCCAACCGAGCTCGCTCGGTTCCTCCGGGGAGGCGACGCGGACCGAGTCGACGAGGAGCTCACGGCCGGAAGTGACTGCGACCTCGCCCCCGCAGTGGGGACAGGCAAGGATAGGGATCGATACGTGCAAGCCCTCTTCGTCCAGATGAGCGGCGGGTCCAGAAAAGCCGCACCCTTCGCAACGGACCGACGCCGGGACCGTCTCAATCTGGAGCCTCGCCTCCTCCAACCGCGTGCCGGAGCGAAGGATCTCGAAAGCATGCTCGAGAGCCACGTCGGAAAGGATTCGCAGCTCGCCCTTCTTGAGGCGGACAGACACGATTCTCCCGTCGATTCCCTCCAGGTTCCCAAGGAGGCTTGAAACGAGCTCGCTCACCACTGAGTATTCGTGCATTCGATTCGGAGAGCGTGTAACAGTTCGGTGATTCCGCGGTTGTGGCGGGCATCGGTGAGGATGGCTTTGCCGTGAGGGTTCACTTTGGCGTAGTCGGCGACGAGGATCTGGGGATCAACTCCCACGGCGCTCGCTAAGTCGACCTTGTTGATCACGACGAGGTCGGTCTGGGAGAAGATCTTGGGATGCTTGCGCACCATGTCGTCGCCCTCCGTCACCGAGATGACGACGAGCTCCACGTCGGTTCCCAAGGGGAAGTCGGCTGGGCAGATGAGGTTCCCCACGTTCTCGATAAACAGCACGTCGATCTCGTGCAGGGGGATCGATTCCAGAACGTGACTGACGCGGTGCGCGTCGAGATGGCAGTCGTCCTCGGTGTTGAGGTTGACGGAGTGGGCGCCGCGCGAGAGGAAGCGGCGGTGGTCATCGTCGCCTGCCGAGTCCGCCGCGATGGTGGCGACAGCGATTCCGCACGGTTTGGCGCGATCGATGATCCGCTCAATGAGCGACGTCTTTCCACTGCCGATCGCGCCCATGACGCTGATGGCACGCACACCGCTCTCCTTCAGAAGGCGATAGTTGGCCTCGGCGAGCGCAAGCTGCGCGGAAAGAATGTCCTCGCCGGTGAAGCGCACGTCGTGCATCGCGGTCCTCCTTGGATTCCCAGATGATATGACGCGGGGAGAGCAAGCGCAAACACGGTGATTAAGGCAAATCAGAGTCCTCCGACGCCTGGACGCCGGGACAGCCAGGTCGAACGTGCTTGATTCTGGTCCAGGCTCTCTCGGACGGCGCGTTCAGGCGACGGGGGAGCCTGTCTGGGTCTCTGCGCCCCTGACGAGGGCTGCGCCAAGCGGGCAGGAGTGCTTGCAGAACGCGCCCTGGATGGATACAGTCCGACAACAGAAAGCAAGGAGGAATGGCATGAAACGGCTCGGGATCGTCTCACTCCTGCTCGCGGCGTTGCTCGGGACGGTGGCGGCGGCCGCGCCGAAGATCAGCGTGGACAGCCCGGTGTACGCGACGACCGTCCCGGCAGGCACCGTTGCCCATCACACGTTCCAATTGACGAACACCGGAAACGCAACCCTGAAGATCACGAACGTCGAGGTCGCGTGCGGATGCACGACGACGTCCCTCTCCAAGAACGAGCTCGCGCCCGGGGAATCGGTCGGTCTGGTGGCGACGGTGGACACGGCTGGCTTCACGGGAGTCGTCCAGAAGCCGATTGAAGTGGTCTCCAACGACCCCGCAACGCCGCGGCTGGTCCTGACGTTCTCCCTCGTTCTGGTGACGAAGCAGGCCTATCACATTGAGGTCATCCAGCTCTACCAGGCCTTCTACATCTTGATCGACCTGCGGACGGCGGCGGAATACTCGAGCGGACACCTCACCGGCGCGCTGAACATCCCTTACGTCGAGCTCAACACCTGGACGAGCCGGCTTCCCAAGGAGAGCCCGCTCATCCTGTATGACCAGACGGGGGCGCTGAGCGACCCAGCGGCCCAGACCCTGCGGGGGCTTGGGTTTTCGCAGGCTCAGAGCCTTTTCGGCGGCTTGAGCGAATGGACGCGCCTGTACGCGAAGCGGTTCATCTCCCCCCTCTAGAGCCGCCCTGGGGGCAGGTCTGACGGAAGGCGTCCTGCCATGGACACTTCGGAAAGGAGAACTCTACCATGAGACGCGCGATCCTTCTGGTCATTCTGGCCATGGTCCTTCTCAGCTTCGTCTGTGCCGCGTCGACGGAGGTCGTCCTCTTCTACGAAGAAGGTTGCCCGCACTGCGCGCGGGTGGAGGCACTCCTCAAAGACATCGAAGACTCCGGCGCGGCCATGACGGTCAGGCGGTACGAAGTGGCGAGCGCGGAGGGAAGAGACCTCCTGGCACGTCTCTTGACCGCCTGCGGAGCGAAGATGGGATCGGTTCCGTACGTCTTCGTGGCGGACGTGGTGTTGGTCAGAGACACCTTCTATGGCCTCCAGGCCACGCCGGTCACCCTCTCCGAGCGCACGGCTGAGGCGACGCTCAGGCAAGTCGTGGAGAAGGCTGTCGCGGAGAACGCCCCCTCACCGCTCAGTCGGCTTCCCCTGGCGGCGACCGAGGCGGTTTTCGTCACGGCGAGGGACTGTCCTCGCTGTGAGACGCTCGATGCCTTGCTCGTCGTCATGGAGGCTCAGCATCCGGAGCTGGCTATGCGACGGGTCTCCGTTGACGACGCGGAAGGGAAGAGCATGTTCGAGAAGCTGGAGAGGCTTTTCCGCGTGCGCGGTGCGCCTCCGGCTCTTTTTGTCGGTGACACGGCCCTTGTCGGGGATACGATCTATCCCGCCCGGCAGAAGGCGCGGCCGTTCTCCTACACCGAGGCAGACGTGGCCTTCCTCACCGAGCAGGTGGAGCGGGCGATCGCAGAGAAGGCGACCCCTATGCTCCAGAAGCTGGCGTTTCGCGAGAAGGCGACCCTGTGGGCGGTGATCGGGGCAGCCGCGCTGGACTCCATCAACCCCTGCGACTTCGCCGTGATGATCTTGCTCTTGGGAAGGCTTCTGGTCATCGGCCGGAGAGGGAAGGTCCTTTGGGCCGGCCTCGCTTTTGCTGCCGCCATCTACCTCGTGTACTTCCTGATGGGCTTTGCCCTGTACACGCTCCTTGGGGTTTCGCTCGCCACGCGAGGCCTTCGCAGCGGCTACATCCTCGCCATCTCCTGCGTCGCAATCCTTATGGGGATCTGGCAGATGAAGGATCTGCTCTGGTACGGCAAGTGGCTCTCGATCGAGGTTCCAGAGCGATGGAAGCCCAGCCTGAAGCGGATCACGTCCTCCGTGTTCTCTATTCCCGGGGTCTTCGTCGCGGGGCTGGTGGACGCGCTCTTCCTCGCCCCGTGCACGTCCGGGCCATACATCGCGATTCTCTCTCTGCTCTCTCAGACGACGAGCCGGGTGCAGGGTGCCCTGCTTCTACTGCTCTACAATGCGATCTTCGTCCTGCCGCTCATCGCGATCGCCTTCACCGTCCACTTCGGGTATACCACCACTGCCCGCGCGGAACGCTGGCGGACGGCGAAGACAGGAAAGCTCCACTTCGTCACGGGCCTTGTGATGTTCGTCCTCGGTGTGGGTATGATCATCGGGCTCCAGTTGGGGTACATCTAGCCTGCGGCGCGTACGGGGAGGCCGGTATGAGAAAGCGTGGGCTTACCATGGCTCTTGGACTAGCTCTTCTCCTCCTCGCAGGAGGCGTTGCCTACGCCGCGGACCCGCTCGTGGTCGTCTTCCACCTAGAGGGGTGTCCGGACTGTGCCTTCATGCAAACGGTCCTCGATGGCCTGGTGGCCGATCACCCGGACCTCACCATCGCCTACCACGAGTTCTCCGAGGCAGGGGCTTCCGACCTCCTGTCGCATCTCCTCCAGGCGGATGGAGCGACCGCGGAGAGCTTCCCGGTGATCTTCGTGGGCCAGAACGCACCGATCGTCGGGGCCGGCCGTGCCCAAGAACTTGCCCTGCGAGAGGCCGTTGCTGCGTGCCTTTCCGGAAGCTGTGCCTCGCCGATGACGCGCGCCGCCGGACCGCCCATCGCGTGGGGAGATCTCCTGATCGTGGCAGGCTTTCTCGTCCTCTTCCTCCTCTTCTCTTTCATGCAGGGCCTCGGCTCGAGCCCGTGACGCGGCGCGGGTTGTGGAGGCCGCCGCTTCCTGCACTTGACGGGCAAGGGATGACATGACGAAACCCCGGGAGCCGAAGTTTGCGCGCCTCACAAACGAGGGACTGATCAAACTCCTCCGCCGTTCCACGCAGGAAGAGATGTCTCCATCCGATCGCTCGCTCCTGCAGGAGGAGATCGTGAAGCGGAACATCGGCCTGGTCAAGTCGATTGCCCTGGAATTCCGGAACTCCGGGGAGCCCATCGACGACCTGGTTCAGGCGGGGTACATCGGCCTCCTGAACGCCGTAGCCAACTTCGATCTCTCGCGGAACACCCGTTTCTCGACCTACGCCACCTACCTGATCAAGGGAGAGATCCGGCACTACATCAGGGACAGACACTCGACGATCCGCATCCCCCAATGGGTGCAAGCGGTCAATCAGCGGCTGAAGGAGGAGGAGGAGGCGATCTTCCAGGCGCAGGGCCGGCCGCCCACCCTGGCGGAGCTGGCGGAGCGACTGGGTCTCAGCGAAGAGCAGCTCGTGGAGCTCTTGCGCGGGCGGGAGACGATGACGTACGTCTCGATCGACGAGGAGAGACGCAGTGGGGACCCCAATCCCGATCTCTCTGACATCGCGGACATGCGCTCGTCCAAGGATGACCTGTCCTTCGACGTTCGCATGAGGATCTTGGTCGTGATCGAGCAACTGGCCGATATTGAGCGCCGAGTGATCGAGGGACTGTTCTACCAGGGGAAGAGCCAAGCAGAGGTGGGCAGGGAATTGGGCGTATCTCAACGCCAGATCTCACGCTTGAAGGAGACGATCATGGATGAGATGAAGCGGCGCCTCGCCGATCCGGCACACGAGCCAACTGAACCATGAGGCCGATAGGCACAATCAAGGGTGTCATGCCAGCGTTCGAGGGGGGAGAGAGTGCCTGATCTCTTGAGTCTGATTGGCGTCGCCATCGAAAAGCTCGGGAGGAGCGTCGAGCTCTTTGAGGCGTCGCGGCAGAGCGACGGGCTCGAAGAGCTTTCTTCCGTCGTTGGGGAGATCGATAGGTACGTATCGCGAATGGACGAGGACCCCCTGCTAGAGCTCTCGCCCGTCGATCGAACACAGCTGGTCGAGCGCCTAGGGAAGGTGAAGCAGGAGCTGCAGGCCGTCATCGACCGGTTTGGCCCGGCCCTGTCCTAGCGCGATGGACGGTACACGACAGGCCGTGGTGAGTGGGGCTACCCGAGGGATCGGCCGAGCCATCGCGCGAAGGCTGGCGCAGGATGGTTTCTCCCTCGTTCTCAACTACGCGCACGACGAAGGGCAGGCAGAGGCGACTCTGAACGAGGTGAGGTTGTGGTCGCCTCAATCGATCCTCATCCGAGCAGACGTGACGACCGAAGCGGGGGCCGAGCGCCTGATCGCCGCTGCGGCAGCACGCGGGAGGATCGACCTCCTGGTGCACAGCGTGGGGGACTTCCTGTTCAAGCCCCTGGTCGATACGACCCTCGCCGAGTGGCAGGGGATCCTGGCCTCTAACCTCACCAGCGCCTTCCTGTGCAGCAGGGCGATCATCCCGCATCTGCGCCAGGGCGGCGGGCAGATCATCTACGTGGGGATGATGCACGCCGAGGTCCTGCGGGCGGTTCCAAACACTGTTCCCTACACCATCGCCAAGACCGGCCTGCTTGTCTTGATGAAGTCTCTGGCCAAATCGGAAGGCCAGAATGGCATCCGCGTGAACGCGGTCAATCCTGGCCTCATGGAAGGCGGGGCCGACGTAAGGACAGCCGCCACGATCCCTCTGGGCCGTCTTGGCCAGTCTGACGAGATCGCAGCGGCTGTCTCATTCCTTGCTTCTGCCGAGGCTCGCTACATCACCGGCGCGGTGATCAACGTGCACGGCGGAGCCTTCCTCTAGCCTACTTGCTCACCTCGGCCTGGTAGGCTCCATCAGAGCGCTTGATCGTGATCTGCGTGGTCCTACCCGCTGACACGACGACTCCATTCACTTCGGTGGGCGGGGTCGTGTCGATCACCACTCGATAGGTTCCAACCGGAAGGGGCGGAACGGTGTCACCGAGGGTCCCGGTGTGTTTCTCCGCTCCTTGCGAGTCGAAGACGTGGTAGCGAACTGGTGCGGAGAGCTGCAATGCGGCGCGAAGGTCCTGGCTCGTCGCCGCGATGACGAAGCTGCCGCCGGTGGTCCTGGCGATCTCCTCCAGCTGCAACCGTGTTGCTTGGTCCCCAGCGATGACGCCGTACCCTACGACGTTGATCTTCAAGCTGTAGCCGCTGGCGATGAGCTTCTTGACGTAGCCGACCGGGTCCCCGCCGCAGTCTTCGCCCCCGTCGCTCAGGAGGAGGATTTGTCTCGAACCGGAGATGGTCGCGAAGTCGAGCTTCGCCTGTTCGAGCGCGTACTGGATGGCGGTCGCGCCAGCAAGCTCGATCGACTGGATCTTCGCCTTCATCGTGCTGGGGTTGACGGGGCCTACGGGCACGAGAAGCTGGCTGACCTCATCGCATCCCCCGAACGTGCGCAGGCCGACGATGGTCCCCGCCGGGATGGTGTCCACAAGCTCCCCCAGCACCCTCTTCGCCACCGCCAGCTTCGTCGATCCCTCGAAGGCCTCGCCCATGCTCGTGGAGACATCGAGGACGATTAAGAGGTTCGTGGCTGTCTGTCCTCCCGCTAGGAAGGCTAGGTCCCCGGTAGGCAGGAGCTCCAGGATACCCTGTGCCGTGCCGGTCTGGGCGACAGAGGCAAAGGTCGCCGTGATGGACTTGTCGGCGTCCATGACGACGAGCAGTGGGTTCACGCTGCCCGATGCGGCGCCGCTCCAACCCACGAAGCTCCAACCCGCTGAAGGTGCCGCCTGCAGCGACACGGTCGCGCCTTGCATGTACGTCGCTTGGTCGGGGAACTTCGTCACGGAACCGCTGCCCACGATCGTGACACTCAACGCGTACTGTCGCACGATGGCGCGTCCCATTGCCCCGATGGCGTCGATGCTCGGTCCTGGGCAAGAGGACTTGTCTTCATCGTTGGGCACGTCGGAGACACGGACGAAACGGAATTCCTGTCCCGGCTGGACGTACGGTCCAATATCCAGGGCGCCGGGATAGCCCGTCGTCTCGCCGACGCGGATAAAATACACTCCGTCTGCGCTGATCTCGACGCGGGCGGGCTTGTCGTTTGTCGCATAGATGAACAAGTCATTGCCTAGGCCGTCGATGAGACGATTGTCGACGAACTCAGCCGTCACGTAGGCCCTGTTGTCGATCTCGCTCAGACGATATCCCAGCGACAGCGAGCAGGGATCGCACGCTCCACACGCCCAACATCCGGGGCCGCCACAGTCGGGGGGGCCGAGAACGCCGTCCGAGTGGGAGAAGGCACACCGGACGCAACTTCCCTGCACGTACACCACGATGCGGTCGGCGAACGAGGCGTTTCCCAACGGGAACGTAACGCCGCCGTAGGTCGTCGCTTGAGCCAGCCCGACGCACGAGGCGGTCACGACGAGAAAGCCGACCACAACCGAAAGAACTACCCAAGCCACACGGGGCCGTACCATCATGCGCTCACCTCCACCCTCCCAACCGCCGGGAGGGCAGTTGACTTCCCACCATTGCTGCCATCATAGGGCGATTGAGCGGCTAAGACAAGCGTAGCTCAGTCGGGGCCTTCCGCGGAGCCGCGCGCCCACGGTTTTTCTCGTTTGGCATCGGATTGACAGGTTCGCGCGGCTTGGCTACCATCGGGTCCATTGCCGAGGTGGCGGAATTGGCAGACGCGCATGGTTGAGGGCCATGTGGGCATAAACGCCCGTGCGGGTTCAAGTCCCGCCTTCGGCACCAACCTCGAGGTGTCCCGGAGTAGGCCCTGCCGATGCGGATACTGCTGGACGTGATGGGAGGCGACCTGCCCCCTAGAGAACTGGTGAAGGGCGGGATCGCGGCGGGACGGCGCCTCGGCGTGGACATGCTCTTCGCGGGGGAACCCAGAGCGATCCGAGCTGCTCTTGCCCTTGGCCATGAGCGCGAGGGCGCGCGCCTTTCGATTCTTCCTGCCTCCGAAATCATCACGATGGACGAGCCGCCGGTGCGGGCCGTTCGTGGGAAGAGAGACTCCTCCCTGGTGAGGGGGCTGTCTGCGCTGCGGGACGGAGAGGCGGATGCGTTTGTATCCCCGGGGAACACCGGCGCGGTCGTTGCCGGTTCGATCTTCACCCTCGGCCGCATCGCGGGCATCCCGCGGCCGGGACTCGCTGTGGTTCTTCCCAGTCTGACAGGAGAGGACTTCCTCGTGATCGACGTGGGGGCGAACGTCGATTGCGCTCCTCTGCATCTCGCGCATTTCGCCCTGATGGGCGCCACGTACGTGCGCGACGTCCTCGGACAGAGAGAACCCAAGATCGGACTCTTGAACATCGGGACGGAGAAGGCCAAGGGGAACAAGCTCAACTACCACGCTTTCGACATCCTGGAGAAGGGCCCACTCCCTTTCGTGGGCAACGTCGAGGGGCACCATCTCCTGACCGAGAGACCGGTCGACGTCGTGGTCTGTGACGGGTTTGTCGGCAACATCTTCCTGAAGGCGATCGAGGGCGGAGTCGGAGCAGTCTCCGCTCTCCTAAGGAAGTCGATCTCCCATCGCCTGTTCGCGCGTCTGGGGGCGCTCTTGCTTCGTCGTGTCTTTGCCGAGCTGCGAGAGACGCTCTCCTACGAACGTCGCGGCGGCGCCCCCTTGTTGGGGGTCGACGGAATCGTCGTCATCGCGCACGGCCGCTCCAACGCGGCGGCGATCGACGGGGCGATTGCCGTTGCCCATCGCGCGGTACAGAGCCGCCTTAAGGAGCGACTGGAGCGGGGAATCGGCGGGTGGGGCGGCGATGGGAGCTAGGATCCTCGCGTCCGGGAGCTCGCTGCCGAAGCGCTGCGTCACGAACGCCGACCTCGCCTCCACGGTCGATACGTCCGACGAGTGGATCGTTCAACGAACAGGCATCAAGACGCGTTTTCTCCTCGAGGACGGCGAAGAACCGTCTGCGCTGGCCGTTGAGGCGTGTCGGCGGGCCTTATCCGACGCCGGCGTTCCTCCAAGTGACGTCGATCTCCTCATCGTCGCCACCAACTTTCCGGACATGATCTGCCCGGGATCGGCACCGTTTGTCGCCGCAGGACTGGGCCTGAACAAGAGTCCCTTCTTCGACCTGACGGCCGGGTGCACCGGGTTTGTCTACGGTCTTGTCGTCGCCGACGGGTTGATCCGCTCGGGGCTTCATGACAAGGTTCTCCTCGTCGGGCTGGAGGCTCTCTCTCGTGTCACGGACTGGAGCGATCGCCGGACCTGCGTCCTGTTCGGCGATGGGGCAGGCGCCGTCCTCCTCGTGAAGGGAGAGGCCGGCGATGGCGTCCTGGGAAGCGCGCTCCACGGGGACCACGATAAACTGTTCCTCCTTCATCTTCCTGCCGGCGGAACGAGGACTCCCGCCTCGTCGGAGACGGTGAAGCGGGGGGATCACTACCTGAAGATGGAGGGGGCGGGCGTCTTCCGAAGCGCCGTGCCCATGATGGAGCGTTCCACGCTGGAGGCGCTGGCAGTGGCCGGAATTGGACTGGATGCCGTGGATTGGGTCATTCCACACCAGGCCAACGTCCGGATCATTGATTCTCTCACGCACCGCCTGGGGATCGACCCGGCACGGGTGATCGTCAACCTGGATCGGGTGGCCAACACATCCACCGCCTCGATCCCCATCGCCCTAGACGAAGCGCTTCGTTCGAAGAAGGTCAACCGCGGCGACATCGTTGTCCTTACGGCGTTCGGCGCCGGAGCGACCTACGGTGCGGTCGTCCTGCGCATCTAGCGCGAGGGAGGGGGGCCGATGATGCAAGAGAAGGTCGCGTTTCTCTTCCCCGGTCAGGGGCGGATCCCGGAGCGGCTTCCTCCTGCCTCCCGCGTGGCCGAGGAGCTCCTGCGGCATGCGGAGGAGAGGGGACTTCCCTTGACACGATGGTTTCACGAGGGACGGGCCAACCTTCTCGGAGAAACGAGTGCGGCGCAGCCGGTGATCCTGATCGACTGTCTGGCCAAGGAGGAGCGATTGCGCGAAAAGGGGATTCGACCTGCCATCGTGGCCGGCCACAGCCTCGGCGAGTACGCAGCCACGGTGAGCGCGGGCATCCTCTCGCCACAGGAGGCTCTCCTCACTGTGCTGGAGCGAGGGCGGCTCATGGCCGGCGTCTCCGGCGGCATGGTGGCGATCGTCAAGCTCTCCCCTGACGAGGTGCAGCGCATCTGCGACGAGATCGGGGCCGGAGTCACCGTGGCCAACGTGAACGGTCCGGCGCAGGTGGTCATCTCAGGTCAGAGGGACGCGCTCGGCAAAGCGGCCAGCCTCGCGGAGCAAGCGGGTGGGCGTGCCATCCCGCTTGGGGTCTCCGGCCCGTTTCACTCCCCGCTCATGGCGGACGCGCAGGCCGGCCTGGCGCCGGTCCTTGAGCGCCTGCGTTTCCGCGACCCGGCGATCCCCCTCGTCTCAAGCGTCAGTGGCCGTCTGGAGCGAGACCCAGAGGAATGGAAGAAGCTCCTCTTGACACAGATCACCGCCTGTGTACGCTGGGTAGACGTTGTGCAGGCCCTGGTTGCCGCGGGGATCACTCAAGCGATCGAGGTCGGGCCTGGAGACGTTCTGGTGGGGTTGAGCCGGCGAATCACCTCCAAGATTGAGTTCCTGACGGCCGAGGAGGTTCTGGTTGGGTGAGTTTGACGGTCGGACAGCGATCATCACCGGCGGGACAAGAGGCATCGGATTGGCCATCGCTCGCCTGCTGCACCAGGAAGGCGGGCTCGTGCGGGTGCTCGCACGCGACGCAGAGGCTGGAGCCGCCCTGGAGACGGAGCTCGCGGGGTGCCGTTTCCTGCGCGCGGACGTCTCGGTGGGGGACGATGTCCAGCGCGCCGTGGATGCGGTGTGGGAGGAGGATGGCCGGATCGACTTCCTCGTGAACAACGCGGGGCTCCGTCGTGACCGATTGACCGTCCGCATGGGCGAGGAGGACTGGGATGAAGTCGTGGACGTCGACTTGAAGGGCGCCTACCTCTGCATCCGATCCTGCCTGCGCTACATGCTGAAGGGAGGGGCCGGGGTGATCGTGAACATCGGCTCTGTGGTGGGTGAGACGGGGAACGCAGGGCAGGCGAACTACGCGGCGGCGAAGGCCGGCCTCATCGGGCTTACACGCAGCGTGGCCAAGGAGGTCGGCGGGCGAGGAATCCGGGCCAACGTCGTTTCTCCCGGGTTCATCGCGACCGAGATGACGGCAAGCCTCACGGACTTGGTCCGCGCGTCCTACCTCACCCGGGTTCCCCTCTCGAGAGCGGGAAGCGCGGAGGAGGTTGCGCAAGTCGTCGCCTTCTTGCTTTCCGAACGGGCCTCCTATATAACTGGGCAGGTCATCGGGGTCAACGGGGGGCTTTATCCCTAAGGAAGCGCATTTCAAGGGAGGTGCAGCCATACATGAGCGAAATCGCTGACAAGGTGAAGGCCATCATCGCCGACCAGCTGATGGTCGATCCCGAGGAGGTCTTGGACGAGTCCTCGTTCGTCGACGATCTCGGCGCGGATTCCCTGGATACGGTCGAGTTGATCATGGAGTTCGAGGACGAGTTCGGCGTCGAGATCTCCGACGCGGACGCGGAGAAGATCTCAACCGTGGGCGAGGCGGTCGCCTATCTGGAGAAGCTCATGGAGGAGAAGAGCAAGTAGGCGCCTCTCGCGAAGGGTAAGGGGAGCGAAGCACCTCATCGCCCCTTTTTTCTTTCTCCTCTCCCTCCCTCTATGATCCTGGCCGGGTGATCCACATGGCCGAGGGGGAAAAGCGCAGACCCGCAGAACGGCGGGCGCGGAACCGCGCCCGAGGTCAAGGGTATCCCGAGCCGTCTGCCCGTCCTCGCGGTGGAGTCGCCGGTCGCCCCGGACGCGGTGTGCCTGCGAGGGAAGCCTCGCAACGAGACAAAGGGAGTCCCGGTAGTGTTTCCCAGCGTCCGATCGATCACTTGTCCGCCGGACTCCTTGCGTTGCCTGCAGACACGTGCGAGTCTCTAAGCCGGAA
>Ga0315291_10001459_pt1 | contig 31599 bp, 24 predicted proteins | sample YL17G12_20_MG_FD_203070 | JGI IMG/M metagenome (GOLD analysis project Ga0315291, IMG submission 203070) | Sediment microbial communities from Yellowstone Lake, YNP, Wyoming, USA - YL17G12_20 | ecosystem: Environmental > Aquatic > Freshwater > Lake > Sediment | place: USA: Wyoming | collected...
ACGGTACCGCATCCGGTTTTAAAAATGATTCCGGCAGCGCCGCTTCGCTTAACGGCACTCTAATCACCAGCGTTCCTACCGTTCCTATTAAGGTTGCTGCGGGCGGCAGGATGAATTTTGCCGCAATTGATGCGCCTGCTTCCGGGCAGTTGAACGGGAGTTTGACAATGACTTTTACTACCTCTGCCGGCTATTCTAAGACTGTTGTTATTCGTGCTTCCGGGCGCCTTGGCAATGCTGGCGCCGCTGGCGGTGGTGCGTTCTGCGGCAATAACAATATTGAGGGCACAGAGGTTTGCGACGGCACTGCCCTTAACGGTAAAACCTGCGCTGCCCGGGGCTTCACTGGCGGGACTCTTTCGTGCAGTGCCGGCTGTGCCTCGTTCAATACGAGCCTCTGTTACTTGTGCGGAAACGGCACCTGTGAAAGCAGCAAGGGCGAGAACTACTCTAACTGTTATGCTGATTGCCATTGCGGTGATGGTTTTTGTGACCCTGCTGTTGGCGAGAATTCTTCTAGCTGCGGTTCTGATTGCGGTGCCAGTGTTTTCTTTTCACACAGCGATTGGGGCAGCGAGCAGGACTGCGTTTATCCTATAGGAAAAGGCGCCCCTGTTTGCTTAACCAGGGGAAGCCAACAAGGGTTGTACAATTCTTCTTCAGAAGGAAGCTTTTCGTGGGGCAGCAGCCCTGCCGGAACCCTGTGGTATGCCGGCGCCTGCGGCGCAAGCCCGGAGAACAATTCATACACAGATTGGTTGAGTGCGGTAAACTCGCACCCGCCTGGCAGCGTTGGGCAAACCTATTGCGTTTACCTCGAGCCGCCAGTCAACCAATACCATGAAATAACCTTCAACAGCTGGACTATTGGCCCAAGAGCTTGCGGCGGTGGTTTTTCCTATACGAGGACTCCTGCCGGCGGCGGAACCCCTTTTTCCTTTTCAAAGAGCGCTTTTGGAAGCGAGTCGGACTGCATTACTGGCAGCGTTTGCATAACCAGGGGCACTATGCAAGGTCTTTACAATCCTGTTTCTGAAAATTCCTACTCGTGGAATTTCTCGCCAAGTGACACTGAATGGGCTAACGTGGCTTGCGGGGCAGACCCGGAATCGCTCTCTTATACTGATTGGAGGAATGCTGCAGGCGGCAGCGGGAATTTACGGTGGAATATTGTGGGCATGCCAATGTGCCTGCACCTGATTTCTGACAACCTTTATTTTGACATTGTTTTTGACAGCTGGGTTGCACCCGGGAGTGGGCTCCCTGAATGCTCTCCCGGCGGCGGCGGTTTCTCTTACACCAGGGTAAAAATTAAGGGGTAAATCTAAAGTAGTCAGCTTTTTTTCAGGCAGGCTTCTTTTCTTGTTTCGTTTGCGATGTTTTCGCAAAGAGAGGTGTTTTTTGTTATTGTGACAAGGTTGTTGTAGCATTTGTCCCTGTCGTCTGTGCTTGGGAACTGGTTGCATTCGCTTGCGGGTGTTTCCGCGGTTAACGCCTTTTTGAAGCACCTTCCTTTTGTCCATTCGTTTTGAATCTGCCCGCAGTAGGAAACGTTTTTTTCGTTTGCTGCTTTGGCGAACAGCTGTTCATCCTGGCTTGGCGGGGCTATGTTTTTTGGCGGGACCGCAGGCGCTGCCCCCGGGCCGGAAGGCGCCCCTGCCCCTGTGCCTGTAGCCGCCCCTGTCCCTGAATCCGGCGCTGCTCCCGAGTCAGGGGCCGGCGCTGTCCCGATGCAGCCGCTGAGTGCAAAGAGCGCCGAAACCAGAATCAGTGAAACCAAAAGAACTTTTTTGCCCCGCATTCCAACCATCAAGAAGAATTGTCCGAGGCAGTATTTTAATCTTTTCTTGCGACTTCCCCGAACAGCTCGATGTATGTTTCGGCGACGTTCGGCCAGGGCCAGCCCCGGGTGTACTCGTAGGCGTTTCTCTCCAGCTTTCTCCTCAGCCTGCTGTCGGAAAGAATCCTGTTCACGCTGTCCGCGATGGCAACGCTGCTCTTGAACTTTACAATCATTCCCCTTCCGTGCCGCAGTATGTCCTTTGCGTGCAGGAAAGGCGTGCTCACGCATGCCTTGCCGGCTCCGACCGCGTAAGCGAGAGTCCCGCTGCTTATCTGGTTCGGCTCGTAGTACGGGGTGACATAAACATCTGTCGCCTGCAAATACTTGCATATTTCATCAAGCGCAAGATACCTGTTCTCGAATTTTACGTTTTCCTTCAGGCCGTATTTCTTGACCAGTGTTTTCAGGTAATTCCTGTATCTTTCGCCCTCTTTCTTCCTGACCTGCGGGTGGGTTTCCCCGATGACCAGGTAGAGCACTTCAGGGTGTTCCTCGACAATCCTCGGCAGCGCCTTTATCACAAAGTGGATGCCCTTTCTCCTGCTCATCAGCCCGAAAGTGGAAAGGACCTTTTTTCCCTTCAGCCCGAGTTCAGCCTTCGCGCGCTCCTCCTCCCTGAAGGGGATTGTCGGAACGCCGTGCGGTATCACCGCAATTTTTTCCTCCGGGACGCCGTACTTTTGCATCAGTATTTCTTTCCCGTAGCCGCTTATTGAAACAACCTTGGCGCTGTTCTGGCAAATCTTCCTGACAACGTATTTCCTGTGCCTCTCGGGCACAGGGTTTCCGGGAAGAATGCTATGGAATGTCGTGACAACGGGCTTCTCCAGCTCCTCCAAAAAAGGGATAAGATAATCGCCGTAAGCCCCGCCGAAAAGCCCGAACTCGTGCTGGATGCAGACAACCTTTGTCTTCTTGCTCTTGTTCAGCTTGTCCGCGGCCCTAAAGTACGACTCGTGGTCCTCCTCCTGGACCTGGATGTTCACATGCTTCGGATAAGCATAGGTGTTGTACATGTTGTCGTTCAGCGCAACAACCCTGCACTCTATGCCCGGATTTTTTTTGCTTTCAATCGCGGTAAGCAAATCCTTGGTAAAAGTCGCAATCCCGCACTCCCTCGGCGGATAACTGCTCATGAAATGGATCCAATCGGTTTTTCTCATGCAAAAAACACTATGCCTGGTTCTCTTTCTTCTTGGGCTTGAATTCCTCCCTCAGTTCCGCAATCAGCTTCTGGTAAAGCGCGGCATGCTTTCTCGCCACAATGCTCCATTTTATCTGCTTTGTGACATGCTTCGCGGCGTTCGCCGCATAGCGCTTGCGCAGCTCCTCGTGCTTCATGACGTGCGCTATGGCGTGCGCCAATTCCACATCATCATTCGGGGGCACTGTGACCCCGCCCTTGCTGTTCTCTATCTCGGCCTTAAGCCCCTCCATTGCGGTCGCAATGCAGGGGACGCCTAGCGCGAAAGCGTGCGCGAGATTGCCGCTCTGGGATGCCCTGCTGTAGGGCAAAACCATCAAATCAAAAGAGGAAAGGACCTTGTCGTATTCCTCGGGGGAAAAGCTCCCCATTATCAGCTTGATGCAGTTTTTCGCGCTGCTCTGCTTTATCGCCTGCAGCAGCTTCGGCTTGTACATCTGCCCGCTCTTGCTGCCGGGCCTCGCGTCGCCCGCGACAACAAGGATAACATTCCTGCCGACCTGCCTGCTTATCTCGGGCCAAATCTTGACAACCCTCTCAAACCCCTTGTTGGCCTCCCACCAGCCGATAAGCCCGACAACCTTTTTTCCCTTAAGCCCGTACTCCTCTTTCGCGTTCTCATAGGGCTTTATGTCCTTGGCGCCGTGCGGGATAACGTAAACATTCTGGGGCAGCCTGCCGATGTTAACCGGCAAATAAATCTTCTGGTATTCCTCGTGCACAACGCCGGCGTTAACCAGCGCGAGGCAGACATCCATGTAATCGCTTTCAACCCTGTCAAGCACGGTGTAAACGCTGTGGAAAGTAACAAGAACCGGCTTTTGGCCCTCAACCTTCCATTGGAAAAAAGGCCTGAACAAGCCCGAGCTGAAATCCTCCTTGTAATTGTACAGCGCGTACTCGTGCTGCACATGGATTACATCGGGGTTTATTTTCTGAATCTCGCTATAAAGCCTCTCATCCCAGTCGGAATCAATTATATCGGTGCCCTTCTTCCCGATCTGGATGATGGGATGCACAAACTCCTCGCCCTTTTTTCCGCCGTCGGTGAAAGTGACAATGTGCACCTCGTGGCCCTGCGACCGCAGCGCCTTCGCAAGGTCCTGGCTGTATGTCGCGATTCCGCAATGCCTCGGCGGCCAGCTAGTTACAAGCGCTATCCTCAGTCAAATCGCCCTCGCTTTTCCATTGAAAAAAGACAGAAACTCCCGGTGTCCCAATTATGCAAATTAAATAATTAATATATGCGCCGAATAAGTTTAAATCCCTTTGTCTGCCCTGCGGCTTTCGGCGCTGTTTTTCCGCGCCACACCGGTTTCCGGTGCGTATCCCCCGCGGCTTCCCAGCAGTGCCCCGTCCGTAACGGGTGTTTCCCGCGCTTCCCCTGCCGAGCATCCGCCCCTGCTTCTCCGCTGTATCTGCCGCGGCTTTCCGCCGTGCGCCGCCCCGGAACAGGTGTTTTCCGGGCATGCCGCCGCTTTCCGCCGCATTTGCCCTGCTTTCCGCCCTACGCCGCGCTGCAGCGGCGGTTCGGGCGCGCTGCTCTGCTTAAATTAATTTTCCCCCATGATTAAATTATGCTTTCAATCGCGCTCACAGGCGCAATCGGCAGCGGCAAAAGCACAGTGCTGCGCCTGCTGCGGAAACAAGGGATTCCAACAATCGACTGCGACGCAATCGTAAGGCGGCTTTACAAACAGCCAAAGGTCAAAAAGGCGCTGAAAAAGGAGTTCGGCTCCTCCGACAGGAAGAAAATCGCGGAAACTGTTTTTTCCAGCGCCAAAAAAAGGCGGAAACTGCAGGAGATATTGCACCCCATGGTCTGGAGCACAGCCAAGAAGTCGCTGGCGGGATTCAGGAAAGCCGGAAAGAAGGCCGCTGTTGTTGAGGTTCCGCTGCTGTTTGAGGCCGGCTGGCAGCGCAGGTTCTGCTGCACAATAGTCGTTTTTGCCCAAAAAAAGCAGTGCCTTAAGCGCCTTGCAATGTCGGGCATGCCGAAAAAGCAGGCAATGCGGCGCCTGGCATCGCAGTCGCCCATCGGGGAAAAAGTTAAAAAAGCGAGTTTCCTAATTGATAACAGCGGTTCGCTTCATCGCACAAGAAAGCAGGCATTGCTTCTCGCGGCAGCGCTTAAGGCCTGCGGAAGCAAATAGTGAGAAAAGCTTTGGGAAAAAGGGAATTTTGCTTTGCTGGTTTTTTTTATGGAACGAAAGGTGATTTATCCCGGAACATTCGACCCGATTACTTTGGGCCACATTGATGTCATCGAGAGGGCTGTTCAGCTGTTCGGGGCCGTTACTGTCGCTGTTACCACTAACCCGCATAAAAAGCCGCTTTTTTCGCTGGAGGAGCGCGTTGCCCTGGTGCGCGAGTGCACTAAGGGGATGAATGGCGTTGAGGTCGAGGGCTTCAGCGGGCTGCTTGTCGATTACGCGGAAAAAAAGCGCTCCAGCATTGTCCTGCGCGGGCTGCGCGAATTGAGCGATTTTGAGGTCGAGTTCCAGCAGGCGATAATAAACCGGAAGCTTTCGCCGCAGCTCGAAACTGTTTTTATCATCACAAACCCGAAATTCTTCTATCTTAACAGCACAGCGGTAAAGGAAATCGCGTCGCTCGGCGGAAACGTCGGCTGTTTTGTAACGCCCCCTGTTGAAAAGGCCTTGCGCGCCCTGTTCGGAAAACCTAAAAGCAAACCTTTTTAAAGTAAAAACGCATTCTATATAGCATTTGAAAAAACCCCGAAAAATGACTTCGGGTTTTTTTTTGAAAAAACTTGAAAGGAGGGAAAGCATGAACAATAGAGGACAAGCAGCATTGGAATACCTGATGACCTATGGATGGGCGTTGATTGTCATTGCAATCGTCGTGGGGGTGCTTATTTTCATAGTGAGCAGCCCGACGAGCGGAGTGACATGCAACAGCAGCGACCCGGCAAAAATCCTGTTCAAGTCATCCAACATTTTGGGTACAGCTGCCACAAGTGAGATACAGTTGCAGAATGCTACTGGCGGGAACATTACCATTACGGCTGTTTCAGCAGACGGTACACAATTCGGTACCACTGGTGCTACCATTAATGGAACCACAGCGGCAACCAGCGGAATGACATTGGCAATAAGCAGCGGTCAGACAATGAAGGTTGTGCCTGGTACATACGGTGCTGGTGCAGGTCCCGCAAAAACTTTAAGCGGGGCTAGATTCGGTATACAATATACTGACCAGTTCAACTACACCAAGGATGTCAATGTTACCTGCAATGGAAAGATTGCGTAAAAAACGCTTTTCCTTTGATTTCCTTTCTTCTTCTTTTTCTTTTTTTTCCCGCTTACTGGCAAGTGGGCCCGGCGGAGCCGCCGCTGAGTTTGGCTAACTGCGCTGGAATTCGCTTTTATTTTCAAAAGCGCATGGCGCTGTTTAAAATCCGCGGGGATTTCCGCAGCGCCAAGCAATCGTGAATAGGCAAGTATAAAAACTACTTTGATTTTATTGATAGGCATAAGAACCAGGTGGGCTGAAAATGAATCTTCGGGGCCAGGCGGCGTTGGAATACCTGATGACCTACGGCTGGGCGCTTATCATAATCGCAACAATAGTCGGCGTGCTTACTTTTCTTGTCGGCTCTCCAGCCGGCAAAGTGAACTGCACCAGCAGCGATCCTATAAAGATTCTGCTGAAGAGCAGCAATATTGTGGCGGGCGGAACCAACCCGGCGCTTGCCCGCGTGATAAACGTGCAGAATGCCACTGGCGGCATTATTTCAGGTGTAACTGTATTGGGGGCCGTTGGTGCCAATACAGAATCAGGAACCTTCGACCTTAATACCGCACCCAATACTGTGGCAAATATGGCTGTCGGCAGCCTGGAGAAGGCAAACATGGCTCGCGTGCCTGCAGGCGCAAATATATATCTTTACCCCGCGTACAATGCGGCTAAGGCAACCGGAGACCAAATATTGGGCTCATTCCAAATTAGCTATAGGGATTGGTCTGACTACAATAAAACAGTAACAATTGCCTGCCAGGGTAAAATTTGACACTAAGCGCGCTGTTTTTATCAATTTTTGTTCTTTCTGTGCGCCAGTGCGGGCTTTTTTCTTTTTCTAATTTGGGCGGCAAAACAGGCCAACCAATTATGTAGAAATGGGCGGCTGCGCTCAAAACAAGCGCTATTTTTCTGGTTAAACAGTGCGCACGCCAAAGGCAAACCCGCAGGGCAATCAGCCGGTTCAATCTTTCTCTTACAGGAAGTTTTTTATGTTTCCAAGCATCTCCCCGAGCACTATTCTGACCGCGAAGAACAGCACGAGCGATATTGCCATTATTATTGGTATGAATTTCACGCCTTTCTTTTCGCTTCCCGCGTTAATCGCCCCTATTGTGAATGCCGCGAAAATAGACGTTACGACAAGCGTTATTGTTGCGAAACCCGCCACAAATTCTTCCGTTATCCCGGCGGTTGGTATGCCAAAGAACCTGCCGATGCTGCTCATTTGGGCGTATTGCTGTATGTCCGCCGAGCTTATGGACAGGTTCGCTGTCTGCTGTGAAAGAACCCCCACTATTATGCTGCTTATGCCGAAAAGCAGCGGCGCCCCGAATGCCGCGGCAAAGAAAATCAGCAGTATGTACATGCTGATGTTTGCCTGTATTTCGTCCCTCATTCCATTTTCCTCGCGCTGGTCTGTGCCGAGCTGCAGGAGGAGGTCTGCTATCTGCCCCCCGCTTTTTATGCCCTGCACAAGCAGCCAGATTGTTCTCTCCAATGCAATGCTCTTTATCTTTTGCGGCAGTTCCGCAAGCGCGGTTTCAATTCTTTCGCCGCTGAGGATTTTTTTGCTTGCATTCTTAAGTTCGACGGAAAGCATTCCGAATTCAGGCCTTGCCGCAGTGAAGATTGCCCTTTCTGTCGTAAGCCCTGACTTTATGTTGCTTGCGATAAGCTCAAGGACATCCGGAAGCACTTTTTCGACTCTTTTTCCGCTTCCCTCCGCCATCTGGTCGATCCAGAAGTATACGCCGCCGCAGATTACCGAGAAAATAATCGCGAAAATCGCAAAGGGATTGATTTCCGGGTAAAATATGTAAAAGTAAAGGGCCGCGACTCCCCCCGCTGCGATGCTGAACAGAATCAAAAATCCGACAAAGCGCTTTTCCTCTATGGATATGCCGACGTAGTGCATTTCTTTCCTGAATGACTCGACTATTCTTTCAGGCAACAGGCTTGCTATGCGCTGGTATATTCCCATCTTTTTTTTCACCCTATTATGTTCGGCCTTCTGCTTTTTATTATGCCGACGTACATGAATTGCATTACGGTAACCGCCGCAAGCAGTATCCAGAATGTGGTTTCATCTATTGTAATCTGCGGAAAGCTGCCCAGCACGATTAGGAATGTAAGGCCAAGCGCCGGCACTATTACCCCGATCATCATGTACATCAGCGACAGTATTTTGAGCTGCGAGCCGTACCTGCTTATGGCTATTTTTTGCTCCCTTAGCATTGTTGCGACTGTTTCCGCCAGAATGCTGCTTATGTCGGCGCCGGCTTTCATGCCGTTGACAATCTGCCACATGGCTTTCCGGAAATAGGGGCTGGGGTTCCTGTCCGCCATTTCTTCCAGCGCTTCCTCAACAACAGTGCCGGTGTTCATTTTGTCTATCGCCCTCCTGAATTCCGTGCTTACCGCGCCATAGTTTCCTTTTGCGATGGCGTTCATGCTGTCGAAAAGGCTTACGCCGCTTTTCAGCTGTATTAGTATTGCCCTTAGCGCGAAAACAAGGTGCCTTTCTAGTTCCCTTACTTTTTTCCTCACAAGCATTGTCGGGTACATCATCACCTGTATGAACATCATGAAGCCCACCACGACCCCGGTCAGCATGCCCAATATGGCTGCGCCAATTTCGTTCTTAAGGCTTGGCGGCAAAAAGTCTGGGGGAGGCATTTTCATGAACAGTATCGTGAACATTATGGTGAAGAAACCGAAGTAGAATACCACAAGAAAAAGCATTATTGCGGCGTATTCCCTTTCATCCGCGTCAATGCCGACTGCCTCCAGCTTCATTTTAAGCCCCGGCAGCATCTTGCTGAAGCCTGCGCCGTAGCGCATGAACGGCGCGCTCATCCTTTTGAGCACGCTCATGGGGAAAGGCGAGAACGGGATTATTTTCGACATTTTTTTCCACTACCCGGGTTTCTGGTTTTTTTCGACTTTTTCCGCCAGCGTTTCCGGGTCCCTGTAGTACTGCGCGATGACCCTGCCGACGTCCGTAACATTATGGATATCGAATTTTATCATCCATTCAAGAATCTTCTGCTTGTGCTTGAGGTCGCCGTTGATTTCAGCCTTGCTGAGGCCGGTGTGCATTGACAGCTCGTCGAAAAGCCTTATGCTGTCGCTGTGCGGCACTATCTGGTCGTCGTTGCCACGCCACCTGTACAAAATATTGGCTTTTATGTCCTCTTCCTTTCCCCTTTTTTCCGGGACATATTCCGCAATCTGCAGTATTCTCCTTACGCCCAGGCGCCTGTTCCTGAACATCACGACATTGAGGTGCACTGCCTCCAGAAGCGTGGCCGGAATATTTACCGGCGGGTTCACAAAGCGCCTTATTGTTTCTTCCGCTGTGTTCGCGTGGAATGTCGTGTAAACGCTGTGCCCCGTGTGCATTGCCTCGAACATTACCTCTGCCTCTGTCTGCCGCCTTATTTCTCCGACAATTATCCTGTCCGGCCTCATTCTCAGGCTGTTCACGAGCAGGTCCAACATTGACACTCCGCCTTTTCCCTCGGGGTTCGGGTCCCTTGTGGTAAGTGGAACCCAGTGCAGGAATTCCGGAAGCATTAACTCACGAGTATCTTCGATTGACAGTATGCGGTGGTTTGGCTGCAAAAACGGCATGCATACGTTCAGCAGGCTTGTTTTTCCGCTTCCTGTTCCGCCGCTTGTGATTATGTTCAGCTCGTATTCCATGCAGAGCCATATCAGCGCCATTATCTCCGCGTTGGCCGTCTTGTTGTTTATGAAATCCGTTACCGTCCAAGGCTCTCTCCTGAAGCGCCTTATTGTTATCGTGTTTCCCTTGCTTGAGATTGGGAAAAGCGTCGCGTTTGCCCTGTCGCCCGTTATGAGGTGCGCGTCCAGCAGCGGGTTCAGTATTGTTATCTGCTTTCCGACCCTTCTGGCGATAATGCTCGCGTAGTTCTCTATCTCTTCCTCGCTTTCTATGGTAATATTTGTCTTCAGCCAGCCGTATTTTTTGTGGTAAACCCACGCGGGCTCCTTGCTGTCGTTTACGACAATCTCTTCAAGGTTTCCGTCGTTCAGCAAAAATTCCATTTTTCCCAGCCCAAGCATTTCGTTGAGCAGTATCCCGACGAGCATGTTTTTTGTTTCCTCGCTCATCTTCGGCAGTTCCCTTTTAAGCATTTCCTCGGCCCTCTGCCTGAACTTCTGCTTTGTTTTTTGCATGAACTTCATTTCCATCATTCTTTCCGCCCTGATGGATGTTTCGGTGAGGATTGAGGTGCGCAGGTTGTTCAGCAGCGCGGTTGTTCCGGCGCCGTAAGAAGGGAAATTGAGGAAATATTCCCGCACGAAAGAGTCTACCTTGTCGATAATGCTTACTTCAACCTTAACGCCGTCGGCTTCGGTATTGTATGTTTCAATGACACTAACTTTCTCGAAGCCATCTACAGTTTGTTCAGCGTCGTCCAATCCAAAGCCCCTATTTAGGTTGTTTTTCCTGCTTTTTCTTCTTTTCCTCGTCAGCTTTTTTCCGCTGGGTTTCCTTCCAGCGCAAATAGCCCGGGTAGGCAAGCTTCATGGGCCCTATCGGCGGGTAAATCAATTCAATCAGCCTGTTCTCCTCCAGAATATTGGAGTACTCCTGCACCCTTGCCTTGTCCATGCCAAGCTCTTTCGCGACCTCGTCAAGGCCTGCTGTCCCCTTGAACTTCACAATATTGAGTATCCTGTCAAAGTCTGTCTCAATCCGCGCCTTTATGATTTCCTTTTCCATTGTGGGCACTTTTTCCTTCTTCTGTGCGGTAATTGTCATGTCCTCAAAGTCGGGCGCCGGCTTTATCTGCTCCTCAATCTTCGATGCCTGCTGCACTTCCAGCAGCGTTATCAGCTTGTGGAAGTCCTCAACGAGCCTGTCGCTGTTAAGCGACATTATCCTTTGCTCCATGCTTTCGTCAGGAATCTTGTGCCTGCGCAGCAGCTGCGCCAGATCGCTTTCTATCCTGTCAATCTGGTCCTTGCTGATTCTTCCGCCGGCTTTTTCTTCAATGGCCCTCTCAATCCTGCTTGCAAGCCGCGGCTTCTCGATAGCCCGTGTTTCACCCGCGCCTTCCCAGCCGCCGGCGCCTGGCGCGGCAACAGGCTTTGCCCGCCCCCTGGGCGGAACTGCTGCTTGGGGCTCTTGTGCGCCGCCTGTGGCTTGTGCTGCGGCCGCAGATTGCCACGCCATCCCTCTGGGCGGCCCAGCCGGCGCCTGCCAGCCCGCTGGCGCTGTTCCGGCAAATGCCCCTTCCGGCGCGGCTCCCATTGGAACCGCAACCCATCCGACAGGCTGAATTGGGGCGCCCATCTGCTGTGCTCCCCTTGGGGCGTATGCCGCGGCTTTTGCCCACTTGCCTTTTCCTTTTCCCTTTGATGGGGGCAGCCGGGCCATGCGCGGCATTGGCGCGGCCATTGGCTGTTCACCGTAGGTTTCAAACGCTGTTCCAACGCCTTGTTGCGCCTGCATTGCGGGCGCCCGCCTCCCCCGTGCTATTCCGGCCGGCGCGCCGGCGGCCTGCTGCGTTCCGGCGCCTGGATACCCTGTGGGGCCGGCAACCCGCTCAATTGCTCTTTCGACGCGGACAGGCTGCGCCTGTTCATGGCTGGCAATCCTTTCAATAATCCTTTCCACCGGCGCCTGCCCAAGTTGATAGGGCGCCGCCTGTTGCTGTTGCGTTTCAGGCCATTCCCTGTATGGCTGCGCTGCGCCGCCTCCCGCCTGGCCGGCTGGGGCTTCCCCCGGCTGCGCGGTTTTTTCGATAATCCTCTCGATTGCCCTTTCGCTGATTCCCCGCTGCGGCTGCGGCGCATAAGCATGCATTGAGGAAATCCTGTCTGCCATCTGTTCAAGCGCTTTTTCAAGCATTTCGCCTTTTATAACGGGCTGCGGTGCAGGGTAAGCCCCGCCCTTCGGCAAGGAGGATATTTTCTCAAGCGTCCTTGCAATCCTGAAGTTCAGCCCGAACTGCTGTTGGGCAGCGCTTTCGGCTCCTGTGCCGCCAATCGCTTTTGGCAGCCCTGCCGGCGCTCCGGCGGCAGCCGCTTCCTGCGGCTGTTCCGCAGCCTGCTGGTTTTTCTTTTCGTCTATATAGCGTTTCTTGAGAAGAAGCTCGCCGAGCTTCGACTGGTACTCAAACAGCTTTCCCCTGAACTGGCCGAAGCCTATTTTTCTTTTGTAAAAAGCCAGCTCCAGTTCCCTCATCATCTTCTTTGTGGTCGCAATCCTGTCGTCAATGCCCATCGCATCTTCCGGCCTTATGTGCGGCGGCGGCATTCTTGCGATAAAAGCAGCCATGTCCTCGGCAACAGACCTTACTGCCTCTATTGCCGCAACAATGTCCTCTTCGCTCCGCATCCGCGTGCTTTCGCTTTCAACCGCGGACATCTCTTTTTTCGAAATAGCGATTCCCGCGTCCTTCACTTTTCGCGTAATCTGCATTTCCTCATTGTTTATCTCCCTGCCGACGTTCCGCAGTGCCCTCATCCTTTCCTCAAGCGCGGCAAGCCGTTCCTCGGCGTCGTCCTTTTCCGCAACAAGCCTTTTCAGCGTCTTCGCTTCATGCGGCCTGAGCTTTTTCTTCCTTGCCTTTTCGCGAAGGTGGAAAACCCGCTCTCTTTTCTTGTCCAGCCAGCTTGACATCGCCACCTTTTTGTGCCGCAGCTTTTCGCCGTACCAGCCCCTTGTTTTTTTCGCGATCCTGACCATTTTTATGACGCGCTTTATCTCCGGGACAAGTTCCGGCGCAACACGGATTGTGACTGTTTTTTTGGCAGCCTTTTTCTCCGCAGCCTCTTTTTTCAGCGCAAGTTTTTTTTCTTTTCCAGCCGCTTTTGCCCCTGCGAGCAGCCTCTTTTTCTCCGCAAGCGCGCGCTTTTTTTCCGCCTTTGCCGCCGCAATCCTTTGCTTTTTCTCCGCAAGCAGGAGCTTTTTTCCGGCTCTTGCGGCCGCTTTCCGCGCAGCCGGGCTGAGGATTTTCGCGGTTTTCCCGGAAGCCTTAATTGCAATTGCTTTCCCCTGCTTTGCGGCAACAGCCGGAACAGCTGCAATAACTTTTTTTTCGGCCCCTGGCGCCTTTGCCGGAACCGCTTTTGCGGCAATCGGCATTGCTTTTTTTTGCGGCTCTTTTTCCTGTGCCCTGCCCTCCTGCCGCGCCCCTGCCGCTTTTGGCGCCGGCAGTTCAAGCCTTTCCGGGAGTTTTCTGAAAGAGAATTCTTCCGGAATATCCGGCTTCTCAATCGGAGCCATCTTCGGCATCTCGGCGACTTTTTTCGGGATAAAAAGCGTTTTCGGCTCAGCGGGCTTTTGCCAGGGGCTCGTTTGCGGTTTCTGGGTTTCGGCGGCAATTTCAGGGCGCATCGGGGGCCCGAGGGTTTTCTCGTCAAAAAAATCTTTTCCAGCCGGCTTTTCAGGCTCCGGCTTTGGCGCAATGAAAGCCCATTTTGCCGCTGCCGAGTTTTCCTCTTTCGCCGCCAGCCACGGCTGTGTTGTTCCCTCAAACGCCCATTTTTTCGCCGGTTTTTTCACTTCGGAAACTATTTTCTCAAGCTTTTCTATCTGCGTGTGCAGCGGCTCTGCGGTGCCCAGCGGCTTTCCCCCGGCTCCGGCCGCACGCATTTTTTCCGCGTGGCGTTTCCATGGCGCAACCCTTATTCCATCAATGCCAACAGCTTTTTCTTCAGCCGGCTTCCAGCTTCCGGTTTTTATTTCCGCGGGCTGCATTTCAATGTAGGGCTTTTCCGCCGGCGCCGCCTGCGCCTGCGGCTCTTTCTTCCCCCAGAATTTCATTTTTCCCCAAAAGCCGCTATTTTTTTTTCCCCCCTTTTTTTTCTCCTCAGGGCTGCCGCTGGCCTCTATTGCCTCCATGTATTCGTCCCAGGCTTCCTTTTCCTTGTCAAGCGCTTTTTTTTCCGGCATTCCGACCACAAAAAAATTTCTTCCCTTTTTACTTTCCCTTTATTATTAGCCCTTTTTTTTTAATAAATGCTCTGTTTTTCCCGAAGCGTGGCGCGCGTTTCCGCGGCTTCCATTCCCAAAAAGCGGGTTTCCGCCGAAGTGCAATAACAAAAAATTCCCTGTTTTTTCCCTTTTTTCTTCAGTTCCGTGTGCTGCTCCTTTTTTTTCAGTTCGGGCAGTTTATGCCTTCAGTGCGCCTGCAGTAATCAAAGCCCGGCTTCCTCACGCCGAACTCATAGCCGGCGTACTGAATTGTTCCCACGGGGCCGTCGAAGACAATGTTGATTTTAGCTGTATTCACCATGCAGGTGTCCTTTCCATTATAGTACATCAGGAACATTTTTCCGCTGCCGGGTGGATTGGCAGGATCGCCGCCGCTCAAGAAATGAAGTGTCAGGTCTCCCCCCCCGGTTATTGATAATTTTATGTCGTTCTCGTTTTTGGCCAGGTCCAGGTTTCCCGCAACCGTCTGCCCGTCGATTATTTTGCCGGGGCAGTTCGGCGTGCAGCCAAGCCCCAGGAATTTTTCCTCGTAGAAATGAACCGTAACGCACTGGTTGTCGCCGGTCGTGCCGCATGATTGCGTGCAGTCACTGCCGGTTTTGAATGTGTTGTTTCCGCCGCAGGTCGCTGTCCCGGTAACATATTCTGCGCAGCCCGGATATGTATCTCCAACCGTGAAGTCAATGTTTATCGCTTTGATGTTCGTGATGCTGAACGGCAAATTGCATCCCCAATAAAAACAATGCTCATCCGTAGCGCTTTTTTGGGTGCATAACGGTTCAGGTGAATCATCATCTTCGCTCATTGCCTCGGCGTAGTTTTCTCCGGGAATCTGGTAACCCATGAACCTGTCTCTTTCGCCTGTTTCGAGTTCCAGCGGCAGGTACCGCAGGCAATACGGCTGTATCAAAAACCCGAATTCCGGGTTGTTTCCGCCGGTGCCCCCCCACGCGCCCATGTTGAACGCGGCTGTCACGTTTCCGTCTATTTTGAAGCCCGGGCTTATTTTTTGCGATGCGTTGAATATCGTGAAAAGGTTCAGCGCGTCGATTGTGTCGCTCTGGGTTGTGTCGATTGTTTCCGGCGGCACCTGCTGTGTCACCTCGACGCTGTTGCCGCCGGCGATGTATTCGCCGGCCTTTGGTATTATCCTGTTTTGCACTGTTCCGGCGTATCCCTCCCTTTGCGAGACAATCTGGCTGTATATGCTGTTGAACCTGTCGTTGACCTCCCTGAACGCGCTTTCCTGGATGAAGTTTTCCTCTTCCTTGACGCCGGTCCGCTGCATCATCACGTTAAGCGCGAGCGCGGAGCTTATCAGGAGGAAAATCATGAACGTGAGGAAAACGCCTTTTTTGTTCAGCATTCATTTCACCCAGACGTAATAATCCACAGTGTAAAACCTGAACCTTGACTCGCTTAGGCAGAAAATCTGTGCGGTGTTGTTCAGCGGGCACTCCGAAACTTTTTTGTTCCAGTTTATTCTCGCGATTATCATGCCGGTGCAGGCCCCGCCGGTGCAGCCCCCTATCTTCACGCCTTTGACGCCTGTTTTCCAGTACGAAAGCGCCTGGGGCTGCGGCTCAATGTCGTCGCAGTTTCCGCTAAGCGGGTTTGCCGGCGGCGAATAGCAAATCTGCCCCGGCGGAATAACACTCATTCCTATATAGAGGTTGCCGTCTGATATTGCAGTGGCTGTATTGGTTGTGCCGCCTATGTATGCAGTGCCTTTGTTTGTTACCGCCAGCTTGTGCGAGAAATCGTTCTGGTAGAACGCTATCTGCAGCCCTTCGGTTGCCGTAGGGGGCAATGGTATTCCGCTGTATCCGTTGTTATTCATGTCTATGTCAATTGTTATCTCGGAGAACGGGTTTGAGCTGCCGCTGAAGTAACCGCCGGCGAAAGCCACGTTCAGGTCGCTGTATTTTACCGCGAGCTGCCTGTGGCATTTTTCGTTCGGGTTTGGGTGATCCACTGTGCCGCAGATTATTGTGCTGTCGTCGTCGCCGTCCCAGTCTATCCAGTCTTCGGACGCATTGTCCTTTATCCGGGTTTTCTTTGGCTCGTAGTCCGGAGGCCCTGCTCTTAAGTCCGGCGGGAAAAGCATGGCGTTCTGGTCGCAGTTCTGCTGGTCGCACGGCAGCACAACAAGCAGTTTTCCCGCCCACCAATATGGGGTTCTGTAGCTTATCGGCAAGCCGCTGTATGTGAGCGTTTCCCCGCCCACGCAAGTGCTGCCGCCGCTGCTGCATGCCGCATCGCAGCTGTTTATTTCGGCGAAAGACTGTGTTGTGTCGTCCCATATCCCGCAGCTATTGTCCGCGGGCGTCGTGGGGCTGTCGCTGTATCCCGTTACCTCCACGCCGGGCGGTATCGGCACTGTAATGTCAACAGACCCTATGGCGCGCGCTATCTCGTATGCTATCAGGTCGTACATTTCCGCGAGCGCGCTCTCGTCCGCGGCGTAGTAGTATTTTCCGCAGTTTTCCCCTGGAACAGGCTCTTCGTCGCAATAGTCTTTGTTCGGGTCAGCTTCATCCTTGTTTTTTGCTATCTGCCTCAGGGTGCCCTCGTATGCGCCGATTATTGCTGTGTCCGCAAACCCAATCACATAAACAGTGACGCCGTTCGCCCTTGCCGCGTTTGCCGCAGCTATAGCCGATGCCGCTGCCGCTGCTTCCGTGCATGCCGCGCCGCCCAGGCAAACGTTTGCCTTTCCGTCCGTGAGCAGGACAATGAATTTCCCGGTTCCAGCGGCTGATTTCAGCAGTTCCGTTGTTGATGCCGTTATTGCGTCCGCTATGGCGGTTTCGCCTGACGGCGCGAGCCCGTCCAAAGCAGTTTTGACAGCCGCCCTGTCCGTGGTGAGCGCCTCCAGCACTGTGGTGCTTGTCGAGAATCCCACCAGCCCGATTGTGTCGCTACTTTTCCACTGCGCGTTGTCCATGAATGTTTTTGCCGCGTTTTTCACGGCGTCAACCCTCTGCAGGTACCATTTTACCGTGTAATCGACAGGCTGTTCAGCCCAGCCAATGACATTGTAGTCCCCGTATGCTATCGGCGGCCCGCTTGCCCAGTTGGCCCAGCCGGCGTAGTTCACGCCGAAACCGCCGCTGCTTGAGCTTCCCGCGGCCGGAAACCAGGTGAACCAATTGGGATTTGGGCTGCCGCTTACCGGGTTTTGGAACCCGGCGGCTCCGCCGCCGCAAACAGCGCCGCTGTCGCCGCTGAAGGTGACATCTATCTTATAGCCCCGCAGGTTTGACGAAACGCTTGTTTTGTCGACAACCTTCCAGTTTAGCATTCCCTGCCACCATGCCTTGCTGGACGGCGTGGAAACCGGTGAAAGGCCGGCCGGCGGGCAGTTTGTTTCTGGCGGAATCGTGGGCGGGTTGGTTGTGGCGCACGGCAGCCCGCCGCATGTTCCGCCGGAAATAACGTCTGTCCTGCCAGGGTTTCCGAACAGTATGCCAAGGTAGCGTTGAGCGAGATTTGCGCTCATTGTGACCGTGCCTATCGGAGAATCGCTCCAGCCCCAAATCTCATAGTGCCCCGTTGCAATGTATGGCCCGGTGTTTGCTGGGCTGCTGGTGCCGTTGCCGACCATCTCGTTCAAATACAAGGTGCAGCTTTTTGCTGTAGTGCCGTTGCCGCAGTATGGCGTGCCTGCCGTCATTATGTTTGACCAGACATTCAATTCCGCGCTGTTGCCGTTGCCGCTGCTGTCAGAGATTGTTCTTCCGGTGTCTGTGTCAAAGCTCCAGTATGCGGCAAGCGTGCTGCTCTCCGGCAATTGGCCGCTGCCTCCGCTGATGCCCCACTGGCGCAATTGTTCGGCTTCTGCCGCGCTCAGCGCTTTGCCGTAGATTCTAACGTCGTCAAGCAGCCCGCTGTAGAATCCCGCAAGGCTGTAGTTGTTTCTCCCGATCCAGGCCATCTGCGAGCCCTGGTCGTATGTTGCGCCGGCGGGGATTGTTGCGGTTGTTCCGGCAGCGCCGTCAAAGTAAAGCGTTACGGAATGGTCGTTCCAGACTCCCGCCGCGTGGTGCCACTGGCCGTCAGTGGCTATGCCGGCAGAATTGCAGCTCATGTTATTTTGGCTCGGGTTCCTTGTCACAATGTTAAAGCAAACGCTGTTGCCGCTTGTGTAAATGTTCCATCCTGTCCACTCGGTCCTTCCCCACCTGCTTATCAAGGACTGCTGCGATGTGCTGCTGGTTTTGAACCAGAGCGAGACGCTGCCGGTCCAGTCCTTGAAGCCGAAATCGCTTGAAAGCTTTTCCGTTGCCGCGGCAAAGTTCCTGCTGGCTGCCCCGTCAAGGCTCATTGCGTTGCCGGCCTTTCCCGGCTGCCCCCATACCGCGCTTTCGCCGCCGATCCTTTTTATCTCGAACCTCGGCGCGTAGCAGTCTCCGGCGTAGCCGGAATACGTTATCGCCCACGGCATATAGTACATTGTGCTGTAGTTTGCCGGGATGTCGAATTCGCCGAGCTTCTCCCAGCCCAGCAGGTTGTATGTGCATTCCTGTTCCGGCGGGGAGTAAAACCCGTCGTGCGTGCTTCCGCCGGAAAGCGCGTTCGGGGTTTTTGTCTGGCTGAACATTGGGTCGGCAGTTGAGGGGATTCTCTGCCTGCCCCAAACGTTGTAGTACACCGGCGTGTCGCTCCAAACATGGGCTTTGTAGATTCCGTTTGCCGGAGTTAGCACGTCTTCCCAGTATCCTGATGGCTGGTCGCTTTCGATTGCTGAGTCGGGTTTCTCAACCCACAGGCGCATGGATGCGCTTGGGCTGGTGCATGCTCCGCCGTAGGTGGTGCTGGCTGCAATGAAATCAAGGTAGCTGTTCTGCATCCAGCCGTCGTAGAGCGGCCCCAGGTCGTAGTCAAGTATTTTCTGCTTGCCCGTAAAGCTGCTGAAGAGGGTTTTGTTTGCAGGGCAGTTGCTGATGGGTGGTCCTGCCGGTGTTCCCGCCGTGTACTGGCAGCCGGGGCCGTCTCCGAAAGCCCAATTCCAGAGCGCAGCCGTAAAGCCGTTCCCTCCGCTGTCCGCTGCCGCGTTGCCGCTTGCCTCGTCGAATTTCCACCGCGCCATCAGCCCGTCGCTTACTTCATTGCCATTGTACACAGTCTCTATTTCCGCGCTGTTTAGCGCCCTGTTGAATACCCTGGCATCGTCGATTACGCCGTTAAAGAATTGCTTGGAATATCCCGCCCAGCCGATATATATTGGCTGTGTTTGCGGTATTATTGTGCCGGGATAATGCCATGTCCCCTTCAGATCTTTGTCAACGTAGATTTTCATGTCTTGGCCGTCGTATGTGTACAATAGATGGTACCATATGTTTGTGTTTAGCGTATAGCTTGAGGCGACCCTGCACAAGCAGTTTTTTCCCCCCGGGCAGTCGCTAATCCAGCAGTTAGCCGGGTCATTGGCACCGTTTATTTTCAATCCAAACCCCGGCTTGTTTTCGATTATCCACATTTCATATGGGCCCTGTGTTTTTTTTAGTATAATCCCCTGCCACGGCTCGTTGTTGGTCTGGAAGGAATCCGCTTTTATCCATGCGGAGAGCGTTATGCCGCTTGTTGCGCTTAAGCGGCTGTCATAAGGCACGTAACCGTAGTTGTAGTTTCCGTCGAAGTGCAGCGCGTTGCCGTATTTTCCGGCGACCCACTTCAGCTGGTTCTGGCAGCTTCCCTCGTTGAAACTGCCTGTTGCCGTTTTTGAAAGCATGTCGTATGTTGCCATGCTTCCGCTTTTGTCGGTCGCGAGCATTATCGCTATCGGGTCTCTTGTCATGTTTCTCGCCTTAAGCAGCATTTCAGCGGGCTGGTCGCATGATATTTCCGTGAGCGAGTCTTGTGTAACAGGGTCCCTTACGTCAACCCATGTTTTTATGTCTGCTTCAAGAGCGCCCTCTAACGCCGCTATTGGGCCGGCTTTTTTTTCCTCCAGCCCTATTTCCGATGGCAGGAGGCATTTTTGCTGCTGTATTTTGTCGCTTACAGGCTGCCTCATCATCAGCACTTTTCTCCCGTGTGCCACCTCTTTTTCCGGCAGGGGAACAGCAGGATATTCCGCTGTCGCCCGCGGCGCGCTGCCGAAGCACGCTGTGAATACTGTCTCTATGCTGCTTCCGGGGGTTGCCCTGTATGAGGCATAAGCCGCCCTGCATGCGTCCAGGTTGCTTGGCGGGCTGTATTCGTTTATGACAACCTTCAGTTCGGCGTTTTTAGGCAGCATTTTTCTTGCTTCATCATAAATGCCGGGCAACAACACCGGCTCTCTCGGGTTTGTCAGCGCAAGCTCGTTTAGCTCCGCGTCCGCAAGCCTTTTCGCGAGCAAGCCGCTGTTGTCCAGCGCTGTGAATATGTCGTCGGCCATCTGCTTTATCTGTATTGTTGTCCGTGTGCCGGGCTTTTCCATCTCCTGCATGCTTATCCCGATTACGCCGAAGAATGCCACTGTGAGAATCATCGCCAGCAGGGCGTCCACTGATATTGCGATGCCCCTTTTATTGGGGCTTATAGATTGTGAATTCCGCAATCTTCACATCTCCCTGGTATGTTACCGCCCTTGTTATTTTTGTGCGCATAAACTTATCCCTGAGCGCCTTCGGGATGTTCGGGTCGTCCGGCGGAACGCCTGCCTCGATTTTGTCGCCCGCTGTGTTTTCCACTGTGTTCATTGTGCCCGGGTCCGCCAGCCGGAAATAATAATTGCTGTCGCTGATTAAAAATCTTGCCCTAACGTGCTCTGTTGTCCATTCGCAGAGGCTTTTGATTTCGCTTTCAGGCAGCGCCCTTTTGTAAATCCTGGCCTCTTCTATTGTGCCGTTGAAATATCCGCTGCTGATTCCGGAAGACCCTATGTAGATAGGCTCGTTTTCTTGAACATTGGCTATGTTTCCCGGGTGGTTGTATGTTCCGTTAAGGTCGCCGTTTACAAAAATCCTCATGTTTTGCCCGTCAAAGGTGTATGTCAGGTGGTACCATATGCCTGGCTGCAGCTTAAATTCCGCTGTTTCCCGGTAATGGTTGCTTCCGACTTTAAGCCCGAAACGCGGCTGGTTTCCGTATATCCACATCTCGTAGGTTCCGGTTGCCCCGCTTGTCTTCAATAGGATGCCATAGCCGTTTCCCGCAACAAGGCTGTTTGCTTTCACCCATGCCGAGATTGTCAGCCCGCTGCCCGTTATGTCCAGGTAATTGTTATTGTGCGGCACAAGCGCGTATTTGCTGCCGCCCGCCAGGTTCAGCGCTTTTGTCCCCCAGAGCCCCTCCGCGTCCGCTGTTGCGGAGTTATTGAATCCGCAGTTGTTTCTGCTCAATGCATCGTCGCAGTTTTCGTTGAAGTGCCATGCGCCCTTCAGCCCGTTGGCTAGCGTGCTGTCCGCGGCCTTCTGGCCGTCGGCGAGAATGCTGTTTGCCCAGATGAACTGGTTGACCCTGTTCTCGTCAAAAACCTTGTTTTCTTTCACAAGGCTTATCGGGTCGCCCGGCGATGTGTTGCAGTCCGGCATCTCCGACCTGTTGCCCATCAGCAGTATGTTTCCCGCTTTTTCCCCAAGCTGCTGCATGTCAACCTCGTTCATTTGCCTGCTTGCGTCGTTGGCGCTGCTTGTCCATACCGCGAGCACTGCCGCCATCAGCAGCAGGAAAACCATTACTGCAATCAGCAGGTCTATCGCAAGAGTCTGCCCCCTAGCACCAGGCATTGGCCGCATCGCAGAAAACAACCCCCGTTTGTATTTTTTTCACTTTGTATGCCACTCCGCTGCTTAGGCTGAAGCCGGTTGAATCGGTTATGTAGCTGCTTGCCCCGTCCTGGAAGCGCGTTTTTTCCCTGTAGTTGCAGGTGTTGCAGATGCAGTCGCCGCAGTTCTGGCAAGGGCCGACTCGAATGTTGTTCTTTTCAATGCGGGTGTAATAATCCGGGGTTATTTTTGTTTCGCTGTAGCCCGGGTTGGACTGGAAATTCGCTATTATTCCCGAGATGGCATTGCACTGCTGCGTGTTCCCGTTGACGTTTGAGACAAGCGACGTGAAAAAATTCTTCTGCACTATTGTGAGGCTTACAATCAGCAGCAATAAAAGCACGACTATTATTATTGCGACAAGCTCAAGGCTGGCCTGGCCGCTTTTCCCGCTGTCCAACGCTTCACACCTTCCTGAGCTCCACTTTGCCGGTGTCTTTCCAGCTTACCCTGATGGTGTATGCCTGGCCCCCTGCCGCTTCGCTGGCAGTGGGGAAATCAGCAAGCAGGATTTTTGCCCGGGTCTCCCTTATTATCTTTGTTTCCCCGCCAGCAAGCGTGACAGCGATCCTTATCGCGCTGCTGCTTATGCCCCCGTGGCCGCTGCAGTCGCAGGAAGCCTCGTTGCCCATGTCGCATGCCGGCTGCGTGCCGTCGCCGCACATGTTTATGACATCTATTTTCTGCATTCCCGCGGGGAACGACACGTCAAAGAAGCGCGTATTGCCTTCGCCAAGAAGGTATACCTCGTCCGCGGCCCTGGCAATCGTCGCAAGCGCGCTGCTTGTTTTTGATATTTTCACGCTCTGGTCGTAGCCTGTGAATGCAAACGCGAAAATTATTGCCACTACCACAAGCACAAAGGCTGTGACTAGGAGATACTCTACCGCTGCCTGCGCCCTTTTGCAATTCATATGTTAATATTATTTTTTCTTTAATTAAATACTTTTCATTGCGCTTTTTCAGGTTTCCCTGAGGATGCTGAACTTTTCCTTGCTCACGGAAACGCCGAATCCAGTGAAGTAAAACAGGCGTATCTTCTGCCGGAATGTGACATTGAGGTCGGCCTGCAGCGGCGCGGAAACAAAGCCGTTCCTTATTGTGAGGGGCAGCGCATCGCCGGGGTATTCCTCCCCGAATTTAATCCTGACGCCGTTCGTGTCGGTCGCCTGCAGGAAAACGCTGTCAACAACAGCGTCGTTCGGGGCGAAGTGGTTCGCTATCATTTTAATGCCGCTTTCGTCCGTCAGCAGGCAGCCTGTTCCGGGGCACTGTCGGTTCTGCTCGAAGATAGCCACGGTGCCGTAAGGGAAACCGCTTGCCGGGTCGAAGGGCAGGTTTGCGCAGCCGCCGGCGTCGAAAGCGCCGTTGCATGTAACCCTGGCGACCCCCGGCGAGTACGACTGTGTGTTAACGCCGATGCCCACGTCGAAAGTTTTCACGTCCGAATATCCGAAATTTTGGGTGCACTTGTTGCTGCCGCTGCCGCCTGCCCTAAGCCGCATGGTGTCGCCGTTGTTCACGTCGTAAAGCAGGCATTGGGGCAGCAGCGCGTATGTGAGCAGCGGGAAATCCTCGGCGCCGCCCCAGCGCGCGTCCAGCGGGGGAGTGGTGCTGACCGATGTTCCGCCTTCCGCCTGGAAATTGTCGGCAAAAACCGAATAAACGTTCAGCGCGTCAAGATACGACCGCAGGACGCTTTCCCTTTGGGGCAGCCTCTGGCTGAGCTTTATGCTGTTCCGGTTCAAATCGTATGAGAAAGGCATTGCCCTCTGCTGGACTTCTTTTGCAAAATCCTCCTTGTTCAGCCCCACCACTTCCTCAAAAAGGTTGTTGAAGCTTTCGTTCGCGGCGTTGAACGCGGCCTTGTCGGTCATCTGCCGCTCCCTGCTTGTCTCGAAGTTCTTTGTTTCGTTATAGAGCGAGACAATCCCCATTGCAATAAGGAAAACCATGAAAGTGATGAATATGCCGCTGCGGTTCATAATTTATTTCTCCCACGCCCAATAGTCCAGCACATATAAGCGGGTTTCGGGCAGCTTGCACCACACCACAACCCTGTTGTTTTCCCTGCATTCATGCACGCCGCCGTTTTCGTTAAGGCTGATGCAGATATAGCCCTGCTGCGGAAGGGCTTTTGACGCGTCGGCAGATGTTTCTGTCCCGCCGTTGCCGAATGCCGCCTCAAGAATGCCGGCAAGCTGCTGTTCGCCTACCACTCCGCCTTCACAGGCAACCAGCGGGTTGTCGGGGGACTGGTCGTTGTACCTGAATGCGACCGTTGGGGGCGTTATCTGGCCCAAATCAATGTCAAGGTAACCGTTGTTTGAAACAAGGTAGTGCAGCAATATGTCGTCTTCGCCGAAAATGTTCCCATCCAGGAATTCGGGCAGCAGGTCGCCGTAAAACAGCACTGTTGTGACGCTGAATTTGTCAGGCCACTCAACCGGCAGCTGCTCTCCCCCATCAAGCTTGAAATTTACCTGGCTGTTTTCCGGCGGGAACTGCAGCGTTGTCCCTTCTACGAACTCCGTGCTGCATCCGGCGTAATCGCACGGCACGGTAACGTCAAAGGCGCCCGTCCAGGCGCTGGCAACAATATTTATTCCATCGTATCTCAGGGTTGTTCCGTCCCAAAATGTTGGCGCCGGATTGAAGTTGCTCAGGCCCAGGCCGGCCAATCCCGGCAGCTCCATTGTTATGTCTGTTGCGTCAACGTCGGGCAAAATTCCCGAAATCATTGAAATCTGCTGTGAAATAATGGCGTAGATTTCGCTCAGCGCGGCAGGGTCGCTGATATGGTGGTAGCTGCCGCAGTCGCCCTCCGCCGGATTCGGGCAATAGGCGCCTGATGCGATGCCCTGCATCTGTGCGCCGACAACATCGCCGCCCAGGCCTATGGCAAAGATGTAAATCTGGTTGCTTCTTGCCCTTGCAACCTGCGTGTCGATTGCGCTTTGCGATTCATCGCTTTGCCCGTCGGCAAGCAGTATTATGAACCTGATTGAGTTTGTCCTGCCGTGGCCGCCTGTGCCGCTGCCCGGCGGCAGAATCTCGTCAATTGCGTACTTGATGCCTGTTGCCATGAAAGTGCTGCCGTTCGCTTTTATCCAGCCGATCTTGGTGCGCATGGTTTCCTTGTTCGCGTCTGTTGCCGTCAGCAGCCGGCTGTCTTCGTTTGCGTCTGAGGCATAGCTCACTATCCCAAGCTGGTCATCGGGCGACCTCCAGTCGGGGTAACTCACAAACTCCTTTGCGCCGCTCCTTGAATAGTTGATTTTTGGGCCCAAAAACCTGTTTACTGTCATCAGCCCGTAGCTCATTGCAATGAAGGCGTAAGTGCCGCCGACGGACAGCCTGTAGAAATCATATGGCGAGTCAAATGTCGTGATTTTGTAGGCGTTTAGCGGGGCGGAAATGTCAATCACATGCAGCCCGTCCGATGTTGCCCCGACCCCCGTGTCCGCGATGACATAAGCGTTTGTGTCAAGCACGGAAACGTCCTTTGCGTTTGTCCCAAGGCCGCCGACTGTTTTTGGGATTGTTGGCGCGGACTTGTCCTGCACGTCCACCACCCTCAATCCGCCGCTGCCGTCCGCAACGTACGCGTAGTTTCCTGAAACACTTACCGCCTGCGCGTCTGTTGTATTGGCGAATCCGGCTTTTGCCGGCGCCGACCTGTTGCTGACATCGACTATCCACAGGCCGTCATAGGAGTCGCCGCCGGGGCCGTCTGTGATGTAGGCATAATCGCCCGCCACAAACACGCCGGTTGGGTCGTCAATCAGGCCGCTGCCCGTGTCGTACAGGCTGCCTTGGATGAACCAGTTGGCCGGGTTCTGGTCGGACTTATTGACTATCACAAGGCCGCTCGAGATGTCGGTGTAATAATATGTGCGGAATCTTGCGTCCTCATAGTCTGCCTGGTTTGGCGGTTCCTGTGCGGTGCATGCGCCCGCCGCGCTGCACCTGTAAATTGAGCCATTAATGTATGGGTTGCCTGACGCCGGCATGGCGCTCCCCCACCGGTAGTAATTGCCTGTGCTTAGTGTTGTTGTTGTCAGTGTTATGTAATATGTTTGGCCGGCTGTTACGGAAACAGCCGCCGGAAAATCTATGCTGTACCAGTTATAGTTGTTCCTGGCTATGCTGCCCGCGCTTACCGTAACTGTCCCGTTCGGCAGGTCTGCGCCATTGGCAGTTGAGCGCAGGTGCACTATTAAGTTGCCGGGGCTGTTGCCCGCCCGGTATAGTTCCAGCCTGACGCCGTCTATGCCGCCTACGCTTGGCTTGAACGACTGGGCAGCAGAGTTGTTGTCCGAGTCATAGCCAACGCTTTCATAGCCATCTTGGCTGGCTGTCATGGAAACATCGTAGTTTGCTGTTTTCGGATTGCCGCTTGCCGCCACATAAGCATAGTCGCCCTGGACAAACACGTCCACTGCCGGCGTCATGTTGGTTATTGCGGCTGCCTTGACCATTGTGTTCTTGTTGATTGCCGTCAGCCCTGAGGTGTAATCCGCGGCAAAAACATAGCCGCCGTCCACGTAGATTCCTCTTGCGTCGTCAATGCTTGTGCTGCCGTTTTCTGCAAGGTTCCCGGTTATTGGGTCAAACAGCATTTTGTAAACATAGCTGCTTGTGCTGAGGTAAGCCGTGTTTTCGCTGTTGTCGACAAAAGCATCCCTTTCTGTCCCGCTGCCCTGGTACCGCCCGGTCCAGCTCATGCTGCCGCTCCTGTCCATCGTGAGCATTATGTCAACCGGGTTTCTTCTGCCGCCCTTCTCCGCTTTCAGCGTAATGCTTACCGCGCTTGGCACATCGCAGGTGAGCGGCGTTGGCTGCATCGCCGAGGAAAAGGAAAAGCACGGCCCCCCGATTATTGCAAGGACGCTTTTTGTTTCCCGGCTCCACTGGCTTCCGTCGTTTACACTGGCGCTGCATTGCCAGCGTTCTCCTTCCGCAAGGCCCGAAACAGTCTGGCCTGTCTGGCCCGTGAAGACCCAATGGTCCCCGGGCGCGCCGGAGTCAAATTTGTACCATTTGTATTCAACGCCAGCCTGCGGATCGCTTTCCTGGTCGTAGTACCTGTAGCAGCACCTCATTGTGTCTGTTGCGGCGGGGCATGGGTTTCTTGTGCTTGGGCAGGAATCGCTGGCAGTGATATTCACGTCCCTTGCTTCGGGGGCGCTGTTGCCCTGCAGGTACAGTTTGGGCTGTTTTTTGGCGGCAAGCGCTGCCGCGAAAGAGCATTCTCCGGCCTCTTTTTTCAGGAAGATTTTCTTTCCATGGAAAACCTCCCTGTCGGGCGGCGCGTTCAAGTCCGAAGAGAAAAGCACAATCGGGTTTGTGGGAAAGCAGGCTGCGAATGTTTTCTGCGCCCTGCACTCGTCGCTGAGCGTGGTGTCATACCTGTTCAGCTCAAGCTTGTATTCTACGTTTTCCGGAAGCAGGCCGTCAACCTTGCCCTCGATAGCCGACTTCAGCGCGGTCGTGTCCGGGCTTTCCTCGATTGCCTTTATCACAAAGCCCGTGTTGTCAAGCGCTGTCACAATGTCGCCGATAATCTGGTTGCTGTTTATTTTCGGAACCGCAAGCTGTGTTTCCTGCAGCGGCTGGGCGCCGAGAAATGCGAGCAATGAGACAAAGATAATCATCGCCAGCAGGGCGTCGATTGAAATTGCAATGCCGCGCCGCGGGCTGAAGCCGCCTAATGGCCTGATTGCTCCGGCGCGGTTTCCGCTGCCGCCTGGAACCCGGCTATTTCGGGTAATAAAGCGTAAGCTCTGCAACCGCAGGTTCACCCCCGTATTTCACAATCCTCTTTACGTCAACAGCCCATAGCCTCTCAAGGTCCGGCGGTTTTCCGGTTTCCGCGATTGCCGCCCCGTCCCCGCCCAGCTTGAAGTAAAAATCCCTCCCCGCAAGCAGCCTTAGCCTTGTTTCGTTGTAATCGCCTGACCCGAAATCCGCCGCAAGCTGAATGAACCTGTTGACTTTTGCGTCGTCAAGCACAAGGTCCCTTTTTGCAAGGCCGATTGCTGTTGCCTCTGCGATTGGCTTTTCCTCCCAATTATCAGGCGTGCCGGCAGTCCTCACAAGCTGGTCCGCGGTCCTGGCTGCTTCGAGCTGCAGCTCATTGAATGTGCCCTGCCCTTCAAGGAAGGACGCGTTGCTTTTCCAAATGGACAGCCCGGCGTTCAGCAGCAGCAGGAAAATCATTATCGCAAAAAGCAAGTCTATCGCTATCGCCTGGCCTCTTTCGTTGCTGTTTTTTTCCCGGGGCTTTTTTGCAACCTTGCAAACCTGCTGGTTTGCGATGGCTCGCGGAACTTTGTTCCGCAAGTTGGCAAAAAAGGCTCTAGCAGGGCATTTCACAAACGCTCACCTCGCCGTCCGATTTCCTGAATTTGTACTCTATTTTCCCTGAAAGGCTTATCCCTGCCTGCTCGCCGGCAACGCTGCCGGTGTAATAGCAGCTTGCGCCGCCAACGCTTATCATCCCCGGCATGCCGGCATTCTTTTTTATGGCGCTGTTTTTGTCTACAAGCAGCGTGCGTTCGCTGGTCGCCCTGTTGTTGCTGAGGCTTGTTACCACCTCGCTGATTGCATCGCACTGCACCAGGCTCATGCTGGAATCCGAGATTGCGCCGGTTTCGCTGTTCCTTCCCTGCACGGCAATTACAACCAAAACCAGCATTGCGAGAGCCACTACTGCAACGCCAAGCACTTCCGTGCCGGTCTGCCCACTGTTCCCGAGCATCAGTTTAAACCTTCTTCAAAAAGACTTTTGTTTCGCCCCTGTTCCAATAAGTCTTGATAGTGAATTTCCCGTCGCAAATCGCCCCAGGCGCCGTGGGGCTTGTGCATGGGAAGACGATTCCCTGGCTGTCCTTCTCCAGTGAGATTGCCGACTTAGCAACCCTGCTGACTGTTGCAGTGCTGTTTCCGAATATCATTGTGAGGTTTATTGCGCTCCTGCTGATGCCGTTCTGCCCGGCGCCATCGCATTCGCCTGCAGTAGTATCGCCGTTTTTGCAGATGTTCTTGATTCCTATCAGCGACACGTTTTTTGGTATTACAACCTCAACAAGCTGGTTGTTGTCCGGGCCAAGGGCGTAAACATAGTCCGCCTTGTTCACCAAAGCGTCCAGGACCGCGTTCGCGGCGTTGGTCTTGATGGCCTGGTCATAGTTGGTATAGGAATAGGCGAATATGACTGTGATAACCGCCAATAAAAATCCCGTGATAACAAGGTATTCTGTTGCAACCTGCGCGTTTCTTCCAAACATGCGTTTTCGTTATATAATAAAGTATTCGTATATAAAAGTTTTCACCCAGCCGCCGGCAGGTTTTGAATTCTCCTTACGCAAGAAGCCTGCGTTGGGGTTTAAAGCCCGTTGCAGCGCTTCCAATGGCTTTTAAAGCACTTTTAGGGAAAATATCCTTGGAATGGAAGGCGAAGAGAAAGAAACCCAAAACCAGCTTCCATGCAGCGGCCAGCAGGCCGAAGATGCCGCCGAGAGGCAGTCCAAGCCGAAGAAAGAGCTGCAGTTCCGGCTTTACAGGCTGCTGCTTGAAAAATACGCCGACATTGTCAACGAGAACGAAAAAAGGACAATCGGCGAAATAAAAGGCCTTGTCAATGGCGACGACCTGACAATCCAGTCAATCCTTACGGACTTCAAAAATCCCGGATATGAATTCCAGCGCGACTACCTTGAAGCCGCGGGCAAAATGCTGCAATTCGTCATGAAGGAAATAGACTACGTTGACCCGGAACTTAACCTGAACTACTGGTTTTCCCCAAAAGAGGTCTTCAGCGCCAAAATAGGCGACGATGAGGACCTCGCGGTGTTCCTGTGCTCGCTGCTGCTCGGCCTGGGCGACGAAAACGCCGCCGTTGTGATAGCCGAATTGAACAACCTGCGCACGCACGCTTTTGTTGTAACTGAATTTGGGGGAAAATTCTTCATTCTGGACCCGAGCCAGCAGCACTCATTCTGCGACTATAGCGGAAGCAGGGAGGAATCGCTGCAAAAATACTCCTTCAAAAAAGCAAAAATAAAGCGGTTCCTCTACAAGTTCAACCACAGCGCATACGAGCAGTTCATCTGAAGCGCCCGGATGCTCTTTAACGGAAAAACAGCCCAAGCGCTGCGCTTCAACGCGGATAGCAATAAGCCGGCGCCAGCCTGAAAAGCAATGCCCCCCCGCCATACGTATAAAATCACTTCCATGCAGGGCTGCTTAAGGCATGCCAAAAGAAAAAAGCGTCGGCGCCGTTGTATTCAGTATGGGCGAAGAAGAGCCGCTTTTCCTTCTTCTGCACTACGGCGCGGGGCACTGGGATTTTCCCAAAGGGCATGTTGAGGCGGGCGAAACAGAGCCGCAGACAATGCACAGGGAGCTTGAGGAGGAAACAGGCCTTACCGACATTGTGGCCGCCGAAGGCTTCAGGAAGCCCACATCCTATTTCTTCAGGAGCAAAGGCGAAACTGTTTTCAAGGAGGCCGTGTTCTACCTGATTGAGGCGAAAAGCACGGATGTGCGCATCTCGCACGAGCACAAGGGATTCAAATGGCTGCCGTTTGACGATGCGCTGCGGCTTATAACCTACAAGAACAGCAAGGATGTTTTGAGCGCAGCGAACGATTTCCTGAAGCAAAAAGCAATGCCCTGCCAAGGAAAGGAATAGCAGGCAAGTTTGCAAGCCACCCTGGTTATGTATACAATTCTTTTCTTGGCTGTTAAAAAAATTTTTTGGAAAATTCGGCTTCCATGAAAAAGTTTTTTCAGATTTTCTGCTTTATTGTCCGGGTTTTTGCTGTTTCATGCTCCCTGAGGAAATGCTCCATGCCGTGCCATGAGAGCAGGTTGTTCTTCGTGCCAAGGTGCATTATTTCGCTGTGCGCGTTCGCCGTTGCGTTGTCCATAGCCTTCTCCACAGGCAGCCCCATTATGACCGACGCTACGAAAGCGCAGTGGAAAGCGTCCCCAGCGCCCGTGGTGTCCGCAGTCTTAATCAAACCCCTCTAATGCGTTTCCCTGTTTTTATTTGTTTTCCCGCAGCGCCCATCCAAACGGGAGCCGAGTGCAATGGGCCGGAAAAACAGTGAAGCAATGGCCGGCGTTACGCCCGCGCAGGAGAAAGCCACTGGTTTTGTGTAAATAATCCCCAAAAAGGCACTGCTTGCGTAGAATTGCAATGAGGCAAAAGATTAAATTTAACTACTTATACAATCTTTGCATGCCGCAAAAATCCGCCCAGGCAGGCAAAGCCCAGGCAGGGCTGGAGTACCTTCTCACTTACGGCTGGGCGTTTTTGCTTGTGGTTACCATAATCGGGGTGCTTATTTTTGTCGTGTCGCCTTCTTCCGCTAGCGTGAATTTTAATTCCGACAACAGGCAGATTATGGTCAGGGGCGGCAATGTTGTTTCCACTGGCGGTGCCGACAGCGTTTCCCTTTCGTTGCAGAATGCGACCGGCGGGGCTATTACTATAACCGCCATTTCGGTTGACGGTACCGCATCCGGTTTTAAAAATGATTCCGGC
>Ga0315291_10001460_pt1 | contig 31598 bp, 32 predicted proteins | sample YL17G12_20_MG_FD_203070 | JGI IMG/M metagenome (GOLD analysis project Ga0315291, IMG submission 203070) | Sediment microbial communities from Yellowstone Lake, YNP, Wyoming, USA - YL17G12_20 | ecosystem: Environmental > Aquatic > Freshwater > Lake > Sediment | place: USA: Wyoming | collected...
GGTATCTACGGCCTCATCCTGTTCCTGATCGTGGCTCCGCTCCTTCACAGAGTTGTGAACATCATAGGTTATAAGTTGGGAAAAAAGGATGTGCCATGGTAGGAAGGGAGACCTTGCTGAAGCAGTTGTTGAAGGACATGAAGGTCGTTCAGACGGGCGAGTTCATTCTAGCATCCGGAAAGAAGAGCGATTATTTCGTGAACATCAAGCGCGCGAGCACAAACCCGCAGGTGCTGCGCGAGATCGGCAAGGCGATGGCGCCGTATGTCGGCGATGCCAAGATCGCGGGAATGGCACTGGGAGCAGTCCCTCTGGCCGTCGCGGTTGCCCTGGAGACGAACAGGCCATTCGTCATGGTCAGGAAAGAACCGAAGGACCACGGGACCAAGGATCTCATTGAAGGCGAGGTCCTGCCAGGCGAGAAGTTCGTCATCGTCGAGGATGTCGCAACGACCGGGGGATCGACCATGAGAGTGGTTTCAGCGCTCAGAGAGAAGGGCGCGAATGTAGCGAAGGCGGTTGTTGTCGTCGACAGAGAGGAGGGTGCCAGGGAGATGCTGATGGAGCACGGAATAGAGCTCATCTCCTTGTTCACGGCGAAGGATCTGGCATGACCTGCGGCAGGATAGACTTAGGGTGTACGAGGTGCCGTCTCTCAGGGAAGCGGACGCGCGTGGTGCCAGGCGTTGGTTCTCGCAGCTCCGGAATCGTGTTCATCGGAGAGGCGCCCGGCAAGGACGAAGACCTGAAGGGTGAGCCGTTCATTGGGAGGTCTGGAAAGCTGCTTGACCTGGCACTGGAAGAAACAGGCGTCCGAAGGACACAGGTCTACATCTCCAATCTGGTCATGTGTCGACCACCCAGCAATCGCCGGCCTAGAAAGGACGAGATCAGGACCTGCACTTCTCTGTACCTGGAGCCTGATATGGCAGAGATCTCACCCCAGGTCGTCTGCGCGCTCGGCCAGACGGCTGCCGAGCATTTTCTTGGTCAGAAGCGCAAGATGAAGGACATAGTTGGGCGGGAGTTCGAATTGACCGTTGCCGGCCGGAATACGAGGCTGTTCGTGGCCTATCATCCTGCTGCATGCCTATACCAAAGGAAGAACCTCGCGAAGTTCAAGGATAGCATCAGATCCAGTCTGGAAGCGGCTGGCCTCGTTCAGAGGGCCGCAAGGCGATGAGATGTTATTTTAGCCAGTTCGCACTAATACTGGGTGGTCAACTACCACCGGATAAATCCAGTGGCTTGCACTTCCAGTTTTCGTTAAGGGGTTGGTCCCCCATAGGACGCCCATTTCTGGGAACGGAGCGCGATTGGTTGGTTGACTTCGGGGATGCCGCCCCTCAGATACCGTCACGGTATCAGCAACCTGCTCCAGCAGGAAGGCTTCACAGACATCTTATCCGCCCCGTCATCGCTGACGACTTGCCCGTAGGAGCTACGAGAGTGGATTGTCTGAGAGGGCACATATATCTAGCGCTCCAATTCCTCCCTCCAATGAATTGGAGGGTCTCCTTGGAGACGGTTTTATGACCTGGGCGCGGCGGACCATAGTATCGTTTGTACTGTTTTCGATCACAGTGGGCCTCTTTCCGATCGCTGGTGGTTCAGCTGACGGCCTCCGTGCCGACACGACATGGACGGTAATGGTCTACATGGCGGATGACACGAGCTCCCCGCTCCCTTGGGAGGACAACATAAACTCGATGGAGGCCGCGACACAGGCCCCAGGCACCAGCATCCTAGCACTCGTGGACCTTCCCGGCATTGGCAACTCCCAGATCCTGAAGATTACCCATGACCCGAATCCGCAAAGCGCGACTATCGTCTCCCCTGCCATCGACGACCGCGGGGCAGTCATCCCCCCAGCCGATCACGAGGTGAACATGGCATCTGCAGCCACCTTGCAGGCGTTCATCACATTTGCTGTCGAAAGGTATCCCGCAGCTCGTACGATGCTCGTTCTGTGGGGGCACGGTGATGGCTGGCGCGGGCTGTGCCCCGATGGTTCCGACATCCTAACTCTCACGGAGCTTGGGTCAGCACTGGCGTCGGCAACCGCAGCGATGGGCAGAGGACTCGACATCGTCGCCGTTGACTCTTGCGCTGGGGCGACTTTCGAGATGCTCTACGAGCTGTCCGGCCATTCAGATTTCCTAGTGGCATCCGAGAACAATGTGCCGTTTCAAGGCTTGCCCTACACCCAGATCATGAACGGACTCGCGGCCGAAACCGGTCAGAGTGCGGAACGATTCTGCTCGGAGATCGTCCGAGACTACATCGAATCGGCTTGGACCGGTTCGCCGTATTCCACAACGATGGCTGCGTTCAATCTCTCTTCCATGCAGCTTGTATTCGATCACCTCTCGACCCTGGCCAGCACAGGCAGCAAGTACGAGAGGATATTCCACTCAGCCCTCAATGATGCTCTAGCGTCAGCCGAGCACTACGACACGGAATGGTACGTGGATTTTGGGGACTTCATGGAAGAACTCCAGGGTCAGGACCAAATGCCCCTCGAGATAAGGACGCTTGCGATAGAGACTGCTCGGGCATACGATGCGAGCATCGCCAGTTTCGCCAAGTTCGACAATCCCGACCCGGCTGATGGCATACACGTAGCACACGCAAGTGGAGCGGTCATCTACGCGCCAAGTGGTGGGTTCCCGGATGTTCCCTATGAAGCTCTGGACATCGCGGGGACACCTTGGTACAACTTCTCAGTGGCCTCGCGAAGGACGGCATTCACAAGCGACAGAGTGCTCGGACCGACACTGAGCTATGCGGACTCGTCGACAGACAATGACAATCTCTCGGATTCTGTTGAGCTCATATGGCCCGAGAGCCATTCGAGCGTCGAGGCGTGGGTTTTTAGGCTGGAACCCGGAGGATATGTCTTGTGCGAGAGAGTGGCCTCGACGGCCCAATCTCTTGGGGTGTCTGGTTATCTCGGCCACTTGCTAATCGCTGCGAGCGCATCGGACGACGGCGTTGCGGTCTCCTACGACGAACTCAATGTCACGCTCTACGGGACGGGCGGCATAACGATCCTCGTGATGAGGGATGGCAGGCTGTCGCAGAGTGACTATGATGTGCGAATGACTGGAGGAAACTACGTTAGGTCCTCCTCCGCATCGAACGGAGTCCTCAGGATGAACATCTCGATCCCCACCGACCTGGGGATCGGAGACATGATCATCGTCGAGATATTGGATCCGGGGTCAGACACGGTGTTGGGTACCACGTTTGTTGTCGTGCAGCCAATTGACACGATTGTCGAGGTCGAAGTGTTCTCGCAAGAGGGGACTGGTTCGGGGTTCATCCTGCTGGCGTTCTTCTCAATACTGCCGGGGCTGCTGATCCTCCTCTTCACGGCAATGATGTACTGGGACCTCGTCAAGAAGAAGAGTGAATGAATTCAGAATCTCTTCCTGAAGAGGTACTTCAGATTGCCAAGGCCGTCGTTCCACGAGTTCAGCTTCACATCGCCAAGCCGAGGGCGATAAGTTATCGGCACTTCGGCCGCTCGTGACTTCTTGAAAGCCTCGATCTTGATCTCCTCGGAGAGTGCCATCCCGTCGCTTTCCAGCACGAAATCATTCAGGATCGATTTCCTGAAGACCCACATGCCACTCTGCGAATCCTTGACCTTGACCCTGAACAGTAGACGAGCGGTGGCAGACAGAACCCAGTTGCCGAACCTGTGCTTCGCCCCCATCGCGCCTTTCTGGATGCTCGCAAACCTGTTGGTCGTGATGAAGTCCAAGCCCCTGCTTTCAAGCATGTCGAGTAGCGACGGTAACTCCGATGCAGGGTAGGTCATGTCCGCGTCGAGTGTTGCCAGGAACTCCCCGCTCGCCTTCTCGAACCCTGTCTTGTAGGCCCTGCCGTAGCCGCGCCGGGGTTCGTCCACCAAGATGGCGTCGCGCTCAATCGCGATCTCCCGTGTCCGGTCCTTCGAGTTTGTGTCTATCACCAGGATCTCGTGTGGTCTCGGCCCAAGGGCCCTGTTCACCTCATCGATCACTAGGCCTATGCTCCTCTCCTCGTTCATCGTTGGGATGATGACAGACACCTTGCCCTTTTCCAACGGATCATCTCCCAGGGAATACGAGTCTGAACCGCCTGGGTTTCCTGCCGGCAGGCGGTGTGTAGGGTGAACTCTCGTAGAACTTGCACACGAAGTAGCCGAGAACCGCTAACAAGAGTCTGGCCATTGCCCACAAGGACTTCGATGTCTCTATCAGCCTCTGAGGCTTGTAGCTGGACCACAGCCGACCATGTTTCATTGTCAGCTGCTTTCTCCCCCAGCCGTTCCAGAAGGCCTGCTTGAAGAACTTGATGAAGCTCTCCTTCATCCTGTGGTAGACTATGGCGTCCTCGTTGTATCCGAGCCCGTAACCCAAGGAGACAGCCCTGTAATTCAGGTCTATGTCTTCCGCTGTGACGAACCAAGGGTCGAACCCGACCACATCGTCCAGAACCTTTCGTTTCCAGGCCATGTTGCCACTGGGGTACGATATGTCCATCCCTCGATGGTAGAGCTCGACGCGGTCGAGTTCCTGGAACGCGTGATAGCCGATATTGATGGTCTTCCCAGCGGCGATGTCGTGGTCATCCAGCGTCTTTCTCAGCTCTTTGAGCCAGAACGGGTTCGCGATACAGTCGCCGCCGATAGTGGCGATCGCGTCCCCCTTCGCCTTCATAATCCCGAAGTTGGTGCTCTCGCCGCGTGTGCCCGGCTTGTGATACAGATGGATCTCAGGGTGCATCTCCATGTACTTCTTGATGACCGCGACGGTGCCGTCCCAGCTGCCAGCATCGACGATGATTATCTCGAAAGGCTTCTCCTGGGTGACCAGGCTGTCAAGAAGGTCCCTTATGTGGCGCTTCTCGTTCAGGAGATTCAGGACGATACTAATCATCATGGTATTGATGCCTTCTGGAAACGTTTACCCCATATTATGCCTTTCAGGTACCGCTGGCCTATTGCCGGTGAACCAGTCCGTAGCCTATCCCCAAGTAGCGCGCTCCTGCTTCTCTGACCGCCTCGGGTTCAAGACACCTGCGTCCGTCAACTATCACGGCCTGTCTCATCTTGGAGAACTCCTTTCTCCCCAGCTTCCTGAACTCTGGCCAATCCGCTTGGACGATGCAGCCGTCCGCACCTTTGAGACACTCCGAGGCGGATCGCGCGTACTCGATCGTCGGCATGATCTTGATGAAGTTGTCCATGGCCATGGGATCGAATGCGACCACTCTCGCGCCCTTGGCCAGCAACTCGATCACGAGGGGGAGAGCACGGGTCTCCCTGATATCGTCGACGCCGCCTTTGAACGAGAGCCCAAGGACTGCGATCCGCTTGCCTTCGACAGGACCGATCGCCGTCTCAAGAAGTCCAATCCCCTCAATCGGCTGACGGCTGTTTATCGCAAGAAGAGCAGAGAGCAATCTAGAGTCGTATCTCTCAGAGCGGGCCTTGTCCTTCAGGGCCTTGACGTCCTTTGGGAGGCAACTTCCTCCAAATCCTAGACCAGGATTCAGGAACAACGGCCCTATCCTTGGATCCATGCCCGCTGCCTTCAACACGGGTCCTGAATCGATTCCGAACCTGACACACATGTTCGCGATCTCGTTAGAGTACGATATCTTCGTTGCGAGGAACGCGTTGGAGGCGTACTTGATCATCTCGGCAGACCTCAGATCCGTTCTGAACTTCGGCGAATCGATAGGTTTGTACAGCTTCATGAGAACGTCCCCAGAACGCTTGTAAGCCGATCCCACGACGATCCTAGAAGGTTCCATGCTGTCTTTGAGAGCGCTCCCTTCTTGAAGGAATTCGGGGTTCATGCAGAGGCCGAAGTCGACCCCCGACTTCTTCCCAGATGCCGTCTCGAGGATGGGTTGTACCACCGAGTCCGTGGTCGATGGGACGACGGTGCTCTTCATGACTATGACCTTGTAGTCTCTGCATTTGCGCAGAGCCTTTCCCACGCTTCTGGTCGCGGCCTTGACAGGGCGAATATCGATGCGCCCCGAGGGCAGCGAAGGCGTCTGAACGCAGATGAAAACGATGCTCGAGTCTGCGACAGCCGAGACCACATTCTCCACGGCCTTCAGTTTTCTGGTCCTCACGAGCTTCGCGAGCTCCTTCTCAAGGGGAGGTTCGTAGAAAGGCAGCTTTCCTGAGTTCACCATCTTGACTCGAATCTCATCAATATCGGCGCAGACGACGCTATGGCCGAGCTTTCCGAACATAACCGCCGTGGCGAGCCCGACATAGCCGGCGCCTATGACGCATATCCTCATCGGCCCTTGAACTGGCTGGACTGATAATAACCCTTCTGCTCCCCCATGTCGAAGTCCCAGGAAAGAGTTATATTCACCCCAACCCTTCAATCGCAAGATGAAGGTCGTTATCCCCGCCGCAGGTCTCGGAATACGGTTCCTGCCAGCGACAAAGGCGCAGCCTAAGGAGATGCTGCCCGTCGTCGACAAACCCGCCATACAATACGTTGTCGAAGAAGCGGTCGCGTCGGGAATGACGGACATAATCATAATCACGGGAAGAGGCAAAAGGGCGATCGAGGACCACTTCGACAAGTCCTACGAGCTTGAGCACAAACTCAGGGAATCTGGCAACTCTGAGGCTCTATCCGAGGTCCAGAGGATCGCGTCGATGGCCGACATCTTCTACATCAGGCAGAAGGAACAGCTTGGCCTCGGACATGCGATCCTGTGTGCGAAGAAGCACGTCGGGAACGAGCCGTTCGCAGTGATGCTTGGAGACGACATCGTGGTGAACGAGCGCCCTTGCATCGGCCAATTGGTTGATGCCTTTGAAGACATGGGATCATCGGTGGTCGGCGTCGAGCAGGTCCCGAAATCCAGGATCCACAGGTACGGTGTCATCAAGGGTAAGAGGATCAAGGACGAAATATACAAGGTGGAGGACCTCGTGGAGAAGCCCTCGCCGGAGGAGGCGCCTTCGGACCTCGCGATAATCGGAAGATACGTGTTCGAGCCGGACATATTCACATTCCTCGAGAAGATAGGCCCCGGCAAGGGCGGGGAGTACCAGCTCACGGACGCGATGAGACTCCTCTGCCACAAGAAAGGGCTCTACGGCCTTCGTTTCAAGGGCAGGCGGTTCGACATAGGGAGCAAGGCCGATTGGGTCAAGGCGACGATTGCCCTGAGCATGGACCGAAAGGACCTCGCGGACGAGCTGAGGGACATCCATGACATGTTCGACAAGAAGCGCTGATGCCTGACGAGCGACCAGTGTTTCAGCCAACGCCATAATCTATTATAGCTACATCGGGATTCCGCAGTCAGAGGTCCTATCTTTGAAGCTGATGGCCAAGTATTACAGAATAGAGGATGCGGACATCGGTGAGGACACCATAGTCCGAGACTACGTCAACCTCTACGGCTGCAAGATCGGCAAAGGCTGCAGAGTAGCGGCCTACGCTGAGATACAGCGCGGGGTCACGATAGGCGACAGGTGCAAGATCGAGGCGTTCGCGTTCATACCGACGGGCGTGACGATAGAGGACGAGGTCTTTATCGGACCGCACGCGTGCTTCACCAACGACAAGGTGCCCAAAGCCGTGGGCGACTGGGAGGTGATTCCGACGCTGGTTAAGAAAGGCGCATCGGTAGGCGCCAACGCGACCATAGTCTGCGGAGTGACAATAGGCGAGAACGCGCTGATAGCAGCTGGAGCTGTGGTCACCAAGGACGTCCCGGCCAATGCGATCGTTGCGGGAGTTCCGGCCAAGAAGATCGGCTCGAGAGGAAAGGACACGACAAAGCCAAACAGAGGAAGGGGTAAGAGATGAAAGTTCCAATCGCCCAGCCAGTCATGACAGAGAAGATGATTGAGGCCGCTGCGAACGCCTTAAGGAATGAGAGGCTGACGCTCGGCGAGAGCGTCTTCAAGTTCGAAGAGGCCTTCGCGAGGATGTGCGGGTCGAAGCACGCCATAGCGGTCAGCTCGGGGACGGCAGCGCTCCAACTTTCACTGCAGGCTCACGGGATCAAGGCCGGGGACAAGGTCATCGCACCGGCCATGTCATTCGTCGCAACAACCAATGCGTTCGTCCCCTTCGGGGGAGTGCCTGGCTTTGTCGAAGTGTCGGAGAAGGATTACACCCTCGACCCAGCGAAGCTGAAGGCTGCGCTCGACAATAAGACCAAGGCTGTGATCCCGGTGCATCTGTACGGCCATGTCGCGATGATGGACGAGATCAACGACGTCGCCAGGAAGAACAACCTCGTGGTCATCGAAGACGCGTGCCAGGCGCACGGCGCTGTCTACAAGGGCAAGAAGGCGGGGAACCTGGGAAACGCTGGATGCTTCTCATTCTACCCCACCAAGAACATGCACGTTGGCGGCGACGGCGGCATGATCACAACCAACGACGACAAGGTCGCTGACGCCTGCTCCCGGATGAGGCACTGCGGCCGCAAGAAGGGGAGCAACTACGAGCACGACATTATAGGATACACTTACAGGCTCAATTCGGCCAATGCAGCGATCGGCATCGAGCAGCTCAAGATGCTACCCGAGTGGAACGACAAGAGGCGCGCTGCGGCCAGGATGTATGACGAGATGCTCAAGGGTGTCGGTGACCTTGTGCTTCCGCCTTCCCCGACAAGCGACGTCACTCCGGTCTACCACCTGTACACCCTGAGGACCAAGAAGAGGTACGAGCTGAAAGCGCACCTCGATAGCAAGGGCGTGGGAGTCGGCCTCAACTACGAGATACCGATACACCTGCAGCCTGTCTACAAGGAAATGTTCGGGTTCAAGGAGGGCCTGCTGCCAGTGACCGAGAAGTGTTGCAGGGAGGTCATTGCCATCCCGATGTTCGCTGACATCTCTTCCGAGCAGATCAAGTATGTAGTGGACTGCGTCAAGGAGTTCTACGGGTAGATTCACATGGCCAAGTACAATGTCGGAGTGATAGGCGTCGGATACTGGGGCAGGAAGATCGTCGACGAGTATACCAAGGTTGAGGAAGTCAACCTCATCGGGGTCTCGGACCTGGATGAGAAGAACCTCGCGTTCTGCAACGAGAGGTACGGGGTCAAGAACGGCTACTCGGACTACAAGCAGCTTCTTGCTCAGAAAGAGCTCCACGCGGTCAATGTCTGCACGCCGAACCAGATGCACTACAGGATCACGAAAGATGCTCTTGAGGCAGGAAAGAACGTCCTGGTCGAGAAGCCCATCACCCTGAACTCGAAGGAAGGCAAGGAACTCGTCGACCTGGCCCAAAAGATGATGCTGACTTTGTCCGTCGGCCACATATTCAGATTCAACAACGCGCTGACAGAGATCAGGCGGATGATCAAGGAAGAGAACTACTTCGGCAAGCTGTTCCTGATAGAATGCGACTGGCTCAACCTAGAAAAGGCATTTCCGGACAGGGACGTCTTGTTCGACCTCGCGCCCCACATGTTCGACATCCAGAACTATCTGACCGACCAGTGGCCGGTCGAGATAAGCTGCATGGGCGGGCCGTTCAGGCGAAAGGACGGAGAGGAGACCGCATACGTTGCGGCGAAGTTCAAGGACGGCATGATCGCCATGTCTAACATAAGCTGGCTCGTTCCGAAGAAGACGAGGCAGATATTCATCGCTGGCGAGTCCAAATCCGCTCTGATCGATGCCGTCGCTCAGAAGATAACGATCTACGAGAGCGGCTACACGAAGGATCTCCCGATCCACCCGAACAACACGATCAGGGACGAGCTAGTGCACTTCGTGAAGTCGTTCAGCGACCCGGCAACCGAGACGAGGAACAGCGGGACCATAGGCGTCAAGACCGTGGAACTGATCGAAGCGGCGAAGCGGTCGATGCATGAGGGCAAAGTGATCAGGGTCTGACCTGGCACACGGATGCCATTTTATAGCCGCTCGGGGGATTCACTCGTCGATGCCATCAACTCTGATGCTGTTGTCGAATCCACACAGGCCAGACCCCAGAGTCCTGCTCGAGGCAAGGGCTCTAAGAAGCGCGGGATACGACGTCCACCTCATAGCATGGGACAGGGAGGCCAGCAGAGCTCCCGAAGGTGACGAAGACGGAATCCACGTCATCAGGCTGGGACCTAAGTGCCCGCCAAGATCGGCAGGCAGGATACTGACTCGACTCCCAAGGTTCTGGATGAGGGCGCTGCGGGCAAGCAAAGGCATAGGATTCGAAGTCGTGCATGCGCATGATTTCGACACTCTCCCGCTCGGGATGGCGATATCGAAGCTCTCCGGAAAGCCGCTGCTGTACGACGCCCACGAGTTGTACGCCAAGATGATCGAGAACGAGATAGGACCGCTGTCACGGATCATTTGGATGTGGGAGAGGAGATGCGCCAGAAGGGCTGAGGCGGTGATCACCGTCAGCGACGCACTTGCCTCAGAGCTTTCTGTCGGAAGGAAGCATATGGCGACTGTAGTAGCCACGAGTCAGGACCCGTCCGTGATCGGTGGGGCAGATGTCCGTGAGATCAGAGAAAGATACGGTTTGAAAGGGTTCGTTGTATCCTACCTCGGGTCTTTGGAGCCGGGTCGATTCGTCGAGGAATTCATCACATCATTCAAGCCGGAGGACAAGATCACTCTGCTCATCGGTGGGAGCGGGACGTTGGAGCCTCTGGTAGCGAAAGAGGCTCGGAACAATCAGGCATTGAAGTTCATAGGCACGGTCGGCTCAGACGATGCGCTGAAGTTGACGTGGGCGAGCGACCTTGTCCTCGCCATGATGGACCCATCGAACCCCAACAACGTCATTGGAACCCCAGGCAAGATCATCAACGCCCTGGCAGTGGGTCGGCCGATGGTGACGACGAAGGGGCTCAACATTGCGAAGAAGGTGGAGGATGCGGGCTGCGGGATAGTGATTCCCTACAGCAGATCTGCATTCGTTGAGGCCGTGCTGAAGGTTGCCCCCGACCCAAGAGCCCTGACGGGCATGGGGCGAAAGGGACGGGAACTGTACGACAAGGAATACTCCTGGACACGTTCCAAGGACGAGCTTCTGAAGGTCTACCAGGCTCTGATTCGGTCGTCCTAGGCCCACTTGTGGGCCTAAGTATTATATACTCTGGAACGCATTTTATTCCCCGTCCGACACATGTCGGACTTCATGGGATGGGATGCAGAGAACAGCATTTGAGCTACGTTTCGCTCACGCCACGTTTTCGCATCCCATTCGGAGTGGGATTGCATGTATCTAAAGGAAATCGAGCTCGAGAACTTCAAGTCTTTTGCGAGGAAGACCAGAATCCCCCTTTTGGAGGGCTACACTGCAGTAACGGGACCCAACGGCGCGGGGAAATCGAACATCTCGGATGCTATCCTGTTCGTCCTTGGTCCGAAGAGCTCGAGGGTCATCAGGGCGGGGAAGCTCACTGACTTGATATTCAATGGCGGGAAGGACAAGAAGGCCGCGAAGGAGACGACTGTCAGTCTCGTATTCGACAACACTGACCGCCTCATACCGATCGACTCCGAGAAGGTCAAGCTCACAAGGGTCGTGCGCGTGTCCGACAACGTCGAGGGATACTATTCCTACTTCTACGTGAACGAACGGAAATCCTCCTTGGGTGAATTCGACAACCTCCTTGCAAACGCGCGCATAAGCGCGGACGGCTACAACTTCGTCCAGCAGGGAGACATCACAAGAATCACCGAGATGACCAACCTGGAGAGGAGGAGAATCCTGGACGACATCTCCGGCATAACGAAGTTCGACGAGGAGATCCAGAGTGCGGAGAAGGAGAAGTTATCGGCCGAGGAGAATATCTCCAGGCTCAGCATCATTCTCGATGAGATCAAGAAGCAGATGAGGCAGCTCGACAACGACAGGGAAGGCGCCCTGAAGTACAAGGACCTCCGCGACAGGATGGTCTGTGCTCAGGCTTCACTGGCGGTCAAGAGGAAGGAGTCGGTAGACCGCGAGATATCCTCGCTCAACGAGCAAGTCATCAATTACACCGCAGACAAGGAGAAATCCGAAGCGAAGAAGCAGGAGCTGACCAAGCAGCTCGATGAGATCTCGGCCGAGCTCGCAGCAGTCGAAGCTGAGATCACGGAAAGAGGCGGCGAAGAGGCCAAGGAGATCAAGGACAAGATCGACAGCCTGAGGATCGAAATAGCAAGAGCTAAGGATGCCGTCCTGAACTCGGACGAGATGGTCGTCTCGCTGAAGGAGGTCAAAACCGCCCAGAACGAAGACCTGAAAGCGGTCGACAAGGACCTGAGTGGACTCGCTGAGAAACTCAAGCCCGTCAAGCCAGCATTCGACGAGAAGTCCGAATTGCTCGAGAGCAAGCGCAAGGAACTCTCGAAGCACCAGGACGAGATATCGAAATCCGATTCGGAGCTGAGCGACCTCCAGAAGGAGGCTCTCGGCCTGTCGGTAGAAGTCACCACGAAAGAGGAGAAGCTGCACGCGCTCAATCTGGAGCAGGACCGGCTGAACGAACGCATGTCCAGGTTGAAGATAGACATCGCGAACCTCGAGGAGACCAAGAAGACCTACGAGTTCGAATTCAAGGACGCCGAGTGGTCCATCAAGGAGATGAAGAATGAGACGAAGAGCGCGACCCAGGGAACGAGGAAACTCCAGGAAGAGTACCAGGCCAAGAGGAACAAGGAGAAGAAGCTCCTCGAGCACTTCCAAGACCTGGAGAACGCTGTCAAGACCCTGACCAGAGAGTACAGCCAGCTCAAGGCCGAGGCAGAGGCGGTAGACCAGGTCAGGAAGGGATACAACAACGCCGTCAGCACCGTTCTCGAGGCGAGAGACAGAGGCGCGATCAAAGGGATACACGGAACGATCGCGGAGCTCGCGGAGGTCGATGATGACTACGAGGCGGCGACGAATGTCGCTGCTGGCAACAGGATGCAGTCCATCGTGGTCGACACGGACGCTGTCGCGTCCGAGTGCATCAGCTACCTGAAGAAGAACAAGATCGGGCGCGCGACATTCCTTCCGCTCAACAGGATGGTCGACGGCAGACCGAGGGGAAAGGCCATACTTGCGGCTAAGAGCTCTCTCGGATTCGCGATCGACCTCGTGAAGTTCGACGACAAGTACAGGACCGCCTTCTGGTTCGTTTTCGGCGACACCGTCGTCGTCAAGAACCTGGATGAGGCGAGGAAGCTCATGGGCGGCGTGAGACTGGTCACGCTCGAGGGCGAGCTTGCTGAAGCCAGCGGCGCGATGGTCGGAGGCACGCTCGAGAAGAACCTGATGAAGTTCGGTGCCCCTTCCGAGAGCAAGATCGAAAAGAAGGCCGCTGAACTGAGGGCCGCGGTGGAAGAATCGGAGAAGATCCAAGCCGAGCTGGCCCAACTGAAGATCGAGATCGCACAGCTCGAAGCCGCGATAAGGGATGTCAACGCAAAGGACAGCGGCGAGAGCGTGAAGATCGGCGCGCTCGAGACCAAGAGGAAGGAGTTCCAGCAGAAACTGACCTCACTCGAAAACGAGCTCGACACCAAGAACAAAGAACTGGCAGAATCCCTCGACCTCCTGGAGACGGCAAAGAGGGACCTGGACAACTTCCAGAGCGAGATCGACAAGACGAGGAAGAAGAAAGAGGCCAAGGACAAGAAGCTGCTCGAGGCGACGCCTCACGAGCTGTCGAAACAGCTCAAACAGCTGGAATCGGAAATCCTCGAGCTCAACAACGAAGTCGCGAACCTGAACTCGGAGGTTCAGACAGTCACGAAGCAGATGGAGCTCGTCGAGGGCAGGAAGAACGAGCTGGTGGCTGGAATAGAGACGACGAACGCCAAGACCGAGGAGCAGAAGGCGAAGTCAAAGAAGAACTCTGAGAAGCAGGAGCAGCTGGATACCGAGCTCAAAGCGCTTCTCAAGATGGAAAGGTCGATGGGCGACAAGCTGAACTCGATCAGGACCAAGCGCGATTCACTCTACAAGAAGAAGACCGACACCGACGGGAACATCGACAAGCTCACGACCAAGGTCCAGACGAGCTGCGACTTCGTCCTCAGCTTGCGCACCAAAGTGGCTGAGGCGGAGAAGAGACTGCAAGAGTCAGAGACGGAGCTCGCTCAGTACTCGAACGTCAAGCTGCCCGATGAGATGCCTCCCATCGACGACCTCAAGGTCACCGTTGCCGAGTGCGAGAAGCAGATGTCGACCCTCGGAGCAGTCAACCTCAAGGCCATAGACGAGTACGAGGACCGCAAGACAAGGTTCGAGGGACTCAAAGATGAGACCAACCAGCTGGAGAAACAGAAGAGCAACCTGATGAAGCTGGTCGCCGAGCTGAACGACAAGAAGAAGCTCGGGTTCAACAAGATATTCGTCGCCATAAACGAGAACTTCAAGAAGATGTTCGCCGAGCTGTCCAACGGTGGCGAGGGCGAGCTCCTTCTCGAGAACGAGGAAGACCCGCTGGCAGGCGGCCTGATCATGAAGGCGAGGCCGAAGGACATGAAGGCCGTGCGGATGGAGGCGCTCTCGGGCGGACAGAAGAGCCTGACCGCGCTTGCGTTCATATTCGCCATCCAGGCCTATGAGCCGTCGCCGTTCTACTTGCTCGACGAGGTCGACATGTTCTTGGACGGCATCAACGCGGAGAATGTCGCCAAGGCCGTGAAGAGGAGCACCAGGAACGCTCAGTTCATCCAGATATCGCTCAGGAACATCACTCTGAAGGAGGCCGACCACATAGTGGGCGTGACGATGCAACGCGAGGGCGTCTCCGAGATCGTGATGAAACCCAACATCGGCGAGGGCGCGGACATTCCTGAGGAAGCGCCTGAGACGGAAGTGAAAGAGGAGGCCAGCTAGATGAGCTTCACAAGCGAGTGCGGAGATGTCTTGAACCACCTGATGTTCCACAAGTCGATCATAGAGGACGATGCGGCACCGACAAGGGAGGGCAGGATTGAGCACTACCTCAAGATCGTCGAGGAGATGCAGAGGGGGACGCTCTCCGCATCCGATGATCCGTTCGAGAGGAGCGTTGCCACTGTGTTCGAGCTAGTGGTGAACCAGCAGATGAACCCGTGGGACATCAACCTGATAGAATTCTCGAAGATGTATCTGGCCAGAGTGAGGAAGGCCAGCGAGTTGAACCTGATAATAGCTGGCAAGATAGTCTACATGGCATGGGAGATACTGAAGCTGCAGAGCGAGCAGGTGCTCCAAAGGGTCGACAGGCCGGAGCAGGTCGAGATGATGTTCGACGGCTGGAACCCGGACAACCTGGACATATTCGTGGACCCGTTCGAGCTGGGGACTGGGGAGATGCTGCTTCATACAGAGGAGCTACCGATCGACGAGAAGGTCCGGCGTAAGGCGGAAAGGCCAGTCACCCTCATAGACCTCCTGGACGCCTTCGAGGATGCGAAGAAGGAGAGCGACATAAGGCAGGAACTTTCCAAGTTCATGCAGAAGTACCGCAGGCCCGAGTTCGACGACAAGGCGCACAAGGAGAACCTCGAGGAGGACATTGCCCTCGTCTGGGAGAGGATCCAGAAGTGTGGTCAGGGGTCAGTTCCGATAACCGACCTCTACGCAACGGGCAAGGAGGACCGAGTCATGGTGTTCATTTCGCTCCTATTCCTGGCAAGGATGGGAAAGATCCAGATCTGGCAGGAAAAGCTTCCATATGGCGAGATATTCCTGGAGCTCAAGGTCCCATGGGACATCGCCCAGCTCGAGGACGCAACGACGGTGACAGCGATTGCGAAGATCGAAGAGGCCCCGGTGGTGAAGTGAAGAACGAGAGGATTGTCGAGGCTGAACTTTTCTCGGCAGCAAAGCCAGTGACGGTGACCGATCTCCAGACGGCGTCGGGTCTGGACGTGAGGACGATTAGGTCCGCGCTGAAGAAGCTCATAGATGAGTACAACGAGGCGGACCGGGCCATGGAAATCGCCAAGATGGGCCCGCGGTACGCGATGCAGGTCAAGAAGGAGTTCAGGGAACCCGCCGCGAGGTTGGCCGATCTCAAGATCCCGAAAGACGTCCTGAAGACCGCATCACTGATAGCCTACTACCAACCTGTCATGCAGAGCAAGATGTTCGACCTAGTCGGCAACAGGATCTACGATGACGTCAAGAGACTCATGAATCTAGGTCTGGTGAAAGCCAAGCCGAAGAGGAAGAGCATCGAGCTGACGACCACGAAGAGATTCATCGAGACCTTCGGGATAGACGCTAGATCTAGACAGGAAGTGAAGGCGTGGCTCGAAGTGGAACTCACGAAGATGACAGGAAAGAAGCCGGAGTAGACACCCTCGCCAGAGCTTCGTTCCACGTCGACGCCAAACGCAAAGGTTTAAGTGAGATGTCCGCATTGACAATGACGTGATTTGAATGGTGATGCCTCTAAGCCTGTTAGAGAAATCCATGAACAAGAAGGTCTCTTTGCTGCTGAAGGACAGCAGGCATCTTGTGGGCACACTCGCCGGTTTCGACGACTATCTGAACATGGTTCTTGAGGACACGGAGGAGACGAACGGCGACAACGTGAAGCGTTTGGGAACCGTCATCCTCCGAGGGAACAACGTAGTCAGCATATCCCCGATGTAGGCGAAGACCCGATTGCAGTCGCTCATGCAATAGCTTCGGCGTTGGAATCAGGATTGCTGCGCAAGATGCATTTATACATTCGAATAACATGCCGAGTGCCGTGAAGGCAGTTCTACTGGTAGGAGGTCTGGGGACCAGGCTAAGACCACTGACCTATCGCATCCCGAAGCCGCTCATCCCGGTTATGGGCAAACCTCTGATAATGCACGTGATTGACTCGATGCCTGCTGAGATCGACGAGATAATCATCCCTGTGAGCTACAAGAAGGAGATGGTGGAGGAATATCTCCTTAAGAACAGGCCGAAACGCAGGATTACTCTCGTGGATGAGCCTGAGCCGATGGGCACAGGCGGAGCTGTCAAGAAAGTCGAGAAGCACATTGACGGCCAGTTCCTCGTGATAAACGGGGACAGCATCTCCTCTCTCGATATCGCGAAGTTCATCAGGTTCCACAGGCAGAAGAAGGCTTTCGCGTCCATCTCGCTCTGGCCAGTGGATGATCCGACTCCTTATGGCATCGTGGATCTGGCCAAGGACAATCGGATTCGGAGATTCCAGGAGAAGCCGAAGAAGGATGAAGCCTTCTCGAATCTGATCAATGCTGGTGCCTACGCACTCGAGCACGAGGTCCTTGACCATATTGGAAAAGGTTTCGTGTCGATGGAGCGAGAGGTCTTCCCGAGAATCCTGGACAGGGGAATGTACGGCATGCAATTCGACGGTTATTGGATTGATTGCGGTCGAAGAGAGAACTTGTTGGAGGCGTTCTGGACTCTTATGGGCGGAGACACCAGGGACATAGACAAGAAGTGCGTGCTGGAGGGGGCTGAGCTCCGGGCCCCAGTAGTTGTCAGGCAGGACGCGGTCATTGCTGGCGCGACGGTTGGGCCTCACGCATACATCTCCGAAAGAGCGGTGATCGGAATCAGATCCAGAGTGGAGAGGTCAGTCATCCTGGAAGATGCGAGAGTGGGCGCACGATGCCAGATCAGAGATTCCATAGTAGATGTGGGCGTCACCGTACCGGATGGAACCGTCGTCGAATCTGCAATCCTCAGCAGCGCCAAGGCCACGGATCGATAGGTGTCCCGATGGCGAAGAAACTCAAGAAGGTGCGGAAGAACCCGCTTGTTCTCATGATCGAGCTGTTGCTGCCTTGGGTGGTGATGGGCGCACTCGCAGTAATCCTCACTTCCATTGGTACTTCCCGTGAAAGCGCGATTGCATTTGCTCTTGCCGGTGGTCTCGGAACGACGGGATTGATATTCGTTCTTGAGAGAAGACGCAGAGCGACGAGAATCAGAGAACGAAACCAAAGGCAAAATCGCCGACATACCTAAGCAAGATTCAAGCCAAGAAGGCGCGATGCGTGTCCGGAGGATGGTGCGTCGAGTGCTGCTGGGAATGAGCTTCTACAAGGTGCTAGAGCACCTTGAAAGAGCACTGACGAAGGTACATGAGGTCTGAACCTCAAGTCCTCTTCAGAATCCGAGACCGAGCAACAAAAGGAACAGCGATCCGGCGATTGTCGCGGCTGCGGGAATGGTCAGTATCCAGGCGATGACTATTCGCCTGCCTACCCCCCACCTGACTGCGGAGAGCCTTCTCGTGGCTCCGACGCCCATGATGCCCCCTGAGATCGTGTGTGTCGTGCTTACAGGTATTCCCAGCCGGGCAGTCGAGAACAACATGACCGCCGCGCCCGTCTCCGCGCAGAAACCCTGGTAGGGGTCGAGATGTGTCAGCCGCGTCGCCATAGTCTTGACGACGCGCCATCCACCGAAGAATGTCCCTAGCGAGATTGCGACTCCGCAGGCCACCATAACCCAATCCTGCACGACGAACGCGCCGCCCGACTCGATTAAGAGGACCATGGTGATGATTCCCATTCCCTTTTGCGCGTCATTTGACCCATGGGCATATGAATAGAAAGCAGATGATCCCAGCTGGAGCCTCCGAAACCACCTGTTCACAGTAGTCTTCGAGAGCTTCCTTGCCACCCACATGACCAGGACGGTGAGACCAAAAGCAGCAGCCAAACCCGCCAACGGCGAGATGATGATGAATGCCACCGTCTTCAGGGTGCCGCTCCACACGATCGCGTTCAACCCTGCCACGGCTCCGCCGGCTCCGATCAGTCCTCCCACCAGTGCATGGCTGCTGGATGTTGGAATGGCCAACCACCACGTGATGAGGTCCCAGAGGATTGCACCCATGACAGCGCAAAACAACAAAAGGGCTCCGTACTTGAGTATGAGGCTCTGATCGATGATGCCCTTGCCGATGGTTTTTGCCACTGCCTGGCTCAGATAGATCCCCGCGAAGTTGAACACCGCGGCCCACGCGACAGCCTTGACAGGTGAAAGGACCTTTGTGGCTACCACAGTAGCTATCGAATTCGCGGAATCATGGAATCCATTGACGAACTCAAACGCCAGAACTAGTCCGATTGTCACTGCCGCGAGGCTGAGCAACTCCATCAGAATGCCTCTATGAGTTCTTCATGAAGACGTCTTTTATCACGTCGGCTGCATCCTCGCACTTGTCGGTCGCCTCTTCCAAGTACTCGTATATTTCCTTGAGCTTAATGATGTCCACGGCATCGTACTTCTTGAAGAGCTCGGCAACCGCCACATGCGTTATGTCGTCTCCCGTGTTCTCCAGCCTGTTTATCTCGATGCAGTGTTTGAGTATCTCGTTCTTCTTCTTGAAGTTCTTTAGGTCTTTGACGGCGTGGTTGACCTCTTTTGAAGAGGTGACGATCACCTCAGTGAGCTTGATCATGTCGGGCGGGACCGACTTGATCTCATACGACCACATCCTATGCGATGCAGCCTCGACGTAGTCGAGGATGTCATCGAGTCTCGATGTGAGTTTCGATATGTCCTCCTGGTCGATCGGCAGGACAAAGGTCTTCGTCAAAGCCTCCGCAATCGTGTGCACCATCTCGTCGCCCTTGTGCTCAATGTCCTTGATCTTGTCCCGCTTCTGGGCGACATTGTTGAAGTTCTTGACCATGTCGAGCAGCGCTTCCGAACCCTCCAATACGATGTCCGCCTGCTGCTCCAGCATGTCGAAAAAGTGCTTCGACTGCGGGATGACCCACTCTTTGAAGCCCATCCTATGTGCTCCCCCTTGGACTAACATAGTTCAATGCGATTATAAACTCTTGTGGATGCGACCCGCAGGCTGTATTGTGAGGTCCGAAATCGATTTCAAACGGCCAGTAGATAGTCGATCTTCCGCAAACGGACAGCAAGCTTTTATTTGGGATTCGAACATCAGTGGTCTGATGGCTGAGGAAGGGAAGTTCCCGAGGTTGTTCGGAACGAACGGCGTCAGAGGAGTCGTGAATTCGAAGGAAATGGACCCCTTGTTCGCGATGAGACTCGGCATGGCGATTGGCACATTCATGAAAGGTCCAGTCATGATAGGGACCGATGCGCGGACATCCAACGAAATGATCAAATCGGCATGCGCGTCCGGCCTTATGGCGACGGGCTGCAACGTGCTGGATTGCGGCGTCATACCTACCCCGACACTGCAATATGCAGTGAAGACCGGCAAGGTCGCAGGGGGAGTGGTCATCACGGCCTCTCACAATCCTCCCGAATTCAACGGAATCAAGGCAATCGACAAAGACGGCACTGAGATGAACAGAGAGAATGAGGAAGCCATCGAGAGGATCTATCACGAAGGCAGTTTCGTCAGAACGGACTGGACCAGGATCGGAAGACTCGCGACTCACGCGACGGCCATCGAGCGATACATCGGCGGGATCATCTCGAAGGTCGATGTTGCTGCTATCAGAGGAGCCAATCTCAGAGTTGCTGTCGATTGCAGCAACGGGGCGGCAGGCTTTGTGACCCCGAAGTTGCTGGAGAGGCTGGGCGTGAGATATGTCACCCTGAACGCTGACGCCAATGGCGCGTTCCCGGGGCACAACAGCGAGCCCACACCCGAGAACACGAAGGACCTGGTCGAGCTAGTGAAGTCCGGGAAGTTCGACTTCGGCTTCGTCCACGACGGGGATGCTGACCGGACCATATTCGTCGATGAGAACGGGAGATACCTCTACGGCGACAGGAGCTTGGCCATCGTGGCGAAGTACGTCTGCTCACAGAAGAAGGGAAGGCTGGTGGTCACAACGGTCGGCGGTTCCATGTGCATCGAGGACGCAGTCAGGATGGCCGGAGGATCGGTCATCTACACGAAAGTCGGGTCCCCAATTGTCGCGAGAGCGATGATGGAGAAGGGAGGCGCTTTCGGGGGAGAGGAGAACGGAGGTCTCATATTTGCCGAGTTCCAGTATTGCAGGGACGGAGCGATGGCAGCGGCCAAGATGCTCGAGATAGTCGCTAAGGAGGGGAAGCTCTCGGAGGTGAACGACCGCATCCCTCAGTACAGTCAGTGCAAGGTGAAAACCGCATGCCCCGATGAGAGTAAGCAGAAGGTATTGACAGAGTTGTCCTCATCCGCGGAAGGGAGGAGGATCGACACGACCGACGGTGTCAAGATATTCTTCGACGAGGGCTGGGTCCTGCTTAGGCCTTCTGGCACCGAGCCGATATTCAGGATCTACTCCGAATCGAAAACCAAGGCGAAGGCCGAACAGCTGGCAGAAGACTACAAGAAGCGAGTCGAGAAGATCATACGAGGTTGACCGCTACTTCCTCGCCTGCATCGACTTCCATTTGACGGCCATGACCTCGCGCATCATCCTGGCACCGAGTATCGACGTATTGCCGTTATCATACGGAGGGCATATCTCGACGACATCGAAGCCCACCAATCGGTCACCTAGTCTGTTGATCACATAGCGGACGTCCCAAGGGGTCAATCCGAACGGCTCAGGCGTGCCCGTGCCTGGGGCGTAGGACGGGTCTATCCCGTCGATGTCCAGGGATAGATAGATGTGCTTCCTCTTCAGCTTGGCCAGCATCTCGTCAAATACCTTCTCGGTGCCTTCCCTGTGGATTCTGAACGCATCCGCGTACAACGCCTCGTCGACCTTCTCATCAGCTGATATTGAGCGGACGCCGAATGCGAACGCGTTCCCCTTCCCCACATGATCGACAATGCGCCTGTGCGCGCATGCGTGGCTGTTCTTGAGACCCTGGTACTCGTCCCTGAAGTCGAGGTGGGCATCGATCGTGATGACTGCAATGTCTTCGAACGCCCTGACGATAGGCGGCGATATCGAGTGCTCTCCCCCGATGAACATCGGGAACTTACCCGCGGAGACGATCCGCATGGCCTCTTCGTTCACGGATTCGACCATGTCGTCCACCGAACCTTCCTCGTACAGATCGCCAGCGTCGTGGACGGCGATATCATCGAACGTTATTCCGTGTTCGAAATTCTCCTTCTCGAAGGTCTGCGAAGTCTCTCTGACCGTGGTCGGGGCGAACCTTGTACCGCTCCTGTACGTGGTGGTCTTGTCGAATGGCACGCCTACGATGACGAACTTAGAGTCTTCGAAGGAAGACATTGCATCCGCGTATCTCAGCATGCCGCGGATTGGCATCCTCACACCCTTGTGATCTTCTTCCTATCCATGGCAACCAGATACAATATGTCCGAGCCAGGCTTCAAATCGTCCTTGACGTCATCGGTGATAGGCAGGTGGAACATCTCGTAGGTCTCGAGGTCCATGAGCTGCACCTCGGCACCCATGATGGCGACGATCTGCGCCTGTCGCTTGTCGATGAGCGGAACCTGCACCTTGTGCCTAACGGGATAGACAACGCTCTTCTTGTTCCCGTCGAATATTCCGATCGCCTCGATCCTCGCCTTGGCTTCTCCGTGCTTCCCAGGTTTGGAAGTAGAGATGCTCACGATCTTGCACGGTTCGTCGTCTATGACCATGTACCGGCCCTCTTTCAGCTCCCTGACTTCCGCCTGCTCAGTCGCCACAAATACCACTTCGCTGGGCACCGATAATCGTGGACTGCTAAAATACTTACCGTCCCTTTCTGTTTCTGCCAGAAGTGTGCTTAGGCGGAGACGGATGCTGCTTCTTGATCTCCGCTATCCTTTTTTCCACCTGAGCCTTGAGAATGCCTGAGATATCGTTATGCGAATAGAAGTCCGCCCTTGCCGCCAGACATATCTTCGCAGCCAAGGCGCGCGCGATCGCCCCTCTCTGCCATCCAGGAGCGTTGTGTACGGACGGGTGGGTGAATAGGATCCCGTGCTTTGGCGGCTTGCTGCCTTCCTTCAGATGTCGGAACATCGCCTTCTCGGCTCCCAGGAGCTGGACGGTGCCTGATGGGAACGATGCGAGCCTCGACAAACTGCCGGCATACATGATCAGTCGCGCACCTACTATCGGCCCGGCCAATGCCGTGATGTTCGGGGCGACCTCGCGCATCCTCAGTTCGATGTACTTCTCGATGCGGTCCCTCGCAGAAAGCGATTCCCTCAGGGCGGCCGATAGCGTCGTGATCGAATTGAGGTCCTCGACCGCGATATCAGAACCGATCGAATCCATCTTCAGGCTCAACGCCGACATCACCTTGTCCCTTGAGCCGTGCTCTGTCACAACTCTGACATAAGATTCCCCGCTGACAACGTTCTCAAGTTCCGGGAAGTGAAGTCCATACCACTCGTGAAGCCTCTCGGACAGTAGATTCGTCGTCGAGAGTAGATCATCATAGGCCCGCACGCCTTGGCCGAGATGGACATCCGGTCCAATGCTGGTCCTCACCGCGTGCTTGGCCAGCGCGATGGTCGCTTCTCTGTAGAGGTCAAGCGTGAATCCGTAGTCTTCTGGTTTTATGAACGAGGAATCGAACTTGACCTTCTTGCCGTACTCAGAGAGTCTCCGATCCGTGACCTGTCTTGCTGAGGACGCGAGGCTCAGCTCTTCGGCAAGAACCTCGCCTTTCCTGATCCCATCAAGCCTAGCGGCAATCTCCTCTGGATTCTTTGGGAACAGGACGGCCTTTCGGACCTTGCCCTCGTCGCAGAGGAATGCACCGAACCACTTGGTTGTGAGAATCATCTCGGACTGTATCCTGAACTTGGCTAAAAAGCCTGCCGGGAACCATTTTTGAACAAAGGGTGTCCTCTATCTTCTGAGCTCGCTGAACTTCCCAGGTGTGAAAACGCCTTTCTCAGTGATGAAACCCCGTACATAGCGTGCGGGTGTGACATCGAATGCCGGATTGAGGGCTCTCGAACCTCTTGGAGCGGTTCTGCAGCCCCCGACCATCAGCACTTCGTCCTCAGACCGCTCCTCTATGACGATCTCCTTGCCCGTTCGGATGTTGCGGTCGAAAGTGCTCACCGGCGCAGCAACATAGAACGGAACCCAGTTCTCCTTTGCGAGCACTGCCTTCGTGTATGTCCCTATCTTGTTCGCAAAGTCCCCGTTCCGCGCGATCCTGTCCGCCCCAACGATTACGAGATCCACCGAGTCTTTCATGTAATGGCCTGCGGCGTTGTCTGATATGATTGCGTGATCTATGCCTTCGTTGACGAGCTCCCAAGCGGTCAACCTAGCTCCTTGGAGACGCGGCCGGGTCTCATCCACATACACAAATACCCTCTTGCCTGACCTGTGAGCGACCCTAATCGGCGCAAGTGCGGTTCCGAAGTCCACTGTCGCGAGCGCGCCCGCGTTGCAGTGAGTCAAGATCTTGTCACCGTCCTTGATGAGCTTGGCGCCGATCTCACCAATCTTCCTGCACATCGAGACGATGTCATCCGCATACTGGTCGGCAACTTTGACCAGGTCTTCGTCGCACTTGTTGAGCATCAGATTCACTGCGTAGGAGAGGTCGTGAGCGGTCGGGCGAGTCCTTAGAAGAGACGTCGACGCCTTGGTCAAGTCCTCCTTCTTCAACCATGCGAGGGCCATCCCGTAGGCTCCAGCGGCGCCGATCGATGGCGCGCCTCGGATGGTCATATCGGAGATCGCATTGGCCATCTCCTTGACCGATCTGATCGAGACTATCTTGAACTGGTTCGGAAGAATGCGCTGGTCTATCGCCTTCACGATTCCTCCATCCATCCAGAGGGCCCTGAAGTCCTTCTTGCCCTTTGCGGTCTTGACTATCATCCTAGATCTGGTCCTTGAATGAGATTGAGGTCATAAAAGAATCGGGTAAGAAACCATCTCCAAAAGACTATTAAACCAATGTGGTGTTCATCGCCCCGCGACAACGGGCCTATGGTCTAGCGGTTATGACGGCGCTCTCACACAGCGCAGATCACCGGTTCAAATCCGGTTAGGCCCACTCAATTACATGCGTCGCCTCGGTCTGACCCAAGCTGATCGATGCGCAAAGGCAGGGAGGTCACAATTTGGAGATTGATCTGCATATTCATTCGCAATACTCTCCAGACAGTCGTTCGAAGCCAGAGCAAATCGTCAAGCGCGCTCTGGAGTTGGGGCTCGGAGCCATCGCTGTCACCGACCACAGCTCGTGGAAGGGCTGGCTGGCAACCTCGAAGATCTCCCCGATGGAGTTGCTGGTAGTCCCAGGCGCAGAGCTGAAGACCGAAAGAGGAGACTTGCTCGCGCTCTTCGTCCGTGAAGAAGTCAAGACGAACATCTTCGCGGAGGCAGTGGATGCCATCCATGGGCAGGGAGGTCTCGCGATCGTTCCTCACCCTGGCGTCGCGCCCAAGCTCAGGAAGGAAGACATCTCTCTGGCGGATGGACTCGAAATTTTCAACGCCACGCTAAGCGAGAGGGCCAACGGCATATCCGCCCAGGTCGCAAAGGATCTCGGTAAGCCTGGAATCGCGTCCTCCGACGCGCACATGATTCTTGAGATTGGGAACGGTGCGACCCGGGTCGCTGAATGCTCTTCGCTCGAGGAACTGCGACACGAGCTGCTCAGGAAGCCGGAGGTATCCCGGTCAACGAGATCCAACCCACTTCTTCATAGAATGAATGCCGCGGTTCTCTTCGGCCTCAAAGGCATCTGGCAGAAATGATCACTTCTGTTTGAGCACCCTCACCTTTGGGGATTGGGAGCCTTGCATCTGCGTGAGGAATTCTTCGATCTTGATGATCCGGTTGTTCGTCCTCGCTATGTCCTCTTTCATTGCGGCGACCGCGAGCACCAGCTCCTCGTTCACCGAGTTCTTCGGCTGATCTCTCAGTCTTTCCTGAACCTGAGTCTGAAGAGCCTCGGCCGTTCTGTCAAGGCGTTCGAGTCGGATCTCTAGATCCTTCGGGATCTCAAGTTTCAGGGGCCCTTTCTGGTCAATCCCCAGGAGCTGTATCTGAGCTGCCTGGACCGACTTTTCCAGGTTCGCTAGCCGGAGCTCCAAGTCACGAGGAAGCTGAAGGTCCGAAGGGTGCTTCGATTGGCCTGCCATCGCAGCAAAGCCCTTGTCGATCTTCCTGTCAGATGCTGCCAGTATCACGGCCAAGCCCTTTGCGATCCTCTCATCCGCTGTTCTGTTGATCTCAGTCAGAGTCTTCTTGAGAGATTGCTCCAGCTCCTCCAACTTCTTGTCCTGAATCTCCGCTCTCCGTATGACGTCCGAGAGGTCTCCGAGATCGTTAACTAGATTCTGGAGCAATTCCCTCTCCTTCTCGCCAATGCTGGACTGGGTTGGGGCGCCAGGGTAGTTCTTCATGGCATCGACCATGGCCAACATGTCCACACTTGGTCCAGCACTGAGAATCGCATCTTTGATGGGCCCAAGCCTTGCCAGCTCCTGCTCGCCAAGCTTGAAAGCATTCTTGTTGCCCTGACCCACGCGCGTCATACCTTCCAGTATCTTCTCGAGCTGCACGACCGCTTTCGATATGTCGGAGTCTTCGAGCGACCTTATGTCCCTAACGGCGTCGCGCTTGCCCCTGAAAATCGCATCTGCAACCGTGACGCCTTCGTGAGCGTATACAGTGACGAGGTGATCGACGCCTGAGAGGACCTTACCCTCGACGTAATCCCAGCCGCACTCCTTGACCGCCACTTCCATCTTCTCTGCCTTCTCGAACAGCATCGCGAAACAATGGTTCGGCATCAGACAGACCTCGATCTCGTGGAACAAGTTCCGCGCAAGGAGAGGCGGATGCTCCGGCCTTTCCTTCTTCACAGTATTGAGATAGGCGCCCATGTAGGTGTTCGCGTAGTTCTCCAGGTTCTTCTTGGAAGGCGAAACGGCGGTCGGGGGTGAGCTCTCCATACAATTTCCTGAGGATTATCAGCTAAGCAGTAATGAGCTTTTGCTTTGTGGTTTCAACGTCCGATTCTGCGCGCAGTCAGTGCGGAACACATGCAGTCTAAAAAACGACCTGACTGACCAATCCAACGAACGGCCCGAATCTGAAAGGATTATATATTGTGTTGTCCCATGGGACATTTCTGGCAGGCAATCCAGAATCGTACCGTTCTAGGCCGTGGTGCAAGTGAGCATAATCAAGTCTAAGCGCTACATCAAGAAGGTGGCGCTGGTGGGTGATTCCTCAGTCGGGAAGACATCCTTGATCAGGAGATTCGTTGTCGATGTGTTCGAGGACAAGTACATCGCAACAATCGGCGCGAAGGTCAGCAAGCGGGACATCGAGTACCACCTCCCCGACAAGACCGTCTACCTCACTATCATGATGTGGGACATCCTGGGCCAAAAGGACTACAAGAAGATGAGGATCCAGGGTCTGACCGGAGCGCACGGAGTCGTGCTGGTCAGCGACCTGAGCAGGCCTGAGACAATCAAATCCGCTGAGGAGTTCTGGCTCCCGGAGGTCTGGGAGATCTGCCAAGGGGCTCCGGTTCTGTTCGTCGGGAACAAGTCGGATATTGCTGGTCCCAACTCTCCGGGGGCTCAGTCCCTGAAGACCGTCTCCGAAAGAGCTGAGATGCCAGTGGTCTTCTGCAGTGCGAGGACGGGAGAGAACGTGGCCACAGCTTTCAAGAAGATCGGAGAGATGATGCTTGCTGGCGAGCTTGGTGACAAGAAGAGCCCTGAACTCACGCCTGAGTCGCTTGCAGCTGCAGTGGACGACGTCGTCAGCGACTTCTGCGAGCAGTACGGCGACACAACACGGGCAATGGAGATCATCGAGAGGGAGTTCACGAGGGCGAAGGTGAATGTGAACTCACCTTCGAAGGATTTTCTTCTGATGGCGATCGAGTACCTGTCCGATGTGGAAAGGGATGTCCATGGAAGAGACATATCCGAAGTCAACAAGCTCAGACGCTGGAAAATGATCGACGAGGCGCGCTGAACCGTCATGTTTATTCCAGAGAGACGTGGTTCGGTCGTTTGAATGGTTCAAATCAGAAAGCGGAGGCTTGAGATAGCACTTCAGAAGCTCAAACCGTTGTCCAGCAGGAGCGCTACTCTCGAGCAGTACGCCACTCCGGCAAACATCGCAACGGACGTTCTCTGGGAGGCCTACACGGCCGGGGACATCATGGGAAGATCGGTCATAGACCTAGGCTGTGGCAACGGCATCTTCGCTATAGGCGCGAAACTCTTGGGAGCCGAATCAGTGACCGGAATTGACATCGACCCTGGAGCTGTCAAGATCGCCCAGGAGAACGCCGATTCGCTCTCCCTCGACATCGGTTTCACGACAGAGCACATCGAGGATGTCAAGGCAAAGACCGATACCGTCCTGCAGAACCCGCCCTTCGGTGCCCAGACGAGCCACGCAGACCGCGCATTCGTCAAGAAGGCCCTTGAAATCGCCCCGAGGGTGTATTCCCTCCACAATGACGGGAGTGAGCAATTCCTGGAGAAGCTGGCCAGGTCCCTCGGTGGCCGATGCGACGCGGTGAAAAAGTATAAATTCGAGATACCATATGCATTCGAATTCCACAGAAAGGCTACCGAGACGATTTCAGTAGTTCTTTTGAGGTTTGAGAGATAGGTGATTGTACTGACGCAAACTGGTCGCAAAGTCCTTCCGGGCGAAGAGGTCGCCATAGCTGAGGAATACATGTCCGGAGAGGGCACGTATGAGCAGGATGGCAAGATCTACGCTAGCGCGGTGGGGGAGCTTGACCTCGATCCGAAGGAGAAACTAGCGAAGGTAGTGCTCGATAACCCGCCGATCGTGCTGTCCGAGGGTGACGTCGTCCTAGGGGAGATCACGGACACGAAACCCGCGATGGCAATCGTGAATATCGTAGCCCAAGAAGGCAGGGACAGGGCCGTCTCGAGCGAGACTCTCGCATCTATACACGTGTCGAAGCTCTCCAGCTCGTACGTCGAGGATTCTGGCGATGTGATGAGACCGGGGGACATCATCCGGGCGACGGTGATACAGGCAGAACCGTCCGTGCAGCTGTCGACTGCAGGACCGCACTTCGGTGTCGTCAGAGCGCTCTGCGGAAGGTGCAGAAGCCCGCTCGAGAAGAAGGGGCGCTCGCTGTACTGCGAGAAGTGCGACAGGCCCGAGAACAGGAAGCTGGCGGACGACTACCGGAGCTTCGTCGAGTAGTCACATCACAAGTACCAAATAGCGCAGCTTATGATAGGCAGATGCAGAAGGGGAGGCAGTGTCCGACAGTGACAAAGAACTCCTCGCTGAGATCGCTCGTCTCAGGGAGGATCTGAAGCAGCTAAGAGAGATTGTGAACGTTCTCGTGAACGTTGTCATGGAAGAGGATCTCGAGGACGAAGAGCCCGAATTCCCCTCATATCCAGGGACTGACAACAAGTTCAACATCTACAACTGATTATAGACCCAGAGCGCCTTTCCCCCGCAGGGAAAGAGCATGAAGAACACATTTTTCTTAGACAGCATGAGGGCTCAAGAGAAATGGCGGGTGGAGGACTCCATCAACCTGCTGCCCTCCGAGAACATGACTAGCCCGCAGGCCAGGGCGCTCCTGTCTTCAGATTTCGTGAACAGGTACACCCTCCCAATCAACGCCGAGTATGCCGGGGAGTTCATGGAGAACTCCTATCGAGGCACGAGGATAACCACTGACGTGGAGCTCAAGGCTGAGGAGGTGGCACGGGAAGTTTTCAAGGCGAAGTTCGCGTGCGTTCAGCCGTTGTCCGGTCACATCGCAGCCATGATAACAATTATCTCAACCACAAAGAAGAACGACTTGATGTGCGCCGTACCAACGGAGAACGGTGGCTACGACGGATACGGTCCTGCCTATATTCCGGACATATTCGGCCTGAGAGCAGGTACATTGCCATTCGATGCCGACGCTTACAATCTGGACACACAGGCTGCGGCGGACCAGATAATGAAGCAACGGCCCAGGCTGGTCATTCTAGGGGCTTCGCTGATCCTTTTCCCGTACGATATGGCCCCGATAAGGGAGGCTTGCAGGAGGACAGGCACGACGCTTGTCTACGACGGCTCTCACGTTCTGGGCCTCATCGCGGGGGGCGAATTCCAGGAGCCTCTCAAGGAAGGCGCGGAGATACTGTACGGCTCAACGCACAAGAGCTTCTTCGGACCCCAGGGCGGCCTCATCGTGACGAACAGCAAGGAGCACGATGCTGCAATTAGGAAGAACCTGACCTGGAGGATAGTTGACAACGTCCACTGGAACCGGGTGGCGTCACTAGGCCAAGCGCTGCTCGAGATGAAGAGGTTCGGACCTCAGTACGCGAAGCAGGTGATAAGGAATTCGCAGAGGCTTGGAAGGGAGCTCAAGGATCGCGGCTTCCCGATCATGTTCGAGGATCTGGGGTTCTCGAGGTCCCACCAGCTTTTGATGCACGTCAAGGAGCTGAAGGCGATCTACGGTCTTGGAATCAACGATTTCTCAGTCAGGATGGAGAAGTCGAACCTGATCATCGACTCCTGCGGAAGGTTGGGAACAGCGGAGATCACCCGGCTCGGCTTCAAGGAGAAGGACCTCCCCGCGCTGGCGGATCTGTTCATAGAGGCGGCTAAGGGAAAGAATGTGAAGAGCCAGGTCAAAGCCATGAGGGACAGGTTTGACATGGCGTTCAGGTTCAGGTAGGCACATGCAGAACCTACAAGAGATTAATAATGCCAGTACCTATTCCATTTCAGTGAAAGAGAACAGATACTCCAGGCAGATTCTGCTCCCTGAGATAGGGCGCGAGGGGCAGAAGATGCTGGGCAAGAGCAAGGCGGTCGTCATAGGTTGCGGAGCCCTCGGCACTTATGCTTTATCCTTCTTGGTAAGAGCTGGGGTAGGCCAGATAGGCGTAGTGGACAGAGACATCATAGACATGTCCAACCTGCAGAGGCAGGCCCTGTTCGGTGAAGGTGACATCGGCCGCCCGAAGGCGAAGGTAGCCGAGGAGAGTCTCAGGAGGATCAACTCGGACATCAGAATCCATGGCACTGTCGCGGATGTCAGCCACGCCAACGTGCAGAGCCTGGTCAAGGACGCGACCGTCGTGCTCGATGCCACGGACAACATGGACACTCGATTCCTCGTCAATGACGCGTGCGTGAAGCTTGGCATTCCCTGGGTATACGCAGGAGCAGTAGGAGTGACAGGCATGGTCATGCCTATCGTGCATGACGGACCTTGCTTGAGATGCGTTTTCCCTTCGCTCCCGCAACCAGGTCAACTTCCCACATGTGACACCGTAGGAATCATCAACACTCTGCCGTCGATGGTAGCCTCTCTAGAGGTGACTGAGGCGTTCAAGATAATGGAGGGCAAGGAGCCCAGCAGAGAGCTGATGGTGCTGGACATCTGGCAAGGGGAGCTCCAGAAGATCAAGGTCAAGAAGAACCCGGGGTGCGACTGCTGCGGCAAGCGCAACTTCCCGTACCTGCAGGCCAAAGAAAGGAAGCTGGTGGCGTCTCTCTGCGGCAGGAACGCTGTTCAAATAATCCCCGTCAGACCGTTGAGGGGTGGGCTCGGTGACCTGCGTCGGCAACTCTCGAAATCTGGCTCCTCAAACATCGTAGACGGAGTCCTGAAGTTCAGCGCAAAGGGCGTGGACATCACGGTCTTCCCCGACGGTCGCACGATAGTGGGCGGGACCACGGACCTCTCAAAAGCGAAGACGATCTTCTCGAAATACGTCGGTGATTGAGTGCGCGGCATCGCCCTGCTCTCAGGCGGAATCGACTCGCCCGT
>Ga0315291_10001461_pt1 | contig 31592 bp, 50 predicted proteins | sample YL17G12_20_MG_FD_203070 | JGI IMG/M metagenome (GOLD analysis project Ga0315291, IMG submission 203070) | Sediment microbial communities from Yellowstone Lake, YNP, Wyoming, USA - YL17G12_20 | ecosystem: Environmental > Aquatic > Freshwater > Lake > Sediment | place: USA: Wyoming | collected...
TCTCGATGGCGATAGCTCGCCTCTGCTCCTCGTTTGCCAAGAATAAATCAGGCCAACCCGCGCCATCAGCTAATACAGGAGTAGTCCACAGCCCATCGCTGTAACAAGCCTTGCGGAATCCTGCTACCTTCCAGCCTAAAGCATGGGCTACTTGAATAATCGAGGACTGGAGTTCCTCGTGGGACATGGAGTTGCGATAAGCGTCAAGGGCGGTCTTCATGGCTTCACCCCTGGAAATTCCCTTCGTTGTTCATTCGCCGGAAGTTTCAAATTATCTTTCGTGAACACTGGTATCCCCGCTTCGTCTGCTGCTGCAATAATCTCCCTTGCCCATCCCTGTACCTGCTCAAGAGGCGGCTTACCCTTGCGGTTGCCTGTCTCGGAACCGATAATCACCCAGTCAAGTACGCCTACCGTATTACTGACGGATATCTGTTCCAAGAGTGGCTCAAAACTTGCAAACTTGATACTGCAATCCACAGGTAAGAGAAAGTCCAGACACTTCGCATAATCTATATACTTGGTTATACTCACTCCGATGTGGCAGTTTTTAGGGAACGGACTCCACTTGATTAGGTTCTGTGGTTGCTTGGTTAGGAAGATAAAGGTTTGGTCATAGTGCATTTCAACCTCATAGCGAATAGCCCTCAAATAGTCATCGCTGCACCAATCACCAAACAGTTCAAAGGTGCTACCCACAAATATCTTTTGTCCTGCTTCAAGTTCGTCAACGTGTACAGGCTTGTACCAGGCATCTTGCTCGTACCTTATCGTCTTATCCCATCCAAACCTGTCATACATTCTCCGAGCGTAGCAGTAAGGACAGGCCATCGGACAGTATCCCTTGACCGGATTGATGGTGTAGCCTTGTGAGCCATCTGAATTACGAACCCACTCTATTTTAGTTCTGTTCATACCTTCTCTCCTTTCAGCAACTTGAGAAGTCCATGAGCTGTCTCTTTGGCGGGAAGGCATAGAAAGACTCGCACCATTTCGGACAACTCATCCTCACTCGGCAACTTCACCCATCCTTGAGCTTTCAGACTTCTCATGGTGTGGGCAAGTTGGGCTTGTCTGCCTGCATCGAATTTGTGACTAGCATAGTCTTCATCTGCTTCTGCATCGTCCATCCTTCTGACGAGTTTGCAGAAACACCTATAGGGATTGGGCACCAGTTCCCCCTCTTCTGGCTGCAATGGCTCTATACTCATGCCCTCTCTCCTTTCACTTTTCCCTCAAGTAAGGTTAAGGTTCCCTGCCATTCTTTCGCTTTGCCGTGGTAGTCGAATATTCTCACCTTACCCGTCCGGGTGACGTATATCTGCAATTCACCTTTGGGAGTTTTAAGGGCTAGAGTTATAGAGCCGGTTTTCTTATCAGAAAATAAACGAGTTATCTCTGCTGCTCCATAGTTGAATCCATAAGTGGTTTCCTGGCATCTAATCTCCATCTATCTCTCCCCCAATCCGTTTTCCCCGTGTTCTGCCCTATGGCAATCACCGCATAACTTTGAAATGTGGTATGGTGCACTCTGGTCGTCCGTGTAAACTCTCGTTGTGCCTCCCATTCCGAGCCTAGGGCTGTGATGTATATGTCCCCCAGTCCCTACCCATCGGCTACACTTCCGGCAGTACGGGTAGAGCCTTTCATGCGCCAGAGATAGAGCGTCCTCGTTGGTGTGTCGCTTGCGGGTTATCATTCTGTCCTCAAACTCCTGCAACCTCCAGCTCGTACACCAGGTCGTGTAGCGCCTCATAGGGTGTTTTCCCAGTACCACCAATAACCTGGTCTCCAATGTCCCCTCCACTCGCATATGCTACCAAGAAATCATCATCTTCTTGCTCTCGGACTATTTTGATATGCAGTTCTACCATCGCTTTCTCCTTCCCTCGCTGTCCTCATAGGGATAGCACCCCTTTTGACGTTTCTATACCAGCTCTCCCTGTTGCGCCTCGGTATCACCGTTTAGACATTCAGCTTCGGTTGTAAGGTTGAGTACCTTCATCCCACTAATTCCCCCCATCTGGATTGGCTTTTCTCATGTGCCATTACCCGTTGATAGAATTTCAATCTATTCCTCGGAGAACGGCACCAATCCGTGCCATCAAAACTATCCATAAGCAACCAGAAATGTCTTATCCTTTTCCAACTGTTGACCCTACCCACATGAACCCACTTCTCGCTGCTCTTGGCAATCCGAACAAATGACAAAGCCTCATCTCCCATCTTGTATTCTGTGCTGCCACCAATGAAAAGAGTATCCATCCCGTCCGGCAGTTCCACAGCCCCATCTTGGAGAACGTACGCAACCTTGAATCCATATCTTTTTATCAACGGTTGCCATTCGTGCCAAAGTTTGTTCGTCCCACTGGGGTCGCATAAAACATCTGGTGCAACTATGAATAGACATCTGGACTGATAGGGTAAAGCTCCGTGAATCATGCGTTCAAATTTATCAGGATTGAATTTGCCCCCATAAGCCCCATTGTCAATCGCAAAAGGCAGCTCCGTATGAGTCTTAACGGGCCCCAAGCAATTCAGGGGCGACACAATCAACCCCATGTTCGTGAAGTGTTTAATATCAACCCCTCCGGGGCTTGGCACTAGCCAAAGCATTTTGTGTTCTCCTGATTACCAGACTCCAAAGAAACCCGCCCCCAACCTTTGCTCCAAACTGTCCTAACATGACCAACGGCAAGATGCCCCCAAAAGCTAACGTGGGGAAAATGCACGAATCAGTCAACGAGGATAATAAATTGGAACCATTTATTTTTTGCCACCACGGGCGATTTCTCAGGAAATGATAGGTAATTGTATCCACGATTCCCGATGCACCAAAAGCAATCGTGGAGGCTATCGCAATTTGAGCTGCGTTGTGGTTTATTGCCCATGATAAAAGAGAGCCAGCCCCTATTAAAAGCCCTAATTTCCACCATCTACCTACTTTCCATATTTCGTGTAAATAGTCCCTCGTTGTGATGTCTAAACCAATCAAGAAGAAAGCATTGATGATTGTGACATTAGCCCCAAAGTGAGCCGCAGATAAATTGGCCGCAATTATGGCTATCAAGTAAATACCAATGAGTAATATCATTCCTTCACCATCCGATGGGTTAAGATACCCCTGGACACCCCTAGACAATAGCTTCAAAACTTGGAGATGCCCTTACCCAGTTCCCTTTGAAGTCCCCACACTTCAGGGCATTCGGATAAAAACCGTCCTCGTCTCGCTCCGCCTTCCACCTCGCTACCAGGGCACACCCTGAGAACTTTCGACAGTTAAGGCAACACTGTTTGCGCTCGGCATCGGTTGGAATATACATTATGTGGCTCCCCCTCTTCTTTGTTCCCTAAAGTGGAACAAAGCAAACTTCATACTGCTTACCGGAAACAACACTAAGGCTCTTAATAACATGAGATTCAATCCTTTGGTGTATTTGTTCGGCGCTAAACTTAGTGGGTGATCTTACAAAAAAGGTACTATTCTCTGTCCCTACACCTACCGTATCAGAAAACCACTTATAGTTAGCTGGGCTGACTCTGTTTTTTAAATCCACCAAAGTTCGTTGCCAAAGTTCTGGCGCCTTGATAATTTCACCCCCCGCAATTACTATGTCCTCTGACACTACTTTATTTAACTCTTTCTTTAATCTTTCTTTAAAGGAAGCTAAATTTGAAGCTACAGGGGTTGCACTTTCTGCAGGGGGTTGTCTTGTGCTGGATGATGGGGGTTGCGCTTTTTGACAACCCCCTGATTTTACGTTCGTTTTGCCACTTTGGGGTAAAAGGGTTGTCATTTCTAGCAACCCCTGTGAAATACCACAACCCTTGTGCCATTGTGCAACCCTTGTATTCATGGAATAGGAGTATCCCTTACCAGCTCCAAGGAACACCCTGGTGACAACCCTTTTTTCAATGAGTGCGGAGAGGATTCTTGAGGCTTGCCCCTCGCTAGTTTGTAGAACTAACCCCCAGGTTCTAAGAGGAATTTCCTGCTCTTTAAGCCGAGCCCCCTCTACTTGCCAGCCATAGGTGACGCGCCATAGGTAGAGGACCGCTCCTTTCTCTTTTCCAGACAACTTCGCTATTGCCAACGCCTCCAACAGTAAGTTTGAAATTGGGGTAGTACCATCTTCAGGATCAGCCTTTAATTCCTGTCTGTCGCCTTTAGGCATAACTATTCCCCTTCGTTGCCGCCGGTTAGCCAGCATCCCGGCGGCTGACTACGACATAGTTACTGCGTTTGGATTAGCCCCGCGCTACTGTAGACTTAGCTGGCATATTCTCCGCGGCGCCGGGCTCGCAGGACGCTTACGGAAACAACTTCCCTGCTTTTCCTATGTGGCTCTCCGCCAACAGCGCCTTTGCCTTTGCCAGCGTCAACTTTAGAGTATCCGTAGACACAGTTGGCAACACAGTAAAGTCCGGTATGCCAATGAACTTCAAGGCGGTTAGGTCCAGCCAGCCAAAGCCATCCGGCTGTTTGCGCTGTAGGATACCGAGAAGTTCTTGCTCGATATGGGTGCGCTCGCTGTTATCGGGGGTATCAACTTCGCCGTGATTCTCCCCGTTGCCTATTACTTCCTCTGGGAACAGGTCGTCCGGGGGCTCCTCAGCGGCAGGCAGCAAGAAGATGTCCCTTGCGGTACGCCCGGTCATTCTAAGTAACTCCGTGAAGGTGAAAGGCGACACGAGCTCGAGAACACGGACAGTTTTCTTCTTTCCGTCCGGCTGTACCTGTTGGGGAACGAGTTTAAGTATCAGGGGAATCATGGACACTCGGCCACAAGCCTTGATTAGCTCTAGGCTGGAATTGATGTTGACAATAGAGTTGAAACTACTGGTATCTATTTGGTAGACCCCCAGGGCACCGGGGACATCGGGCATTAAGAACTGTAAAGTCATAACTGGTCGGCACTGCTTTGCCTGGTAAGCGGGGCACTTCTCGCGGTCACAGGGAACTTCCTTGAGAGTTGTGTGCTCCGAGTCACGGCTTGCGATCTCTCCAGTCTTAATGTCAACCTGGGCTATAGCCTTTTCCCCATCGCCACGGCAAACGAGTCCACGAGTCAGCGAGTACCGCTTGAGCCATTGCTGGGGTGAGTCCTCAGTGGGGAATACTATCTTGAGTTCCGTGGGTTTGTCGCCATATACAGCCTTGACTTCCTCCGGGCATACCAGATAATCGGTGGCCTCTGGATAGGTGTTGTGTGTCTTGGGACTCTCTTTCTTGATACCGAGCCTGATCTTGCCGAGTCTGGTTAAGCGCCTGACTTCTGAGGTTCCCTTGATTGGCATTTACCCCTCCTTCTTTTTACTCGTACATTCCTGAATCAAAGCGTCTATCTCACTGGTTGGCATCCCTCGTTCTATCGCCGTGGCCCTCATAGCCAGCAGGTGCTCTACCTTGTAGTCCGCTTTCCGGTGTCCCTTATGCGCGTGGTTTCTACCGCAGCCTACCCTCAACTCTCTGCCATCGTAGTATTCGACTAAGATTCCGCCACACTCAGCGCAAAGATAGTCACGAAGGATAAGGTTAGTAGTGTTCATGCTTCCTTTCCTTCTCTACTTTCACCCTACGGCTCTCTATACACACCGTACACGGCACCAGCTCGCGTCTTAACGCCTCCCCTATGTCTATCGGCATATAAAGTTCACCGGTTATCGCACTTGTGACTAGCGGACAACGGATGTTAGAGTGATACAAGGTTCCGCCTAACCGGGCATAAACTTTGTTATTGTCCACTTGTTCTCCTCTCGCTTCCACCCGGTGCCAAGGTGAGCGACTCCTCAGCACCGGAAGGAAGGGGATAAGACTATGCCGAAAGACTATCTCTCGCTATACTAAGCCTCGTCTTTGTCCTTGGACGGCAACTCCCCGGTGTCAAGCCACTTCTGGGCGAACTCATCGGCAAACGCATGGCGGCGGTCATTGAGAAAACGCACGTTGCCAAACACAAGTATCAATCCACCGATAGCCATAACTCCACCAATGCCCAGAAGCACCCAATCAGAAACATCGGCTTTCTTTGTGGAATCTGAGTAAACCACTGGCAGCTGCCCGTCGTTGAATCTAACTACGTCGCCATCCGTAATAACAAGTTGCCCAGGTTCGATTATGGCGTATGTAGCTATGTGTCCTATGTCTGGTTGGATACCAGTATCGAGGGCAACCAGAGCCAATATAGCCCCTACTACAAAGCTGATGGTCCCCCAAAACACCCCCTTACTGCTTTCCTTGTCCCTCTTTTGCTGATACCTGTAACCCCCGATTGCCTTGACATCCTCCAGTGTTAGTTTCATGTTACCCTCCAATTTTTACTTAACCCGGTCGCTATACTTTGATTCTATTAAAAACAGGCTTTTCAAAGCACTACGCACGATGAGTTTCGATTCTGTTTAACAACTTCATGGCACCATCTATGGTATCTACTTGGGAACTTTATATCTCCCAACCCACCACCTCCGTTGGTTTCAGCGATATACACCTCACCGCGTTCTATCCAAATCAGACAGTGGGCACACATGTGAGGCTTACGTGCTTTGGTTTCAGTGGCTACCATGGCCCTCTCCCTGCCAGCCCCATGATGCTCCACACGGACAGCCCAACGAGGGCAACGTAGCTGAAAAGTAAAATCAGTCCATTCCAAACTTGAGTTCTCATCGTGTCCTCCCATTTCGTTTTCTCGCCTGTTCTCTTAGTGCCTTGTCACGCTCAAGTTCCTCACGCCAAGTCAAACGTCCTCCGGTGGAACCGATAGCAGCGAAGAACTCTTTGCCATAGAGTCTCATAGTCTCTTGCCCACCTTTTGAACCGGCTAGTCTGTGCAAAGCTGACATGGGTTACTCCGGTGACTCTAATGGAATATAGTCTGACAACATGATGTATTGTTTTAAGCCCTCAAATTCATTTAGCACCCAACGCCGAGCGTCTTTAATCTTTATGATCAGGTTGAGTGTTAGCCCATAGCCCCCGGGTTCCATGAGGTAGTAGCCGCGGTAGGCAGCTTGATTAGTGCGCGAGGATAACCATTCATCTAGGTACCACGCCTTGAAAGAGTACCAATCTATAATATAAACATGATTGAGTTCGCCATTTTTGAACATGATATAACTCAACCAATCTGCTTCAATGTTATAGAACCACCCAAGCTCATGTTTTACCAAATCTTGCATAATTTCTATAGCGAGCTCATCGTATGTGTGCTTCAAGTACTTTTCCTCTACCATAAGTGCCGGCTCTCGGTGATTGACTAACTTCAGGTCGTATTTTGTGGTCTCGCACCTGACTGGCTCATAACCCCAGTCCCTATAAACCTTATCTAGCAAAGGTCGGCACTTGGCTTCCCAGGCTTTATTTGCTTCGACTTGGGCATGGTCGTTATATTTACTCAATCTTGGTATCCCCATCGTTCCCAGCCGGGGGGCGTTGTTTGCCCACGGGGGAATAACTCTATTTTGTTGCCGTGTGGATATAACTCCTCAATCAGTTGGCGAAACCCCTCGGGCTTTTCGCTGTGATTGCCAGAACGCTCTATCGAAATAACACTATCCCTTAGTGTTATTGATTGCTTTGGGTAAACACCTTTTATACACAGAAATAAAACTTCGTGCCTAACGCTACTATAGTGCCCCATAACGTGCTTTACCTTGTCCCAAACAAAGAAAGTCTTGTATTCAAAGCCCCAAGCATGGACTACACTAAACGCCTTTTCGAGCATAGGAGCTGTTACCCATAAAAAAAGCACAGCGTTATCGTCAGCCAAGCCATTGATGGGTAAGTTACATATCGCTTCTAGGGACATTACGTTGTAATGCTGGTCAGCTCTACCGTGTGAATCAGTGCCGTGGTTATAGTCCCACGGAGGATCGGCATAAAGAACTTGATATTTGCCGTCTGGGGGTTCTATTTTATTAGCTTCTTCACGGTGTACCCGCTTCCGTGCTTCGTAAAAGTTCTTTGCCTGCTTTGTTTCTACCAGGGCAACAGCTTGTGGACGCAAAGCCTCCGGTAGGGATTCCAGAACCTTTAGGTCTTTATATGCGCCGTCAATGGTGCTTTGCCCTGTACTTGCTTTGTTTCTAATAATCTCTGGCGCCCTCTGTTCAATCTGTTCTACCTTGCTAAGGGTGTAATCGCTAACTCCTGCTTTCCTGGCTAAGACTTCGAGTGTTTTACTCCGTTCGCCAAAAGTTTGGCTAACGGAGTCTTTATACTGCTTTAACCCTGATAACTGTCTGTTTTTTGCCTTGCTCGCCTCTATCTCCTTTCCCTTCAATACAAGTGCCGAAACCTGATATTTGTTGAGATTGCGCCTAGATAGTTGGTTGTTTATAATCCATAGCATGACATCTTCGCGGGTAATGAAGCTAATCTCGGTAGGTTCTTTTAGAAGTATGTCGTGCTTGGTGCAAATGTCATATCTGTTATGGCCGTCAACCATGTAGTGCTTTTCTTTCCAAATCACAACAGGCACTAGGTTGCCCTCGTGTATAAGGCTCTCTTCGAGTCGTAAATACTCATCCTCCGCTAGGGGTGGGATTAAAGCCCTAAACTCTTTGTCAAAAAACAAATCCATTAGATTCTGCCCTTTTCTCCCCTACTTCTCGTTCTATGCCTGCGTTTTAGTTCGTGGCCTACCCGGGCTCTGGCTAATGCGCTTAACAATGCAATCGCCACAGTATAAACGCCGGCTACCGACTTTCACTTGGAATTTTGTTCCACACCTACCGCAATATCTTGTTTCCATGTCCTTTCCTTTCATGCCGAGATAGTAAAGCCTTTTCTTGTATTTGTCAAGGGGTTTTTTATTACAAATTTGAGAGTAAATTACAGAACTTTAGTACCATTAAAGTACATCATGCTTCTCCTGGCGGCTGGGAACAGATCAGCACCCTTGAGGGTTATGTCCGGGCTATGCAATCTGACGAAGCCCTTGATGCGAAGTGGGTTTAGCTTTCTTGTTCCTCGGCTTCCCCTCCAATAAAGTAAAATGAAACTGCTATTACTATAGCTACTGCGCCACAGATAGTCATGCCCAGAACGTCATATATTACACCTGTTATCATAAGAGCAAGCCCCACTAATCCATTTGCCACTATCGCAAACCTCTCCATCTTACTTCTCTCCTTTCGTTGTCGTCCTTCCGCACTTAGGGCAGCGCCAGCGTTGCACATGGTTGCGCCCTGACCAGATAAACCCAGCCTTGTGCATGGGAGTGCCACACTTGGGTTCAGGACAGCTTGGGCGACTACTTATTGCCAGTTTGGTCATCTTTAACAACCTCCCTCACCCTGTCGAAATCTACGCCCTGTGTGTTTTCCACGATTCCCTCCTTTTTATCTAGCTTTAACCTCTCAGTAGTGGGCAGATATTACGCCAGCCGATTTGTTATCAAGCTCGCTCCGAGGGCTGAGTCGCTGGCTTTTAAGTCACCGCAGTGACTACGGATTGGCTACCGCGCCCCAGATGTGGCTTGCCTCTATCTCACAGAGCCTAATCCCGATTCCCCTTTTGCTATCTCCGAAGAGGGCTGGCATAAGGCGTGAGCCAACCAGCACTGTTCGCTACTCAGGTACTACCGCTAGGGTGCGCGTCTTGTCTCCCTCGGCTTCTCTTTACTGCCCACTATTCAGTTGTTAAGGCACTCTTTAATCCCCTAACCACTGGCCCCGGAGGGCCAGGACGTTGGAGGACTAAGCAGCCTTCATTCGTTCAATCGCGGTTTGGTCGTTCGCTTCGAGGTCAAGTTTTATTCGGTGGATGAGTGTCTGCGCTTGTAACTGGTTTTGCCAACGGATTTCAAGTGCAGCCCCTAGGTGGTCAAGTATCCGTTCGAGTTCGCCATAGCTTATTTCGTTGATGGTTCCGCGCATTGTCTTTTCTCCTTTCTTACTTTCTAGGTATAGTCTAGCACAGTCAAGTATAGGGTGTCAATAGAAAAACATTACAAAAGTATTACAAATTTGAGACATGCAAAAATCGTACTAGCTTGCCGATGAGACTATGTTGACTAACCACTTGACAACTCTGTTATACTTAGTACACAGGTTAACCAATGCAGAATAACCAAAGCCCCATAGACATTGAAGACCCCAGAATCAAACTTGTCCGCCAAATAGCAAAAGTTGACTGTACCGCTGTCCCCTTCTCCAAACTCGAAGTGAAAACCCGCGATGACGGCAAACCATACTCCGTGATTATAACAAGAACCTACATGATTGATACTGAGGGGAATGTAACCTAGCAAACTAGACAACTGAATATCTGCCGAGTGGGGGAACCATAGGCAATAGGCAATAAGTCGAAAGGCTTAGAGCTTAAAGTCTATGGTTTTTTGTTTATCTAGGAGGTTGTAAATGGGCAAAGCCGGCGCAGTCTTTGGAATCATCATCATAATGATCGCCCTTATTCTTAGTCCCAAGCTACTCACCGCCTTCGATTCCTGGAGCTACATGGAATCCACCACAATCGCCGCAATCACCACCGGCGGAGGTACCACCACAGGTAATGCCACGCTTGGACATGAACTTTTCAATGATAACCTGGATAACATCGTCACCTTAAATTCTACTGATTCCACGGACACCCCGGCGCCGGCTTCTTACTCTCACGCAACCAAGGCGCTGGCAATAGATGGCCTCACCGCAAGCACTACACGGTCCCTGACTATCGAATACAGGACTGTGAGGGAAGATGATTTACTCTCAACCCTGGCACCTTTCATGGGCATACTGATTATTCTCTTTTTGATCATACTCGGTGCCGGGATTGCCTTTGCGTCCTGGAAGAAGGGATAGGCTAGGCAATGAAGACGGCTTTTTGGTGGTTAGCAAAGCAAATAATATTCAGATACAACATGAGGAACAGGTATAAATTGAGGCTACATAGCCGTTAGGCTTTTGTAAGTATTAAAAAAGAGAGGAGGTGAAGAAATGACGACTATATGGAAGGATCAGAAACCCGCGCTGTTAGCCATGATCTTCTTGGCTATCTCCCTGATGCTGTACCCTACCGTGGTGCTGGGGGGTCTGGACTCCATTCTGGACTGGACAGGTACAGGGGGCAACCTGACCACTGTGTTTCCTCAGTTGAGTAGCATAGTGACCATCTTCGCAATGCTGTTCCTGGTGACAATCGTATTCGCTGCGTTGGCGCTGATTGTCATGGGCGGTGTGAAGGCATACAAGGGTGAAGAGGCTGGGCAAATGCTGATAATGGGGATGATAATGATCATGATCTTCCTGATGATGTTCACAATCGTCCTCGATGCAGTGGATGAAGCCCTCGCCAGTGCCAACCTCGCGTCCTACACCGGGCTGGAAAGCATCTTGCAGATCGTGCCTCTCCTGGTATTCGTGGTAATCGGGTTTGAGGCCGTTGGCCTCATAGGTGGAGGCGCTTACTCAAGCGTGAAGGGCAAGAAGAAATAAGTTGCCCGGTAATTCCTGGAACAACTGGAAGCCCTGCTCGTTCATAAAAGGGGCGGGCGGGGCTTCCTTGTAGGTAACAAGGAAGGCAGTATGATACTCAATAGTCCTACCCTGCTCATTGCAATAGTCTTTGCGTTTGTAATCGGGCTCGTAGTCATCGCGTATATTCTACGGGACAGATTGCTTGGCATGATCAGACGCAAAGAGATGTTCCCCTGCTGGTTGGTGGGACAAGAACCTCGCGTAGACCTGGTAAAACTACCGATTGACAAAAAACACTTTGTGACCTCTGAGGAGACACACGAATCTTGGTGGCTCCTGCCGGATGAAACAGGCGCTATTCAGCATAAACCAGATGGCTCAGTTGCGGGTATGGTTATCACTCATACCTCTTGTTTCCCTCAAATGCCCGGAGTAGAGAGGGCTGACGAGGACATGGTGAAAGTATGTCAGGAGCTTGAAAAGAATGGGCGCAATATTTGGAAAGGCTGCGCCAACGAAGACTGTTTTACGGTTCGGTTAAAGGGCGCTAAAAACAATCAAGCCGAGTGGCTTCACATCGCCCTGCTTGCTGTGATTTCAATAGTTGGCGTGATCGCCACTGTTACCGTTATCAAATTATAGATTGGGGATTGAGTTTATGGAGTTAATAACCAAGGTTGTCTCTAACTACTGGCCTATCCTACTCGTCTTTGTGGCTATCCTTGTCATTGGCGCTGTAGGGATTTTCTTGTGGAATAGGCGGAGAAGCAAGGGCAGAACGGTTACTGCCAAAGACTCAACTGGGCAACCCGCTCAGTCTTCTTCGGATTTCGTACATGGCGTTATCTTTCATAACGGAACAGAACGCGAGATAGAAGTGTCCAGGGAGTTAATTCTGTCCACTTCACGTCCTTTGTTCCCGCGCATGATGGGGAATAAAAAGGTCATATTTTTAGAGCGTATCCCTGAGGGCATACCTTTAACCCTGTCACCTGCTCAAGTTGAAAATAAAGGCAATGGCGGGAATGGCAAAAAAAACCTGGACTTCCTGGAGGTTTTAGGGCAGAAAAAAGAAGAATCTCCTGTTACCCCCGAAGCTCCAAAGCAAAGAAGAAAGAGGAAGGCAAAGAATGCCAAGCACTCTATTGAAGGTTAAGAGCTTCTTGGGCTTAGGGACCTCTGACAATGGGGCTAATCCGGTTATGTCCCCCAAGGTGGTTGCGCCCCTTTACCGCGAGTGGGTGCCCAAAGAGCTTCCGGGGAAGTACGCTGACTGGACTCCCACATGGCTGTATTACAAACTTCATTATGAAGTAGCCGCCCAGAAGGTCTTTGGATTAAAAGCTAATAACGCTCACCAGGTGGTTAAGCTGGGGCTCACGATTGCCGCCATCGGCATTCTGCTGGTTTTTGGGATTGTAGTCATGTCGTATGCAGCGGGAGGGAAATAATGCCAGAGCAAGAAATCCAAGAGCTAGACCCTGTTCTTAAGTTTATACAGAACACCGAAAAGACGATGCCCAATCGGAATATTGCCTATGAGATGATTACGCCCCGCGAAACTATACCGGGGAACCTAGCTAAGTGCTGGATAGAAACCCGCGAGGAGCGTATCGCCATAGTGGAATTTATCCAACAGTTGCAAGATGCCGACATACTTGAAGATGCACCCGGGAAGCTCTCAGGGCTTGGGAACATGATAAACAACTATCTGATAGCGTCTAACTCCGAGCTGGGGTTGGCTGCATTCATGGCGATGGAAACAGCATCAGGTGTCATTGCCCAAGGACCTCACGAGTTCAGGGTATCCGGGAAAATAGGAGATAGGGAACAAGTGAAGAAACGATGGGGGATAATGAGGAAAGATGAACACAAGCACGATGGCACCCCCGGACAGTAAGGGGGGGGCGGCCTTTGCACCTATAAGTAGTGTTGATACCGTCCTAAAGGACACCTCTCCTATTATTGAAGAGAGTGGCATATCCCCTAAGGGATTGGTACTCCCCTTTATCAATTTCATTCTATGCACAGGACCTAAGGGGGGAGGTAAGACCTCGCTCCTAGTACGGTGGGCTATCGTGGCGCATTTTCTTTGGCGGGTGCCGGTGTTTGCGGACTTTCCTATTGCGGGGATAGTAGGAGGTAAATACTTTGAGGTACAGCCCCTACCCATGGACGTATTCCTTAACTATGGGCATGGGATCCCGCCGGGTTCAGTCCTTATAGTAGATGAGTTTCAGGAGTTCTTTGACCGCCAGGGTTGGCAAGCGGTGGCTCAGAAGTTTGGCACCTCTATGGCCCAACAGATCAGACATCTCCGGCTTGTCGTGGTAGGAGCTATGCAATATCTGAACTATCTTAACCCTCGTTTGAACGACCAGATTGACCTTATGGTTAAATGTGAGGATTTGCGTTTCACTGAATGGGGCGTTTCGGGTGGAATTGGAAGAGGCAAGGAATCCTCACTCTTTTGGTACGATATGTGTGGCGGTATAGATGCAACTGGTTCAGCTCGCAACCCCTATAACCCCCACATGGTTACAGGTGAGCCCTATAAGAAAACACACCTATATATCAAGGCATATCGTGAGTATTTTGACACCACGCGGCTTACGGGTATTGAGCAGCGATTTAGGCAGTATCAGATAAAGAAAGAGAAAATAATGGTATCCCAAATGGGGGTAAGGGACAACGGAGATGCGCCGGATGAGCCTACAGTAGACCTTATCCGGATGTGTCTGGATGACGCGGCAAATGAAGGTAAGGAGAGGGTTTCCACTTCCGAGTTGATCAGTAAATTAAACAAACGGGGCAAGAGTATGACCGCGGCTGGCTTGGGCAGTATTATTTCCCGAATGGCGGTGGAGAGAAGCCTGAAGCAAGGGCGTTCTTTTTATTCTACCGGACTAGAGGACCAAGATGCCTAAAATGACTCGCCTTAATCAGCAACCCACCCTCGCGCATAGCTTACTGGCAATTATGTGCAAAGCCTACAGCTGGTTAGCGCGCGAAAGAGTGATTTGTTACCTATGGTCGAGGAGATACCGATGTTAAAAGTTAAACGCTGGCAACTTCTTGCTCTCAGCCTACTCGTCATCTTCGGCATGATGTTTACCCTCTTGCCGTTACCTATTCCCTTTGGTGGAGCAGGAGTGGCAGAGGCTACCACCATAACTGACAACCTTGTTGGATATTGGAAACTTGACGAATCATCTGGTAATGCCGCAGATGCGTTAGGCACAAATACGCTCGTTAATACTAACACCGCAACCTATGAGGCAGGCAGGATAAACAATGCTGTCCTCACCAATCCTTCGGGTAATAAGTATCTAAAAAAAGCAAATCCGACTGGACTTCCTACTGGGTCTGGTAGCGCAACTATTAACTTCTGGGCAAAACCAAGAGTTGTATCAGTGGATGCCTGGGGTTCAGGTGTTACATGGGGTACAGAAGCCAACTACCGAATGTACGGATTGGGGATTCGTAATACAGGCATGGAGTTTTTGGGTTACTCCAACGATTTGGCACAGACTTATGCTTATCCTGTTGGAAGCTGGACAATGTTCTCCGTGACAGTGAACGGTGCGACCAAAAAGGTGAACTTTTACGCCAACGGTGAGCACATAGGAACAGAGCAGACGCTTGCAAATACACCGAATGTTGGAACCGCTTTTGTGTGCATTGGAGCACAAAGACCTGGAAACTTAGTTTGCTTTGATGGCGATATTGATGAGGTAGGGATATGGTCAAGGATTTTAACCTCAAATGAATTGTGGCAACTTTATAATTTCGGCGATGGTTTGCCTTATCCATTATCCTCCCCTAGTACGGGTGTGACAAGGCACTTTTTGGATGGTTGTTATACTCCTGGGTTCGCTTACTTGGAACCCACAGCCCTTGTTACTGACACAGGCCAAATTGACCTCTGGCTTACCAGTGCTAAATATACCTATTCCACCGATGGGGTTACGTGGGCAGCACTTAGTTCGCTGGTTTTTACTGGTGGGCCTGCTTTTACCGTAAAGGTCGGGGGCCATGTACTGAAAGAAGGTAGTACGTGGTACTACTATGCCTCTAATTACATGGACCCGACAACCCCTATGATTTGTGTCTATACGTCTACGGATAAAATAAACTTCACCTACCAGGCAACGTGCATCACGGGCGGGGCTGCTGGAGATAATGACAAAACTGGAATCGCCAATATGTTTGTCTGGAAAGAAGGACCAGATGATTGGCGAATGCTTTATGAAAGCAACGATAGTGCTACTTCGAACTTCTCACATATTTGTTATGCCACTGCCACAAGTCCTACCCAAAGTGGTTGGACAAAATACCAAGTTGACGGTCACACAGTTGGGGTAATCAATCAAGACTGGACAGGGAACCCAGAGATGCCCAGGACTGGTGGAAATACCATAGTCAAGAAAATAAATGGTGATTTTGTAGTTTATGTTCAGCAATTCTTGGTCACAACGGATGGTATGTCTACTCCAGTGGGGCGATATTCTTCTCCTGACTGCATAACCTGGACTTACGATGGCCCTGTCAGGTGGACATATACCCACAATCCTACTTGGGCGGTCGGTCAAGTGCCAGGAACTAACTGGTCTAGTGGTGACGAGGCATTATGTGAGTTCCAAGGACATTCATATCTGTTTACAGGTACTACTGAGCAATCATCATTTTCTTATCTAGTTTATCAGGTAGACAATCACACCTTGGCTGAATTGAATGAAATGCTCCCCTCAACATATAGTCTGACGAGTTCATTCACATATAAAAGGCCAGTATATCTTAATACCTCTGCAACTGGAGCAAATGTCACAACAGACCAGGCTAATTTCCCTTTAGTCATCGAGATAGATACCGCAGCAGGTTGGGGTACAGCAGAGCTAACAACCTTCTTTAATGATACTTATAATCCTAACGGTAAGCGAATCCAGATATTTGACTCGGATTACGCAACTAGCCCAACTGCAAATTTGGTATATGAAGTCGGCTTATACAACACCACATCGCAGACTGCCCTATATTACGTTAAAAAACCTACCGTGACAGGCAATCTCACTGGAAATAGCACGAATAACAACTATGTTTGGGTAGCCTATGGTAACGACCCAAATATTGCAAATATGGATAATCCGTATGGAGTATGGGATGCCAATTTCAAGAATGTGTATCATTTTGCCTCCTCTACGACTGCTGATAGCACTGCAAATTTCAGAGCACTTAGCTCATACGGTACAATAAGTGTAGTTGCTGGGCAAGTCGGGAATGCCGTTAGTGCTACATGGTCAAATACAGTTTATCTTTCAGGTATTACATTCGCCCCTGGGACTGGTGCTTATACTACAGAAACATTCTTTCTACGCAATGGAGCACCATCAGGCGATTACGTACCAACGGCAATAGCAATAGGTAATGGCATCGGCGGAGGTAGTATACCAAGAGTATCGATGGGAATTACAAAGACTACTGGGTTGCTTACTATAGTAGATTCGGATGGGACTGCTTCGTGGGTAATAGGAACAACCGCAGTCTGCGACAATGCTTGGCATTACCTATCAACCACAAGAACTGGCACAACTCTTACGGTCTATGTTGATAGTGCTTCAGATGGCTCGGCAACCCAAACGGCGAGAAATGTATCTACCTCAAGTATATTGCTTGGCAGAGACGGGAACAACGCCTATGACTTTCTTGGCGGAGGCACACTGGATGAAGTTAGAATATCGAATACTGCTCGTTCTGCTGATTGGCTCAAACTTACATACTACTCTATGAAGAAGACCAGCTTCAACGGAGACAATGGAGTGTCTGCTCCTTTCCTGAGTTGGGGAGCACAAATCACCACTGCCCCTGACATCTCCAACACTCCCTCCTCTTGGTCTGTGGGAGTAGTGCAGCCCTCACAGACATACTGGGCTAATGGGGCAGAACCTGGATGGCCTTTGAGTACAAGTGACTGTTGGGGCAACCTCACAAACAACTCTTCTTTCGCTGTGGACATCTCGGCAAGCATGACCAACATGATAGGTGGCACCACATGGACTATTGGCTCAAGTCCTGATACCAATATCTTTACTATTAAGATAGGAGTAGCTGGACTGGCAGGTGTGGGCAATTTCACTACGCTGTCAAATACACCTGTTGCTTGGATTACCAATATGGCAGTAGGGAATATGACAAGATGGACTATGGTGTTTTATACACCTACTAACTCGCCTCAATTCGCAGATGGAGTGCCTAAGAGTGGTAATATGACTTTGACGGCGGAGGCCTCGTGAAGTATCTTGTGCCCTTGTGTCTGTTTGCGATTGTAGCTGGGCTGTTCTTTGGGCTTGGAGGGCTGGGGAGTGCTCGGCCTAACCTAGTGGTAGCAGCAGGAGAGTTGAATTATTGGGAAGATTGGAGTATCAGCCCTTGCAAATATACCTACGGCTACTGGGAGAACTCGGCAAGAGTAGGCACGACTATTCTTAACTTGTCTGGCGAGGATTGTAGCTTTGACTTGGGGGATGGCAGCACGGTGATGATTCCTGCAAATGGGAACTTGACGCAATCTTACAAAATGTCACTCAAGGGGCAAACGGAGAGGGTAAGAATCGTCAAGCCAGCTGGAAGTCAAGGCGGTTTAAGCGTTCAAGAGGCATTAGTCTTGAAGATAGAACCTAGAACGAAAGGAGGTGATTAAGATGAGAAAGATGATAGTCGTAATACTAGCTGTCCTAACCTTGGTGATAGGTATGGCTGTACCTGCAATGGCTGCAACCGAGCAGGTAATCACCATCACGGCCACGCCTAGCTTTCTGTCAATGGCGTTTACCTATACCGATGCCCATGATTCAAGCTGGGCTGTAGGGCTGGTGACGGCCAGCACAAACGGCTACTGGTGGGACGATGAGGGCGGCGCTCAGGTGGCGGCAGCTGACCCAGTAGTAGCTGGTGACTGCGCTGGTCTCATAACCAACGATGGGTCTATAGCCATAGACGTTGACCAGAAGGTTGGTAACTGGACAGGCGGCGCTGGCTGGGCAATAAACGCCACAGTCGGGGAGAACTTGGTTGTGATGAAGGCGCTAGTGCAGGGCATGGCTAATGAAGCAGCCTACATTGTGCTCACCAATGGCGACCAGGAAATCATAACGGCTCTGGCTGCCGATGCTGCCAAAGGTGTAGACGTCCACCTGGAGACAGGGACATTCACAGATGATACCCTGAAGTCTACTTCAACCACGTACACAGTCAGGGCAGGCTAGAGACCATAGCAGGGGAGGTGAAAGCCCCCAGGCAGACTGAACAGGTAAGACTGCTCAAAGTACAAGGGCAGGGTGAACCGCTATGACTGCAAATTCAGGAGGTCAGGATGAGGTTTATAGCGACAGTGGTACTGGCCCTGGTGGTAGCCTTTACTTTCAGCGGATGCAGTAGCGGCGATGGGATCGAGATAACCAAGCGCCAGGTTTGCGGCGGTGAGGTTATCTGGCAAGAGGGAACTAACCTGGATTCAGTAGCAAACACCGGGTTGTGCCGGGCGGAGGTTTATCTACACGCGACAAGTTCGGAGATTGGATTCACCAAAAGCTACTATGTACAGGTACACAATGCCCCTCTGACCGCGATGCTATTTGACAGCGCTGTTGACCCTACTACGCTGACCGACTTTGCCCCATTAAAGCGGCCTCTCTTCAAGGACTCCCTAAATAGCGTGGTCAGGGCAATCAATACATATAAGGAGGGAAGCGGGGCAATAATAACCGATGTATTGTCACCTGTAGTTTATGACAGTAAGGATAGAACTTTGACGCTGAGTGGGTTTACCAGCGCACAAAGCTCTACCATAAGCGTGGAATACTTCCACTCTGAAAGTGCTACCTACAACCTGAGCTACATGGTGCCACGTCAAGACACACTAGAGGAAGGTTACTCCCTCCCTCCGCCCGATTGCGCCACATGGGTTACTGTACCAGCAAGCGTTACTGTGCCTGCCTTTTCCACTAAGACCGCCCCTGTTACCTTCACCCTGCCCCCGGACGTGATTACAAGTCCTACAAAATTTGAGTTCTGGATTGTTGTGCGTGAGGCTGAGGCGACAGAAGGGGTGATGATGGTAGGGGGTGTCCTGAAGGGCGTTTCTCAAAAGACACAGTTTATCCAGCAATGGCTGGTTTCGTTGGAGTAAAAGATGGTACTTAGGCTTTTGGCTGTTTTGGTAATAGTTGGGCTGTATCTGCTTGTCCCTGCTATTAGTCTGGCAGCCACCTCACAGGTCATAGTAATTACCGCCAGTCCTTTGATTGGCAATGAATGTGTCAGCAATTTCGACATAAGTGTAACCATGCCGGTGGGAGGCTTGGGATATTATATGCACCTGACCTGGACGCCTGCTCCGGCAGGCAACGGCACAAGAGTTCTCTACAATGTAGGGGAATATCCTGCCGACTGTGAGGACGGTATCATATATGAAGGAAACGATACCAGCACCATCCATGTCGTGATAGATTCCGATGATTTGGTTGCAGGTTTGTACTACCGCGTCTACTCATTGATAGATGGGAATTGCTCTAGTTGTTATGCAACTGGCAGTGTGATAGCCAGTGTAACTGAAGGGACAACACCTACGGGCAACGTCACCCTTGACACTTCCGGGCTGGATGACATGGCAGACTTGATGCGCGTGGGCTTGATACTGGGCTTCCCTATACTCTTTGGCTTGATAGGTGTACTGCGAGCGTCTCTCACCGGATACGTGATAGGGGTAGTGGGGCTCTGCTTGGCTACAACCTATATATGGGATGGAGTAGGTACTATGCTGGGTATTCCGATGCTCCTTGTGATATTTGGGCTCTTGATGAGCGCCATGCGGAATGCTTTGTCTGAGGGACTCAGGATTTTCTGAGGGGTGAAACATGAGTGGCTATACAACTTTGCTTAATCCACAAACGGGAGCAAGCCAAACATATGCGGGAGGCACGTTAACGCCAGCTATCATCAATCAAATGCAGGCGCAAGGTTATACTCAATCGTCATACTCTAGCACCAATCCCACGCAAAGCGACTTGAACCGCCTCGCAGCTTTAAGTACACCGCAGGGGCAGCAGAGCCTAGCCGTGTTATCGGCGCAACAGCAAGCCAGCATTGCGTCTATACCAAGTCTGAACAAGCCTACTCCTGTGGTGCAACAGTCAACGCCTTCCTCAACGCCAACTATCCCCAAAAAGGTGCCTGCTAGTGCCGGTGTAAGTCAAGCGGTATGGGATGGTTTAGGGGTATCAACCAAAAAGGCTATCATTGAAGGCAAGGTAATCCCGTCAGTTGATTTTGTTACATATAGCCAGATGCCCGATGAGGTAAAAGAGAGGGTTGTGACAGTTACACCTACTAAGGTATCAAGCCAGGTCTATAATCAGTTAGGTTCAGGTACGAAACAAGCTGGAGTGGCTGAAGTACAACAAACCACCCTAGAGAAAGTTCAATCAGGTGGGATGATTGCCGCTGAGATTCTAGTCCCCGGAGTCTATGCAGCTAGGCGATGGAAGGACATGAGTGGGGGAGAGAAGGCATTAGCCATTGGCATTGATGTTATCTGCGTTATCCCCTTTGCTAGCGCCGGGATGCGTGGTGCTCGCGCTGTAAGTTCTGCTAGCAGACTTGAAAGAATGGCTGGGGCTGTTAAGGGAGTAGGTGGCGAAGCAGTCAATCTTGTGAGGGCTCCCGTTGACATGGTAGTGCACCCCATACAATCAGCCAAGGGCATGGTAGGCGGGGTGAAGGCTTCTGGCAAAGGGATAGTTAGTATTTTAGAAGATGTAGCGCATCCTAACAAGATTCCTGAAGCCGTTTTAACCACAACCGAAGGAACGGTACGCTTGCCTATTAGGGCTACGGACACACCTGAGCAGGCTTTACTTGCTCGTGATAAGCTGGTTGACCTTGTCAATAGAGGGGAAAGACCAGTAATCGAAATAGGTGGTATCCAGATTGAACTCGCGCAATCAGCCTTTATGAAGGAAGTATCTAAAACAGGCGGGGGCTTGGTTCATACTACCCCAATGGGTGAGGCATGGGAACAGGGAGCCAAGGTAACAGTAAAGCCAGGGATGCCAGCGAGCGAACAGGGTCTTTTTCTTTCGCATGAACCACTCCCACGATTTGTTCAAGTAGCTGCTTTTGGTGGAACTGGCTCAGTCCCAGTTTTCCGCGTGGTCTCCCAAGTCACTGAAGAAACAGGCAAGATATACCGTGGCGCTGCTGAGATGGAACGTAAGTTGGGGGTAGGGGCTAAGGTCTATAAACCAGCGCAGCGTTTGTTTACCCGAGTAGGGGTTGAAAATATCCGTGTTGAGATATGGTTAGACAAACCACTGAGCAGGGCTTCCATAGCAAAGTTGAAGGCTATGAGTTTGGTGGAGGGTATCAAAACTCTTTATACCCCTGCAATCAAGATTACAAAACTGGACAAAGGACTTACGGAAAGTGAGATTAGAACTCTTGGCACAATTATCAAAGATTCTGGAGACGCCGAAGTTGCCAGCAGGCTTGAAAGGACTGCCAGAATAGCAGAAAGAGGAAGGGTAGCTCCGCCTACTTTATTTGCTGGAGGCGTATTTGCTACTGAACTGGTAAGAACCGCAATGGTTACAAGAACCGAGAGGGTTATTCCTCGTACTGCACCAACCCGAACAGGGCAAAGAGAATCTATCAGGGCTACTCCGAGGGAAATACCAAGGACTCTGAGTAGAGAGTCACCACGTGAGCCAACACGGACACCGCCTAGAGAAGTTGCCAGAACGCCTACTCGTGAAGTGCCGAGGGAACCTGTTAGAGAGCCACCTAGAGAACCAGTTAGGGAACAGCTGAGGGAGCCTGACAGAATACCACCCCGAGAGCCAGCTCGTATTCCGCCACGAACTCCTGACAGGATACCGCCTAGAGAAGACAGAATACCTGATGAGGGTAAACCACCGCGTTATCGGAAGTCGCCGCCATCCAACGCACTCCAGATCGAGCATGTAGAGGGCATACCGGATGACCCCGGAGTCGTGTCCTATGAGGATGGGATAGTAAGCGTCAAGATCAGCCCACCCTACCGTGAAGGCACTCAGGATATAGACTACGACAGGCTCCCGGTGACACGGAAAGGCAAGGGCAGCCAGGAAGCAACCCTGAAGGTCACCGGGGGGAAGGCACCCAAGCTCATACAACTCAGCCGGGGCATTTCCAAGACAAGCATTTTGAAGGGCAAGCGCATGACACACACCCGGCAAGGTGTACAACGCGGGCCGGGGCTTATGGATTCAAGGGGCAAAGTTCACAAACAGAGAAGAGGGAGCGTAATCTAGTGACGACGCGCCGTAGAGCAGTAGAAGCTCGTCAGGGTCATAACCTGAAGGTCGTTGGTTCAAATCCAACCGGCGCTACTCAGTTTGTAAAATAGGTGATTAACCGTAAAAGAGGGGTTGTTTTATGACAAGTGCGAACTCGGCGGTTGCGGAAGTGAAAAGGACGGAAGTTAGTAATAACCAGCCAGGGGCTAACTCTCTTGTGCCTTATCGCCCAAAGTTGCCCCGGCGCCGACCACCGTCTGAGCTCATGCGGTCTGTGGCAAGGGTTGAATATCTAACCGAAGAGGAATACATGCGCCTGTTATCTGTCTGCGGCCATGAAGAGCACAAGCTACTCATGCGCCTGCTGTGGGAAACAGGACTCAGGATAAGCGAGGCGCTAGGGCTTACCTATACCTGCGTCTACCCGGATGGCTTGAACATTTTACAAGGCAAGGGTAGCAAGCAAAGGTTTGTCCCTTGCCAGGCGCCGGTGCTGGGTGAGTTGCTGCGCTACCGTGAAACCCACAGAGAGGAAAGGATATTCCAGAAGGTAGCAACCGAGCCGGGAGCCCTCAAGATGATGCAGCGCTGTGCAAGAGTGGCTGGGCTGGGTAAGAGGGTACACCCACACCTGTTCCGGCATTCATTCGCCATTAACTTTCTACAGCAGACAGGCAATCCCTTCGCCTTACAGGACATAGGGGGATGGTCAGATATGGAAACTGTGAAGATATACATGAGGCTGGCAAAGGAAGCGCCCAAGGAAGCAATAGCCAGGATGAGATTTCCAGGTTAAAGGGAACACTATAAAGGAAGAGGGGTGAGAGATGGTTACAGCAACAGAGCCCTCGGTAGTCTAATGAGTACGCTTTTCAGGCTCTTGGTTATGGTGGGCATCCTGGCAGCTTTGTTTGTCCCTCTTGTCGCTCGTGCTGACCTAGCCACGCCAGACACAATAACGATTGACAGTGTTCATGTCTGGAAGCACATGCTGCAACCAAATGATGTACTCATGGTTGTCCAATACAATATTGCTTACGGAAACAAGAGTGCTCAACCTGCTCAACCCATAAACCAAACCTTTACCTTCACCTACACCGGCAACTCTACAGGCAATATTACCACCGTCCTGGGGAACGAAACCGCTTACCCTTACTTCAACCTGGGCTATAACAAGGGGCTCGCTGCCTTTTACTGGGCTGACGTAGACCCACTCAAGCCTACATGGGGCGACCTGGGCAATGTAAGCGTCACCGGGACTTCTCTCTTCACTTCACCACCCAGCGGTAACTACACGCTGGTAGCCGGCGACTGGACCAGCGGTACTCAACCCTCCACGCAAAGGGAGGACCTCCGCCAATGGCTGCTTAACGCCCTTATCTTCCTTGAGCTGGACTGGAATAACGTAGCAGTAGATCAGGGCTATGCAGATCGCCAGGTTACACTAATTGCCACACTGGGAGGGGAGTATTATGTCGCTTCACAACAGGGGCAAGCCTATCTGGGTTTGACCATAGATGGCATTACCGGAATAGTACCGCTGCTGTTTATGAGCCAAACAACAGCGGTTACTCACACGGAAAGGGACTGGACTCTTGCTCAGCAGAGCGTCTTTGAGTCCATCCACACAACCGATGTAGTGGGCAACGCTACCGCAGCACTAGGCGAACTATTGGGCGGTGTCTCTCCTATTTGGGCAGCTACCCTGGCGATGATGGTTGTCTGCATGGTAATCATCGGGATATGCACGGTCGCATGGGGGCGGCTCTACAATGGATTACTCATTGCCTACGTTGTGATTCTGATTGCAACACCGGAGGGCTTATTCCAGATGGGGCTCATGGCTCTTTTCGCCATGGTCGCCGTGCTGTATAAGGCTGATATATTCTTGACGAACAGGCACCAGTAAAGGGGTGAAAATGTGGATGTTCTTTTTGCTGGCTCTGATTATCGGAGCAATCATACAAAATATACTGGCTCCACAGATTTCTATGAGCATCATGTTTGTAAGTTTCATTTTTATAGGCGTGGCGGTGCCGGTGCTGTGGATGATGCGCGCTGGGGCTAAAATAGGCAGTAAAAAGGGTTAGGTGGTAGACAACATGGTAGAAACGAAAGCGACAAGCCCAAACGGTAGGGTTGAGGCAAACGGAGGCATTCTTGCCAATCGTAGCGCCTCGCAGCCTCGTGTCTTGCCCTCTAAGAAGCCCAATTCGAAGCTAAGGGCTTGGATAGAGCGCCAAAAGATAGGGGTTAAGCTCTGGCTGTATAAATACCTGGTTTTGGCAGGGCTCGGTTTTGTCGGGCTAAACACTGTGGATGCCCAACTAACCAACTATGCACACCGGCTTGTTGGCGTCACCGGTATAGAGGCCAACCCTTTCATGCAGCCCTTTGTCGGGTCCTGGGTGCTGTCTTTCAAAGGGGTAATAGGACTGGGAGCTATTGGGTTAATCGCCTATGCGCGAAAGGTGACGCCCAACAAACTGTTCTGGTGGCTCGTGTTTGGGTGTGCTGTCTTCCTTGGGGTGATTCTCTGGAACCTTCGTTCGCTGGGGGTGATTGGATGAAACGTAAACTTGTCTTATCTTTAATGCTCGTGCTGATGCTTCTGATGCTTGTGCCGTTTGAGGCGTTGGCACAGGAGATAGTGGCATCTGGATTACCAGCCTATAACTACTCATATCTTGGGCCTAGTCAGGGGAAGTCTTGGTATGCTAATGGTAGATGGTGGGTGGCTTGGAATACTGGCGGGACTGCTTACTATAGGTCATCCACTACAGGTGGAGCGGGAACATGGGGGGCTTCACAGACATTATGTACTGGATTGCAGTCAGCTATTGGATATGATTTTTCTATATGGTTTGATAGCACTTATGTACACTATGCCTCAGTCCCAACTGGCATGCACACCATTAACTACAGAATGGGGACTCCGAATGGAGGTACAGGAGTAATAGACTGGTTGGCAGGAGAACAGCAGATAGCACTTCCCCTTTGGAGTGCTTATTTCCCAAGTGTTTGTACTGACTCCAATGGCTATCCTTGGTTTGCTTATGTAGATGGTAACGGTTATCCATATATTTACAAATCTAGTACCAAAAACGGGACTTGGACAACAGATGTTGCGGCAGGGGCACCTTGGAAATTGGCTAAAAGCCTAGCTTACCCCAATGTTACTATTTTACCACTAACCAATGGCAAGATGGCCGCGGTATATGTAAAGTCATCGGGGGTAACCATTCAGAGATATGATGGGGGAAGCTGGGGTGCAGAAGCATCACCAGCTAGTATGCCCACAAACATCGGAAGTATGCCTTATTATTGGGCATATTCGGCTACTACACAAAATGATACAGTCCATATAGTTTTTCTGGATACTGCTTATGATATTCGTTATACCAGTTGGCAATTTAATGTCTTCAGTGCCGAGACAGTCTTGATGGCTGGGGCGGAAAGCGATGCTTGGCCTACAATTACCAGAGATACTACAACCGACAGCTTGCATATATTCTGGAAAGATGAGCCTACTGATGAACATATATACTACAAGTCCTACTATTATCCTACTTCTACTTGGTCTAGTACTTATGACTTGATTGACGAAAGTGTAGGTGACCGTACTGATTTAGGCAAGAGCTACACTATAGGTTCTGATGGCATTGTGGCTAGAGACAAACTTGCAGTTTACTATCAGGCAGGAACTACCAACACAATACTCAAGTTTAAGTTGCTCGATGAGGCCTTTCATGTTGACACCCTTACCGCTTCACCCATCGGCGCTACCACTGCCACGCTGAGGGGTGAGATTGTCAGCCTAGGCTTTGGGAGTGCTTCAGAGCGAGGCTTCTGGATTCACGATACGCCAAGTCTGTCAGGTGCCTCCCAAGAGGGCAATGAGACAGGCACGTTTAATGTGGGCGTGTTCTCCCACGGCATTTCAGGGCTGACAGAAGGCGACAAATACTATTACATTGCCTATGCCTCGAACGCTTACGGTGAGGAATATGGTACATGGAGCCAGTTCACAGCGGGCGGTTCAGCAGGCGGGATAGCAGTGCTCACCCTTGACCCTACAGAAGTGGGTGATTTCGAGGCAACCTTTAACGGCAACATAGTGGCGACAGGCGGTAGTTATTTAACCATGAGAGGCTTCCAGTGGGGCTTCTCCGATACCCCTACATGGCTGTGGGATGAGGGCGGTAACTTCACGGTAGGTACTTTCTCCTACACGCCTACAGACTTGGAAGCGGATTCTATCTACTATGTCCGGGCAATAGCTGGCAACGGCACAGACACCGATTATGGGCAGTGGATAGGGTTTATCACGGAACAGCCCAGCTATCAGAGTGACGAGGAAACAGAGATAGGTAACAGCTCTCTGATACCGCCGTTGCCCGGTGAGCCTGGGGGATGGATACGCCCTCCGAAAGACTGGGGCGACTTTGTTCCCGGCATACCCTGGACGACTGTAATGTGGCTGGTGTTGACAGCGTTGGTGGTACTGGTAGGCTTTGCGCTGACAAAGTACGCCAAGAGTTTAGCTTTCTTGTTTATAGGGCTGGGATTCATAATAGGGGTGTTCTCATTCTTCCCAAAGGGCGGATACCTGGACTGGTGGATTATGTTCCCCTACATTTTAGTGAGCTGGGCGCTGATCTCCAGGCAGTCTGAGCGTCCGTTAGGAGAATAGGAGGCGAGACATGGGATGGTTCGGACCCGGTTATGTGCAACGGTGTATGTTCGCTTTTGCCACGCTCACCGTACTCAGTTTGACGCTAGATGGGCTATGGCTGGGAGCTACGGATTACGGGACATTGCAGACAATGACATGGTTCTCAAAGTATGAGATATTTGGCTGGGCCATTCCCTTAGCTGCGCTAGGTGGTTTTATAGCCTCTCTCCCCCAGATGCTATTGTTTGACTACTCCTGGCTGCACAGCTTAGGGGCTGCCGGCATGTTGATACGGCTGCTCCTGTCCGTGGTGGTGAGTATAGGCTTTGTCTGGGGGTTTCTCGGTATGATATGGCCTATCATAGCTCAGGTGGCTGTGGCGTTAGCCAGAGGCGCCGTAGGGCTTCTGGGACGACTTTAATAGTATACGTTGAGCAAGCCAACTAACGAGCAAAGGCCGAACCCTGCCAGTACTTCAAAAAATCCAAAGCCATCATCGGTTGCTACCGGCTCGGAAGGCGGGTTTGGCTTTATACCCAACTCAGCAATCAACCGATCCACCCTATCATGTAGGAAGTCGGCATGTTCCGAGGTCACACGATGTTGTGCCCTTCTACTGCGTGTTTGGCTTGCTTTGTTTTGCCCCATCGTCGTCCCGCTTCTTGTTTTGTCTATCTGTAATTATCCACATCTCGTCCATAATGATTGGAGATGGTATTTTTAGGCGGTGTCGCATCCAAAACCAAATTGTGTACCTAATTCGTGTAATCATTAGAACACCTCATTTACGTACCACTTTCCCTCGATGAGCACGAGTTTTATAGTCTTCTGGCAGTGCTCCGTGCTTATCTGCCCCAGGCTAGAGGTAAACACCATGTCGTAAGTTGCCTCAACCCGCGCCGCCGCGCCCTCATTAAGCATAAGCATAGCATTAAGATTCTGGATGTCAAGACTTTTGATGTTGCGATACAGGTTGTTCACCCGGGACGACATGAGGGCTCCGGGGATAGGCGTAAAGTACGCGGCTACCTTCGCGGCATCTTTACCCTCTAAAGACATAATGGCTGCCCGCGTAGTGCCTTCTGGACTATTCGTACTTCCTATGCCGGAGCCCAGTTTGCTCACACAGGTTATGCCCAGCCAGAGGACGATGATAACGATTACTCCGATTACGATGATGCGACGTAGTTTCATGTTTAAGTTTCTCCTTTGGCTTTATGCCAGTCATCCTCGAAGTCTTTAACTCCCTCCACTTGCCTCAAGGAATCAGCCATCTTCATCAAGCCCTCCACGCCTCCACCTCCTATCACCCTCACCATCCCTTTCACAGATGTAGCAAGCATCATACTCACCAGTTCACCCACTGGCTTGTTCATGTGCCCTGCCATGTTCTGCAAGGCTTTGTACGTGGTTTCGTCTATGTTTACTTCGATTTTCATAGGTTACTCCTTTCCTGCTTTTTGCCTCATCCGGGCATAGTAGCCAACACCTATACCAAACACCAGTACCAACAGAAGGTCGTAGCGGTTCACCATAACAAGAGCCGCGAGCACTATGATTAACCCGAGGATGCCGATAAGAAGCACGACTGTTGGGCTCATCTAAGATTCCTCCATTTCAACTTCCCTCCTTTTTTATCCTTACTCTTTGCACCCTTGAAGGTATCATAAACACCCCAGACTACAAGCACTGTTCCCCAGAGAAGCGGAACCAAAAAAGCGATCAGGGGCAGCACTGCTTGAAAGCCGGAAATATTCTCCAGCCCTCCATAGTAATCAATGGCCGGCCAAGCGAGTGAGAAACCCCAAAATACAACGGACACCCCGGCGAGAATTTTAAACACTCCCTTATATCGTGCCATGCCCCTCCCTCTTATTCTGCACCCTTTGAGCGGCTTCCTTGTCATGCCTTGCCGCAGATTGCCGCCATATCTTTTTAGGAGTAAAGCGCCTGAAACTGGCAGCAAAGTCCTGAGGTTCTTCCTGTAGTCCTTTAGGGGTAAGGGAAAGGGAAAACCTCTCTTCCGCAACCTTCACACCACAGACCTGGCCTCGGTTCTCAAGCGTCCGCTGAATCATAATGCCCAACACTTGAGCGCAGTGTTCAGGCACATTCCTTTTAAGCCATGTAGGGTTAAGGTCAATCGTGATTTGTATCTGTGTCATTCGTCACTCCTCATCAATGGTATCAGTCCTATACTCGCTGCTTTGTAAACTGCGTGGGGCATATTCGTACACTTCATGTCTTTTAGAATATGGAAAGCGTGAATCTTGATAGTCCGAGTTGAAATACCGAGGGCATCGGCTACTCCCTCTTGCTTCAAACCAAGTGCTAAAAGCTGTAGCACCTCGGTTTCACGCGGAGTCAGCATTGCTTCTCAAGCCTCTTCAATTCCTTCATTTTCGCTTTGTGCTTCTTCCGGGTGCAGGTCCGCAGCCGGCATTGGACTCTCCCTTATGACGTTTCTATACCAACTCCCCTTGTTGCGCCGTGCTGTCACTGTTTAGACATTCAGCTTCGGTTGCAAGGGCGAACACCGTCTGACTCATTCTCTTGGCTGCGATTTCGCAGTAAGCCTCACAAATCTCGATGCCTATGGCTTTTCTGCCAAGGTCTTTAGCTGCTCTCAGCGTTGTGCCACTTCCCATGAAGGGGTCAAGAATTGTCTCATTCTCCTTTGATGTCCGATATACAAGTTCTTTCCAGAGGTGATATTGTTTAGGGCAGGGATGTTCACGATCCCATTCAGCCGTTCCAAAGTTCAATGGTTGATAATTGAGTAGGTCATGCCCGAATCGGCATATTACTGGACCGTAAATATAGATCGGCTCCCACACGTTAAAGCCGCCAACCCCGCTTTTGCAAGGCGATGCAGACTTGTACCATATGACAATCCATCTTGGCTTCGGATAATTCCACATATTTTGGATCCCAGGAGTAAAGACTAACTTCGGGGTATTAAACATTACAAGGGCAAACCAGTCTTGGCACCACTGTTTGTACTCTACTTCGGACATCTTGCTAACTTCTGATTCATAGACTATGGCATCGGCATTGTAATCTGGGTCAGTGAGCACCAAGTCCACCTTCGGCAACTGGGGCAGAATCAAACGACAATCACCGTGATAGATGGTTACTGCCGAGTCCTCGTAATATGGCTTCATTCCTACCCTCTCCCTGTTATCCCTTCGCCCCTGAACAGTTAAGGCAATTTCTCGCTTAGCGGCTTTAGGCGGCAGATAGGGCAACCATCCGCTTTGCCCTCGTGCCTAATCCATGGGTATTCTGCCTTATCACGAGAGTAATGATATGGCTCGCTTATCCTGTCGAGTTGAGCTTGGAGGGTTGCACCACGTTTGCCCATGTTGTTAATTAGGCTTGACTGGTTTGTGATTATCTCATTGAGCCTGTCGAACTCGGCAATTAACTGGTCGAAAGCGGCTCGGAATGGGATAGTTCCCTTTTCCCAAGTGCTTACCTGTCTTGCCACTCTTATAAATTCCTCTCGATTCATGCTACTCTCCTTTCTTGGATATTGCCTCATCTGGCTTCTGCGAGTCGAGGTAATCTAGGACTCGTTCAAGTGTCTGGGCACTTATGTCCTTGCACTGTTCGCACAATAAGGGGATAACTGTACGCCTAATATGGCCAACATCACCATCTGTTTTTATCGGCAGGCATATCTTGGCGAGTTGGGCTTGGAGGGTGTCGCCCCTTAGCTTGAGCCTGTCGAACTCGGCTAGAATCTCAAGTATTTCTACTTTATCTCGACTTATCCTTATATCCCAAAGTTTCTGTTCTAACTTATCTCGTTCCATGCTACTCTCCTTTCGCCTCTTGGATTCTGATTGCTACGCCTTCTAATCTTCTATGGATTCGCCTTGATAGGGCTGTGGCCTTTTACGATGAGGTGCTTTTAGTATTCTGTCTACTTCGCCGCTATGCCAGTCCTCTGGCCTCACAACATACGCCTCAATCCCACACAGCGCCAATGTCGCAAGCCAATCCATTTGCACGGCCTTTACTGTGTCCTTTGCACTTTTTGTCTCGATGGCGATAGCTCGCCTCTGCTCCTCGTTTGCCAAGAATAAATCAGGCCAACCCGCGCCATCAGCTAATACAGGAGTAGTCCACAGCCCATCGCTGTAACAAGCCTTGCGGAATCCTGCTAC
>Ga0315291_10001462_pt1 | contig 31583 bp, 42 predicted proteins | sample YL17G12_20_MG_FD_203070 | JGI IMG/M metagenome (GOLD analysis project Ga0315291, IMG submission 203070) | Sediment microbial communities from Yellowstone Lake, YNP, Wyoming, USA - YL17G12_20 | ecosystem: Environmental > Aquatic > Freshwater > Lake > Sediment | place: USA: Wyoming | collected...
TTCATTTGGCAATTCTTCATTATATCCAATTTTTAATTCGGCGTAATCATAATCAATTTCGCAATCTTCAATTTCGCAATCTATAATAACGTCATCATGATTGATATTGGCCGGAATCTTTAAAAGAAACTGTGTTAAAGTAAAAGGATGATCTGTATTAATACGATTAAATTTAGAAATTGTTTTGGCGGGAGGCTCTGGTAATTTTGGTTTATCCGGCCTAATAGGTAGTTTTGGTCCGTCTTTCATTTTAACTCTATATAACTTTCAATAATATTAGGGCAAACGAAAAAGATGCAGACCCTTTATTTTACAAGGATGAAAGATCTGCTGCGCGTTTGCTGGTCCCTGGAGAATGATTTACACATTCATCACACTGGTTTTATAATTAAACTACCCAGAGATAAAAATTGATAACGAAAATATTGTAGAGGTTTTATTTTTAAATGCGATGAAGCCTCTAACGGCGCGTTACCTTAAGTTATGTGCTTTTATTGCTAGTTTATTCTTATAAAAATGAAAGTTGTCGGCTACATGTGGCTCGACAAATTAATTTTAACATCTGCATAATTTAGAATTGTAATAACAGCCGAAATTATCTTAGGGGCACAATGGAAAACATCAGCGCTACTATTAGTTCATTAACAAATGTGCCTGTTTCTAATATAGACGAAGATAATATAGACGAAGATAGAATTTCCCAAGAGATACACAAGCTGGCAGAAAGTATTAAAGATTGTTTAAATTCCTGTCAAATAACATCTAAAATGCTTGGAGAAATTCATGAATCTATCAGACCAAATACTGCAAAATCTGCTTAAAGAACTAAAAACTAGTCAAGCAGATTCCGCAAAAATTAAATCAGAACTAAACTCTCTTCATGAGAACGTTAAAGGTCTATCCAAAGTCATTCGTGATGGCAATGGGGATATGTCTATTCTTACCAAGCTCGCCCTATTAGACCAAAAAATTACTACTATAGAAAAATGGGCCGAAGATGAACAAGATGCTCGCGTTAAAATTGGCGACGAATTAAAGTCCTTGCAAAACGAATTTGATGATCTTAAAAGCAAAATGTTATTGATGGATAAAGACGTTCAAGAACATAATGAAATTCTTGAACAACAACAACGGGTTACAATGGATAGTGTTAACAATGAGCTAGAGCTAGAACACCAAGAAAAACTATCAAAAACTAAAATAAAAGAAGAAAGAAACAAACAGATAATCAAGATAGTTGGTGTTATTGTTACCGGAATTATATGCTTTGTTGTTGGTCACTATTTACATATAAATCTTTCACCATAATTTTTCGTTCAACACTCCTAATTCTCGTTTTGAATAGCGAGCAGTTTTTATTCCGGCGCAAGCATAACAGCCGTCACAAGATTTCCCAGTTTTTTTAATACATTTATGAGTGTGCTTAGACCATTTATTTTGTTTTGTTGTCATAATAAAATTGGTAACGAAAATTTTGCAGAGGCTTTATTTTTCCTAGATGAAACCTCTACGGCGCGTTACCTTAAGCTTTATTCCTCTTCTGAGATTGGCGCAACTTTCTTTTCACCAATCTTGCCTAAATCATACTTGTGAATTGAACTAACCAAATCAATCCCTAGATATTTAAGGTTTCTAAATATCGCAGGAGTCATCGATTGGTAAACAGTTACACTTGGGTCATTAAAATCAGCAGAGTGCCATTCAGTATTAGAAGCGTTAATTACCCACATCTCGGCTTTTGGATTGATTTTTGCTTTATAATCATTCCAAGCTACCATTAGTGGTGTACCGGTGTTTTGCTGTTCATCGGTTATAATTACATGTAAGTCAAGCTTAATTCTGTTTTGAATCGCTTTCCTTACAGAAATACCAATGTCAGTGCCTCCGTTTGTATGAAGCTGCAATAGCTCTTTAACCTGTTGAGCCCGAGATAGCCCGGTAATTTTTGGACAGTGTTTATGGGCAGCGTAACGACCATCAAAAGACATATAATTAGTCCTTCCGACGCCCTCTCCCTCTTCAAATAGCTCAGTATCAAAAGTAGTAAACCATAAGTTACCAGCTTTGACAAATGGTACGGCTAACATTCCGGCAGTCTTTAGGGGTTCACCAGCCATTGATCCAGAAATATCAATGCTTACTCCTACTTTTTTATTTTCAAGATAAGGCATTGGGATATCTAGAGTTTCAACGATGGCATCAACAATATGCCCCTTTACTGATTCGTTCGTAACCATTAGATAGGGCTTAACGAAATCTATTGGGATTGAACGGCCAAACTTAACTTCATCTAATTTTAGCTTCAGCGCCTTAAGGCCGTCTGAGTTATCGAATACGCCATGTTCTTCAAGACTGCGAAGATTTAGAAGAAGTGCGCTAAGACCCATTTGAGTCATCATTGCCATACAAATATTTGGATCCTTCATTCCCGCAAAGCCCTTAATAACATCCCACGGAATACTATTCTCTAGCATGGATTTTGCAATAGTAAGCGGTTTAGTATTAGGCTTCTTTAGCGCTTCTACTGCCTTTTGCTTAACACTAAAAGCATTACCATCACTTAATACGTATTTAATAATGTTACCACGAGTGTCATCTAAACGAGGATGAACCAAGCGAACAAGAGCATTTAGCGCTGATGGATATTTAAGGGTGAACTCCTCCAATCTATCAGCCTTCCACGACTCCATAACCGCCCGAACCCATTTCTGAGGGCGAGAACCAAAACCGCGGCCGAGAGTTTTGCTCTTACATAACTCTACGAACTGCAATAATTGGCCCGGATGAAATGTGGAAAGCAATGCAATTATAGCAATCCTATTTTTTACATCAGATAAAAAGGACTCATCAGCATTACCAGATATAGCCGCAATTCCTACTTTAACCATGCCCTTCATATTAGTATCACGAGCAAACGCCGCAGCTTTTAATAGGAAGTCAGGATCTTTTTTAGCAGCAGTAATCATAAGCGGTAGCGCCTCTTTTACTTGGGCGTCTACGCTGCGGTAATACTGATGTTTCAAAATACCGGTAAGCATAATACGGGCTAGAGCGTCCTGCCACTCTTCATTTTTAGATAGATATGGCTGAATTTTCTCCACCTTATTAATTTTTTTATCGCCTATTATTTTCTGAACAAATTCCGATGACTTCATATTATCCTCTTTGCGCGTCCCCTAAGAGGCGATATTGGTAGCAGATTCCTGACGTGTGTGCAAGCGTTTTTTTGATTATTTTTTATGAGCCTTACGTTTTGCGGCTTTTCGCTTGTTTCTGGCCTTCCGTCGAGCATCCTTTTCGCCGTCTAGTTCCGATTTTACCGCGCTAACCAGTTGCTCGATAGCGGTTTTCATCTTTTCCGTTTGCGCTAAATCTATTTGGTTTTCCTTTTCCATTTTACTTTCCTTTTTAGTTTAACATGAAATATTTCGTTATGCCCAGATTAAATAGGTTTTTTATTTTGGTGAGCGTTTAAATATAATAATAGGTTTTCTAAATTTTTTTGACTCATTCAGTGTCTTTTAACATTAACAAAAACCTTAACCCCATAGCCGTAACTTGAATTGCCTCTTCTTGCATTCTTCTATTTCTTTCAGTGCTGTCTTTTCCTTTTATTTCATCCCAAAGTTCATCTACCTCTTCAATTAAAACTGCGTACCCTTCGTGCGGAGAATTAAATGGAGGGAATTTATTTTCAGCTAATTCAAGTTCTTTTAACACAGCATTAATTGCGTCTTGTTTATTCATTGTTTTTTCCAAAATCATAAAGGTTTCTAGCATAATCTGTTGGTCTAAAATTATCCATTTTTTAATTATCGTAATTCATTCAATATTTGGGTCTTCATCGTTTTCTTCCTCTTCTGCTTCTGCTTGCTTATATATTTTCTTTATCTCGTGCGGTATTCTTTTTATTAATTCTATATGTCCAAGTTTTTCATTTATAATTTTCTCTAAAATAGCCGCTGTATTTAATGAGTCAACGGCGGCGTTATGAGCACCGTATTTGGCAGGTATCCCCATCATAACTAAAGTAGCTGCCAAATTTACTTTCGGTTTAACTATTCCTTGTTTTTTACCATATTTTCTAGCAAACTCCATTGAACACAACCATAATGACGCAGGGAAAACTTCTCCAACAGATTCCCAAGTCGAGTGAATGAACCGCATGTCGAACGGTCGGTTATGGCAAACAATACATTTATGTTCTGGACTCAATCCATCTTCTGTCAAAAATTCGTTTATTTCTTTTATCGCAGATCTCTTATCGATTCCTTTTTTAAGATCAGCATAAGTTTTGCCTTGTATCTCTAACGCTTGCCTAGATGCTTTTTCGGGGTGTTCAACTTTTATATTAATTGTCTTTTGAAACTTATCTTCAAAACGAATAATTGATATTTGGTTTATTTCGTGCTGGCTTGATAATCCTGTAGTTTCCGTATCGCACACGTAGAATTTTAAATTGCTCATACATGTGAAAGGAGAACGTGTATGAACAAACTCGACTTAGAAATTTCGTACCCATTTTATCAAACCAGTCATAGTACTCTTAATAGATATTCTTTTCTTTCTAAACATTCTAAAATCTATTAGTGGTCTGCCATCCAGTTGAGCTTTATCAGGAGCCCTATCAAATATTTTAAAGGCGTCTTCTTCTGATTCTGCATATACTCGAAAGTTAGCTAAAACTGGAGCCTGGCCATGAACAGTTAAAACGAACCAGGATTTTTTAGCGTTGGTCATTGGCGGTCTTGAAGTTTAGATCTCCGAAGAAATCATCTTTACTAAACATATACCAGATAATTTTTGGTATCTCTAATATAAATTTAACTAATTCTTCTATAGCTTGAAGTATCCAATTGGTAGATATATTGCGACCCATATTATAATAGCAAAAAATTAGCTTAAGCTATTGACAAGTGGTTCTGCATGTTGTAAACTCGACAATAAATATTATGACCATAAAAGAACAGTGTCTAGTCGGGAATCCTAATAAGAGCCCTATAAATTTAACAGAAAGAGAACGGCAACTATTTTATTTCCTGTTAAATATAGTTGGGGCAAAATCGCCAGATACTATTTTGCGGGTGGCAGGAGGCTTCATAAGAGATAAGCTAATGGGGCTAGAATCTCATGATATTGATATTGCTATAAATAATATGAGTGGCATGGATTTTGCATCGCTTATTTCTAATCATGTTACTAAAATAGAAGCTCGCCCAGACCAATCAAAACACCTTGAAACCGCAATTGTAGAGGTAATGGGATTTAGTATAGACTGCGTACATTTGCGTAAAGAAACTTACACTGAATCCAGAATACCTACAGTGGAACCTGGAACTCCTGAAGAGGATGCTCGACGTAGAGATTTAACTATTAACGCCTTATTTTATAATTTGAATACAGGGCAGGTAGAAGACTTTACGGGAATGGGGCTGTATGATTTAGAACATAAAATAGCTAGAACACCTATAGATCCAATTCAAACGTTTATAGATGACCCATTAAGAATATTAAGGACAATTAGGTTTGTTTGTAAATATGATCTGGATTTAGATGAGCCGTTAATTATTGCCGCTCAAGATCCTATGGTACATGAGGCATTTAAAACTAAAATATCAAAAGAACGCATCTGGGCAGAATTAATTGGACAGGAAGAAAAAGATGGTTGGAAAACAGGGTCCTTAATAGGAAAAGATCCGTTAAGAGCAATTAAACTAATTCACCAATTTGGCCTTAGAGATATATTATTTGTGCCAGAAGATGAAGTTTTAAATCCGTGGGATAGCGATCAATGCAGTATTCATCATGATTTAAATATCTGGGAGCACACTATATTTGCCTTTGAGTATTTATTGGCAAACAAAACCACTCCTATAAATAATGCAGAAGAAGATATTATTTGTAATTTGTCTATGTTGTTTCATGATATTGGTAAGTGTATGCCTAAATTCATTCAAAAACATCCTGATGGTATTCATTTACAATACAAAGAGCACGAAATAGGATCTGCTGATTTAACTGATAAAGCCTTAGAAAAACTAAATGCACCGATAAATATTAAAGAAAGAGTAGTTCGTTTAGTTAGACAACATATGCGTCTTCATAATTTAGAAGATAACCCATCAGATAAATCATTGCGTAGATTTATAAAAGATTTGGGTGAAGATTGGAGGCACTCTGTAAATATAGCAATAGCTGATGCTAATGGTAAACTTTCAGCAAAAACAAATCCACAAAGTGAACTTGATATATCTGAGCGATATCGCGTATTTGAGGCTCGTATTAGAAATTTGCTGACTCAACAACAGGGCGAGACTAAAATTAAAAGACCTGTAAACGGCTATGATTTAATGAATATCTTAGGGTTTAAACCAGGGCCATCAATGGGTAAAGCTTTTGATAGCCTAGACGAACAGCTGCTAGAAGATCCAAATATGAATAAAGAAAAAGCTTTGGAATTTATTCGATGTCTGGGTCTCGTGTAAAACGTTCGCCTTCTCCTGGCCAGTACTTGGGCTTAGGAGAGGGTTTGTGCGTCAATAGGTCTCTAGGGTCATTTATTCTCTTAGAGCCCGTTATATCGAGAATGTGAGCCGCTGCCCGGTATATATTCCCAATTTTCTTCCAAGCAACCCCAAGTTGTGCATTTTTAATTAAATCAATAGTTTCGCCGTGAGAATACCCTAACTTGCTTTTAAACCCATTTCTGCCTTCCATAAACTGAGGATCATCAATTGTTATAGGGGATAGGGCAGAAACAACATCGTATTCAATATCAGCTAAAGAGTCATATTGTTTTTTAGAAATAATACTAAAAGCAGATAAAATATTAGATGCAACAGATGAGCCTAGATTTTTATCACTAATAGTGGCTGCTTTTTCAAAAATATTGGCAAGCTTTATTATATCCATGCCAATATGTCTAATAATTACATAGACGGTGTATTGGCGTCTATTTTGGGAACGGCGTCCTGCATAATTTTTTGGAAGTACTCTGGGGTTTTTGCTTTTGTTAGGTCTAGTTCAAAATTATCCAGTTCTTGTATTTGTAATTTATTCAAAAATTCTGTTATTTCCCGTTTTGACATTTCGTAGTTTTCTGAAATGTGAAAATCAAGTTCTGCGCTAATCATATGTACATTTCTGGCTATTAGATCTTTTATAAGTTTTAACTCCATTCTGCTAAAGCTCGCTCCTCCAATATCATAATCCATCCATGCCTCGAATGATAGAGGCGCTACGCGCTTAGTCATTCCGGCCATTACTTTTGCAAACTCTCTTATTTCCCACTGAGCATGACTATCTGCCCGCAGCCCAAGAAAATGAAATAGATTGTGAAGATTTACCTTCCAGTAGAACTGAGTATACGTGCTTAATGGCAAATCAATTCTAGCTAATTCGCGAGCAACATCCGCTTCGGCAAGGTCTGTATACAAATGTGATGAGTGTTTTCTTAACTCATTCCATCTTTGAATTGCGGCTTCATATTTTTGTTCGTCAATAATTTCTCCGCGGCCTTGGTTATTGTTTTTGCTTTGCGTTTTGAATTGTTCTTGTGTTGGGGAATAGAAAACAAGCGGCAATAAAGAATACCTGCCGCTAAGCTCGTTAGTTGATGATGTTCTATGACGAATCCATTGCCTCATTACAAATATAGGGCAGCACACATGGAATTTTAACTCAACCATTTCAGACGGAGTTGTATGTCTGTGGCGTTTTAAATATCTAATAAGACCTCGTGTCTGACTTATTTTTCTAGTCCCTGCACCATATGACACGCGAGCTGCTGATTCTATACATTCATCTGTTCCTAAATAGTCTACAATTGAAATGAATCCATTGTCAAGAACTGGGAAATATTGCCCAAGAATTTCTTCAGCAGCAGGGTTAGTTGGTCTTTTAGTTTCCATGGTTTTATTTAATTAAGAGTGCTGTTGCCTGTTGGCTTTTTTGCTGTGGCGTTAGTTTCTTCGCCATCCGACTCTTCGTCCTCACCATCACCATCATCGTCATCAGAATCTCTAGTCTGATCGTAAAAATCGCACATCATTTCTAACATTTCGCCTTTTGAATAACCAATATGATAGAAGTAATTGGTTAATGAAGCGGCGTGCGCAGCCATCATTGGAGCAATCATAATATCGAAGTGATCATCTTCGTCTGATACTTCAGCTTTGTTTTCGTCTACAATACTGTTTAGAGTGGATTCTAAATATTTGTGAGTTTTTTCGGAAACCTCATCAAAGATTTCATGAGATAGCATGTGTAGTTTTTCCGCCTGTTCTTTATCGTCCATTTTATTTCCCTTTATTTAATTACTATTACGTCGTGCGCTTTTGATTCTATTAACCCGGCGTTACTGATTGATACAAATTGATAGTTTTTTCGCAACTGCTCAAGGTTTCTAGCTCCCTGATATGAACATCCGGATCTGATTCCCTGCAATATATTATCTATTACTTTTGATACTGGGCCTTTATTAGCAACTAGTCCGGTAACACCTTCTACGTGAGATGTTTTATATGTAGATGAACCTGAATAAGTTTTAAACTCTTTTCCATCTACAACAATGGTTTCACCTGGAGCCTCATCTGTGCCCGCCAACATACCCCCCAACATTACCACATGAGACAAACAAAGTGCCTTAACACAATCTCCAGATTTACGAAGCCCCCCATCAGAAATTATCTTAAATTTTTTGCCATTATCACTTTGTTCATATATTTCATCAAGAGCTGTCAACTGAGGGACTCCTGCCCCAGCCTCTATTCTAGTTAAGCAGATCGACCCGCTGCCTACACCGGCCTTTATTACATCAGCTCCGGCATCAACTAAATTTTGAGCGCCTGACCCCGTTGCAACATTACCGGCTATAAGAAGCATGTGTGGATAATTTTTGCTAATAAATTCTACGGTGTCTATACAAACTTGACTATCTCCATGGGCAACGTCTACACAAATAGCTTTTACATTTAATTTTGCAAAAGAATGTATTAATTCTTCGGAACCATTTGATAGTGTGCCTACCGAAACTCCAATAACAGGGTCCATTACGCCTGATTTTTTACTGCTTTCAATCGCCCAATTATACGCGCCTAGCTGTTGTCCAAAATGACTATAGAACCTGTGCATTATTGGTAGCCCGCCCAATAACGACATAGCTGCACACATATTAATATCTGTAACTGTTTTCATATTACTAGATACAATTGGTATGTTTAACTTAACCCCCTTGCCCAAATCTACAGACAAATCAACTTCTGAGCGATTTCTAATTCCGCTATGTTTCGGAACCAATAATACGTCGTCAAAAGTTAAGGCTTGTTTAATTTTCATATGTTCTCCGGTTAAAATGCAAGAGCCACTGCAAACACTAGTGGTTCACGGTGGCTCTCGACTTCAAAATATTGATTTAGTCTTTTATTTTACACAGAACTTCAATACTTCTAACTACTAAATATTTAACTCCATCTATTTCAGTTTCAGCAGCGGCGCGTTTGTTAAAAAATACGCGGTCCCCTGGCACTACTTTAAGCGGGACATAAATACCACTCTCTAGTAATGTGCCTTCCCCAACAGCAACAACGGTTCCTGTTACGTTGTTTTTTGAATCAGAAGTTTCGGGGATAAAAATACCTCCCGGGGTTTTTTTAACTTCTTCTACTTTAATTACTACTTGTTCGCCTAACGGTTCTAACTTCATTTGTTCTCCTTTATTTGCATGTAAACTCTATTACGTATCTAAGCTGATATTGATCGGTTTTATATATCATAAACTCATCATTTATTACGCCTGAATATCCTCCACGGGCCCACACAGAATGATTGGGCTCTATACTACGATGGGTATAATTATGAGAGCCTGATGCTATCAATTGCTTTCCAAGTATACAATCATTTAAAAATAAATATGCTTTATCTCTGCCGTCACTTCCGTAATAGGCTTGTCTTATGCTGCTGTAATTTATTGCCTTTGTACTAAACCCATGATAGACAGCGTTTCCGTACATTGCGCCGGTTAATATAGCATTAGATGGTCGAATTAACAGACCTTGCTTTACTATTCCTATGATGTTCTGCGTTCTAGTTCCATGAAAAAGCGGTAGTACATTTGCTTTTTTGTATATATCCAGATGTTCTTTTGCCACGTCTTTTCTGGACGAAACAAATGACTCTAATTGCTTTGGAATGTTTTGACTTCCGCACTCTTTGGCAATTACAGATGCTCGTTTAACAAAATTATCATACTCGGCATTTCTTTTAATTTTCCAAACATTTTTAATAATAATTTTTCCAAGCTGTCTGTGATTGTCCGCTTTTGTTTTTTGAACCACGCTATCTATATAATTAAATACAGGATCTGCCGGATCTACATATTCAAATTCTGCATTTAAATTTTTATATTTAGAGTCAATATCAGAATTATCATTAAGCGAGGCTCCGATAGCTTTTGCGTCAAGCAGAGTATCAAGATCAGATTCTTTTTGTAATATTTTTTCTTCCGAGTCTAATAGTAAATGAGTAAGTTGGCCACGCGAGCCTGAGCCTAAATTATGAGGTATTAATGCGTAAAAATCATTTGTTAGATTTATAATATTTTGGTTATTTGATTTAAGGCTAGTTCGGGCTTCATAAAGACATTTACGACCCTTTTCAATTTGATCGTTGGTAAGCTGCCCAAGAGGACATTTTAAAAGAGTAATGACGAAATTATTAGTTGCACCCATTAACTCAGAAATTAATCTCTGTGTTTCTTGGTGTAATTTACTTTTAATTTCTTTTGTCTCAAGATGTTCAGCGTTTTTAAGTACAACAGCTTTAGTAATTGCTTTAGCGTCTTCAGAGCCTAAAGAGCGCTGAGCAACATCAATATCTTTATAGCCTTTTTTGCGCTTAGATTTTAATATTGAGTCATAGTCTTTTTTTGCAGCAGACTCACTATCATAGTAGCGCCAATCTCTTTGTTGAGCGGCCCCAGTAGCTCCGAACATAGTAAATATTTGAGCTTTGTTTCCGGACTTGGCTATTTGTAATTCTGAGTGATAGCTTTTGTTAGAGGTGCCCAAAACGGCATTGCCACCAAGTAGACTAAAAAAATTAAGCTCGTTAACTTCTTTGACTATATATTCTCCATCTTTTAATAGTGGAGATTTATTACACGGCGCCGGCATATTTATAGCATCCCTTCAGTTTAGTTGATCACTATTTTTCACGAAGACTATTTGCATAAAGTCTATTTCGCCACATTTATCACAATTGTTATTCAACATCTCGTGGTGGTGTAGCGGTAATTTGCAGCCAGGACATTTTCCCAATATTTTACCATCGGCAGAAAGTACTAATACTGCTTCTCTTATATCATCGTCGGTTGGCCCATCATTGTTATACTCCATACGTAACACACTATGGCTCAATTGGCAAGCTCGACATGTTAGTTTTTTACATTATTATCATCTTCCGGCAAATTCATCAGGTATATTTCAATAGAATGATCATCGTTGAACGCTAAATTAAGTTCAGCATCAGACCCTTGTATATTATCAGGAAGATATTTGCCAACAACAGTAGCTATTAATTCTAGCACTTCATCAGCTGACAATTTTTTGTGTAAAATCATTTAGTCCTTATGTATTAAGCTGTAGTGAATACATAAGGACTCGACAATTATTATTACAGATAGCCTTCAGTAATCATTATTTCATTAAATCTTTCGTATGCTTCTGTATGAGTTTTAAACGAGTCTATAGCAAAATGTATGTTCTTGTCAAAATACTTCATTCCTGTTTCTAAATTTTCTAACCTATCGTCTATATACAATCCACCACTATATTTTGGGTTTAGATTAAGAAATTTAATGAAATATTTACTTGAAGGCTTTCTTTCCCCTACATCACAACTAAAATGTTTATAGCATTTAGAATATGATTGTGATAATAATTGTTCAATATGTGGGGCATGATCTGTGCCTACATTGCTTAATAGCGCAATTTTGTGATCGTTATTTAACATCTCTACCAGTATATCATCTACCTCTTTGATTGGAATAACTATTGACATCCATGCATCAATCAACTCTTCAGAGTATTTATTACCAAGTTTGTTTATTTCACATTTTATATTGGAGTGTCCTAAATCAAGTCTATGCTGTATTTCCTTACAAAACTCCCACGCATTATCAAAATCTTCAAAGTAACCATAATGTATTAATTTGTCGGTGAACTTGGTCATATCCACTCCGCACAATACATTGCCTATATCAAGAGCTAAATATTTCATGCTTAATTCTTTCATCAAGTGTTTGAATTTTTTGTTTGCTTATATTTAACTTAAGTTTTTTATTCAGAAAAATATCTATTTGTTCTTTTATATATTTAATATTAGTTTTGTTTAAGTCTCCGGCATCATAACCAATTCCAAGCCATTCGCAAAGAAATCCATTTAGCAAACTTTCAGGATCAGTCGCTGATGAATTAATACATATTTTTTTGTTACTATAAAAAGCATCGGCAACAAAACTTGTTTCCCCAGTGCAGAAAAAAACATTGGGATCAGAAACATTTTCTCTAATATAGTTGAAAAATTGGCTATGTATATTGTGTGACTCGTAGCATACTTTAGGTGATTCGTAATACGGTCTAATCCATTCATACCCTTGCTTTAATATAGGCCTCATAGAAATATCACAAAACGGCGAATAAGCAAATTTATATTGTGCTTTGGGCATAGATGCAAGAAGCGAGTTTGTTTGGTATAAATAGCTTCTTGATTTTATTTGAGAATGATCCCAAGCACAACCATCTAATAAATGTAATGAACTACAACTCCACAAAGGAATTTTAAGCTCATCGGTTATTGCCGGAATTATAAACTCGCCATCACTAATTACTAAATCAGGAGCGAATTCAATTATATCCTTTTTAATATTTTGTATTAAATGATTAGTTTCTTTAGGGGTTTCTTTAGCAAAGATATCCAGCGACCAATCTATAGTGGGTAGTTGTCCATGTGAAGCATAAGCGGCAATATACACGTCAAAATCAGAGGCTCGCTGTAAAAAGCGGCTCAGCTGTATGTTGGCCCCAGGTCTATTGCCAGCTGCATATAATATTCGCGTCATTCTTCTGAGTATTTGTCTTTAAATATGTCCGCAATAAAATCTTTTACAGGATTAAACTGTGCCAGAAAAAGATCTTTAGTCATTTTAACGTCACCTTCTGCACGATGAGCCTTTTGTTTTGTTATTCCAAAGTCTTTTACTAATGAAGCTAGGTTATATCTCTTTCTTCTTTTCCCTGTACACATATCAATTAGTTTAGTTAAATGAATCATATCAACTATGAAATTACCAAATGGGAAGGTGTCTTTTGAGTCAGCTTTTGCCCACAGTGATTTCATAAAGTCATAATCGAAATTAGAGTTTTGGCCTAGGAACACTCTGTCCTCAATGGCCACACCATCACACATTATCCATGCTTCTATTTCAGATATTACTTCTGATGGCTGGCGATATGTTTCAATCCCAAAGGCTGTCTTGTGTAAAATGTCTTCTTTTTTATGGCCGTTTACTTGTAGCGCTTTGTCTGAAATTGCGCTTTCATTTTGAGGCCTTATGCACCAAGTTTTTTGCTCGTTATCAGATAGGCGGTAAAACGAGACCTCTATTATATCGTTCTCGTTTTTATCTAGGCCCGTTGTTTCAGTGTCTATAACGTATATTACAAAGTCCATGTATCATCTCTTTTTAGTAATTTTGTTTACTAAAATTCTATGACGTTTGACCCGCATAGCCTCGACAAAAACCAATCAGTCAGGCTCTACATTACCCTTCTCTACTAATTCTGGCGACGGCGGAGCTATTTTTTGGATGTAAAGCATAATATGATCGGCTAGATATTTTGGCACAGGTATTTCAACAGATATGTCTATTTCATTTTTAAATGAAATATAATATACGTTACCTTTGTGCTTTATTCCGTCAAATATTATACGCACTTTGCTATAGCCTTTTTAAAGTCAGATACAGATTTGGCCCCAGATTTATATGTGTTAATAATAAATAATATACCTTCTGGCTTGTTTAGAAAGTTAAGTTCTTTCTTAGAGAAGCGATATCCCTTAATTATGATTGCTGATTTTTTATTTTTAAGTACTTCCCAATTACTACCTTTTAATCTGCGCACATTAATGAGGTCATGAAGGATATAGCTTTTATCATCAAATAGTTCTCCGTCTATTTTTGATATTGGGCGCGTTTTCTCTTCGCCTATATGAAATTCGTCATTTTGATCTAAATATTTGTTTTTCATCGTAATCCTATTTTATAATATTTTCAACCGCTATAACTGCCGAAACAGCAGCCCCACAAATACCATATACAGATGCGCTTTCTCCCACGACAAAAAAACCATCCAATATTTCAGACTCAAATGTTGGCTTAAGTTTTATTTTAGATGTCATCGTTATAATATCCGGATAATGAAAATATCCACGACTAATAATAGCTGGCATTATTTTTTCTATTTCTTTTATTGAATCATTTAGCCAAGCATATTCAGGAATCAAATTTAGTTGTGATTGTAATTTGGTAAATGGTTTTATTTTTTCACGAGCAACCCTGTCATTTCCCAATAAAAACGCCAACTTAGCAAGTCTATCAGTTTGCATTGTGGCGTTTTCAAATTTACGTAGTCCTATAATAGAGAAAAAAGCTTTATCGGTTTTCCATCTATCTTCATTACTACGAAACCCACTTATTGTTAGGTCGGCATGATCTTCTTGAATTACTGACCCGTTCCAACATATGGGGCCAATTTGTAAATCATTCCTAGTTAAAGTGCAATGTGATTTATTAAAATCTTTTAAATATTGAGTTCCTATTTCTGCGCGTATTCCAAACATAGCGACGTTATCATTATCTAGTAGCTCTAAATTTTTATATAATGCATTTATCCATCGCCAACCGCTTTTACCAGCACATAAAATAATTTTTTTGCAGGTATATTCGCCTTCTGCTGATGACACTACAAATACATTACCGCGCTTAACTATATTAAAAACCTCATTATCAAAGCTAAGTTCAACATTACCGGCAGCTTCTATTTTTTCGGCTACAACTTTCGATAGTTGATGTATACTTTCAGGTTCCCATTGATAATAATTTTTTACCTCTAAATCGAATCCAAGTTCTTTAATTTTTGCCTGCGTACTCGCTATAGGGGATTTGCTTTTTATAAGTTTTGATTCATTAATTTCGTTTAATTGATTGAAAAGCCACTTACTTGCAGGTACCGCTTGTTTTTTATTTATAAACTTATCTATGTCATTTGTATATATTTTCCCATCTCCTTGAGGAAAGCATCCAAGCCATCCTTCTAGAAATCGCCTTCGTTTGCCGGGGCCTTTTCCCAATTCAAATAAAATAGCCCTTGTTGATTTGTGCTTTTCCGCAATTCGTAAAGCCGCAAATACCCCAGATACTCCGGCGCCAATAATTCCTATGTCAAATTTTTGCATTCATATCCTTAGATTTGATTTCATCTAAGGGCTCTATATATCATCGTTATCTATATGTTTTTTACCGCACTGTCTAACGCTTCCTTAATTTCTTGATGAAGAGTGCTTTTGCTCAGTAAATCTCCGGAGGTTACTGATTTTACAGCCTCAAGTAATTCTTTTTTTACTCCAAATGGCCACATGAAATAATAGGACGGCCCCACAAATGTATTGCTATTAATTCTTTCAGCCGCTCTTTCTAACCTAGCAGTAACTTCCGCATCAGAGTAATTTAGCTTCTTTAAAAAATAATGATCACCAAATAGTGTCGTTGTATACCCTCTTACTTCGGTGTTTTTTCTCCAATAAGCAGGAAGCGGTAATAAAAATAATAAACAAAATAAAGCATACCATCCAATAATAAATATCAACGGAATAATTAATAATAGTAATATTTGTGGCATCATGTATAAAATAGAGTATTTAATTTGTCCTGTGCTTTCCGACTCTTTAATATGAGTATATTCATGTGCTAAAACAATAGCGGCAGAAAGAGGATCCTTTTCTATATAATCTTTGCTCGGAAAATATACTGTATGTCCTATGGTTGTTATAAAGTCAGTTTTAAATGTTTTGTTGAAAAATAACGCCCCAGATAAAGCTTTCATTAATACAGAAGAGTCCTTGTAGTCTATTTTCAATTGTGGGCATAGCTTTGTTAGCTCTTTACTAAAGTTATCAAATATATTCGACATAATATTATACTCATTTATTCATATATGCTCATCGACCTGATCGGCCGTGAGCCAGTCGAGGTGAGTGTCGGAAGTTTCGGCGCGCGAAGGCGGAGGGGCCGAGAGAGCCGACGCAGGCGGGGAGCGCGAGCAGAGCCAGAATGGCGACGACGATCTTCACGCCTTCACCGGGGGCTGCAACCGATGCACCAGCGCCGCGAAGATCGGCGCCACGACTACCCCGAGCGCGGCGACCTGATCGGCCGTGAGCCAGCCGAGATGGATCATGTTCCGAGCACTGTTCCCGAGCGTCGAGTCCTCCCAGCCCGGCGTCCACACCGGGATTTCGGCCTCAGCCGCCGCGAGCATCCAGGAGTCCCTCGGATCGATCTCGTAATGCGCCTTCCACACGCCGCTCCGTAGCAGCGTCGCCAGGAACTCGAATGGCGTCGCCTTCATCCCCTTCGAGATGGCGAGCCGGAACAGGCCGAGCACGGGTCCCTCGACACGCTCCATGGCCGCCTTCTCGGGGATGCAGGTATCGGTTACGCGGTTCAGCGCGGACTTGAGAAGCGTTGCCTCGTCGTCGGGAGATAGGTCCGAGTACTCGCGGATCCGAACGTACTTCGAGTGTGCAACGAGGTTGAATACGTCCTCTTCGAGGTTCGCGCCCGTGCAGCACACCGCGTGCACCTTCCCGCGCCGGATCAACTCCGCGAGCGAGATGCCCAGCTCCGCCGTGCTCATCGCGCCCCCGAGCGTGACCATCATGTGGCCACCGCTGCCCACGTGCGTGCGCCAACCGTCCGCCGCGTCCACTAGCGCCGCGGCGTTGAAGTGCCGGAAGTTCCGGCGGCAGAAGGCGGCGGGGGTCATCAGAGGCTCACGGCGAATGACAGGATCTCTACCGTGGCAACTACTCGGGCAGTGAATCCCTGCTGATTAGTCCATGTCAGCACGAGGCCGTTCGCGGAGCCGGTAACGGCGATGCCGGGCAACGTGTACCCATGCGGGTTCTGCAAATTGAGCGCGGCGGACGTGGCATCGATCACGAGATTCCCGGCGGCTAGCTGGTACGCCTCGACGCGCAACTCATGGGACCCTGCCAGTCCAATCGTCGGGACGTTCCCCTCACTAGCGAACAGGAGCGTGATGCGGAATTGATAGTGATGCTTCGCGGTGGTGGGCACATAGGCGACGGCACCAACATCGTTTACCAACGCCACCGACAGACCGGCGCCAACGTCAGCGCGCAGCGTCGCACCCGATTGCGGCTGAGTGTCGGTGTACGAGTTGGCGCTGGCCACTGCGGCGGACTGGGCCGCCGCCGCGGCCGACGCTGCCGCCGCGTCCGCGTATGCTGTGGAGGCTTTCATGCGTACACCTTGACGTGTGAGAGGTACTGGCCGCCGCCAGTGTTGGGTGCGTAGTACGGCGTGTAACCGAGCTTCAGAGACGCAGTGGACACGGCGGAGATTCCGCGCGTGTCCAGCAGTGTTGCGAACGACGCGCCGCCAAGCTTCGGCCAGATTGTCCCGCCTTGCGCCTCGTACAGCGCGCCGTTTACGGCTCCGGGAGTGATGCGCAGGCGGAACATGGTGTTGTTGTCCAGGGCACCAGCCGCGACACTGGAGCCAAGCTCAAAGATGTTGTAACCCGTGTCCCCGGTGACAATTCCGTGCGCGTAGTTGGTGTAATTCACGCCGACGCCATTGGACACGCCGAATACCTGCGCGGAACCGGGGGCAATGGCCGGCTGTCCAACCCAAGTGTCGGCCTCGTAGTGATATCCCGATGAACGCGCGTAGCTCGCGACAGAAAGCATCCCGTTACCGGTGTACGAGTTGTTACCGATCCCCTTCACCGCCGCGAGCTGCGGATCGATCTGAACGTTTCCCGCGCTCGACTCCGTTACGGTCCACGCCCCAGCGTCAAGTGCGGCGGCCATGAAGTCATCTTCGAACACGCACGTTGGTTGCGCGCTCCACGAACGCGGGAGATTCACGAACGCGACGCCCGCAAGCGGAGCGCCAACCCCGCCACCGTCGCCGGTTCCGATCGCGGCGATCGTGCCCTTCGTGAGCAGAAGCCGCAACGCCTTGTCCCATCGCATGTAATCAACTGCGCCGTCGTCCCCAAGCTCATTCTCGAACGGAAAGCCGTACACACCTCCGAAGTTTCGGCCGACGAACCATGTGAGATTGAAAATCGTGATCCGAGTCACGAGCGAGCCGTACGGGCCAGGGATAAACGGCAGCGTGGTCAGTGCCGCAGGAAACGCGAGGTACTTGGTTTTGCACGCGCCAGCCAGAGCCAGCCTCCGGTAATAGTCACCCTTCGGATCGGGGTACGTCGTCGCCCACGGGTCCGTAATCAGGGCCATGGAGCCGGCCTGCAACCCGGTCAGTTGACTGTCCACCAGATCCAGCGGTCCGTCCCCGGCGCTGCGCACCTCCAGCCGGCCCGATGCGCTGAGTGACGTCGCGAATGACGATGTGACGCACCTTCGGCTGCCGACTGCACCCGTATAGGTGAACGTGTCGAACTGTGGCTTTTCGTAACTGCTCGGTTCGAGCAAACCGTTTTTGCGCTGGTAATACGCCTTTTCTCCGGTGCCCGTTCCGACCGGCGCCCACTTGTCCGCCCCGGTCCCCGCCGCGATGGCGGTCCATAGCGAATTGTCGTCCGTCTGGAGCGATAATTTACCAACTTCCCATGCCGCAATAGTTAACCCAGTGCGTGCCGTAGCGTCAGCAGGTTTCCAATGAAAAATTATTGTTTGTATCCAAGTCATTTATTATACCGCCAGCCAATTTGTGCCATTGAATTCCCATTCAATACTAACTAAAGCCACGGCCAACCCAAACGTAGCGCCAATGGATCCAGCAACAGGATTCTCAATGTTAACCCCGTTACCATCAATTGTAATGCTGGTGATATCAGTGGTCGCATTCTTACATGCCCATTTATGCCCCAATGCCGGACTTGATGGAGCTTTCAAAGTAAACGTACCACCACTTGGATTATACCATACACGCTCTCCGTTTATTGACGTGTGATTTGCTATTATTGGGTTTGTGCTTGGGTATGTCCACGTAACAGCAAGATCAACACCTTCATCATTTGTAAGCATTAATGTTTGGTGTGTATTATTGCGTATCCATATATTTCCAGACGCAGACATATTACTATGTATATTTGCCGTCATTTCATCAAATACAATTGTTGCTCCAGCGCCAACTATATACATTACTCCTTGAGGGCCAGATCCGGTATTTGATCCTGGTGTAATTATTATATTTCCGCCGCCATTATTTAATCCCGCAGCAGGCCCGCCCGTAATAATGACATTGCCCCCATATCCATCTACTGGAGTTCCCCCAAATACTCCGGCATCGCCACCAAATCCCACACTATTACATTGCCCACCTTCAATAAAAGACTCGCCGCCGCCTTCCGCCCCAAGCCCTCCAACTAAGCCAATAGGAAGTCCAAAATTTGACTGCTGACCAGCATAAATTGTTGGGCCGCCTGATGAATCTGCTGTAGGGAATCTTTGGTGTATTAGCGCTCCGTTCATGTCGTTCCCGGCATATTGAAAAAACAGCACAGAGCTTAATGTGCCCAAAACAGAACTTTCCGAATATGTGTTTGGTCCTTCTGGGTTTATAGATAGTATACTGGTGGCATTGCCCTGATGAATCGGAGTTCCAACTAGCAAAAAATGCCCATCTTCATTTGCGCCGCCAGCCCCAGATCCATATTGCAAATACAAGCGCCCGGCATTGCCAACTAAAGAATCTCCGGCAATCATTGATATACTGCCTCCGGAAGTTGCTGCGACAGGACTTATACTAACATTTCCGCCAAGTGCTAAAACATTGCTACCGTCTCCAGATTTTAATGATATAGCGCCGCCAGCTCCTGAACCATTTCCATTTCCGGCCGTTATGTTAAGAGCAATTCCGGGATCACCAGGCAAATGTCCTAACGCTGTTATTAGCGAGTCTCCTGATGATAGCTTTATTGAGTTTCCAGATGTATACCCATCTGTTCCAGTGGAATTTCCAAAAACTAATGTTTCAGCAAGTGTTTGAGTTCCGCCTAAAGCATGATCTGTTCCGCTTTCATCAGTAAACATTAAGCTATTTGGAATCGTAGTGCTATCAACCCAAATAATTCCTTTATTGGATGCTACATGCCCAGCTCCAAAGCCAGCACTTTGCTCATCTAGAACTATCCCTTGAGCGAAGTTTGCGCTTATTGGGGTGTTTGCTATTTGTTCTCTTCTAGATTTTACCATTTTTCCTTACTCATATATCATTTTATTCATACCCGTATTTATCAAGTATAATGCGCGGAATTGCTGTATTAGTTTGCTTATAATTTCCTACACGTTCTTTAATCACAGGTATTTTTACAAGTGAAACACCAATAAAATTAGAAATGCTATCCAGCGTTTCGTCTTGTCGCAATACAAAATCTTCAAATTTAATCTCAATAAAATTTGTTGGTTTTGGAGTGGCGTCAACTAGTTGTCGTTGATATATCCAACTTTCAATGCGATTAGCTGTATAACTTTTTACACTGGGTATATTGAAATCACTTAAGCGATCTGTTAAATGATACTTAAGTACAGCGTCACGAGGGTCTCTTGTCCAGTGAATATAGTACGCCTCAGGAAACATCTTTATAATCCACGGAAACGCCAGCAATGTTTCTGGTAATTTCCAACCTATTTTATCATTATTAGATAACTTTAATGGAGATATGTAATCATTAACTAATTTCTCAAATTCTTTTGGCGGCTCTTTTAAAATTAATTTTGTAAAATCCCAGTTATTTTCGCCAACCATTGACACATAAGCGCCAGCCATTTTCACTGCTTCATACATTAATTTGGCAGGAACCATATCTCCCGAATCATTGGTAGGGCCCATGTAAACATTAGACTGACTCAGCGTTGAGCTAATTATTCTAGTTCCACCATGACCTCTTCCAATTACTATAACTAACACGCAGTGGCCTCAATCAAAGACGCAAATCGCTCTCCCCAAACATCATATTTTCTAGTGGAGGCAACTTCTAGCGCTGCGCCAGACATATCTTGTTGCAATTGCTTTGAGCTAATCATTTTAATGATTCCAGAGCGCAAGCTTTCTACAGAAGTGTCAACATAAACGGCAGCATTTTTACAAGTATCTTTATTTGCCTCAATATTTGTTACAACGCACGGAAGACCAACCGCCATAGCTTCTAATAGAGACAGTGACATGCCTTCTGTTAAGCTTGGAAATACAAATACGTCAGCTGATCTAAGATAATTAATAACTTCTGTTTCGGTTTTGAGTCCAAGCATTTTTATATTAGCTTGTTGGCTTATAGATATTTTTGAACCTATAAGCCAAAGTTCACATTTTATACCTATCACAGCTTTGACAAGTTTATCGATACCTTTGCTACGAGTAAGGTTCCCACAATAAACAAGTACTGGAACGTCTTTGGCAAGCGCGGAATCTTTGGGACCCGGTGTAAACTTAGGCCTCGCAACATTTTCAATAAGCTCAGCCTTGACGTTTAATTGCTTTAACATTTTCCAGCTATGCTCTGCAACCGCTACAGGAATAACATTATTATTTTGTGTAAACGCAGATGCGTGTTGCAAGGTAGATACGTCAGTTATAATGTGTGATATTAATGGCACTTGTAATAGTGGCCACGGATTTTTTTGACCAAGATATATTCCAACATTAGCACTTTTAATATCTGCGGCTAGCCAGTTTATTCTGTGTTTTGTTGCGTCTTGAACCATTTTTCCTATAACATTACCCATTATGCCAAAATCATTAGGTCCGTTACGCATTGCATGTATGGCGTTTATCATATTTCTAATTCTTCTGCTAAAATTTTTACTAATACTTTATGATCAAAATAATCTTCTGCTATTTTTCTATTAATAAACCCCATTCTCTTTCTTTCTTCTAAATCACTTTGCAGCCATAAAATACCATCAAGAAACTCTTTTTTTGTTCTGGCGCATACTCCTTGACAATTATATTGCTCAAATATTTCTTTATTCGCACCAACGGCGGAAGCTACAACTGGTAATCCAGCCGCCATATATTGAATAATTTTAAATGCACATTTGCATCTAGTCCAGTCATTATCTGGCAGTGGAGAAATCCCAATTGAGCATTCATTAAGTCCAGATGTTTGAGTGGCTTTTGACCATGGTATGTATATTGTGGGTATTTGCCACGTTGGTTCTAAATCACAAATAATTTTAATTACTTGCTTTGATTGAGCAAGAATGTCAGCAAAACCAGTTAAATATAACAATGTTGATCTGGATCCTGTCCATACTAACGGATTGTTTTGTATATGATTATTTATTTGATAAGAAGTAACATCAACTCCAGTGCGCCAAACTTTCACATTGGTAGCGCCAGCGTTTATGGCGGCATCAGCCAGCGAATCACATCCAGCCAAGACTGTTTTGGCCCTTTTGACAGTGGGTTCAAAAAGTAATTTTGACGAAACCAAATGCAGGCCATCATCGTAATCAAAAACCAATGATTCTTTTCTTGCTAATGATCTGTGTATCCATAATTTATTTGAAGTTGGAGAGTTGTTTATTTCGATTGGCAAAATTTTTATAAATGGTTCTACCCGAGATCTATAAGATGCACAGTTTCCAACGCGATCAGTTAGACATTGAACTTTAAACATATAAAATTTAGCTGGAACTATCAGTTATTAGGCCAAGATTTGCTAGCTGTGTCAATAGAGATGCTAATGCGGCATTTCCTCCGCGCGAACCAGTTACTGTTGGTTTTGCTATTGGGCTAGTTGCAAAAAAACCTATACCAGTTGCATTTATTTCGAATTTTGTAACAGCATTACTATCCCAAAGTACAATAGATCCATTGGCGCCAGCATCAACAGCGCCCGCAGGCCTAATATATACGGTCCCGCCATTACCCGGCCCATGTCCAGGTTGCGCTGTGATATTAATGTCCCCACCTTTTCCTGTGATGAAATCATATCCGCTTACAATAATAGTAGCATTTTGCGCGTATCCATCATCACTGCCGTAAATCGTTGCTGAGCCGCCTACATCTGTGGTATTGTCATATCCCCCAATTACAATTCGTGCTGGACTGCTACCTCCACCTCTTGCATCTATGTTTCCGCCAACACCTGTTAATCCGCCTGCGCCGGCATCTAAATAAATAGTTCCGCCATCATTCGCGCCGATTGCATTTCCAGCAGCCACGCTTATATTTCCGCCGACACCATCTGTAGTTGCGCTTCCTGCTTCAAAATCTATAGTTCCGCCACCTCCACTTGTAGCTCCACCAGGCCCACCTATTAACGATATTGATCCCCCAATACTTGTCGCGGCAGGTGTGCCACCCACAAGCACTAATGTTCCCCCGTTACCAGATGCTCCTCCGGTTGAATTTATGCCATGTATTATTAACATTTCAGTGCCGGAAGTATACCCATCTTTTTGTCTAATCTCTACCTTTCCATCTCCTCCACCCACGGTAAGGCCACTATACTCAATAATAGTTGCTTGAATCCCTGGGAAAATATAGTTACTAGTAGTTCCATACGGAATGTGTGATTCAAATGGTATGCCGGCAACACCGGTGGCATATCCGGTTTCAAATTCAATTGCTCCGTTTACTTGGCTCGTCGTATTTACTTGTAAATATATCTTTCCAGCTTGTCCGGTTGTCGATGCTCCGCTCATAATAAAAATATCACCTCCTTTAGAACATGGAGATGATAAGTTCGCATTTATTATTATATCACCCCCTATGTCAGCCCCTCCGGAAACAATGGCTATAGATCCTCCTTTACCTCCCGCAGTAGATCCAGAACCAGTAGAAATCACAAGATTTCCGCCACTAGATGTGGGAGTAGTACTCGCATCTCCGGTGATGATGGCTAATAGGCCAACAACTCCATCATCCGTACCAAGGCTTCCCGTTGTAATAGCAACTTCTCCAGACGTTGTTCCAACGCCGGAAACATTCCAGCTACGAATTAGTACTCCGCCGCCAACACTGGTACCTTGTCCGCTACTAACTAAAACATCGCCACCAGTGACACCATCGCCACCATATATCAAAAATTCCCCACCAATACCAGAGGCTCCCGCAGCTCCTGATTGCAGAGTTATCAAGCCTCCATTACCGGATCCAGAGCCAGCTCCTGAAAACAGCGAAAGAGCGCCACCATTACCATTTCCGCCGGCATCTTGAGCCCTAATTGCCAAGACTCCGGTGCCAGCAGTAGCAGCGTTACTATATGTAATGCTGTGGTTATCACCATCTCCTGCTAGCTCAATATTATCATTAACAGAAAAAATTATGTTTTTTCCGCCAGTAGTGTTTCCAAGTGCCAAAGTTTGAGTTAATGTTTGGCTTCCACCCCCACCTCCGCCCCCACCCCCACCCCCACTGCCTAATACGATATACCAAAATTCAACTATATCGGTGCTAATTAAAGTAAAGTCAGCATTGGCCCACGTTACTGTTGTTCCTGAAACTGAATAATCTATTCCGTATGTTTGTTTTAGGCCATTAACAAACATTTCAACTGCGGAGCCACTTTGCGGAATTTGAGATAATGGAATGCTAGTCTGGCCATTTATAACAGACACCATTTCTTGTGCCTGAATAACAGATCCGCCGCCGCCGCCTCCTCCAGCAATAATGGCAGCAATAGTTATGTCTAAAGCATCAAGGCGGGCTCTTACAGTAGTAAAAGTGCTACTAGGTTGTATCCCTAACTCAGACTCAACGGCAATAACAGAGTCACGCAAACGATTAACTACTTCTGCTTTTACGCTTGAAACGTTGTCAGTAGTTATCGGCAATTGATCTGAACTATCAATTGCGTTGGGATATATTGAGTAAGACAAATTTAACTCCTTTTTATATTCAAAAATATGCCCGACTTAATTATTAAGCATAAACCTCATTTTTAATTTCGTTTATGTCTATTCTGCCGCCCATTTATATATAATTATATCTAAATATACCGTGTTTAGACCGGCAAAAACAAAGCAAAAGGCCCGGCAACTCGTGAGATAGCTGCCGGGCCAAACCAATTATTTTGTGATTGCTATTATTTATATGCAATCATATTGACAAATGTTTTAATTTCAAATGCCGAATACCGCGCTGACCTGCTTCGTAGTTACCGTATTTGGGTTGATGCGATAAAAGAACGTATACGCATCTCCACTTTTCTTTAGCTCCGCCGCTGAAGCACACTGTACGTTTATATTGCCAAACTCTGATTTGCGAAGGTCTCTGGCTCGTGCAGAGAAGTTGGGGATGTATCGCTCTAACGCCTTTCTTGATACCCAGTCACCATTTGCTATTAATAGCTTATAGGCAGCCTTCTGGGTGTTAGTAGAAAGAGTTCGCGGGTTTACGGTTTGTAGTACTGATTTTACGTTCATTTTGATTTCCTTTTATGTTTTTGTTGCGTTAGTCTTTGTCGTTACAATTTTAAGTGTTGTTATCCACAGGTTGCTCGACTACTGTTTTCTTTTTGAATTCAGATAGAAGATTATTTAGTTGCTCTTTTGTTATCTCGGCAGAATTGATTATCATGTCCGAAGGTTTCTCTGCACTTGGGGCGGCAAGTGTTATGAATACCTTATTTCCATCGGATGCAGAAGTTTCTATATATCCACCGTCATCAAAATTTATTTTCATATAGCCCTCGGAACGAATATTTGTTTTGCGCCGGCAGTTACGCAAGAAAATTTGCCGGTTTCGCTATCCTTTATGCATTTATGTATAGCTTCTAATAAATCTTTATATGGGTACTCAGCTATATGTGGGTTGCCGTTCTCACCATTATACGTTCTAACATAATATATTTCATCAGTTGTCATTTGCCTTCACCATTTTAACCAGCCTTGCATCTGTTATGTTTGTGTTTTGGGCACCGATAAAAATGCTGTGTGGAGATGTTAAGATTCCTTTGCCAAAATCATTTACAACTATATACTTATCAGCCGATTGATTAACCTCTAAAAAATGTAATGATTTATTTGTTTTGCGACCAAGCACATCAAAATAACCATTTGAAATCTCAATGTTTTTAAAAATATCGTTAGACACAGTAAAGGTTCCAACTTTAATTAATCCGTCCAATATAATACCAATCATGTTACGCCGTCAATATTTCTACGTGTGTATCATGAATAAATATTGAGTGCTCTTCATGACAGGCTATACCGGGAACTTCTATCGTCCATCCATCATCTAGAATGTTTGTTTTTGTTCCACCTATTGTTAACATAGGTTCTATCGCAATTGTTAACCCAGGAGTTATTCGTATTCCTTCATTTTTATCTGACTTGTTGGATATAAAAGGCTGAGCATGAGGGGTATTATAATTAATTCCGTGCCCGCCATAATTAGTAATTAACCCGAATCCAGAATTTTTTGTTAAAGAATTAATTGCGTAACCTATAGCCCCTATTTTGTTACCAATTTTTACCGCTTCAATTCCAACAATCAAAGCTTTCTTACACGTTTCAATCATACGCACTACTTCTTTTGATTTTGGTTGGCCATAAATATATGTAGAAGCAGCATCGCCTATTGCTCCTTCATAGGTGGCTCCAAGGTCTACAGATATAACATCTCCGTCTTGTAGTACATAATCAGTTACAATTCCATGAACCATATTTTGATTCACAGAAGTACATATACTACTGGGGAACCCTTTATACCCCTTGAAGGTAGCTGAGCAGCCCAAATCTTTCATTATGGAAAGAGCATTATTCTCTAAATCTATTAATGAAAGATTTGGTTGCTTTTCTATTTCTATTAGAGTTTTACAACTAGCTAGTATTTTAGCTACACACTTACCGGCATAACGTTGTCTTACGAGCCAATCATTATCTTTTAGAACAACAAACTCATTAGCTCGGGTCATTCCTCAGAATCGTCCTCTGAATTATCGCGCTTAAAAGACCCACCCTTTTTTGCTTTTGCCTTCACTTCAGCCTTAGCCTTGGCAATTTTGTCCTGAATAGCTTTTATTTCGGCCTCTTCCTCTGGAGAAACTACCTTGGCAGACGCTTTCTTTTTAGCTTCTTTTGGCTTTTCAATTTTGTCAACATTTACAGGATCAACAATCTTATCAAAATCAAGTTCTAATTGTTTTTGATCTGGGCTAATAGTTACAATTCCACCGGATGCTACAACGTTCTTTTTAGCATTCTTAACACCCTCATCATCTTTAGCAGGCTCTTTACGAATCATATTTCCACCAATAAGATCAGTACGTAACTGGGAGGAGGTTACTTCCAAATTTCCAGAGGCAGAGTATTTTATAATTGATTCTATAAATAGCTTATCAAGTTTAGATTTAGCCGTATCTACAACCTTAATCATTTCCTTAGTAACTAGCTGCCTTTCGGAATTCATTAGGAAGGAAATATGATTCCTAATAACTACAATATTTGCTAGGTCTTGCATACTCATTTAGTTACCTCTTCGTTTGATTGTTTTTCTTTCGGCAGTTCTTTACGAATTATGTTTCCACTAATATCAACTTGATCTTCAAGCTTCAGGCCATATTTAAGGAATATTTGTTGTACAATATTCCTGTACTCTAAATCTGCAACTCTAGCGTTCGCGGCAGAAAGCTCTATTTTAGATTTAGCTGCACTAATCGTATCCATATCTTCTTTTGAAATACTTTCGCTCATAATTGTCTCCTTGTATTATTTGAAGTGTAGCGCTTCTGATTGCTCGACAAACAATTATTGAGATTGTTCATCAAAAACACTTTCATATTCAATTGTCATTTCTAAAAATATTTTCTTTGAATGAACTATTTGAGAAGCGTCATGTTTTAATCTATATGTCGGCCTCTTCCATTGTCCTATTAAATCTTTGTCCACATATATATCAGTACTTTTGTCAGTCTTATCTAATATTGTTATGTCATATTTTTGAAGAAGGCTCCTAAGTTCTATTTTTATTTTATTTGTTATTTCGGCGTCTTCAGGCCAAATATCTTCAAAAGGAATCCCGATGCTAGTTAATATACTCCTTAGGAAATTATGTCTCTCTTCTTCCTCGACGGTTTTTGCATCTTCGCGATTAATATAAAATGTAAACTTCATGTGCTATGAACATTTACTAAAATTACAATTTTTGCATGAAAGACAGCCCTCTTGATATACTAATGAATTTTCAAGATTACAGTCTGGACATTTTTCAGCGCTATATGTAGTTCCGTCTTTAATATAACCTTTTAGAACTCTTGACATTACTTTTGAAAATGATGTTATATCAGAGTGCTTATCTTTTTGTAATTGTTCGACAACATATTGTAACGGAGCACCGTGCCTTAACGACAATGACAACAATCTGGTAAAACTTCCGTAGTTTTTATTTTCAAATACATTTGAAATATCTTTTATTGTCATTTCGTCATCAGCATCCCCGACAGTTACATTATAAGTGCTTATTTTGTCTATCTCTGCAATTTTAAAAATTTTGCCAGATTTATTTTTGTTTGAAATGTCAACATATTTAGATAGTCCGCCAAATATTTCATATGGCTTGCCGTTTAATAGTCCTACAAAAATAGTCCACGCTTCACCATTAACCTTTACTTTTTTAATGTCACATGGTAGTTCTATTGGCCTTTTAGGCGCGGATAGATATTTTATCTCTTTTGGCCTTTCAACTGTATTAGACAGCCGGTCAGATGGTTGATTAGATATTTTCCAACCAACTATTTTTTTATTTATTTTTTTACATTTTTCCATAAATGCCCTCTTTTAACGCATCAAAAAGATTTGCAACATTATGATTTTCTCCGTCATAATCTACGAAATCATTTCCGTTTAGCGTTACCTCTGATCCGTCATCTAATGAGAATGTATATTCTGTATTTTGTAAATCATTAGTTTGTGTTAAGACGCCACTAGAAATGGCCGCATTTGGCCTATAAGTAGTAACTCCTTTTAGACCAAGTTTCCATCCATCCATATAAACATTTTTAAAATCTTCAAACGAATAATCATGTGGTATATTTATGGTTTTAGAAATAGCGCTATCACACCACTTTTGAGCAGCAGCTTGTATTTGCAAATGATCTGTTACCGAAAGATTATCTACAGTCTTCCAATAACCTGGCAATTCTTTATCTTTATATTTTTGTTTCCATAAATAAAAAGCATAATCAAGTATTTCAACCTGTGTTTTTGTTTTTTTATTAGGATTTCTAATATTTCTTAAAAAAGAATTAGCTACCACCGGCTCTATGCCGCCAGAACAATTGTTACCCCATGTTAAAGATAGTGTTCCCGTCGGGGCAATAGACGTAGCATGAGAGTATCGCAACCCATATTTTAATATGTTTTTTGTTATATTTTTTTTCTCTTTATCATCAAAAGAGTTAATTAGTCTTTCAAGATATTTTGATTTTAGTACGTTATTTCTGTTTTCTAAAGAATTGAAAATTGGGGCGCAGCCCTTTTCTTTTGATAACTCTATATTTTCTAGCAAACTAGAACTTGCTAATATATATGAAATTTTATCTAAAAAGAGTAAACTCTCTTTAGATCCATAAGATATACACATCATATTTAGGCATGATCCAAGGCCGGTAAACCCTAATCCGTGGCGCCTTTTGTTAAGAATTTCATCTCTCATCTCTTTTAAAGGTAAGTTATTAATTTCTACAACGTTGTCCAGCAGTCTTGACGCAATTCTAACATCTTTTGTAAACTGTTCAAAATCGAATGATACATTTTTTTCAAATTCATTTTTTACATAAGCTGGCAAAATCATTGATCCCAAAAGGCATGCAGTTAGTGGGTGAAGCGGCTGCTCACCGCAAGGGTTTGAACAACGAATATTTTCACAAAAATATAAATTATTTTCTATATTAACTCTGTCTATTAATAGAAATCCAGGTTCCCAAAAATTATATGTAGACTTTACTACTAGGTCAAATAATGATGATGCCTTTATTGTTCTATATATTTTTTTTCTAAAAACATCAGAGCTAAGACAGTTGCCATAGACCACTTCGCAATGATCACTGTCAAATGAAAATAAGTCGTAATCACAGTGATTATACGGGATGTCATTTTTTAATATTTTGCAAATTTTATTTTTATCAAAATCATTTGATGTATCAACTATCTTTTCCCAAAACCACAAATTCCAATCTTTATTTTCAGTTACTGCTTGCATAAACTTGTCCGTAATTAATACAGAGCAATTAAAATATCTCAACGAACCATCATTTCTTTTTTCTGTTATAAAATCTTCAATTTCTGGCGAAGAAATATCTAAGCATGCCATTTGTGCCCCACGCCTGGATCCTCCGGACATTATAGTGGAACAAACTGAATCAAAAATTTTCATAAAAGAAATAATTCCTGATGTAGCTGCGCCAGCGCCAAAAACATGAGACCCTTTTGGTCTTATAGTGCTGAAATCGTATCCAACCCCACACCCGGCCTTTAATGTTAATGCGGCATCCTTTGCAACATCCATTATGCCAGATAGTGAGTCTGGTATTTGTTTCATGACCGTACAATTAATTGGGCTGGTTTCTTTTTTGTATTTTCCAGCCCCTGCATTTGCCATAATGCGCCCGCCGCCAGCAAATTTACTACCCAGTATAGACATAAATTGCTCATACAAATATTGTCTTTTATTTTCAGGCTCCATTTCAGATAGGGCCATAGCAACTCTTTTACACGTTTCTTCTGGAAAATTTTCTATTGGATTGTTATTATTATCCATTAGTCTATACTTACCGGAAGCACCGCCCCAAACTTCAAAAGAAATATCCTGTTTAAACATTATTTGCCCTAAAATCCTTTTCCCAAATAGTTATTAGTTTGAATCCGTTATTTTTTATAACGCTCTCTCGGTTAATAGTTTTTTGATATAGCTCTCCAAACGTTTTCTTAGACGAAGGATTTATGTCATTTTTATTATAAATTTGCGGGTTGCCGTGCCAATAATCGTCATAAAATTCATACACTGTATTAGTTTTTGGGTCGTATCCGTCAAGATAAAAATTATGATTGTTTATTTTTATTGAAATTTGTCTATTTTTTATTCCCAAAGAATCCAGCCATTCATTTTCAATTCTTGAGAGTTTGTTATTACATATTTTACACCCACTTCCAGATAAATGATCGTGAGGCGTTTGTTTAAATACCCCATGAATATCACAAATAATATTTATTTTTTTAAAAACACCATTATAAACAGTCATGGAATAATCATATTTGTTTTTATGAATATTTTTAGCATCAGCAATAAATTGATTTAATAT
>Ga0315291_10001463_pt1 | contig 31562 bp, 32 predicted proteins | sample YL17G12_20_MG_FD_203070 | JGI IMG/M metagenome (GOLD analysis project Ga0315291, IMG submission 203070) | Sediment microbial communities from Yellowstone Lake, YNP, Wyoming, USA - YL17G12_20 | ecosystem: Environmental > Aquatic > Freshwater > Lake > Sediment | place: USA: Wyoming | collected...
CCAATTCCTATCGCCCACCTTAGGATAAAACCTATAAAGGCATTCGTATCCCCGACCGGTATGCAGCCAATGGCGGTATCAATTCCTGTGCCGGGCTCTCCTCCCCCGGGATCACAACTTGGGGACGCACCATCTTGCCCTGTTTGTTGTCTTTGTTGCATCACTTCGGCCCTACTTAACTCTTGACAGACCGGTTCCTGATGAAAATCTCCCCAACAGTATCTGCCCGGAGAGGCGCAGTCACTGTCCTGTTGGCAGGGCTGTCCCAAAGGAACTGTTCCAGCCTGGTTTTCCGGCATTTGACACTGACATTGGGCGGGGGTTGCTGCTCCGCGACCGGCAGGGCCTCCCGATTGAGTAACCACCCTCATGCAATCATCATCACCAGGGCAGCCTCCTCGAGAGTCCAGCTCCCCACAAGTCATTTCGCTGGATGGACAAGAAACTTGGGCAGAGGCTTTTGCCGAAAACAAAAACAGACCCAATAAAAATAGGGCAGAGACCAATAATACCTTTTTCATTTTGATTTGAGTTTAGCACAAACCAGAAGGGGGATGCACTGGTATAATGGTAAGACAAATGAAACTTTTGCGGGTTTTTCTTTTTATATTTTTTTTCCTTGTCGCAGTCGGGTGGTCGTTGGCGACAACAACCCTCGCAGTAAGTGAGTCAGACTGTTTAAATAAAAGCCCCCAGGAGTTAACCCAGGGGGAAATGGACGAGTGTATAAATACTATTCTTCCTCGGATTCTTTCGGCATACGCCCCGGCACAGGAGAAAAACAAGGCGGAGTTGGCAAACCTAAACAAACAACTTGCGAGTTTAAACACAAGGATAAACGGTCTTTCGGCCCAATTAAAAATCGTTGCTTCTGAAATATCAAAAAGAGAAGAGGATCTTGCCTATACGAGGGAAATTTTCAATGAAAAAGCCAAAAATCATTATACTTTCCTAAGGATTTATGACCCAATTTCACCCTTTCTTTTTTCCGACAGCGCGTCTGATGCTTTTAGAGAGATAACTTTTAGACAAAGAGCGGCGGACCAAGACAGAAAAACATTGGAAGAATATGCTTCAGATTTGGCAAAACTCAAAAGCGATAAGGAGAGTTTAGAGAAAAATAAAGCAAGCCTAGCGTCGCTCCAGTCCCAGGTTGCCGAAAAACAGAAGTTTTTAGCCGGGGAAGTAGCAAAGGTTGAGTCTTTTTTGGCTAAAGTTTCGGCCAAACAGCAGGCGTTTTTGGCTCAAAAACTAGAATCCCTTGGACTTTCAAGATCTGCCTACAATATGAAGGGTGGTTGCTCAAGTGATATCAATCCCTACAAAAGCCCCGGCTTTAGTCCCGCTTTTGCGTTCTTTACCTTTGGGGTTCCCAATAGGGTTGGTATCAATCAATTCGGAGCCAAAGGGAGGGCAGAAGCGGGCCAGAATTATGAGCAAATTTTAAGGGCCTATTATAATGCCGACATAACCAGCGGCTATAATACCGGGATAACAATTCGCGTTACCGGAACGAACGAATTTGGTCAGTCGTTTAATGACAGCTGGAACATTGAGGATTATCTCAAACACCTCTATGAAATGCCGACAAGTTGGCATTCGGAAGCGCTTAAAGCTCAGGCCATTGCCGCCAGAAGTTACGCCCTCTCCTACACAGACAATGGTACCAATTCCATTTGTCCGAGTCAGAAATGCCAGGTTGTTAAAAAAGAGCTAAACGATGGTGCCTGGCAGGCGGCTGTAGACGCAACCCGGGGAATAGTTCTTACAAACGGGGGAAAACCGGTAACTGCGTGGTATTCTTCAACACATGGGGGATATGCTTACACCTCGGGAGACATCGGTTGGTCGCAAACCTCTTGGACAAAAAGATTGATTGACTCCTCGGGCGGAGTCTCCGGTTTTTCTGATTTATTTAATAACTCGTATGATAAGAGTTCTCCAATTTTTTACTGTGATTGGGGGTCGCGTGCTTCTTATAATAAAACCGCTTGGCTTAAACCCGAAGAGGCCGCAGATATTGCAAACGTGATTCTCCTTGCTAAAGCGGACGGCTCAACTCAAAAACATTTAGTGCAAGTAGACAAGCCCAACCCAGACGGTGTTGAAACGTGGGATGCGGGTCGAATTAAAAGCGAACTTTTAAGTCGCGGAATAACCCCGCTTAATTCGGTTTCCAATGTTTCTGTCGGAGCGGATTTTGGAGGCGGGAGGACGACTACGGTAACAATCGATGGGGTGTCCTTTGATGGCCAGGAGTTCAAAACCTATTTTAATCTTCGTGCTCCAAGCAATATTCAAATTGTCGGCCCGCTTTTCAATGTTGAGAAGAGCTAAAGTTTAGAGTTTGCCTGTGATGATGTTATAATCGAGGCAGAATGCCGGATATTTTTATAAATCCTCCGGAAGAAAAAAAAGAAGCTAAAACTCCTTTCCCCAGGGAAAAGCACAAAGCCCCGGGGCACACCCACAATCCTCTCACTGCTTACGGCTATTTACCGGATAAGGTTAATTTTGAAACAAGAGAGAGCGAAGAAAAAGTAATTCTTCTTCTTAGGCAGCACCCGATTACACTTCTTCCCAAAACGTTGGTTACAGCATTGATGATTTTGGCCCCAAGTATCTTGAGTATTTTCCCGATTCTTTCGTTTTCCCGCTTGCCCCCAAATTTTCAATTTATTGCGGTTCTTATCTGGTATCTGGCAACCACAGCTTTTGTTATCCAAAGTTTTTTGCCCTGGTTTTTCAACGTCTATATAGTTACCGACGAAAGGGTGGTAGATATAGATTTTTACAACTTGGTATATAAGGAGGTCTCGGACGCAAACATTGACAAAATTCAGGATGTCACCTATAAGATGGGCGGTGTGGTAAGAACCCTTTTTAATTACGGGGACGTTTTAATCCAAACAGCCTCAGAAGTTCCCAACTTTGAATTTCTGGCAGTTCCCAAGCCCGACAAGGTTGCAAAAATTTTGCAGGATTTAAGAATAGAGGAGGAACAGGAAAAATTAGAAGGAAGGATACGATAAATGACAACGATTCCCTTACTTGGAATTTCGGTTTGGCTGATAGCCAAGATTTTTATTCTTTTTGGCCTTGTTATCTATTTTGTTTTTGCCTTAGTTGTGGTAAGACAGGTCCAGCTTATGACGGAAACCCTAGCAGTGGGATTTGAGACGCAACTCAAAATTCTTTCGTATTTACATCTAGCATTTGCTATACTGGTGTTTCTTGCTGCCTTGATAGTTTTATAGCGTCAGTACGCTGTTATTCAAAATGGCCTTTGCAGTAGTCAGCGCAAAACTTACAGGCAGCCCCGGCACTTCCGGCTGGGTTCAGGTACATGAATACGCCCCAGCCGACCCCGAAAAACTTTCTTCACGAGGACACCTCTTTGCGGTTGTGGCAACAGGAAGGCACGAGGAAGGGGTTGACGCAGTCTCCGCCGGACGAGAACTTCTAAGCCGTCTTCATGAAGAATATTTCGGGAGTGGGGAGGGTTCTGCCTTTGCCATCTTGGAGGCTGCGGTCAAAAAAGTCAGTGAAGAATTTCGTTCAACCTGGGGAGAAGTCGAGATAGCGGCGGTTTCTTTGGTCGGAGGCGTTGTTTATTCGGTTGTCGGCGGGGGAGCCCAAGTTGCAATTTTTAGAAACGGTATCTTGGCCAAGATATTGGAGAGTACGAGGGAAGAAGTGATTTCGGCCTCGGGTTATCCAAAAGAAGGAGACGTTTTAATTTTGGGTACTAAGTTTTTCTTTGAGGTATTTCCTTCGGGAGTTATTAAGGCTGCTATTGAAGGTAAGGAGCCGGGAAGCGCAGTCGAATCCTTAGCACCTACCGTTCACTCAAGAGACGATACGGGAAGTTTGGGAGCGGCGATATTGTCTTTTAAGGAGGAGGAAGGGGCGGCACAAGGAGAAGTTACCCCGCCCCCCGCACCTGGCGAGAAAGTAGCTAGGATTTCATCCTCTTTTGGAAAGGCGGTCTCTTTTGTTCAGGGGTATATTGCTAGGTTCTTCCCGGAAAGAAAAATTTACGTAAAAGGGATGGAAGAGGATGGAGAAGAAGTTCCACAAAAGAGAAAACTTTTGTCTTCGGTTGGAATAATTCTTCTTTTCCTTCTTGTTGTCAGTATTGGTTTTGGGATTAGGGCAAAAACAGTCAAGGAAGGAAGAGCCCGCTATGAGTCCCGCCTAACCCAGGCCCAGCATGAATTTGACGAGGCGCTCACACTTACTTCCCTAAATCCAGACAGGGCAAGAGAGCTTTTTGCAAATAGCCGGGCTCTTGCCGATACGTTAAAAGCCGAAGGGGTTAAAGACAAGGAGTTGGAAGAGCTAATCGCAAAACTCGACGAAAACCAAGGGACAGTTCTTGGAGAATATCAAGCCGAACCCCAACTTTTTGTCGACCTTTCTATTTTAAGCGATAACTTAAAAGGGGATGGCCTGGCGGCATCAAGCGAAATGGTTTTTGTTTTGGATAAAGGGGGAAAGAAAGTGGTAGGAATTAGCTTTGGAACCAAGAAAAGCGAAATAGTAGCCGGACCCGACCAGATATCGGATGCTAGGGACTTGGCGGTTTACGAGGATAGGGCATTTGTTTTAGAGGCAGACGGGATTTATGAAGTGGGGAAGACAAAAAACAAGGTGGTCGATAGTGTGTGGAAGGCAGAAGTTCTAATTTATGCCTATGCTGCCAATCTTTATGTGCTGGATAAAGAAGCGGGTGTTATCTGGCGCTATCCGGGGAGTGGAAGTACTTTTGGGGCGGGGACAAACTGGCTTGCTCCTGGGGTAAGTCCGGACCTTTCTTTGGTCAAGGCAATGTCTATTGACGGAGCCATCTGGCTTCTTTCGGGGTCCGGTAGAATTTCTAAATTTTCCCAAGGGAATTCGATTAACTTCACAATAACGGGAGTCTTTCCCCAACTTGCCAACCCCAATTCGATTTACACAAATGAGGAACTGGATTTTGTCTATATTCTAGAGAGGGACAAGAAAAGAGTGGTTGTTTTGGAAAAAGACGGAAAGTATAAAGCCCAATATATAGCCGATAAGCTGGGGGAGGCAACGGATTTGGCGGTCTCCGAAGCCGACGGGAAGATAATAATACTTGCCGGAGACAAACTTTTTTCTATCGAGACAAAACACTTGTAAATTTGGTGGAGGCGGAGGGAGTTGAACCCTCGTCCGAAAAATCTACCAAAAGACTTCTACAAGCTTATTTGGTTTTTAGTTTTTCCCCTAAACATAACCAACCAACAGGACAGTTTAGAGTAAGGTTCAGTATCTTAAGCGAACATCCCGAACCAAAGACATTCGCGGCATCTCGACAGGTTTATGCCCGAGAGGTACGGTCGAGAAACGTTTCCTCTAAGACAGTAGCCTAAAAACGTTTTTTAAGCGTAGGCTACAGCGACATTATTAGTGACGCTTAGTTTTGATTCCTTTTGACAAGTAGAAATCAAACTTGGCTTGCAGTCTTTTAATGAGCTTTTCCGTCGAAACCTTTTCGCCCCCGATTATTTAACTTTAAATTCTCTTTCCAGCTCGCGTCTGATGTCCTTTTGCTTAATCGCTTCTTTTTTCTCGAACTTGCGTTTTGGTCTTCCCAAAGCAAGTTCAAATTTAACGAAACGGCCCTTAGTATATACCTTTAGAGGCACGAGAGTCAATTTCCTCTGTTTCATTTTGACCCCTATTGAGACTATTTCGTCTCTATGTAAAAGAAGTTTTCTTGTCCTTTTTGAATCGTATTTGGTTGCCCCCGAAACAGGAACATTTGCATTAATTAAATAGGCTTCAGCATCAACTATCCTGGCTACGGACTGACTAATGTCTGCATGCCCGGTTCTTATTGCCTTTGCCTCCCCCCCCGTTAAGCTAACTCCGGCCTCGTATCTATCGGGTTCTAAAATATAGTCGAATCTTACCCGCCTATTTGGAATCTTCATGCCATAATTATACAAGACATGAACCTTTTAGACCTTATTTTCCCCAAAAAATGCTTCGGCTGCGCTAAAGAAGGAAGATATATTTGTCCTCTTTGCAAAGAAAAACTTAAAATTGCAAATCCGATTTGCCCTGTTTGCACAAGACCTTCTGGCAAAGGATTTACCCACCCAAGATGTAGTTACGAGCTTTCCCCGGACGGCTTAGCCTCAATTTGGGAATATGAAGGAGGAATAAGAAAGGCAATTCTATCCCTTAAGTATAAATTTGCATACGAAGTGGCTGGAGAAATTGCTGAGCTTGTTGTCGAAAAATTAAAGAAGAGAAAAGTCTTTAGTCCGGCTAGACCCATTCTAATTCCCGTTCCCCTACACTGGCAAAGGCAAAACTGGAGGGGGTTTAATCAGATGGAGGAAATAGGTAAGAGAGTGGCTCTTAATATGAGATGGGAATTTATTCCGGATTTAATAGTCAGGAGGAAAACCTCCCTTCCCCAGACGGAGTTAAAAAGAAAAGAAAGAGTCAAAAATGTCAAAGGGACTTTCCTAATAAATAAGAAATACCTGCCGCTTAAGCCTAAGCCCCTTCTTCTATTTGATGATGTTTGGACGACAGGCTCAACCATAAGAGAAGCAGCTAAGACACTAAAAAAAGCTGGAGCAAGAGAAGTTTGGGGGTTAACGATTAGCAAAGGGCACTAACAATTGGCGGAGAGGGTGGGATTCGAACCCACGTGAGCCTTTTCAGGCCCAAGCCGTTTTCGAAACGGCTCCCGTACGACCGCTTGGGTACCCCTCCATTTTGAAGAATCCTTGGAACTTCTTGATATGTTTAGGATTCCTCGAACCTATTTTATCAAAGAATTGCCTAACTTGCTCGCTTTTCCTTATCCTTATGGATCTCGGGGAGGATATCGCTGGTGTGAAACCTTCCTTTGCCAAAATTTCGTAGATACTAAAAAGAAGTTTCCCTGAAGCGCTGGTAATCGCCAAATTAATACTTTTATAGTTTCTTTCCTTTATTTTATGGGAATCAAAATATACACAGCCGTCAGTATCGAAAATTCCCCTCACACAAGCTTTTGAAAACTCTCGGTTAGATTTGATCCATCCTGGTATATCTATCTCCTGAAAAATCTTGTTTCCCTTGGGAAGCCCCTTTCTTACAAAGTAGCCAACAAGGTTTTTTCTGCTTAATGCAATTTCCGATGTAGATCTTTCACTCGAATTGTAAACCCCGGGTTCTATTTGAAAAAGTTCTCTAAATAGACTATACACGTATGGTAAGTAGTCGCGATCGTCGTAATAATTGAGAGTTACTTTTACCTGAAGCTCAGTAATGCCTCCGTCTCCAATCATTATCCCAAATAACTCTGCGAGCGGCGGTGATATTTTAGGAATCCTTACGGGCTTGGGTAACTGGAAAGCCGTCAGGTTTTTTCTATGGGTTTTGATTGAATTCAACCCTCCCAACCTACGCCCTTCGGGTGTGCCAGGACTGCCGTAAAGTAAATATCTCCTTATTCCTCCTTTTCTGGCTGCGTCTCTTATATGCCAGTAAAGAGTTAGCCTTTTATATCCGCTTGGGAGAGCAACCTTGAACTGTCTGTCAATTTTGTTACAAACATCCGAGGGAATTGTATAGCGACCCAACCTCCAATCTTTGAGGCTATTCTTGTTTACTTTTAGCCTTTTTGCGATTTGAGGCCAATTTAGTCTAGTAGAAGCCTTGATCCTTTGAAAGTAACCCCGTTGTTGATGCCAACCCAGTTTAATTCTCATTCCTATTATCAAGATCACATAAACCCGTTCTTCTGCCTGAAACCTTAGATTTTGTGCGTCCGGTGAGAATCGAACTCACAGCCTCCAGGTCCGCAACCTGGCGCTCTTTCCGTTGAGCTACGAACGCTAATTATTCGGCAGTTTCTTTGCGAACCAATTGGCCGCTTTATCGAGGTATGATGGAGGAGCTTCTTCTTCAACGATATAGGCAGAAAGAGCCTTTTTTATTTCTTCTTTATCCTTCGAATTAATGACCAGCTCCATCCTACCCGGTAAGCCCAATGTTTCTACGACCAGAAGCTCGCTATCAAACCTTCGGCTAAACCAAAAACGATTCATTAGCGCCCAGTCGGTTCTTTTGTCTACAACCTTTATTCCCTTATTTGTAATCTTATATTCGATATTTTCGGGTTCGACCGTACTTAAGACGTAAAAAAGAAAAACAAGGGAAACTATTAAGATTACGGGCATAAATCCCTCGATAAGAAAAAGAACCAAGCCTACAATTCCCGCAATTGCAATAATCGTTATGTAAAATTCCCTGTCGCGTCTCTTAAAGGGTCTGGCCGGTGCGGTCCATGTTAGCAAATCCTTCTCGGGCTCGCGTCTAACCACTACCGGTCTGGGCTCTTCTTCCAAGGCTTCTTCCTTTTTCAATGTACCGACTTTTTCTTTTGATTCCTCAGGCATTAGACGTATTATACCCCAAAGACAGGATTCGTTCCAAGCTGGGAATCTGATATAATACGCGTGTTTGAGGTAGGGTCGCATAGTTCGGTCCATTGCGGGGGGTTGCTAACCCCCTGAGCCCTTATTAAGGCTCACGCGGGTTCGAATCCCGCCCCTACCGCCCAAGGTGAGGTCGCATAGCGGACTAGTGCAGAGGTCCTGAAAACCTCCGTGGGGATTTTTCCTCACCGTGGGTTCGAATCCCACCCTCACCGCCAATGAAGAAGAATAATCAAATAACGGTTTCCGGCGCGATAGTTTTTAAAGAATATCGCAGCAAAAAACTCTTCATGGTTGTTAAACAAAGTGCAGAGGGAAAGTGGGAAATTCCCAAAGTGACGGTTAGGCGCGGAGAAAGCTCCGTCAGAGCTTCCTTAAGGATGATTGGGGAAATGGCAGGCATGAATGCAAGAGTACTTGAAGAGGCGGGCCGTACCACGGCAGTTGCAACTATTAACGGGAAATCCGTTCCCCAGAAAACTTATTATTATCTTCTTATCCATAAAGCCGGTGGTGAGATTCTAGGGTTTCAGGATTTTGTCTGGCTGGAATACGGCAAAGCCTTAAAAAAGCTCGAGCTTAAAAGAGAAAAAGATATGCTAAGGGGTGCTAAGGATGTCCTTAAAAAGTGGGAGAAGGAAGGAAAGAAAAGGTAATTAGAGAATTCTCAGCCGGCGGAGTCGTATTTAAAAGAGTCCCCAAGAAATTTCAGTGGTTACTAATTAAACCGGCGGGAACTGATAGATGGCAGCTTCCCAAAGGCAAGGTAGATAAAGGAGAAACCTCAAAAGAGGCCGCGGTAAGAGAAGTGGAAGAGGAAGGCGGAGTTGAAGTGAGACTTGTGGGTAAAATCGGTACTTCTCAATATTTCTATGTTTTTAGCGGCCAAAAAATTTTCAAAACAGTTATCTATTTTTTGATGGAATATCTTAAAGACAAAAAAGAAGGCCATGACCACGAAGTAGACGAAACGGCCTTTGTAGATTTCGATGAGGCCGAGGGAAGACTCACCTTCAAAGATGATAAAGAAATGCTCAAAAAAGGAAGGGAAATTTTGGAGAGAGGATTACAAGGGAATTTGATATAATTGTAGGCTCAGGGTGGGGTGGCCGAGTGGTTTAAGGCGCATGATTGGAAATCATGTGTGCGCAAGCACGCGCAGGTTCGAATCCTGTCCCCACCGCTTGTTCTTCTTCAGTTTTTCTTCGGGTAATTTTGATATAATGCGGCCTAAGGACAGGATATGGCTGATCAGGTTGATGAAGTAAAGCAAAAGACCGACATCGTTTCTTTAATCGGGGAATACGTCCAGCTAAAAAAAGCCGGGAGAAATTATAAAGCTCTTTGTCCCTTCCATAGCGAGAAGACCCCCTCTTTTATGGTTTCTCCGGAGCTTCAAATCTATAAATGTTTTGGCTGTCAAACCAGCGGTGATGTTTATTCCTTTTTAGAACAATACGAAGGAATGGATTTTGCTGAAGCCTTAAGGTTTTTGGCTGATAGAGCTGGAGTCAAACTTACTTCTTTTAAGCCCGGAGAGGCCGGAGAAAAAGACAGGTTATATCAGATTAATTCTTGGACTACTAGATTCTATAGCTATATTTTACTTAATCACCCGGTTGCAAAGCCCGCTTTGGCCTATCTGACTAAAGAAAGAGGCTTGACTCTCGATACAATTAATACCTTTTTACTCGGATTTGCACCCGACGTACCCGATGTCTTAAAGCGCTTTCTTGTTGATAAAAAGAAGGTTCACCCTGAAGACATGGAAAGATTGGGATTGGGGTTTTTTAAAAACGGAAGATTTTTCGATAAATTTGCGGGAAGAATAATTTTCCCCCTTTTTGACCACAGGGGAAACGTTGCCGGTTTTGCCGGAAGAGTCATGCCTGGGGCAAGAGCCGATACTGCAAAATACATCAATTCTCCGGAGACTCCGATTTACCATAAGTCCAATCTTCTTTTTGGTCTTAACCTTTCAAAACCCGAGATTAAAAAGGAAGGTGCCGCGGTAGTTGTGGAAGGGGAGCTTGATATGATTTCTTCCTGGCAGGTGGGAGTAAAAAACGTAGTTGCCATAAAAGGAACCGCCCTAACAGAGGAACAAGTACGGCTTCTTTTACGCTTTACCAAGAATGCGACTTTGGCGCTCGATGCTGACCTGGCTGGGGACGCTGCCGCAAGACGCGGAATCGTCATTGCCCAAGAATCGGGAATGGACCTTAAAGTTGCCAGATTCGGCAAATACAAGGACCCTGACGAAGCCGCAAGGGCAAACCCGCTAGAATTCAAAAAATCTCTTTCCGGGGCAGCAGGGGTTTGGGACTACCTGGTGGATTCAATATTCTCTAGATACGATTCAAAATCCGGCGAAGGCAAGGCCAGTATAAGCCGGGAAATAGTTCCCGTTTTAACCTCAATTCCGGATAAAATTGTTCAGGCTCACTATGTAGAAGTTGTTGCGGGGAAGTTTGGGGTTCCTGCCGAAGCGGTGAGTGAGCAAGTTGAAGAAATTTCTGAAAAAGTCGAAAAAGAAAGACAAAATATTGAAGTTATCTCCCCCCAAAAGATTGAAAAAGGAAGACGCCAGCTTTTGGAAGAGAGACTTTTGACCCTCGCCTTCCAGTCGGACCCCAAAATTTTACTTGAGGAAGACGTGGCGGGACTAATAATTACCCCACTCACCAAAAGAATACTCGAGGAGTACCAGAAGTTTGCTAGAGCCAACCTGAAATTTAGCCCCTCCGAGTTTGCCGAAGTTCTCCCCAAAGAACTTTTGGAAGGATTTGCAGAAATGGCGTTGAAGGACCTGGAAGAGCTGACCGAGGATGCCAAGATCTTAGAAAAGGAGCTCAATCTGGTTAAAAGGGAGCTTAAAATACTTGAGTTAAGAAGAAAAATTGAAATAGCTGGAGCCAAAATTAGAAAGTTCGAAGAAAGTGGAGAGAAGTCTAAACTTAAAAAAGCCCAGGAGAAGTTTGGAGAGCTAACCAATGCACTATCCGAGCTTGAAGAAGAGGCCCAAGGGGGTATAATTCTACAAGAGGTCTAACAACTATCATGCTTCGAAAGCCCGTTACCGAACTAATTAAAAAGGCTAGAGACCAGGGTTTTTTGACCCAGGAGGAGATATTGGAGGTATTCCCCGATGCTGAAGCGAGGGTAATGGAGCTCGATGATTTATACGACAGACTCCTTTCCGAAAATATCGACGTTTTCGAGTCTGTTACTCCGGAGGAAATCGAAACCGACGAGAAAGCCCAAGAGAAACTGGACAGGGAAATTGAGATTCTTTCAAAGCTTGAAGGAGCGGAAAGCACGGACCCGGTCAGACAATACCTAAGAGAAATCGGAAGAGTTCCGCTTCTTGATGCCGAGGAGGAGGTCGAACTAGCCAAAAGATACGAAAAAGCAGACAAAAGAGCCAAAGACAAATTGACGGAGAGTAACCTTAGGCTGGTTGTTTCTATTGCCAAGAAATATATAGGCAGGGGGCTATCCCTACTCGACCTTATTCAGGAAGGAAACCAGGGGCTAATCAGAGCAGTTGAGAAATACGATTGGAGAAAGGGATACAAATTCTCTACCTACGCAACTTGGTGGATAAGGCAGGCCATAACCAGAGCCATTGCTGACCAAGCCAGAACCATAAGAATTCCGGTCCATATGGTCGAAACCATCAATAAACTTTATAGAACTTCAAGAAGGCTCATGCAGGAACTTGGCAGGGAACCCACTCCCGAAGAAATCGGAGAAGAGCTTGAGATAGATGCGGATAGGGTCAGGGAAATATTCAAAATTGCCCAGGAGGTTACATCTTTAGAAGCTCCTGTCGGGGAGGACGGAGAAAGCATGCTGGGAGACTTTATTCCGGATGAGGCTCAACCCTCTCCCGTCGACCAAGCCTCAAAACAGCTTCTAAAGAACCATTTGGATGAGGTTTTGGCAACTCTTTCCGATAGGGAAGCAAGAGTCTTAAAGCTAAGGTTTGGACTCGAAGGAAATAAACAAATGACCTTGGAAGAGGTGGGAAAAGTATTTGGAGTAACGAGGGAAAGAATCAGGCAAATCGAGGCAAAGGCCTTAAGGAAGTTAAAACATCCAAGTAGAAGGAAGAAACTCCAGGATTATCTGGATTAGGCCATCTATTTGTATCTTTTTAAGATTGTAGGCAAAAGATATTCGCTAAAAGCCTTTTTGAAATCAAATTTTGCTTTCCAGCCCCAATCCCGCCTTGCTGCCGAATCGTTCAGGTCTTCTGGCCAGCTATCTACTATTTTTTGTCTTGCTGTGGTAGGTTTGTAGGTAATTTTAGCCTTTGGGTATACGATTTTTATCTCCATTTCAACGTCAGAGGCTTTCGGGGAAAATCCTCTGACGTTGTAAACATGTCTTCTCAGCTTTTCTTTGGGTGCTAGGAAAAGCTTAATCAAGGCTATTCCCGCATCGGGCATCGCCATGAAGGGTATTCTGGTATCAGCCCTCACAAAAGATTCATAGGGTTTTCCCTGTGCGGCAGCGTGTATCATTTCGGAGGCAAAGTCGCTCGTTCCTCCGCTTGGAAGTGTTGTGGCAGAGATAAGACCAGGGAAGCGCACGCTACGGAAGTCAATAAATCTTGGGCCGTCCTCCAGAAGTCTAAAGTAGCTTGAATAATATCTGCCCAACATCTCACAGTAGAGCTTGTTTAGGCCATACATTGTTATTGGGGTATTAAACTTTTCTTCCCGCACTTTTTTCGCCCTTCTTTTCGTTTGAAGGTCGGGAATTCCATATACCGCGATGGTACTGGGGAAGATGAACTTAAGAGGCCTTTTTACCATTGTTGCTACCTCTAAAAGATTTGCAGTTCCATCGACATTTACCTGGTGTGCTTTTTCCGGATCTTTCTCTCCGCTGGTTGAAAGGATTGCAGCTAGGTGAAAGATTCCTAGGATTTTATATTTGCTGAAAAGATTTTTTAGTAACTTTTTGTCTAAAACGTTGCCTTTAATTGCTAGATCTGTATAAGGAACAAGGGCTGGGTCGGGACCGTCTAAATTAAGAGTAATCAATTTGAATTTCCCAAGTTTCTTAAGTTGGGGAATAAGCTCATGGCCGACCTCGCCATTACCCCCGGTTACTAAAAGAAAATCGGACATATGTGTTTACGATGCTTACGTGTTCACGATAAAATCTTAAGCTCTTTGCCGACCTTTTTAAAAATTTTCAAAGCGCGATCAAGTTGTCCTTTTGTATGTCCGGCAGAATTCATTATTCTGATTCTGGCTTTGTCCTGGGCAACTGTCGGATAAACTATCGCTTTAGCGAATAAGCCATTCTCAAATAGTTCGCGGCTCATGTCCTGCGCCAATTTTGAATCACCAAGCATCAAAGGGATAATTGGTGTGATGCTGGTTTCGGTATCAAACCCAAGTTTTTTAAGGCCGCTTCTTAAGTAACCCGCATTTTGCCAAAGTTTTTTGACCAAATTGTCAGAATTTTCTAAAAGTTTTACTGCTGCCAAGCAGGCGCCGACATCCGGAATTGTCATTGCGCTTGAAAAAAGAAAAGGACGAGCCCTTTGGGAAAGCCATTCGATAGTTTCCTTTTTCCCGGCAGCCATTCCGCCAACAACTCCAAAAGCCTTGCTCATAGTGCCTACCTCGATATCAACTTTGCCGTGAAGTTTAAAGTGATCTACTATTCCGCGCCCGGAGGAGCCCAATACTCCTTCTCCGTGGGCATCATCAACCATAAGCATGGCACCGTATTTACTAGCGACTTCGTAGATTTTGTCCAGGGGGGCAATGTCGCCGTCCATGCTAAAAACTCCGTCGGTAATGACCAATTTTTTAACTTTTTTGTCGGCGCTTTTGAGTTTTGACTCAAGACTTTTGGGGTTAATGTGCTCATATCTTATTATTTCGGCCTTACTTAGTCTGCAGCCGTCGATAATACTTGCGTGGTTAAGTTCATCAGAGAAAATTAAGTCGCCTTCGCCCACAAGCGCTGGGATAACGGCTAAGTTTGCAGAGAATCCGCTTTGGAAAGTAATTACAGCCTCGGCTTTTTTAAATTTGGCAAGAGCCTGCTCCAATTTTTTGTGAAGGACAGTGGTTCCCGCGATAGTTCGCACTGCAGCCGGCCCGATTCCAAATTTTTTGATGGCGGCAATTGCTGCGGATTTAAGTTTTGGGTGGTTTGCCAAGCCAAGATAATTATTGGAACAGAAATTAAGAACTTTTTTTCCGTTAACGATTATTTCCGGTCCAATAGGGCTTCCGATTGTAACGATGTTATTGTAAAGGTGTTGGTCTTTGAGGGACTTGAGTTGATCTTTAATCCAGGGGATAGTTTTTCCCGACATGAAACGATTATACGATATCAACCAAAAATTGATATAATTAGCTTCGTAGCCCAAAAATTAGAAAAAATATTCATAAGTACGGTGTGTTTTCAGTAAGATTTTCGGATGCTAAAGTTCATAGAAAAGTAAGGTGGATAGCTGGCGTGTTTGGCTCTTTCTTGGTATAATCGTAGGCGTTCGTTTATATTCCGGCGTGGCGCAATGGTAGCGCGAGTCCCTGTGATTCCTTAGCAGCTCCCGAGGGAAACTTCGGGATGAAAATCGGGAGGATTGTCGGGAAGCCTAAGGCCCCATGGCTATGGTAACCCGCAGCCGAGCTCCGGCGTAATACCGGAGAAGGTTCAGAAACTATGCACCCGAGCCCTTCTTCTTAACTGGAAATGGGCAAGAGATAGTTCCGCGTCCGATGGAAACATCGGGGAGCGAGTAAGGACGAGGTTGGAGGTTCGAATCCTCCCGCCGGAGCCAGTTGGTACTTAATATACCCTTGAAATAAAGCCTGCCCGATATTATGGACAGGTTATTATTGTTTTTCTTAATATATTCACTATTCGCTTATACTCTTGGCATAATTTGCTCAAGAAAAAACTTCTTTTCTATTGATTTTTTAAAAAGAAATTGGCCAGATTTGATATATTTTCTTTTTATAGCCCTGATTTGTATTTGGATCGTTCAAATTTTTTGGCAAGAAAATCCTCAAAATACTGTACAGATTTTGATTTTCTCGATAACCGCTGCAGCATTGATTTACCAAGGCTTTGCTTCAAAAATCTTTAGAAGTTATTTGGATAGACCAATTGTTAAAATGTTGTTCGACGAAACAAAATCAGAATACTTCCATCGAACATTAATGAGAATTTATACTGAAATCCTTCATTCTAGCGGCAATTCAGTTATTCCTATGATTGACTTCGTTCCAGCATACTATTCTCGTTTTAAAGTACTTAACGAAGGGAATACAACACTAGAAAATACAGAAGTAATAGTTGAAGGTGTAGAACCATTAAAAACGACGAAGCTTTTAAGACCTTTTATGCCTCTCAATTTACACTGGGCTTTTGCTGAGGATAAAGAAAGAAGAAAAATAAATATACCGCCCAATAATGCCTATAGAATCATTGACTTTTTTGAGCTTATGAAACCTCAGTCTGTTAATGCTTATGCTTCCAAACTGGTGCCTGGAAATGTCGATTTTGATAGATACAAAGCTTTAGTTACTGGATTTCGTATTTGTAGCGTTCCCCCAAATACACTTTCTGATATTTATGAAAAAGGGAGTTACATATTTACAGTAGGAATATACTCGAATAACTCAAAACCCCAATATAAGAAGGTATTTGTGGAGTACGATGGCCTATGGGACGATGACCCAAACATTATGAGAGAAAACCATCTCAAGGTGAAATTACTTGGTTGACTTTTTCTATTTCTTCTCTGATTTGAGCCACCAGCCTAAAGTTTGAAAAAGCCTCGTAAATATGTGACAATTGCATGGTTATATTAGTGTTACGATTCTCGAGCCAGATTGCATTTAAAATACGAATTGCAGGCTATGTTAAAATGATGGTAATGAAAGTGCATAAAAGCCTCCACTTTTTAAAGCCTCGGCTAATTAATGTTTTGCTTACTTTCTTCGTTTTATGTTTACCCATATTAAGAGAGCAATATAATAACGGACAATACGTTACTTACTATAGACCAATAACTGTTATCATTGATTACTTTCAACATTTCCAACAGCCTCACCTTCTGTTAGTTATGGCAATGTTTATCCTGATTATTTACTTTGTCGTATCTTTAGTCGTTCTCGGAGGATCAAAGCTTTTACAGCAAATCATTAAAAAGAAGTAGTGCGTGGAGTAAGCGCAATAAGATTGGGTTTAACTTTCTCTATTTCCTCTCTGATTTGAGCTATCCTTCGGCTGGTTCGACTACGCTCACCACAAGTCCGCTCAGGACTATAGCAAGCCTAAAGTCAGAGAAAGCCTTGAAAATATGAGATAATTGCGTGGTTATATTAGAGTTACGATTCTCGAGCAAATCCTTCTCTATAGACTTTTTCTATAAAAATTGTTTAGAATGAAGTATGGACATTCTTTGGATTCAGTTTTGGGTTCTTCTTGGGGGCACGCTTTTTGCCTGGTTTAATTTTGCATCCGAACTTCTCAACTGGAAAAAAGGGAAAATAAAATGTCGAAGCGGCCGTTGTTCCATTAAGGCTCCCAATCCCTTTCTGACTCCTTGTTTTTTCGGCGCGATTTTCTTTAGCGTCGCCTTTATACTCAACCTCATTATCCTGTTTGGCTGAAAAATCCAGACAGTAGAACTTTAAGCTTATTCTTTGAATACCAACGCCCCGAAAATGTAGAAGGTAACTCCAGGGTCTTGATAGCAGTTAGTTGGCAGGCCAGCCTTTTGGCTACAAAGTTCTGCTAAAAATTTTTCTAGGCCCCAGCCTGTATCGCTTGCAACCTGCGGCAAAAAGGTACCGGAATTAAGTCCTTTTTGGATAACCACCCCATCTTTACCCAACCTAATTGCCTTCCAATCAGCAATTTTTTCCCTGGGAGTCATGACTGAAATTTCAATTTCAATATTTTTAAGCTCCGACGCCCCAACCGGCGTAAATCTGGTGTCTTTCGTGGCTGCCGAAATTGCGGTTCTCTGAATAATTTTATAAAGAGGGTCTTTGGGTTCAAACTCACCGATGCAGCCTCTTAAATTGCCGTTTTTCGTCAAAGTAACGAAAGCGCCGAGAGGTTTTTGCAGCTCGCTACTTACGGGAACCAGCGAAGGAATATTCCCCGAGCCAAGATAGCTTTCCAGAGTTTTCCTGGCAATTTCAAGCGCTTCTTTCTCCGCCTCCGAACTGAGGTTAAGGTTGGGGCTTTCCAGCTTGTCTTTTAGTCCAACTATGGCGGCATAACCAACAACTTTGGTTTTATTCCCGGTGATATCTCCCGAATTTGCATATTTGATTTCTTGAAAATCTTTTATTTTTAGCTTCTCGGCAACTTTAAGGGCGACTCTTATCGCCCCGGAGCCGCAGGCACTTGTTTCCAAGTTGGAGAAATTTTCTTCTTTCTCTTTATCCAAAGTCTTGACAAAGCCCTCTTCCTTTCCCGAAAGAATCGCCTTAATGGTTTGGCCGTCGACGCTATTGGCGGTTTGCCAATCCGGATAATGTGAAAGGTCCGAGCTTATTACCAAGAGAGTGTTTTCGTCAAAATTGCCGGATATCTTTTCCGCCAGGTTCTCTAACAACTCCCCTGAGGCATTACCCACGAGGATTGGAACAATGGAAAAATTTTTGAGGGACTTTTGCAAAAAAATAAGTTCAAGCTCTAAAGAGTGTTCTTTTTCGTGGGTAGGGGCGTCTCCCTTGATATTTTTCTCTTCATCAATAAGTAAGGAAGCTAAGTCTGAATCCACATTGACGGATCCCAAGGGTGTTTCCCAAGTTCCTTCGGGAAAGATCGCCGCATAATCAAAAACAGAAGTATGACTTGGGCCTAAGATGATTATTTTGGAATATTCGTATCCTTCAAGCTGCTTAAAGCCCGAGGCCGCAACCAAACCTGAATAATTTACCCCCGCATGAGGGACTATCAAGATTCTTGGTTTTGCCCCAACAGTCTTTTGGGTCTTAACGAAAAAAACATCCAAGGCCGTGGTCAGTTCTTGCCCTCCGGCCGGGTAGAAAGTTCCTGCGAAATTTGCTTTTCGGATTAAGCCTGCTTTGGTCTCGGAATCAACTTTCGGATTGGGGTTTGAAGGCTCTGGCCTTATCAGAGAATAGGAGACAACAATTAAACCACCTAAAAGACCAAGAATTCCAAGGGCGGCTAATATTTTCCCCGCAGTTTTCATTACGAAAGAATTATATATCTCCCAATCAATTAGTTGGAGTAAATTATCTAAAGAACTTAAAAACGATGATGATTCCGGCTATTCCACCAAGGGCACTAAAGATAAGTGAAGAGAGAGAAAACAAACCCGCTCCCCAGAGCGCGGGTATGTAGGCTCCGATTACTGAACCAATTAAGGCAGCTATATAAAAAATAGTCTTTGAGGACACGTTTCATTTTACAACTCGCCGAAGTTTATTGTTTTAAAACCATCCCACTCGGCGAGCCAATTGCTATTCGGAATAATTGAGATTAAATTTGCAGACAGAAAGCTCTTTACCTAACAGTCTTCGACAAAAATGTTGGCAGAAGATAGAATAAGTTAGGATGTTTAGTACCACAATTGTTTTATCGGTTTTGCCGTTTGTCTTATTTCTTTTGCTTCTTTTGTGGAAGAAAGTACCGCTTCTTTGGACCTCTATAGCCACCTTATTGGTGATATTGGGACTACAGGTCGTTTATTGGCAAATACTGCCTATTTATCTGCTCAACTCGTTCATTAAGGGAACTCTAATAGCTTTCGATATTTTCGTGATTATTTTAGGGGCAATATTTTTCCTAGAGCTTCTAAAAGATATCAAAATTATCGATAATATACGATTTCGTCTAGAATCGTTTTTAAAGGATTACCGCGTACAGATAATTCTTTTAGCTTGGTTTTTTGAGAACTTTATCGAAGGTACGGCCGGCTTTGGAACCCCGGCAATAATTGTAGCCCCTTTATTGATTGGTCTGGGTCTTTCTCCGCTAACCGCAGTAATTATTGGGCTGTTGGGCAATAGCACCTCAGTTGTTTTTGGGGCAGCTGGAACTCCAATAAGAGTAGGCTTTGAGGGTTTAAATGTTGCCTCAGTACCTATCTATGCAGCACTTTTTAACAGTGTTGGCTTTTTGGTTCCTGTTTTTATGCTTTGGGTTTTGGCTTCCCAACACGAAGACAAAAAAGGACATTTTTGGGAAGCACTTCCTTTTGCCGTTTGGTCGGGTATTGCTTTTGTGGTTCCGTCAATCTTGATTGTTCCCTTTGGACAGGAATTTCCGTCAATTCTAGGAGCAATAATCGGACTATTTTTGGTTTTAATAACCACCCGTTTGGGTATTTTTGTACCGAAAAACCAAAGACAGTTAAGAGAAATAAGAGCACCGGAAATCAAACTACCTTGGTTTAAGTTAATAGTGCCATATGCCTTATTGGTTTTACTTTTGATCCTAGGCAAGTTTGCTTTGGGAACAGTAAGATTAACATTTCCCTGGGGACTGGCTTATCAATTGAATCTTTCCAATCCGGGATTGTCATTTATTTTAGCCGGCGTACCGATTGCGCTTTTGTGGGGCAGAAAAAGGCTAGCTTTGGAAAGTTTTAAGGTTGCCCTATCGCGCACCTGGGAACCGTTTTTGGTAATAGCCTCGATGTCGATTATTGTTCAGCTGATAATTAATTCCGGAAACAATCTATCAGGGATTCCGTCTTCGCTTAGTTTGATAGCTAAAGGATTTGAGATCTCCGCTCTTCCTTTACTAGCTCCCATGGTCGGTGCGTTCGGAAGTTTCCTCACCGGCAGTGCCACTATTTCCAACATCATTTTTGGTAACTTTTTGAATACGGCGAGCCAAATAATGAATATGAATACTGCCAAAATTCTGGCGTTGGAGCTGGTCGGTGCGGCCGCCGGCAACATGATTGCCTTGGCTGATATTATTGCCGCAGAGGCAGTTGTGGGTTTAAGAAATAAAACAAGATATGTATTAAAAGGGGTAATAATCCCTTGCTTAATATATATAATTATTGTGGGTCTGGTCGGGCTTTTGGTAGGACGTACCTAAAAAGTAAAAAAGTTCTAAAATCATCCCAATAGGCGAGCAGCTTTTTCTCCACGCTGTATAATTCTGTTTATGAAATGTCCAAAATGCAGCAAAGAAATGATTCCCAAAAAGCAAGACTTTAGTTACAACTTTGCTTCCAAACCTAAGAAAAAATATATAAGGAAATTTTATTGGTGCAAGAAAGACGATATTTGGTTAAATCTAGAAATGCCTGCAAAATAAGTTCTAAGGTTGTCCATCAGGCGGAGCCTAAAATTAGAATTGCCCTGAAAGAAAAATCTCCAAAAGTGTTCTTGGGGAAGAAACTTATTGACAGGTTACATCAGCCCCGCAGTGTTGGCAGTTTGATATGAGTTGTCCGGAAGGTCTTGTGTTTGTTGCCCCGCAACTCGGGCATGTAAACTCCAAAGAGCCGTATTGATCTTCTGTTCCCAACCCCCCAGCTATTTCCCTTAATCCAAGTCCGTTGTTGACGTAATTTCCTAGACCTCCACCTGCGCACCCCGGAATTGTTTGTAGATGTCTTAGTTCATTTTCATAATCCTGGTCGCGTAAATGATGAAGCCTATAGGTTATTACTGCTTGGTCCAGCTCTCTCCCTTGAATATGTCTTTTAATATACGACATTTTAAGTACCGTCTCTCCAAGCTTTTCCTGGATTTTGATGAAAGCTTCATCATTAAACATAAAAGAGTTTTCTTTTATTAATTTGTGGCAGAACGAACAAAACTCATCTATCACTACTTTGATCGAGTGGCCAGCTTCCAGGACATCGAATCGATTTTTGAAGTCAGAAAATAGTTTCTCAAAACCCTTATCTTTGAATGCACCTTGGGTACTCTTTGTTAGTCTTATTGTTTCAATAATGCTTTCTGGCGAAAATCCAAAATTACCAAACGATCTTAAAAAAAGAGGATTTCTTATAATTTTTTCTACCTTTAAATCTAGTGGCATGTTTGTTTCAGGACTAAAATCGGTATCGCTATTAAGTAAAAATGATTCATTGTCTTCAAGATTAGGGTCCGTTCTTATCGTCATCGCATCGATTTCTCCGTCTGAATTAATCCAATAAATATAAGTTTGGGTATCTGGATATTCTCTTCCACCTGGACTTACTAAGACGGCGGCAGAATTTGGGGGCGAACTCAATAGGAATTCTTCTATTTTCATGGCGGAATCCTTGATTGATCCGTTTCTCTCCCACTCACTAACCGAGTCTATCCAAGTAGCATTTTTAATTCCTTTTGATACGACCCTCTTTTGTCCTTCCACCTCTGCAAAATCAAGTTCAATAGGCAAAACCAGTCTCTGATCAATATATTCTTGCCAGTAGCCAAAGAGATTTTTCTTTGATTTTTCGAGCCAATTTCTTAAAATTTCTTCTTTGCTTTCACCGATATAGTCTCCTTTTAGCAAATCTTTTCGCAAAACCTCAACCTCTATTCTTGGATGAAATCCAACCCCAGGAAGTTCAGATGCTTTATCTCGAATTACAGATGGAGATTCTTTCTCACAAACTAGATAAGATAGATTTATTTGTTGAAGTAATTCAGACATGTTTCCTGCTCGGGACAAAAGAAGGTTGTTAGTTTTCCGGCTGTAACGGTTGCGGCACAGCGTAGGAGTTTCACCTACTTCCTTGAACACAATCTCGATAACCCATTATGCTTTTTCTCACCCTTAAGTCAATAAGAATTTTTGTGTTAGAATGAAATGGAGTGGAAAGAAGTATCATCCACGAAAGAGCATCGTTTCTAAGGGACTTTGTCTTTGCTGCTGATGACGGAATAATCACTACTTTTGTAGTTGTTGCGGGGTCTTTTGGCGCGGGACTTGCACCTAGCGTAGTCTTAACCCTGGGTTTTGCCAACCTCTTGGCAGACGGCTTTTCCATGGCAACCGGCATTTATCTGGGAGCCAAATCCGAGGTTGAATACGAAAAATCTAAAAATGACCCCCATTGGGAATCTGACTCTCCAGTTAAGCAGGGGCTTATTACTTTTGTTTCCTTTGATATAGCGGGAGTACTACCCCTTCTCCCTTTCCTTTTTGCAATTAGGGCCGGATTTAGCGCATCTGCGGCCCTGGTGGGGATTTCTCTTTTTGGCCTGGGGGTAGTCAAAGGAATCTACACAAAAAAAAGCCCCGTCAAAAGCGGACTGGAAACGTTTTTGATAGGAGGGATAGCAGCTGCCTTGGCCTATGCTGTTGGATTTTTAGTCGACAATTTTGTGGTCTAGAAGGGGGTGATATTAAATGACGAAAGAGGATATTAGTCGTTTATCTCAGGTACTTATGGGTGGCGCTCTGATTTCAGTTATCTTAGCGGCAATAGGTTATTTGGGGACTGATATTTGGCTGGCTTCAACGCAGTGGCTACTTGTCGCCGCAGTTTTGGCCCTCTTTTCCGTTTATGCAAAACTCTCTTGACGGCTCACGCGGTAATTTTGCGGTAAAAATGCGGAAAATGTGAGGATGAGCAAAATATTTGACAAAAGGGTAGTGGCATGATATTTTGCGCATAATGAGAACGAGAGATATAGTAATCGGACTTATAATTTTGGCGGTTGTCGCCGGTTCTATAGTTTGGATAAGGCGCGCAAGAACGACACAAGAACCCCTTCCCACTCCTTCAATCGAGGAAAAGATAGAAAAAACCTTTAATTTAGAAATTCCAGAAGACGTTGAAAGGGCAGATTTAAATGACGTTAGTGGAGGAACAGGTAGCGGAATTGCAACAAGAAAATATGAAAGCGGCAGATTTACCCACGCTCTCCTTGCCGACCTTCCGGATCCAGAGTCCGGAACCTTTTATGAAGGTTGGTTGGTAAGAGGAAAAGAGGGGGAAGCCAACTTTGCCTTCATATCAACAGGAAGAATGGGGGTTGCAAAGGGCGGATATCTTTTGGAATTTACATCCTCAACGGATTACTCCGCTTATAACGGTGTAGTCGTTACTTTTGAGAAGGTTGACGACAAAAAGCCTGAAAAGCACATCCTCGAAGGCTCCTTCTAATTCTTCCCTTCATTGACACGGGTAAAGGTATCAAGATATTCTAATTAGGCTAGATAAATGGACGTTTCACTATTAAATCTTCTTGCCCTGACATTTTTGGGGAGCGTTGCCGGGCTCGTTGGTGGGATAATTTTTCTCTTTTTTGGGCGTTTTAGTAATTTGGGTGTTGGGTTTAATCCTGCCGCATGAATGAACTTAATTATTTGCTGGCGTTTAGTGCCGGTCTTATCTCGTTTTTCGCCCCCTGCGTGGTTCCACTTTTTCCTGCCTATATTGGCTACATCACCGGAGTTTCCATAAAAGACCTTGAGGTTTTTGGTTTTAAGCCTTATTTCAAGAAACTTCTTCTTTCAAGTATTTTCTATATTCTTGGTTTTTCGATAGTTTTTGTACTTCTCGGGACCGCCGCAGTAACTGTGGGCATGACCCTAAGAAGATATGACTTTTTAATCCAAAGGATTGGAGGGTTAATTATTCTTATTTTGGGACTTGAATTCGCAGGAATATTAAATCTTCCGTTTTTGGCAAGACAAAGACAGTTTAATCTCCCAACCTGGACACAAAGCCTCGGATATTTAAGGGCCTTTTTTGTGGGAGTTGTCTTTGCAACGGCCTGGACCCCTTGCGTGGGAGCTGTTTTGGGTTCGATTTTAACTCTCGCCGCAGTATCTAAAACCGTTTTGACCGGTGCATCCCTTCTTTTTGTCTATTCTCTTGGAATTTCAGTGCCATTCTTGATTGTGGCCCTTACCCTTGCCTCCGCCCCAAAATATATTGGCTTTATCTCCCGATATGTAGGGGTTATCTCAAGGGTTGCAGGCATTATTCTTGCAATCCTTGGGTTGCTTCTTCTTACCGATACATATAAATATCTCAATGCCTGGCTATTTGATATTGCCTTTAAACTCGGGTATAAGATTAGGTAGGAGGTGATGAATATGCAGGTAACCGTTTATTCGACAACTACTTGTCCGTATTGCAAAATGCTCAAAGATTACTTCAGCGAGAAAAGTATTGCCTATACAGAAAAAATGGTTGATACCGACGAGGCTGCCAGAGAAGAAATGATGGCCGTTTCTGGCGGATTTTTGGGCGTGCCTTTTACCCTGGTTATGAAGGATGGGTCAAAGGAGACTGTTATTGGTTTTGACAAGGGTAAAATTAATAGCCTTTTGGGACTAACCGGATGATTTTTGTAAACTTCAAAACATACGAAGAAGGAAGTGGGCAAAAGGGGATTGCCCTCACAAAAATTCTTGAAGAAGTTGCCCACGAAACCCAAATAAAGATAATTCCGGTCGTTCAGATCATAGATGCTGAGGCGATTGTGGCGGGAACTCAGCTCGAAGTTTGGATACAACATATAGATCCGGTCTCTTTTGGTCCTTATACAGGCTGGACGCTGCCCGAGGAGGCAATTAGGATCGGAATACGAGGGGTATTCTTGAATCATTCCGAGCATAAATTTGAGGATTGGGGGGAATTAACCAAAGCGACTCTTCGCTCTCGGGAAGTCGACCTAAAAACCTTGGTTTTTGCTTCGGACTTGGAGGAATTTAAAAAGGTACTGGCCCTTAAGCCTACACTTGCCGCCTATGAGCCCCCCGAGCTTATTGGAAGTACCGAAACCTCTGTCGCCCGCTCTGAGCCCGAAATTATTGCCAAAGCCTCGGTTCTTGCAAAAGAAGCAGGTATTCCATTAATAGTTGGAGCTGGAATAAATTCTCGCGACGATGTCAAAAAGAGTTTAGAGCTTGGGGCAGTAGGGGTTGCGGTGGCAACCGATGTGGTTAAAGCCTTAGACCCCAGGAGGGAGATATTGGACTTAGCGGAGGGATTCAGGTGAAAGTTTATATAGGGACTGACCACAGGGGTTTCGCCCTAAAAGAAAAGATGAAAATTTGGCTTACCGATTGGAAATATGAGTTTAGCGATCTGGGGGCATATGAACTCGACCCAAAAGACGATTACCCTCTTTATGCCGAAAAAGTCGGAGTCCTTGTTGGAAAAGAGGAAGGAGCTTTAGGGATTCTTCTTTGCGGCTCTGGAGTAGGGGTAGATGTTGCAGCCAATAAAATAGACGGGGTGAGGGCCTCTATCGGAAAAAACAAAGACCAAGTAAGAGCGGGGAGAAATGACGATAATATGAATATTCTTGTAATTGCAGCAGACTATACAAAGGAGGAAGAAGCAAAAGAAATGTTGAAAGCCTTTCTTGAAACCAAATTTGCAGGGGAAAAAAGATTTGTCAGGCGTTTAGCTGAAATTGAAAAATTAGAAGCAAATAACTAATGGTTCTTCCCAAACTGTCCGAGGAAAAAGTTAAAGGGAAAAGTGTTCTTCTTCGTCTTGATTTGGACGTGGGGATTGATACTTCAAGGATAGAAAGTGCGAAAGAAACTCTCAACTTTTTAGTCGAAAATTCGGCAAAAACCATAATTATTGGACACAAAGGAAGACCGGAGGGAACAAGGGTTGAGAGTTTAAGTTTAAGAGGCTTAATTCCGGTCCTCTCCAACTTAATCGGCCAAGAAGTTATTTTTGAGGGAAAGGGCAATATTGTTTTAAAAGAAAACTTAAGGTTTGACCCTGGGGAAGAAACAAATGATGAGAATTTTGCAAAAAAATTGGCTAGCCTAGCCGATGTATATGTTAACGAGGCTTTTGCCGTTTCCCATAGGGCACATGCTTCAATTGTGGGTGTCCCCAAATATTTGCCCCACGCCGCAGGATTTAGGTTTATCGAAGAAGTTGCGAACTTAAGTAAAGTAATAGAAAGTTCCAAAAGACCCGTAATCGTTCTAATTAGCGGAATTAAAGAAGATAAAGTCGAGATGGCTAAGGAGTTGGCCGAAAAAGTCGACAAGGTACTCGTTGGAGGAAAACTACCTAAATATTTCGGAGATGTAAATCCAAACCCAAAGAAAATTATAATTGGGGACCTTACCCTTGACGGAGCCGATATTACACTAGATTCTGCCCAACGCTTTAAAGCCGAGATAGCTAAAGCCGGAACCATAGTTTTGGCGGGGGTACTAGGAAAATACGAGGAGGAGGATTGTAGACAAGGAACAAAAGAAGTTTTTAGGGCGGTTTCCCAAGCAGGCGCTTACAAGGTTGCGGGAGGAGGGGATACGGAAGCCGCCTTAACCATGCTTGATTTGACCAAAAAGTTCGATTGGATTTCTGTCGGCGGCGGAGCCATGCTTGAGTTTTTAGCTAGCGGGACCTTGCCAGGAATCAAGGCACTTAAGAAACGTGCTAATATTAATGTAGAGAGAAGGTGAGGAGAATGAAATTAAAAACAGTTTCCAAATGGTTAGTTGTATTTGGGGCTATAGAGGTGGGACTAATGGGTGTCATGAATTTTGACTTAGTTGGAAGCCTATTGGGCAGCTGGCCAATGTTAGTTAAGGTTCTTTACATCTTAGTCGGGGTTGCAGGCCTTTGGGGAGCTTACGCCATGCTTACAAAAAAGAAGTAAGCAGTGCAACACTCGGAATAGAGGCGCTTCTAAAATAGATTTCTAAGCGCGGTTTACCCAAAATGTCTTGAGCAAACGGGTAGGATATTCGACAAAAAAAGATACAGGTCTTTTTTTGATTCTTCTTGCCGAAGTTTTAACTATTAGTGAAGCGTCATATTCTATTTTGCCTTTTGCCCTGAGAATATTTATTGAAAGGTCAATATCCTCATGAACAAGCGAGTCGTTTAAGCTGACAAGGGGTTTAACGATTTTCCAGATTCTTTTGGAAACCGCCATGTTTGGTCCAAGCAAAGCTCTATTGCCCCTTAGAAGAAGCTTGAGGGATTCAGAGTAAATTTGTACAGGTAGGGGCGATTTAATTATTGAGTCGTAAAATAGAACTGGACCCGAGAGAGCGTCTATATTTTGTGTTTCAAAATTATATTTTATTCTTTTAACCCAGTCGGTTGGTACTATTACGTCCGCGTCGCAGCGGGCAATAATCTCGTATCTTGCGCTATCAAAGCCTTTATTTCTTGCAAAAATAAGGCCTTGATTTTTTTCTTTAACCACCTTGACCCCCATCCTTCCGGCAATCCTGGCTGTATTATCAGTGCTATTGTTATCAACAACTATTATTTCACCAGGTAATTCTTCCTGATTGACAATGCTTTCAAGACACTTTCCAATGAAGACCTCTTCGTTATAAGCTGGGATTATGACTGAAACTTTCATAATGCGGCTTTAGTCCTTTTAACATCATTTAATTCTTTAAAGATGAATTGTATACTAAGTTTAGCTTATGGTGAAAGTAGGAATAAACGGCTTTGGAAGAATTGGAAGAATTGCTTTTAGAATTGGGATTTTAAAGCATTCAAACGAGCTAGAGTTTACCGCAATAAACACTTCCGGGTCTATGGAAGCTTCCGGTTGGGCACACCTTGTTAATTACGATACGGCCTATGGCAAGTTCGAAAAAGAAGTTAAGGGGCAAGAGACTAAAAAGCCTCAAGAGGCAACAGATGAGGACCCACAAATAGGAAACTTAATAGTCGATGGCAAGAAAATTCCGCTTTTGGCCCAGAAAGACCCCGCAAAAATTCCCTGGGGGAAATATGGAGTCGAAGTTGTAATTGAGTCAACCGGCAAGTTTACGACCGAAGAGGATGCTAAAAAGCACGCCTTGGGGGGAGCCAAAAGAGTTGTTATCTCGGCTCCGGTTAAAGGCGGGAATGTGGGAACCTACATAATTGGAGTAAATGAGTTCAAGGGTGAAGCAGAAGTTTTATCCAATTCTTCCTGTACGACAAACTGTGTTGCGCCCGTTGCTGCTGTACTTCATTCTAAATTCGGAATTGAGAAGGCAGCCATGACTACGGCCCACGGCTATACGGACGATCAGAATCTTCAGGACAATTCCCATTCCGACCTAAGACGAGCGAGAGCCGCTGCCCAAAACATTATTCCGACAACAACCGGGGCAGCAATATCGACAACAGAAACCATTCCCCAACTTAAAGGTCTTTTTGACGGAAGGGCTTTAAGGATTCCTGTTATCACCGGCTCAATTACCGACTTTGCCTTAGTTCTTGCTAAGAACGTGACGGTTGAGGAAGTCAATCAAGCATTTATCGAAGCTACCCAAAATCAGCTATATAAAGGAGTCTTAGCGGTTACCGACGAACCCGTGGTTTCCTCCGACATTATTGGCCGAAGCGAGTCTGCGATAGTTGACCTATCCTTAACTCAGGTAATCGGAGGAAATTTGGTCAAGGTCTTTGCCTGGTACGACAACGAATGGGGTTACGCCCATCGTCTAGTCGAGCAGGTGATTAGGGTCGGAAGAACCCTCGCCGGAGAAAAAGCGCCGACAGATCCAATAACTCTCTCTTTTAAGAATGGATAAAGCCTTCAAAAGATGGTCGAAATAATTCCGGCGATTCTGACCAATGATATTAGGGAAATTGAGGAGAAGCTCTCACGAGCCGAGGGTATAGTTAAAAGAATTCAAATTGATATTGTAGACGGACAGTTTGCGGCAAATAGAACCATTGACCCCTCTTTTTTGGAGAATATCGAAACCGATTTGAATTTGGATTTTCATTTGATGACTAAAGACCCCCTAAGTTGGGTGGAAAGGGTAGTGAGGGGCGGGGCGGATAGGATAATAGGCCAGATAGAGGGGATGACCGACCAGGTGGAATTTATAGGAAAGCTAGCCCAAGTTGGTCTTTCTGTGGGTCTTGCAATCGACCTTGGGACTGCCGTTTCGGCACTGGACCCTACAATTATCACTAACTTGGATGTCGTTTTGGTCATGGCGGTTAAAGCCGGTTTTGAAGGGCAAAAGTTTGACCTTTCGGCGTTGCTCAAGGTAAACGAATTAGATAAGATTAGGGTTCGTGACGATACACCTTTCAAAATTTGTGTCGATGGGGGTATTAATGAAGATAATATAAAAAAGGTGGTTAAGGCCGGAGCAGACGAGGTTGTGATTGGAAGTAGGATTTTTGACGGAGATTTGACGGAAAATATAAGGAGATTTCAGGAGGCAGCGCATGGTTGAAGTAAAAGACATAGCCGAAAGAAAGATCAAACAAATTGCCTATTTTGGGTTTGCCGATGCGGCCCCAAACGACCCTCTCTATAGCGAAGCATTCGAGGTTGCGAAGTTTTTGACAGAAAAGGGGTATGTAGCCATAAACGGGGGAGGGCCAGGGACCATGAGGGCGGTTTCCGAAGGGGCAAAGGCCGCCAGGGGAACCGCAGTCGGAGTAACCTTTTATCCGAAGGATATTACAAACTTCGAGGGTCGAGACCCCGGAAACCCTATCGATATTGAAATTAAAACCAAAAATTATCTTGAGCGAACCCTAAAACTCCTGGAGCTTGGTGATGCCTATGTGATCTTTAGGGGAGGAACCGGAACAATCTCCGAGTTCGGAATGGCATGGGGCCTAGCCAGACTTTATTTTGGACGCCATAAACCCCTCATTCTTTATGGAGAGTTTTGGAACAATATCATTAAAAATTTTACAGAAAATATGCGAATCCGCCCCGAGGAGCTTAAGGTTTATAAAGTAGTTAATTCTCCCGAAGAAGCATATAAAGCCATACTTCATTTTGAAGAAGTTTTAAAGGGAAATAATAAAACCCACGAAGACGAAAAAGCATTCCAGCTATAAACTGCCATGAAGCATTCTGTCCAAGCGCTCGAAAAAATAGCAAATGATATAAGGAAAGATATAATCAAAATGCTGGTTGCGGCAGGCTCTGGCCACTCGGCGGGACCCCTTGGAATGGCAGACGTTTTTACGGCTTTATACTTCGAAATAATGAACAATGATCCCAAAAATCCCTTTTGGGAAGAACGGGACCGGCTTATTCTTTCAAACGGCCACATAGCACCCGTTCGCTATGCAACAATGGCTCATGCTGGCTATTTCCCAATTTCCGAGCTTAAAACCTTGCGAAAATTAGGAACAAGACTTCAAGGTCACCCCGAAAGGCTAAGGCTTCCCGGAGTTGAAACCACCTCGGGTCCCTTAGGAAGCGGTCTTGCCCAGGCAGCAGGCTATGCATATGCGGCCAGGATGGACGGAGCAAGATTCAGGGTCTTTTGTATAACCAGCGACGGCGAACACGACTCGGGAAATCATTGGGAAGCGGTCATGTTTGCCGGTAAATACAATCTTAGTAATTTAACCGCAATTGTTGACAGAAATAACATCCAAATTGACGGTTATACAGAGGATGTTATGCCTCTTGAGCCTCTCGAGGGAAAATATAAGGCCTTTAATTGGCACGTACTCCATATAGACGGCCACAATTTTCAAGAGATTATCGATGCGGTAGAGCACGCAAGGGCCGTCTACGAAAACCCGACTGTCATTATTGCCCACACAATTCCCGGTAAAGGAGTTTCTTTTATGGAAAACCTGCCCGAATGGCACGGTAAACCCCCAACACCCGAGGAAGCCAAAAAAGCCCTGCATGAGTTAAGAACTTTGGGGGGAAAGATTAAATCCGAACATGAATAAATTAATTTTGATAGCAGTTTTAATCATCCTTGCAATTTTTGCAGTTTTTCTTTTTAACGTATCTACCAGGGCTGCCCGTTACTGTTGGTCTTATAAGGAGGCTGAGTGTAAAGCAAAGTTGTTATGTAAGCCATTTTATGAATACGGTTTGCACTGTGGAAAAGACGGTTGTAAAGAAGGCGAAAGGTTCAAGGAATGTTCTCCGAGATTCTAATCAGAAATGATTAATAAAAAGGCTAAACTTTCAAAAAAGATGTTCGAGAAAGATATTGATTTGGTTGCAACCCGTCAGGGTTATGGGGAGGGACTGGTTATTGCAGGGGAAAAGGACGAGAGAGTTGTGGTTTTATGTGCAGATTTAACCGAATCTACGCGCTCCATTCTTTTTAAGGAAAAGTTTCCCGAAAGGTTTATTGAGGTTGGTGTTGCCGAACAGGTTTTGGCAACCGTTGCCGCTGGAATGGCGAACTACGGCAAAATCCCCTTTATTT
>Ga0315291_10001464_pt1 | contig 31556 bp, 37 predicted proteins | sample YL17G12_20_MG_FD_203070 | JGI IMG/M metagenome (GOLD analysis project Ga0315291, IMG submission 203070) | Sediment microbial communities from Yellowstone Lake, YNP, Wyoming, USA - YL17G12_20 | ecosystem: Environmental > Aquatic > Freshwater > Lake > Sediment | place: USA: Wyoming | collected...
AGGAAGGAGGTGCAACTACTGACAATTGAACGCCGCAAAGACCATAACCGCGGCTTGATGGAGCTGGTCAGCTCGCCAAAAGTGTACGCTTACCAAAGTGTCCCATTTCGCTGATTGCCAACACCAGATCCGTCAGCTCCGGGACGCGCCTCCAAACCACGTGGAAAAGCGTGGTCGCCGCTACAAAGCAGAGGAAGATGCCGGTCAGCGACCATTGGGCCGCAGACACTGACCCATCATGGCCGGAGTTGGCATACCACAGTCCGTACACGGCCAGTGAGCCACCCAACCCCAGAAGCGAAAACCACCGCCAGTTCCGGAACGTCGACAGCCACACGATTCCGGCGTCGAGAACCAGGATGTAGGCGATCATGAGCCCCGGACCGCCGCCGGAACCAGCCTCGCCGTCGTTGTTCAGATCCGAGGCACGCAAGACAATCGGAACCAAGAAGGCGCCAACGATGCCGATAATGGCGACGGCCATAGATTCCCGCCTGAGGGCGATCCCAACCGCCAGGATCGTAACCAGAAACATCAAGCCGAAGGTCACGAGAAACGGCATTAGGTCGTTCAGCGCGTACGAACCAAAAATGGAGAGGTAGAGGACGGCGATGCCCCCGCCAGTGAGCGCCTGTGCCCAGGCCCGATACGTCTTCTTCCAGTGGTCTCCAGCCAGGAGAAGCACACCACCACAGCCCACACCTGCCAGCAATTGAATGACCGGGTTCAGCCAGCCGCGGTCGTAGGCCAGCTTGGTCAGGAAACCCAATCCGATGAAGAGTATCAGGATTCCGATCTGTGACAGCCAGTTTCCCGGCAGCGACTCCTCCCAGGTGCTCACGCGTTTTGCGGGCCGAGGGGGTCGCGCCGACTGCTTCTCACCCCACATGCTCTTTGCTGTTTGAGAGGACTGCAGGGGCTTCGGCATGGAAAACCAAGTGGTGTCTGCGGCTCTTTCCGGCACATGGCTTGCAGGAGCGGGTTCTGCCGCCTTCAACTCATCAATCGCAGGCTGCGCTGACACCATCTTCTCGGTCAATGAGACCTCGGCCCCGATCTCCGCCGGTGGCTCAACCGACGAGACCACTTCGGCGGCATTGATTTCCGGAGGCGCCTGCATTCCTTCCAAGTCCATCCGCTCGCTGATCAGCTTCACACGTCGCTCCAGCACAGATAGTCGAATCGCCGTCTCCTTAAGGCGGCGTTCGATCTCTGGGAGGCGGCCCGTCTCAGACAACGGCTGACCTCCCGGCCGAAGGCCACTGACCAAGTGAGATCCACACCGAACGCAGTACTTCGCTCCAGACGGGCATTGCGACTCACATCTTGGACACTTCATCGGCCTTGCCTCCTGGATACACCCTCTCGGGCTTCAATGTGGCCCATTTCGCTCACACCTTGTCTGGTCTCTTCATCCTGAACCAGTATTCCACTCAACTCCCCGTGCTGTCTTGGGACCTTAGTCCCTATTTTTGGCGTGTTCAGAAGTCTCGGGTGAACTGGCCCATTCAACGTTGCTGGATTGAGGAGGGTGTCTTCCGTGAAACCCGGGCAACACTCACGCGAAGTGAGCGATGTGATTGATGCTTCTGGGCAAAGCAGCCGCACGAATACCATCTCTGTCTACCTTGCGAGGATTGGTTCGGCGGCGGATTCACCTTGATAGTAGCACTGCTGTCAATAACGCCAGCCTCAGCCTGAGTGCAAAGGCCCGAGGGCACATTTAGCGATGTGTCAGAAGGAAGTCCTTTCAGAACCTCTGGTTTTCAGGGGTTGGATTGTCGTGGAATCACTGTCTCCATTATGGAGCAGCCCAGCGTGTATGTAGTCAGCGAGAGTGGGATACTCAGGCCTCTGGAATTAGCGCACACTTGAGAGGCTGCTGTCCTGCTTCCTGATCGCCCTATTGTAGTTCTTGACATCCACAGCACTAGTTCGTGGATGCAGCAACAAGACACCTTTCAGCCAGGTCACGCAGGACTTTGAATTCAGGAAGATAAGGATTCATAGCCTCTGAAGAACAGGTGTCAATGTGGTAGCGTGGGCCTTCAGCCCCCAAGGTCAGAGTCCATTGAAGCGGGCTTTGGGTGGGAGGGGATGGATGGCTTAAGCTCTACAAGGCAGGGGGTGAGCGCGTGGTGTCACACCCGCTGTGGATGCCGTGCCTGTCTTGCACAGCGCGAGGCTCGGGGGTATGATGCGGGTTATCAACGCGGGTGTGTCTGGTGGATTCTGCCCGGTTCACATGTTCACCCGACATACAAGGTCGAGGAAAGCACCAGCATTACAGAGGAGACTCTATGAATCACATGGAAGGCAGTTTCAAGGGCGTGCGGAACGCCAACATCTACTATCAAGCTTGGCTTCCCGAAGGGGACGCAAGAGCTGTGCTGATCCTCGTTCACGGGCTGGGTGAGCATTGCGGGCGCTACATGAATGTGGTCAACCACTTCGTCCCGCTGGGCTGTGCCTTGTATGGGCTTGACCACATTGGCCATGGCAAATCTGAGGGTACGCGGGAATTAGTTGAGCGTTTCGAGGATTACACCAACACGCTGACGACCTACTACAACATGGTCGAAGGCTGGCAGACGGGCAAGCCCATCTTTCTGCTCGGCCACAGCATGGGCGGACTGATTGCGTCATACTACCTACTCGACCATCAGGCCAGTTTCAGAGGCGGCATTCTCTCAGCCCCATTCGTCAAAGTCAGCGATAGCATCTCACAGGCGACCATCACCATAGGCAAGATCCTGTCCGTAGTTACGCCAAGGGCGGGGCTGGTGACACTGGATGTTAGCGGCATCTCGCGTGATCCGGAAGTGGTGACAGCCTACGTCAACGACCCGCTGGTGTTCCACGGCAAGACCCCTGTGCGGTTGGGAGCGGAGTTGTTGAAGGCTATGCTGCGGGTCAGGGCAGAGGCACACAGGATTACTCTGCCACTCATTATTCTGCAAGGCGGTGGAGACAGACTTATCGACCCTGCCTGTGCCCAGATACTCTATGACAAGGTCGGATCCAAAGACAAGACTGTCAAAATCTACGAAGGACTGTATCACGAGGTGTTCAATGAGCCGGAACGCGCCCGTGTGCTCAAAGATGTGGAGACCTGGCTCGCGGCTCACGTCTAGCGAAGCACGCTGATGATGCACAATAGGGAAATCTATCTCAGTAATTTCAATTCATAGCTTCTGCTACTTCTGTAAATATGACTCCCAATGCGAAGGCTCCTGCATCCGGGTAGCCAATACTTCTGTCTCCTACCATAGCTGCTCTTCCCATACGCGCTGCAAAATTCTCCGTTGCCTTAGCTCCCTTTGCAGCTGCTTCTGCCGATTTTTCAAGAGCGGTTTTGGCATCATCTCCATTTCTTGCGCTGATCTTTAATGATTCCACAGCGGGGACTAGCGCATCGATGAGGGTCTTGTCACCGATCACTGCTCCACGACCGAAACTCCTTTCGCCAGTTAATTGAATTCCTTTTACGGCAGCCTCCATCAATTCGGAAAACTCCAGAATGGTCAGTTTTGTTTTGTCGCTGGCGTATTTTCCAGCCGCCCTAAAGGCCGAACCCCATATAGGACCTGAGGCTCCACCGCAGTGCTCCATGATTACCATTGAGCATGCATCCAGGAGACTGCCAATGTTGTCGGACTCTGCCAGAATCTCTCTCCACTCTGACTTCAACTTCTTGAACCCTTTCGCCAGACTCATGCCAAAATCACCATCACCAGCATGGGCATCCAGCTCACAGAATCTCACTTCATTGCGAATAATGCACTTGCTCATCTGATCGACCATGTAGATTAGATTATTCAAACTGATTTCATGCTTGCCAAGCAGAGAGAAAGACCTATCTATCTCAATATCGTAGGTGTCAGCATTCAGAATTGGCATTGAGGATGCTTCTTCAATAAAGACCTCCGGCACGTCTCCGCTAATCTTCAATGCTGGGGTATCACATGTATCTGATAGCAAGTCCGTCAACTCATTGTCCAGCTTCAATACAGATATGGATGCTCCAGCCATATCGATACTGGTCATGTAATTCCCCACCAGAGTCCTACGTATAGAGATTCTCCTCTTGAACAGCTCCCTGCTGACCGCATTGTTAAGCAAATACAGCTCCTGCAAAGGCGTAGAACCAAAGCCATTGATTAGCAATGCGACATCATGGTGAGTCTCATCCAGATCAAGTTCATCTATCAATGAGGAAACCATTACCTTGGCAAGCTCATTGGCAGTTGCCGTCTTTCTCCGTTGAATACCTGGTTCGCCATGAATCCCGACTCCATATTCCATCTCATCTTCTGCAAGCTCAAAGGTGGGAGTCCCTTTTGCCGGTACGGTGCAGGAAGTCAAGGCAAATCCAATACTCTTGACATTCCTGATAGTCTTCTCTGCAACAGCTTTCACTTTCGGCAGTGAGAATCCCCGTTCCGCCGCTGCCCCAGCGATTTTATGAACAAATACTGTGCCTGCGACCCCGCGCCTGCCACTAGTATAGACGCTGTCTTTCACAGCAATATCATCATCAACTCTCACGTAGTCTACAATTAGACCATCTTCCTGGGCTAGATATGCCGCGTTTCTGAAATTCATCATATCTCCGCTGTAGTTCTTGATTATCAGCAACGTCCCCGCATTACCGGCAGTTTGCTTGATCGCCTGGTAAACCTGGATCTGAGATGGAGATGCAAATACATCTCCGCAGACTGCAGCATCCAGCATTCCTTTGCCTACATAGCCAGCATGGGCCGGTTCGTGGCCACTTCCTCCACCGCTAATTAGTGTGACCTTGTTCATGTCAATATGTCTCTTCTTGATCACTTTGTACTTTTCCAGCAACTCCAATTCGGGATGAGCCAGCACGATCCCGTTACACATTTCTCGAACGACGCTTTCTGTAGAATTGATGATTTTTTTCACTTGGATACCCCCAGATTGTTTGTAGATCCCAGGCCGATCATTTGGATGCGTATCTTCTGCCGATTGCGTCCGCAACCTTGATTGCAGCCGCTACTGATTCGACAGTCACGGGAAATGGCATTGCGTGCACCGACTCTTCAGGGATACAGGCTTTCTTAGCTACCTCGTAGAGCTGATCATCGGAAATCCTTGGTACACCAATATCTGCGAGACATACAGGCAATCCAACTTTCAGGCAAAAATCGAATACTTCCTCTAATTCTTCAGTGGGCGAGTTTTCCAGTACCAGTTGTGCCAGTGTGCCAAATGCAACTTTTTCACCATGATAATATTTGTGGGTTCCTTCCAGAATGGTTAGCCCATCATGAATCGCGTGCGCTGCTGCCAGACCACCACTCTCAAAACCGAGCCCAGATAATAGGATATTTGCTTCGATGATATTCTCCAGTGCACTGGTTACCACCTTCTGGTCACATGATTCTTTGGCCTTAACACCATCTTTCAGCAGTGTTTGATAGCACAGAGTTGCAAGGGCAAATGCTGCATTTGTTCCTCTAGCTTCACCACAATAGCCTTCACGATACCCACAAGGCAGGCCGGCATTGACTTTGGAAAAAGACCGAACATTGGCTCGAGCTTCGAAGAACGTAGATAGAGCATCCCCCATGCCGGATACTAAGAATCTGGTTGGAGCCTGCGCTATTGCCGCTGTGTCAACCAGGACAATATTGGGATTCTGTTTGAAGTACGCATAATCATCAAAAGAACCATCTGGCGTGTACAGCACAGCAGAGTGACTAGTAGGGGCGTCAGTTGCAGCTATGGTAGGTACAATGATCAGAGCATTACCCTTTGCCACACATTTGGCAGTATCAATGGCTTTCCCACCACCTAGACCGATGACGCAATCACATTTGAACTTCTGCGCAATCGTCTCAAGCCTGGCAACCTCCTGACGAGAACATTCCCCCCCAAATGCGCTCTCTACAAATCGTACGTCAAATCGCCTCGCTGTCGCATCGAGTTTTTCCTTTTGGCGGTTTACATCATCTGGGTGCGCAATTAGCAGTGCAGATGTACCAAAGCCTTTGACAAAGTAGCCCAGATTTAGAATCTCATCTTCTCCTTGGACGTACTTGGATGGACAAATGAATGCCTTTCTCATTGAAAACCTCCAAATAGTAGATATCTTGATTGTGTTTCTATGGCCTGCCCCCAGCAGTTATACCACCTATTGAGCTACGGTTGCCAGCTCTTCCAGCACGAAAGCACGAGGCTACCAGGATGGCATCACATTGTCCCATATCAGGGGAGAGGGTTGACCTTCTGTGTTCAGGACAGAGGCTCTACTGGCCAAGCGTCCATTTCAGTCTCCCAAGCGTGACCGTCACATTTCTGACCTTCTGAGTTGACCGAGACCCGACCTTCTGACTTGTTTACAGAAGCGGTCCAAGAAAGAGGTCGAAAAGCTCTATCTTGGGAGCGGCGGACCTGGGGGGACTCGAACCCCCGGTCCTCTGACTGCCAGGTATCTGGCTCTATACGGTGTGGCACCCCGAATGACAAGGGGAGCGAGAGTCGTCCAGTTATCATCTGGAAAAACTGGCACTTATCCCTTGCTCTTCAAACGCTGTCAACTGCCTTGCTGAGTTGACGACCTCTCCGCCTCCGGACTACTGATTGTGCGATCGAAACGGTTCTGGCCCACTGTAGCCCACCACTGCCTGCAAAAGTTGGCAAGAGTTACCAGATCGCTTGCCGCGGGTTGGCAAAAGGGCCTCCTTGTCGACGATCACCTAGATGTGCTGCGTGACCTGCTCGGGCGATTTCATAGTATTTCATAGTATAGAAGAACCTCTGTGGAATGATCAGCCGAGCGTGACATGATCGTGCCAGACCTTCTACCATGCCATTGCAGAAACATAAGAGTATGCTATTATCATGAAAGAGTACTACTGAATAGAATCAAAGCCGGGGTGCATAGCCCTAATTGGCTGAGCATTTATTCGGTGTGTGCGGGCGAATTCTCAGGACTTTAGATGGCGTTTCCCAATGGGTGACCAATTTGAGGGTAGCTACGGTTGCCTGATGCATGAGACTCGGGTAGGACTTCCGAAGCTACCATCAGGGGGTAGGGGCGATGACTGAAACAGTTGCGAAGGTAGAGGGCAGACCATTTGAGGAGTTGAGTTTGGGGAGGGCGCCTCACCCGTGGGGCTTCGGTTCCACCCCACGTACGGCCAAACTAAGGGGTGAACTCAAGTGGAAGGCGGCTGTGGTAAAGGATTTCATCAACGTCGCCATCGGATTGGCGAAATGCACCTTTCGCCATGAAGAGCACATCAGAGCCGACACAGACCGAGCAAGGTTGGTGACCCAAGCGTATAGGGAAACCGATGGTCAACCATGGGTTTCCCGCGTGGCAAAGGCCTTCGTCAATGTTTGTGACCACGTGCCTATCTTCATCAAGCCGGGTGAGCTGATTGTCGGTGATCCAAACAGCGCTCCCGATGAACTTCGGTGGTACCCCGAGATCGCTGTTTACTACATGCCCGAAGCCGTTACCAGCGGCGGGTTCTCCGAAATGGTTACTGATGCAGAGAGAGAGGAGATAGTCGAAGACATCTGCAAATTCTGGAATGGGAAGTGCGTGTCTGATCGCATTAAGGCGGCCTTGCCCAATGATGTGGCCCCGGACATAGTCAGAGGGATACTCAGTCCCATCGAAGCGAAGTTGTGGGAAATGGGCGTTGCCAACGCCTGCTACGACTATACGAACCTCCTCGCTGAAGGCTTGCGCGCGCGCATTGAAACCGCTGAACGCAAGCTGAAGGAGCTGGACGACATGGTATTGGCGATGCCTCCCGCTGAATACTTAGAAAAGAAGACCAATTGGGAGGCAATGGCCTTTTGTGGGAAAGCCATCATCCGCTTCAGCAGACGGTATGCGCAACTAGCGCGGGAACAAGCCCAGTCCGAAACGGACAGGACGCGCCGACAGGAGTTGGAGGAGATGGCCACTATCCTCGACCGGGTGCCGGCAGAGCCTGCCCGTACTTTCCATGAAGCCCTCCAGTTCTACTGGATAATTGAGGTGGCCGGCAAGTTCTTGGCAATATACGGCCACAATGCCGCCTATAGAATCGATCAGATATTCTGGCCCTACTACTGGGCTGACATCAAATCTGGGCGGCTGACACGCCAGAAAGCGCTGGAACTTCTCGAGTGCCTTTTCCTGAAGATCCAAGAGGTAGGCATTGCCTTGGAGTGGCCAGTGACTTTTACCGGGAAGGCTGGAGGGGAGATTTTCTACACGCTGTGCATCTGCGGTAGCACGGCGGATGGCAGAGATGCTTCGAACGATTTGAGTTTCTTGGTTCTCGAGGCAATGAGCAATCTCCACATTAACCAGCCGCCCATCGCTGTGCTGTACCACCGGAACATATCTGAGGACATTGTTGAGCGGGCAATAGACACGAACCACCTCGGAATGGGACATCCGTCCTGGTTCAACGCAGACCTGGCCGAAAGATGGGCGCTCCTGCGCGGCTACTCGCCCGAGGATGCCAAGAGAACCCAAGTAGGAGGCTGCGTCACGAATCATGTCATAGGCAGATACGTGCTTGCAACGGGAGCTGTCGGGGCCGGAGGCATGCTGCTATCCAAGGTACTGGAAGAGGCGCTCTATGAGGGCGGCCCAAAGGGAACAAAGGACAGACCTGACAAACCGAAGACAAAGGACCCCAGGGAGATGAGCTCCTCGGACGAACTGCTGGATGCGATTCTGGAGCGTGTCGCGTTCTATGCGAAGCAGATGAAGATCTCTTGGGATTTGGCTCAGGAGATTCTCATGACCACCTATCCCGACCCCTGCAATTCGCTCCTCCTTGACGAGCCACTGGAGAGAGGGATCGATCTCAAACGGCTGCACAAGGAGTATGACACCTATCCGGCCGTTTTCAATCTGGGACTCATCACCGTCGCCGACTCGCTTGCAGCTATCCAGAAGCTGATCTTCGACGACCACAGATATACAATGGACCAACTCACCACCGCCTTGAAGGCCAACTGGAATGAATGCGAGGCGATGCGGCAGGATTTCCTTAACGCTCCAAAATATGGCAATGACGATGACTACGCCGATGCTTGGGCCGTGAAGGTTGCCACCCGTTTTGAAGGGACCATGAGCAGGGTCAAAGATGCATGGGGTTGCAGCTTCACAAGTGACGGAGGCACAGCCGCTGGCTACCAAACGGCCGGATTGGCTTGTGGGGCAACCCCAGACGGGAGATACTCTATGAGCCACCTCACCGATGGCACTCGCTCCCCCATGCCCGGAGCCGACAAGTGCGGACCAACGGCGGTACTCAACTCTGCGGCCAAGATACCCTTCATGCACACTGAGCTCTTCAACCAGCGTTTCATGCCGACCTTTCTCGAAGGGGAAAACAAGAAGCTCTTTGCAGCTTACGTCCGCGAGTGGTACGAAAAAGGCACCATCCCGCACGTCCAGTTCAACATCGTGGACAGTGCTGTCCTGAGAGATGCCCAAGAACACCCGGAAGCTTACACTGATCTGCAGGTCAGGGTAGCCGGTTATAGTGCCTTCTGGATCGATCTGCCGAGGGGCACTCAGGACAGCATTATCGCCAGAACGGACCATGGCCTTTGACCTGACTTCAGGCGCAGTGAAGTGATGTTCCTGACTGTAGGCCTTGCTCCTGGCAGAAGAGTGCGTTCACTCCTCGAACGCATTTTGATCGCTTGTTGCGACTAGGGAACGGGCGTAGCGGGCGCACGAGTTCATGCACGACAACATCAGCTCAGGCCGCGGTCTCGTGTTCAACATGCAACGGTTTTCCATTCACGATGGACCAGGCATAAGGACCACAGTGTTCCTCAAAGAGTGTCCTATCCGCTGCTCGTGGTGCAGCAACCCCGAGTCAATAGTTTCGTCGCCCGAGATAGTCTTCAGGGCCGCCAAGTGCATCAAGTGTGGAAGATGCATCGATGTGTGCGCTGAACAGGCAATCGAGATTCTGGATAATGTAAGAACGATTAATTGGCAGAAGTGGAATCACTGTGCACGGTGTGCAGATATATGTCCAGCTAGGGGGTGGATTTGAGAAGGAAATGGACCTGGCGGGACTCGAACCCGCGTCCTTCTGACTGCCAGACAGAAGGTCTGCTCACCAAGCGTGGACTACAACCCTCTTGAACGTGAAACTCCCATTTGTGAGCTTCTATGTTGTCTCCGGCATGACCTTCTGAGTTGACCCATCCTGATACTCCGGTGAAAAGGCCCCCCGTGTCACCACAGTACAAGCCAACCTGCTGTTCAACACGGGTGGTACCCGCCGGTCTCCCAGCGCTCGCCTCAGAAGCGGCTCGACTCTGAGATTAATGTGCTTGTGAGCCTCAAACAACAGTAGGAGCGGTGTCAACCGCTCCTACTGCACTGATCTACTGTCTTCTGAAGCTGGCATTAGCTAGGCGGAGATGCGTTAGTCACTTTGGTATCTGGTGGAGATGAAGCCTTGCTCGACATCCGCGCCAGGAAGACACCAACAACAACCAGAACAATCCCGCCACCGATAGAGAGCCACGGCAGGACGTTCTTGACAAGGGTGACTTGCGTCTTGGCGCTCTTCGCTTGGCCAACCAAGTCGTCTATCGTGTCCTGGGTGAACGTCAGGTTGTCTTCGTAGAAGGTCACGTCCTTGAAGGTCATAGGTCCCGTCGCCGGATACAGAGGGTCTGGCATTGGGATCTGGCCACTTCTCATGGTGGTGCTCTCGAAGTAGACCGTCACGCCCGAGACGGGCTCGACATACATCCTGATCTTCTGATCGATCCTCATCGCCGGTGGGTAGATCTGAAGGTCCGGTGGGAGGAACCCGGCCGGTGTCGCAAGCCCTTTGGCTGGTGTGGACATCTCGAAGATGTAGACGTGCAGCCCTTCAAGATCCGTTTCATCGACGTACTTGCAATAGATGTTCTCCGGGTTTCCTTCGTTCCAGAAGGGATAGATCTCATTCTTGCTTACATTGAATGGGAAGCTATAGTGCCCTCCGCCAATGCCATCTCCACGCCGCTCCACATTCTCACGCGTCACCCTGTCAATACCAAGGTGGTAGTTGGCGCGGACAGACGGCATTTCTTGGCCGGTGGCTGTGTCCGTGAAGGTGATGGTCTCGTTGAGATATACTATCTCCTTTGAGGCCTTCACCGCCACATAGTGCCTGCTGCTGGTGACATTGTAAGTAACGTACGCATCATGCTGACCATCATACAGGGTCACGGGCCCTTGCTGTATTGTCTCCTGGTCGAGATCAGCGGGGATCCTGGCCAGGCTCGGCCAGAGAACGGTGATCAAGACTATGCCGAAGATCGCCAAGAGCACTCCGAGAACACAAAGGGCAACACCTATCCTCCTTTTCATCATCTACGTTTCCTCCCCATCAGTAAGCATCTCACGGATGTCACCGCGATCTATGAAGTCCGAACTAGTCCTGCACAATCCTGAGGCAGTCTCCCCCATGGTTCTCACGCCGTCCTGTCGTATGATTGGGCAACTCCTACCCTGATTAATGAACTTGGAAATCAGGTCCTCCAACTGCAGCAACAGAGTCATGGCATCGAAGTACACTCCAAATGAATGATAGGGTGGGTAATCGGGAGGGACAACGCCCTTGAGCTTGCCCATCACATAGACGGGAGTCCCCGGCACATCCGAGGCCTGCTCCATCCAATAAACTTTGGGCACGGGGACATCTGTGTTTCCCAGTATCTGCATTACGGTGAACTGCTTGTTCAGGTCATACTCGGGATGAACTGGAAATGGCTTCGGAGGGAGGCGGAGCACCATCCCCTTGGATTGCGATCTGCCGCCCTCTCTCCAACTCATGTCAAACAGAAAGGTTTCATTGGATAGCCCTGATACTGACCTTTCTATGTTCGTGATGGGAATCTCCGTGGCCTTGGGCATCTTCTTCGGTAGTCAAGCCACGAACTTCGATTGGGAACCGGCAAGGTCTATCTGGCGTACCTGCATCCTGCACCTCCCAGCGCTGTTCTTCCGTCGTGGCCGCCAATCCAGCTAGTGTAGCGACTCCATCCGTCTAGTACCCCTGATAGCCGTATCTGGGAAACTTCCCGGAGACAACCAGTTCCAGAACACCGTAACCGACTTCGTTGCCACAGCGCAGCTCGCATGAAGTGTCGTCAAGAAACGCGACTTCGTTCAGCACATTCTTGTCTGTCAGGTCGAGCTTGAAGCCATCGATCCAATCCGCGCCGAACCACTGGCCATGAACAAAACCTCTGAATCCGAAGTAGCCCCCGGCTTTCAGACAAGCGTAGCTCAGCGGCTTCAGAGAGATCTCGGTCCTCGCCCCATCTGTGGCGACTAGAGCCACCTTGCCGGTGGTCATCTTCCTCACGTCGGGCTGGAACTTGAAGTCATGTTCTATCTTGACTATCCTGATCTCCTGCTTCGCGCTGCCGTAGGGATAGAAGATCCCACCGCTGGACAGAGTCTGCGTCCCGTCCCATTCCTCGCGGATGTGGTAGCAAGCGCCCCAATCGTTGAACTGCATGAGCGCCCAGCTATAGAGACCCCCAATAGGAATATCGAATTCCACCATCTGTTCCGGTACTCCGCCCGCACGCCTGATTCCCCAGGAGTGGTCTCTGTCCACGTAACAGGATCCTTTGTCAAGCTTGATGGTCTTGCCCTCGTAGTTGATCCACCCTACACCCTTGCCCACCTGGTTGTATCGATCGGTGTCCTCGATTACTCTGCCCTTGAAACGCCGCCACTGGTGATCCTCTTCGTGGCAGGGCATCGTGCCTTCAAACTCAATGTCGTAGCTCATACCATACTTGTTCTCGTCAAGGCGGGAGCGCACTCTCTTCATCGGCTCCAGAATATCGTATGAAAAGGGCCCGACTTTCACCTCATCCCGAAGAGGCCGCAGGACGCGCGACGCCCGAATGTTGTACTGGGTCTTCCCATCGATCGTGAGGCAGGCGAAAGCATCGATAACGTTGCGGTTGGGGTACAGGCCATAGCCATGACTGAGGTGGTACTTCCCTGACTTGTCGTGGTAGTGAGCGATGACCCTCTCTGTCCACTCACGAGCACTGGTGTTGACGTGATCAAAGGTTGTGGCGGTCTGATGGCAAAGGAACTCATCGTACTTCGTGAGCATCTCTGTCCCTCCCTCCAAATACGGCCCTGACTGCGGCGGCAGATCCGTTGGCGTCCGAGTGATGCGAAGCCTGTGCGCGGTGCGTACCTTGGCGCGAGGTGCAGATCCACCGGCACCAGAGTAGTGCTCGAGTTGTCCAACGTCTGTCGGGGATTGCCTGACATACGGCCCAGGGCGGACTGGTATTCTCTTTAGCGCTGGCTGCCGTCACCCTCGAATCCTATTGCGGCAGACACCCTGACCAGTAGTCAGTGGGTTTATCTTCCGTGCTTGGAGCAAACATAATCCTGGTTTCCGACTCCTTGACTGAGTTACGCCCTACGTCCCAAACCTCTCCTTTTCAACGATTGCCTGAGGCGCAATCCCTGTACCATGGGCCAGACGGTACGGCAACGCAAGGCCGGACAAGGCACTCTGAAGCGAGAGCGGACCAACAAAGGACTTGTTCTCCACGTTGATGTCGTGGGAAGTCCCCTGTCGCGTCCCGACAATGCTTGTCATCTGGCCTTGGGGTATTACATAGTACTAGAGGTAGTTCCTGCATCCGGAGGGCCATCTCATGCCGGGTAAACCATACAGGCAATCACTATGGCAATCGACAGGGAAATCGGCGGGGCAAACCTTATGGCAAACGTCACACCAGACCGGCGATCCTGTATGTGGCAAGTCCTGGCGGTCTGGGATGGCACTGAGCGAAGCGCCGTCACCTGCAATCCGGGGCACCGGATGGCACGGTGTGTCAATGGAGCTTGGGCTGAATGATCGGGAGCCCTTGTGCGTCAGGAGCTTCCTTCAACGTCACCGTTCAAGGCATTTCTAACGGATGACGGATCGAAGCCTTTGTAGGCGTCCATAAAGTAGCCGCACGTGCAGGCGTATGTCATCAACTTCGGATCATCCGAGTCTGCGCCAATCTCTTCGGCCTCGATGAAGGTCATCGAGTCTCCACAACGCGGGCAGTAAGGATCGTCCAGACCTTTGCCTTGCCCGACAATCTGAATCATATTGTGAGCTTGCCACACCAGATCCTTCAGGCACTTAATCTCTTTTTTTGAAGCTTCCCATTGCTCCTCCCTTGCTCGGATTCTCTTTTCGATCGTTGCCTCCTCTCTGCCCAAGGCGTCTCTCACGAAGTCACCGAAAGAGCATTCCGTGCCATCCAGATGTTTCTTCAGCCGCTGGTAAGTCTCTTTGTCCAACCTGAAGCTCACGGTGGGATGCTCCTTCTCATACTTCTGTCGACTCGGCGGTTTCGACTTGCCCTTACCTCTCTTTGAATTTCCCATTCTTTCGACACCTCCTCTCACTGATCTTGTAGGCAGATGCACTTCGCCGTTTCCTGCCCTCAGAAGAGAGACTTCTTCCATTGACCTTTCTCAATTCACTGTGGTTGATGGTGGGCTATCTTCGTTCTTCATCGCACTCATGAATTCCCGAGCAAGGAGATCAAGTGCCTTTCGTCGGTGGTATCGACTTCCGTGTTCTCGAGAACAACCCAGCTCTCGGCCGATCTGCTCACAGGAGAGGCCATCGCAGCGCAGTCTCAAGTAGGTACACGCCTTGGCCAGTCCAGCTTCATTCCCCACCTGTTCGCAGATTCTCTCCACACAGGACTCTACGATCCAGCGAAGAGCCGCGCCGCGCGGCAGGATCTGGCCGTGGAACCTCTCTTCAGCCACCCGTTCGACATAACGAAGGCGCGACAGAGGATTTCGGTTCAGTTCCCCGCGGTCCTCGATGTTTCTCAAAGCATGGCTGAGCCTGGCAATCCACAGCTCGGGCACTGCCTCGTCGCCGTATGATTGGCCGGCCTCCAGCGCGCGCCTCGGCCCGCGACGTTCCGCACGGACCCCGAGCCGAGTGTCCAGCCGTTTGTTGATCACTCTTCTCTCTGACATACGAACTGCTTCAGCGCACGCACTTGATCTCAATACCGACGTTTTCCTCTCTGCCTTCCGAAGAGCAACCTCGCGACATCCTCCACGGGCTTCAGAAGGTGTTCAATTCCTGCACAAAAAAAGGAGCACGCTGAAAACAGCTCGCTCCTTCGTTGAGATTTCTCACACTGCCGCTATGACAGCATGAGAAATCTGCTTGGCTCCTCTATTATTGACTTGTAAACGTGCTTAATATGAACTTACGCCATCTCACCGCAGATGTCAATATACGTATACTCAACGGGCAAATGAACCCCGCCGTGTGTGAGCTAGGGCAATGATCATCACAATTGGCAGGCAGACCCGGTGACCCATAGGCATGCCATCATCGGGCAATGTCCAATTCGACGGGGGATAGAGAAGAGGGAAAGAACGGTGGTCAGAAGCCACGCTTGAGTCCCACGCTCAAGCCGTGAAAACAATAAATAAAGGAAGGATTGTTACCTACAGAGGCTCACTCGGCTAGGAGTAGAAGCCCAGAAGGCTCAAAGGCGGAAGAGAAAGACCGGTGAGGTTGAAAAGGTCACCCGAGACTTTCTTGTTCTCCATCAGAGACTGTGGCGGGCGTTATACCAGTCCCAACCTCAGTTTGGATACGGAGAGGATAGGCTGATACTGAATAGCGTGAGACTAGGCAGAAATGGCCCCTCTTGCCGCTCAGACTCTTAGGGGAGTCGCTGACTATGAAGGTCTAGACAGTGTCTCCATCATTCTGATAGCTAGATTCCTTGGCGTAAACCTGGTCCCGAACCATATGATCAGGCTCGATTGCAGACCGGCAATAGTACAAGTCTTGCCCTTGGCCAGTGCCTTGTAGCCAATCCTCGCAGCAGTTGCCGCATCCATGCACAACAATCCACTCTTATATAGTCTCATATTCTCTGAGTTTGACCTTTCGAACACTTGAGTTCCGGATGGGAGTAGTCGGGCCTCTGGCCATGATTGTATAGTCTATCGAACAGGGTGTACTGGTCTGTCCTGGTGAGAGCCGCCATGAACCTGGAACGAACCTGACGCTGGACCAGCAGCCTCTTCGCCGGTGTCAGGGAAAGGAACACTCGGAAGAAGCGGCGCAGTACGTTGTGACTCAAAAGAGTGTAGTTGTCGAAGAGGAAGTTCTGCAGCTTCCCGGCATTGGCCGCGCTCAGAATGATGCGCTCGAAGCTGTCCTTGGGAACAAAGGCGGTCTCCTTTCTCCTAACCATAGCAAGACTGCCTGCCTTGCAGAACCGCACACAGACTCCGCAGCCGATGCACCGACTCTCGTCGACAATGGCCTGATCGTTTCCTTTGGCGTCTTTCCCCAGCTTGACGGCATTCACCGGACACTGATTAACGCAGGCGCTGCATGCCGTGCAGGTTCCCCTAGCTTGTGCGGAGACGAAGTTGGTGGTAATCCGGGCATTGTATCCCAGCTTCCTGTAGGCAACTAAGACATCGCAACAGCAAGAACAGCAATTGCAGATCCAGTTGACCCCTTCCTGAACGTTATCCCCGATGTGAACCAGGCCTAGTTCCATACACTGCTGAAGTACCCGGTGGGCCTGTGACTGGCTGATCTGCCTGGCTATCCCATGCTTGGCCAGGCTTTCCGCCGACTTGTTGAAGCTGAGACAGACTTCTTGGGGATTATCGCAGGCTTTACCCAGACGCTGCAGCTTGTGGCGACAGTAGCAGATGCCCACGGTTATGCAGGTGGCCGTATTTACCACGTGGCTGGCCCGCTCGTAGTCCAGCACGACCACCCTGTCTTCCACCTCGATCGTGTCTTCCTCCACAAATGCCCTCCCTGGGCTTGGCTCAAGGGTGATTAGGCTTCGTGTGAAGTCCTCCTCAGTATTTATGTACTGATAGTAGAGCTCAGACAGGAGTCGCTTGTCGAACCGACCGTCCAAACGCATCAGAGAGAATTCGAAGAATCCGGCCATGGTTGGCGCCAGCAGGTAAGCCTGTGTCGTGCCGGTAGCGAAATCGAAGAGAATGCCTTTGTCAGCCAGTGTGTCCAAGATCGGTCTTGTGTCAAGGCATGACTTCTTCAGCAGCCTCGCTGCCTCATCAATCGTAAAGAGGTTGATGGGGATAATGGAGACAACCTGAGCTTCCTCTTCAGTGAACAAGACATCCAGCAGCTTCGATAGAGTCTCGGATGCAGGTGCGCCTTGCGGCGCTTGATCCAACCTTCTCTGCAGTGCCTGATAGCTTCTAGAGGTCAGGTGTCCCATAGTGTCTTACTGCCCATGGTTTGAGACAGCTGTCAGAACATGCCGGAGTCTTGACTCTCTATTGCGTGCGCTGGTAACAGCAACTGAAGGTTAGAAAGTCGCTGAAGATACGGCATAGGCACCACCTCCTTCGCGACCTGAACAGAGTGGTCAAAACTGTGCCTTGTCCAACCCGCCTGGGTGCTTTGCGGGAGTTAAAGGCTCGGGATGGACTTATCAGCCCCTGAGTTTCTTCTCGGTCTTCGCAGCGCCCCCGGGGGAGTACTCCATGACGGGGATAATACTGATGTTCGCCCCGGCGAGCATTACCGGATAGACTCTGGCGGCTACCGCATCGATACTGTCTTCTTCAGTAACGTAGACGCTGACCATTGACTGCAGTGGAACTTCGAAGGGCACAGCCATCAGCACATAGGCACTCTTTGGTCTGCGCTCCGCCGGCTGAGTTGCCCAAGCCTTGTCGCTCGCGGCAGCAACCTCGGCTGCCTTACCGGCAGGGAATATGGCCATGGTCATGAACTTCATTTCTCCTCCTCCTTCCTGCGTTAGATTGAAGCTAACAGGCCAATAGAGCACCCAGGCGAGCTATTCTGGTGGCATAAGTGGAAAAGAGTATCAACAAAAGCGCCTTGCCCCACGGCCAAGACCTGGGAAGTCAATGTCGATACGGCATAGGCACCACCTCCCCCCAGTACAGTCCCTTCGACTGTCTCCATCTCTCTGAAAGCAGCCGCCGTGATGCGTGTATGTGGGATTCGCGTGGGATAGCCTCTTGGATAATAGACCCAGCCACTATTGGCTGTCAATCATCGTGATGGCCCATCACAAACCTCCATTCACCAGCGCATGGCAATAGAGGCTGTCAACCTCAACTTGGATACAGAGGGGGTTGACAGGAGGCTTGTTCAAAGCCTAGCATTGGGCTAGGTAATTTCGTTCACACACGATTGGCTTTGTGGGGCCAAATCGTTCGGGACGTGCATGGGGCTTCGTCAAGGGAGTTCTTTGAGGCTCGGAGTAGTATGAGCCTTTCCCCATGCTGCGTTGGCAGGGGGAGGTGGGGGATTATGGGATTCTACAAGTCTTTCTACAGTTCCAGATTTGGGAACCATCTTATCCAAGCCTACCTAGAGGATGGTTGCGTGTTCGTTGATGCGGACGGAAGAGTATATGGCGACCTCTCTTCTGTTCGTCAGGCCATCTCAGACAATCGACGTCTTAAGGTACACAGGCGTGGGCAGCAGAGAGAAAGGCCCAGAGCTTCATGGCGAGAGAACGGGCTTCGAGGGCTAGTTGACTCGTTCTTTCAAGCGGTGATTGATGGGCTCATGAACCGCTGAGGAGACGTATCCTCTGGAGAGGCCAGGAATGCTCTGAGCGCAACTGGTTCGGTCCGACCACTGAATCACCCATCCTCAGCTTGGATACACAGAGGGGCGTGTGCTGTGACCATATGGGGCTGAAGGGGTAGACTACGGGTCCCTTGACCCTGCTCCAATGGTTGCATAGAATCTCAGGGGCAATACCTAAACGAGGAGGGGTGAAATGCGCTCCGCCACCCTTAAGGCAATCGTCGCTATGGTACTGATAGCCGCTGTTGCAGTTCTAGGTACTGTTTGTGCACTTTACATGGCAACCGATTAGAGTCCACAGGCGATATCGTGCAGAACCTCACAGACGCCCCGTGTGACCATGTGAGGCTGAAGGGGGAGGGCAAGAAGAGGGGTGGACATCGCGGGCCACCCTTCCACGGGAAAGGCAGGCTAGTGTTTGCGAGGCTTGTTATCTTCCTTGACCAGCCACTCCTTGGCTTGGTCAACAGTGTCGGCAAAGCATATCTCTTTGCTGCCAAAAAGTTGTGCCACTGCCTTCTGCAGCCCGGTCAGTCCGACCACGGCATTGGGTTTGTCCTTGATGCCTATGGCCTTGGTTGCGGCGACCGCCTCCTTGGCTTTGTCGACTAGGGCCTTCGACATCTTCAAGTGTGTTACATCAGCCAGCACCAGAACCCCGGTGCCCTCTTTGAGGAGAGCCTGTTTCATCTCCTCGAATGCTATCAGGCATTCTGCTTCTGACAGTCCAGCGCCATTTACGAACAGTATCCGCTTCCCTTTGTGCGTTATGAACTGCGTATACTTGCCCATATAAGACCTCCTTCGTCTGGGTAGCGGAGCGTCTACCTGGAAACATGCCCTGGCGGAAGTATACCAGCCCAAACTCATCTTGGATACAAAGGGGCGTGTCCTGTGACCATCTGGGGCTGGAGGGGTAAGGGGAGGAAGGCTGAAGGTCTACAAGGCGGTGAAGGGGTGAGAGTTCATCTTGACACCTTTCTAGCCCACCTGCGATTTCACGAACAGTACGATAGCTGAACCCAATGCTGACAGCACTGCCACTACTATCCCAGGGAGCGACGAGACAGGTGGATTAGCGCCCAGCCCTTCCATGAGCACCCAGGCGAACCAGAAAAGGCCTGCCAAGGCCAACCCCCCAGCCACCAACAATCCGCAGCCTACATAGCCTAGTGTACGCACAGCCTCGCGTCTTCCGTAGAATCGCAGCGGAAGGGCTACTAGAATGGCCATGACAGCCACCAGTACTGCACCAACAGTGGGCCACGCGAGGTTATGGGTTTCCGAAGCCGCTTCCACAAGAAAGGCGATGTTGCTCCCTGCCATGAGAGTAGCCGCGGGTACGCTGACAACTTGGAGAAGACGATGCCCCATTGTCCTGTCCATATCCCGCTTATTTAGCAGATGCACATGACAATATGGGCATTCTTGATAGTCCTGAAACTGACCATGACACCTAGGGCAATAGAGATAGTGTTCCATGGGAGATTGCCGCTGCCTCTCTGCCTACTTCTCTAACTCGCGGTAGACCAGCCAGGCCAGATAGCACAGGTAGGAACCGACGAGTGCTGCCGCTATGCCTATTATGATGAGTATCTCAAAAAGCTGTTCACCGTGAGACCAGATGACTCCTGTGACAATCCCCCAAATCCCGCCGATGACAAGAGGGGCACCTATCAACAAGTACACCGCGACCAAAAACGTACGCATGATTGTCGCTTCCTCTCATTGACCATGTGTTCAGCTTCAAGACTATGCGGCGTCGGCTGACTCGGCCCCCCAACCAGAGCCAATGACTGCTCCGACGACCGTGCCAATGCCAGGGGCAACAATGGTGCCAAGTATCGCCACCAGCAGAGCTCTCCAGAATGAACTCCTCTGTCTCAAGAACTTCTGCGCGATGGTTGCCGCTGCAGCCGCTCCTATGGCGCCTGCAACCAGGACACCCGGAGCGCCAAGTACGAAAGCCAGATAGGCCGCCCATTCGCCTGACCCGAAGATGTCCCGATGGAACAGAACGAGAACCAGCCCCACCGCAGGTCCGCCGCCAACCAATAGACCGACAACACTGCCAGCGATTCTCCAGAGAACCATCCGAACCCTACTCACACTGCCTCCTCACCACCTCTTGGGTCATCGACATGCCCAGTATTCCGCATCGGTCAACCTGCTGTCTTGAGACCTTGGTCCCTATTCTGCTGATGGAGTCAGCTTGGATTCAGAGAGGATCGGCCCAAGTTCTACAGGCTGATGGGGAGACAGTTCATCTTGACGCTTTCCTAGCCCACCAGGCCCACAAGAGCCTTATGCATAGGACGGCAGAGTCCGTCAAGGCCCAGAGCCCAGCTAGCAATACCAGACCCCGCCACAGACCCGCTGCATATGTTGGCTCCTCAAAAGCGGGATAACGAAAGGCCGTTATGATTAGAGCCACGCCTCCGATGGCTGCGATCGCTGCGCCGGCACAAATGACTATCCAGAATCTCCGATATAGGTGGTCAGGACTGCAGAGAAGAGCCGAAACAAAGACAACCAATGCCATGGCGAAGCTGTTGCCTATCCAGTGGCTAGTGTCTTCGTGAAGCCTGAGGGGGCCGATTATTCCTTCGGGGACTATGCCCGCTCCTCCTGCAAGAAAAGTCAGTCCGCCAAAAACAATTCCAGTGATGTGAGTCTTTGTGAACCATGGGGCTGGCGGCTCATGTACCAGATGACGACGACATTGTGGGCAGACTTCCACCCAGTCCCGAAATTGACCATGACCCTTAGGACAGTATAGATAGCGTTCCATGGGGGACTGACACCTTCTGCGACATCATGTCACCGTACCTCAGCTTGGATACACAACAGGACAGCCTGAATCTCAACGAGGCCGCGAAATGGATCCATTCCACCTCTCAAGCATCAAGGCTGTCTGACTCCACTCCCGAAAATTGCGCCAGCGTTCCACTCGTGAGCTACTGAAGCCGGTTCTTCCATGAAAGCACGACAACTGCCACAATAATGGCCAAGCCAGTAGCAGCTACAGCAGGCCCAGCAATCCTCAGTTCTCCGCCGCTTCCCGGAGGCCCCAGAGCAGCCACCTCACCAACCACGTAGAGTGTGAGACCAGAGAGAAGCAGCCCTACCCCAATCACTGTCACCAGACAGGCGATACAACAGCCCCTATCCACGCCTCGGCCCCCGTCAGTGCTACGCTATCCGTTCCCAGTTCCAACCTTTCTCGAACCAGGCTCAGTTTTAGGAGACAGACACCCTTCCCTGAAACCCTTCTCATCTTGCTTGTTTCCCACCCGCCCGTGCTTTCAGGACGAGAACAATGGCTGCGCCAAACATGGATAGCACTGGCACTACTACTACTAGAACCACCCAGTACTGAAGCTGGCCATCACCACCAATACCAAGCCAGTACGACATCAGCATGGCAAAAGTAGACACGACTGCTAAGGCTAGGCCGCCAGCAATCAAGAATCCCGCACACACTGTACCTAGCGTGCGCACTGGCCAACGTACATAGAATCGCACAGGGAGTGCTACGAGCACAGCCAGAGCAACAATCAGTATCGAGACTATGATTGGCCAAACCATGTCACTAGCAGGGAAAGCGTTACTGCTTCTTCTTCCGCGCCCCCCTTGATGGTCAAACACCTCCAATGCCAGTCCTGCAAGTAGGGCGATGTTGCTGGCTGCCACTAGAACTGCCATGACAACACTGATAGGTTGGAGACTGCGAGACTGCTTTCCCTTATCCATGCCCTGTATCCTGCAGCTAGGTACATGTCGTCTAAGTAATTATACTCCCGACCAACAATGCCGCCTTGGCTTCAGTGGGGCAACAGCGTGAGTTTGCACAATGCGGTCGTAGAGATGAGGGATTGACAGGAGACTGGGCTTGAGCCTAGTATAGGCTATCCCCACTCCCGCCCCTTACGATATACAGGCACGCCGAACTAGACTGTTCAACAAGGCAGTGCCAAATGATCGACGTCATATCGAAAGGCATCCTCGCAGAGATAGGTCTACTTGCCATCTGTACGCTATGGTTGACCATGTCCCGACCTGATGACTTTGGCCGTCGACATAGGTTCATGGTTCTCGCTATCGGCTCAATCACATTTGTCGGTAGCCTAGCCTTGGGCCTGGGCTCTGTCTTGTTTTTGCGAACATATAAGCCTGAACCATACTTCGGGTCTTTCTTTGTTCCCGTTCCTACCTGCTTGGCAGCCATAATGGTCTCGTCTGTTGGTTTGATTGTGGGTGCAATCGTACTATTCAAGCTCTGGCGAGCCACACGAACCCAGTGACGCAACTGGGGCTGCTGGTGTGGTCTGCTATCTCGGAATGTGCAGGGAGAGTTCTACTATGACTGATATGACTGAAACAGGCACTCTAGATTTGAGGGGCTGATGGAGTCAAGGGACATTAAGGCTTGTCTTGGCATAGTCTTGATCGTTGCTGCTCTTGTGGCCGTTCTAGTCATACTCATTCACATATTCTACGGCGCGGTAAGGGTAGGCTGACCTAACTGTGCGTGGAATAAACAGAGCGTCGCCACCGCCTCTCTGCCTACTTCTTGTCTTTGCCGGGTAGGACCCAAGCAAACATAAGACAAAGAGGGGAAGACCCAGGCGGCATTGCATCAAGGGCAAGAACGTCTTGAGATCAACGGATTTGACAGGGAGTCCAGCACTCTCCAGTTTCTGTCTAGCCTTAGTAAGAGTGCTGATCGCGCTTGACACCCTGTAGAAGCGGATTCTCTCTGCGATCCACTGGCCAGCTTCTTTAACGGGTGGATCAAGAAAATCGTATGAAAGCTGGCGTACTTCCTTGGTCACCTGCTCGATAGACTGAGCGATCTTCCCAAACCCTGTCAGATCATCTACCATTGCCTGCTCCTTGTTGCCGAGGCGAGGAACTCGACTTGGACTGTAGCACCTTCTATCCGGTAGCTTCGTTATCGCCGGTTACTTTGAAATGCCAGCAGCTTTCTGCCATTTCCTTTGTTCTCCCGGCAAGACAATGTTTCGGTCAAAATCAGCGGGGAGTGGCCAATGTGGACGACTAGTGGCCGATCCCGAGAGCACGGTACAAGCTCTTATTGATCTTCTGACGATGCCACGCGCACACTCCACGGCCAATGGCTTCAGTTCCCAATTCTTGGAGCGGTCGTATTTTGTTCCCGTGAGGGTGCTGATGTACTTCTCGATCTTCTTCTGGCTTGGTGTGTCGCCATGCACCATCGCAGAGCGAAGATCGTACATCGCCCGTACACAAGCGTAGGTGTTGTCCGAGGTTGTCCCTTCAGTGCTTGTATCAGTGGCCAGCAACCATGCGCACCGCAGCGTAATCCTGTGGCTAAGCTCCTGATCATCCGTTGGGTTGAAAAGTGCTTCGAGGGCGATGGTTAGATCGAGCAGGTTCTCAAGCCAGTTGCGGGTTTCGTATGATGTGAAGAATCTTGCCGTCGCTACATCCATTCTGCTGATCTGACGCTCCAACAAGTACTGAGGTTGTCCGTATTCAGTCTTCATAAGATCCAGCCAGACAGATTTGACAGTGCGCCAGTCACTCCTGGTTATCATCGTTTCTTTTTCAAAAAGTGGGGTGTTCCATCTTGAACGAGGAAAGCCCAGCGGTTCGGCGATCGGGAGGTAGCTGATCTGAAACAGAGCATGACAACCCAGACGGGGAGAGCCGGGTTTGGTGAGCCTGATAGCTGCTAGAGCAGCAGAAGCCCGGCCAGTCTCGTTGAAGGAGCCTTTTGCGGTTGGCCAGATAGGCCGGGTGTCTCCCTTGTACTTGCTCTTAGGAATCTTCATAGTGGTGATGAGTGTGGCTTTGCTAGTTGGATAAGCACCCTCCCATTCACTACGAATAAACTCGTCGGCATCAAAGCAGTTGTCGTGTCTGGGCACCATAGCCGCAATGCTGCTTCCGGGCACAGATGTAAGGGCGGTGAATGCGTCAAGCCTGAACTCTCTGCCAGCGAGTGTCAGCCCGTCAATGGTATCTATCGCTCGCCAGGTTGCCGTGTCGGCATATAGTTCATTTACATACCGTGTGAACCACTTGTCAAAGACGGGCTTGCTGAGCGAGGTACCCTCAGTCTCTGTGAGTACGTTCACCAGGAAGCGGATCCAATAGTAGAACAGGCGGTACTTATCTCCTTGGTCGCGGAGATAGAGTGATTGTATTTCTTCCTGCGACGCCAGAAAGTCAGTCAACTCGTCCAACTCTTCTATGCCCTGAAGGTCATCGCCGTAGAAATCATGTCCGATACGGAGCACTCTTGCTCTGACCGGACGTGGCCAAGATCCCACTTCGCAAAGGCACTTGATCGATGCCACGGTTGATTTCAAGCACAAATCTCGTAGTCTTGGCAGGTCACGCTTGGCTTTCATTCACTCCACTTCATCCCTTCCCGCATTGTCCTCTGGGGACTACGGCGTGCCACCATGCGTCAAGTTGGGGATATTCGGGGTCACTGGGTGAGAACATCCTGAAGTTGTCACCTGGCATGGCGTCTTGGACAATATCATTACAGGGTAGAGAGAGTCAACCTATGAGGTTGTGCCCATGGAGGCAAACGGGAGGGCGCCAGCACCGAGGCATACGGCTGAAGCGCCAGGGCGCGGCGACACATTCGGAGATGCCATGCCTGTGAATCACAACGTCGACATGGTCCGAATTCAAAAGGGTTCGATCATGTGTAGGCATGAACCATTGAGGATGGCAGGGCACTGTGTATTCCCTGCGGCGCATTCGACGCCTTGACTCGCCTAATGCCATTGCACGTTGAGCGCATCGTCGCTCTGCATGGCTCTGACGTAGCCCTCCATTGTGGCCAGGTCTGACCAACCACCCACTAGCTGCACAAACTTCACCGGGACACCGGCCTTCAGGTTGCGGTAGGCCCACGTCCGTCGAAAGATATGGTGATGGTCCTTCACCGTCAGGCCCGCGCGATTGATCAACAGCCGCATCACACTCTGCAGTCCGTGGTATTTCATTGGCTGGCGCTCCTCGCCGATCCACAATTCCTGAAACTGATCCCGGCCTTTCATGTAGACAACTCTCATCTTCAGATAGCGCCAGACTGCCGTCTGTGCATCCGGAGTGAAGGGCACATAGCGCTCCTTGTTCCCCTTCTCTATCACCCGGATACGTGATTGTTTCCAGTCGAGGTCGGCTTGCTTCAGCTTCACTAGGCCATCGAGTCGGCACCCAGTAGACCACAGGAGCCACAGCCAGGCCCGATTGCGGGCGCCGACGAAATTGTTGGGGAAAACGGCCAGCAACCTCTCGAAGTCTTCCCGTGACAGAAAGTCCTTGCCGCGCCGTGGCAACTTGGGCCGCGGGTGGGAGCGCATAGGGGACTGCCGCAGCATCTCCTCAGCCACCAGCCAGCCGAAGAAGATGGACAGGTTGCGGTGCACGGAGCGGATGTAGTGAGGGCTGCACTGGCGCTCCTGGAAGCCCAGCAGGTACAGCTCTACATCTGATTTCTCGATGTTCTGCACGGGCTTACGGGCGAACCCGAGGAAACGGCCGATGTGATATTGGTAGGTTTCGATAGTCCGGGGTTGACAGTTGGTTAACCTCCGGCTGAGCGCAAAAAGACGCAATTCAGCCGAATCCGTTAGCTCATGCGAGCGTGACTCCGTGCGTGGGGCTGCCGGAATCCGATAGCCTACAACCATTCTTCATTGCGACTTCCGCCTCTTCTTTTGTGCTTGGGTCACGCTGGGGAACGAGGATTCGAACCTCGGCTAACGGATCCAGAGTTCGTTAGCCTCACTGGTTCCCATGAGGGTGTACCGCTACACTAATCAGCAGGACGATCATCATCAGACCCCAGAGCGCTCCGCAAGTATGCAAATGTGGTGGGCAGCACCGGGCCGTTGGGGACTCGAACCCGTGATCATCTCGTCACAAGGCAAGAAGTCCTGTTTTCGTGCCCGGAGAGCCGGACTTCCCGGTTTTCGACCCCTTGACTAGCTGAAATCCCAGTGCGCGATGAGCGTCATTCGGCATAAAGTCAACGAGGCTGGCACAGTCACTGCCTGCTCATAACTCCAACTGCAGTGATCCGATTTCCCTAACCATTCACCCTCGCTTTGCAGCGGCAGCCTTCAAAGTGCCCAGATTCAGACTGTCCATCGGCGAGAACTTTCGGTGCTGGGCCCTCACATGGGCTGAAGCTAAGTTGACATAACGTTTGACCATCTCCAGAGTGGAGTGACCCAGGATCTGCTGCAGCGTGAACACATCGCCGCCGTTGACCAGGTAGTTGGTGGCAAATGTATGGCGGCACAGATGCGCATGCAGGCGTTCTACACAGGCTTTCCGGGCCAGACGGGAGAAGAGCAGCCGGACTGCATTGCCAGTCATAGGCCTGCCTTGGAGGGTAAGAAAGAGGTTATCCTGGTCGGCGCGAGCCGGTCTGGCCCGGTGGCGGTAGACGTATCTCATGAGGAGCTTCTGCGTCATTACGCCGATGGGGACGATACGCTCCTTGGATCCCTTGCCCATGACCTTCAGATACCCTTGTTCGATGTGGGTGTCAGCCAGGCTCAGGTTGGTCAGTTCCGACAGCCTCAGCCCGCTGTCGAGTAGGAGGACTACTATAGCCCTCTCTCGGCATCCGGTGGGCGTGTCGGGGTCGAAACAGGCCAAGATGCGGCGGATCTCGTCTTCGGTCAGGACCTCAGTCAGCTTCTGCGGTACCCGCGGCGGCTTGAGATCCGCCAACAGGTGGACTTCGGTGTAGCCCTCCCGGTGAAGCCAGGCAAAGAACGCCCTGAGGCCCCTGACGTAGTTCTGGATGCTGACAGGGGCTAGATTGCCCTGGGGATGGGGCTTCCCAGGGGTGATCGGCCCATCTGGTGCGGTTCTGGAGGTAGAGAATGAATTCCCGTACCACGTGCACATCGATATCGCCCAGCTGGGTAGAACGCCCCTGGGTCTTCAGATAGGCTGTGAAGTGGCCTATCACCCGAGAGTACCACTCCACCGTTCTAGGTGACTTGGCTTCGCTCTTGTTGAAAGCTTCGTAGTGCTGCGCCAGCTTCTCCAGCGGAATGTTGTCTTTTGGCACCTCCGGCCACCTCCTGTTCCTCTCTTGTACCATCATTCTAAGGCTCCTTTCTCCAGGACGGTCAAAAATGCGTGACCATCCCGTGACCATGTCGTGAGCCTTGCGTGATGACGGAACCTTAACCAGTAAATAGGTGGTAGCTGGGGAGGTTATTGACTCATTAACTTGGCTGGAACCAGGGGGGAGAAATCCTCAGTGTTGTGTCTGGCGTCCCTGCCGGGACTCGAACCCGGAACCTACTGCTTAGAAGCAAGTAGCCCTGCCAGCACGAATTTCACGCTCACCTCCAAACGTGAGCCCAAAAGCGAACCCACTGCTTGGGACAATTTTGCCGGAAACTGTCATGGACGACCACTGTCCCCTGCCGTAGGCTTTGATCCGAGGCAACCGGAAGTGGCGACGCTAAGTGACGGTCTGAGAATCTACCGGGTCCTGGCCAGAGCGGAGAACCGAAGTCCCCGCACCGTCGAATGGATCAACAACAGTGTCCGCTACTTCATGGAGTTCCTGGGCACCGATCCGGACCTAGGGACCATCACCGGGGCCGACCTGAGGAACTTCATTCTGGCATTGCAGCAGACCCACACTTACCGGCAGCATCCCTTCCGTCTGCCCCAGGAAGTTCTGATATCGCAGGCCAGCATTCAGTGCTACGCACGAGGGGTACGTGCCATCTTCGGCCACTTGTACCGCGACGGCTACATTCCCACCAACCCCATGGAGAGGGTGCGCATGCCGCGCGTAGACGAGAAGACCATACGCAGCCTGTCGGACAAGCAGGTGGAGCAACTCCTGTCACAGCCCGACCAGAAGATAGACCTCGGCTTCCGGGACTACACCGTCCTGCTGGCCTTTGTGGACACGGGGATTCGCGTCGGTGAACTAGTGAAGCTCACAGAAGGCGATGTCGATCTGGAGAACGGCTTTCTCAAAGTGACTGGCAAGACCCGAAGGGAACGCCTGGTGCCCTTCGGAAAGCGACTCACTAAAGCTCTGCTCAAGTACCAGAACAAGCATCGGCCCGATCCCCTGGGAAACGACCGCTTCTTTCTCACTCAGGAAGGAACGCCGCTGACGGAGAATAGGGTGGAGCGGATCGTCCGAGGGTACGGCGTCAGGGCCGGACTCCATGTCTGGCCGCACCTGCTGAGGCACTCATTCGCATTACTTTACATACGGAACGGCGGCGACCCGGTTACTCTCCAGAAGATTCTGGGCCATCGTACGCTGGCCATGACCATCCGCTACTTGAACATGATCGGCGCTGATTTGAAGGCTGCGCACGACAAGTTCAGCCCTGGCGACCGCTTGCGCTTGTAGCCCCCTGTGGCCGAGCGCAGATGGCACACACATAATCCCCAAAGGCCCCATCCCAGCCCAGTGCTTCGCTGCCGCAGTTCCGGCAGCGACCCGGCCTCGCCGGTCTGGACTCCAGACTGTGGACTGTCGGCTGTAGAGAGTCCAGCTTCTGTGGTGGTTCAGGCTCCCTCGACGTGATCATGCCCACATGGACACCGGAAAGTAGAACATGGATGTGTACTGTGGGATAGACACCCTCGCGCAATCGGTAATCGGATACCGCTCCACTGACCGGTGAGCCGGATAGGGGCTCTATCACCACGCTTGTTGTGCCGATGGGGACCTTGTACTTCAGATGCCCAGACGGAAGTACCCCAACTATGCCTTGGCCAGCCGATTCCGCCCGGTAGAAGGTCCCCGTCGATACTTCATACCTTACGTTCATTAGAAGTCCGCTCCTCGCGGGCCTCCTGATGGCGCGCCCGTCCGAGTAGTAGTACTCTTCAGCCAAGTCGTGAAGGTAATTGATCCTTCCAGATGTCACAGGGTACCACTGGACCATCTCCCCCTTTTCTGTCATTTCCAAGCTCCCTCTCCCCCGCTTATTCTATGGTCAGCGTAACTCAACACGATGGCGATTCTATCAGAACGTAACTTGAAGACGCAATAGGTCTAGGAAATCAGAAGAGAAAAGAAAGCAGAAGGAGGGAGACAATGGCAAAAGTTGGCGGAAATCCAGACAGGAATCCCGAAGATCAGTTTCAGGAAGGGGATGGTGAGGAAACGGTATCCTTGCCGCTCCACCCGGCAGGCACTCACTGCGACGAAGCCCTGGTGAGGCAGACCATCGACTCCCTGGAGCAGGCTGCGCTGCAGTCACATCGTGATCAAGGGATGAGCGACGATGAGCTGCGGATCACCATGCGCGCCTCCGAGAACGCGCGCCGGGCGCTGGTAGATGGCAAAACGGATCCGTGCAGGGTGGTGTCGGATTTGGTCCGAGACATGATGCAGAGCGATGTAGACGGGTTCTAGCGAACAGGAACAATCCCATCCGGCCAAGCCCGAGTTCAGATAACCCTTGACAGGGTGGACCGCCGACTAACACTGCCACCATCGGTACGGGCAGCCGTTGACGCAGACGAAGGCCCACTGTTCCGCCTGTGCCAGTGGCGGCGTCAGCAAAGCGATTAGCAGCAGACCAGGCCAGGTCGGAACTGGAGGAGCATATGTCAAGGACTTCCAAGGCTGCCAGGAGAAAGCCTCCTTCTCGGGTCAAGTTCGAGCGATCTCATCCGACGATAAGCTGTCGAGTTTCTCTGGAGACCTACAACTTGTTAAACAAAGGCAGGCAAGAGGAAGGGTGGAGTTTCGCGGACATGCTGAGGGCTGGTCTTGGCGGTCTAAGAACCGAGAGTCGAAGGCTTGAGGAGATACGCGACCGAGCGTACCGGCAAGGCTATCGCGAGGCAGAGACACGCTTCAAGGTCGCATATGCTTGCTGGGCCTGCGGTAAGCTGATTGCTATAGAAAGCCGGGAGGCCAAACAGAGCGCTGCGCAGTACATGAGGGACCATGGATGGGCTCACGTTGAATGCCTCAAGACAAGTGGTCATGCCAGTCCTTAGGTAGTCTAGTCTAGCGGTGAAACACTTTGGCACGTTAGGCAGAACCCTAGAACTGGCTTCCACCCTGACCAGTTAGTCCTACTCTCCAACCAGTATTACGTCCCTGCACAAAACAAGCTTCATCCGGCTTTCTTGTATGCTTTCGTCCTGGACCGGTGCTCTCTGCTTCTGGCCATATCTGCCAATAACCTCGTCAAGTCGCATGTCCTTCCACTTATTCTAATGGCAGTCGTTGTGCCATCGTGCACAGATTCCACTCTACTGTATTCCCCAAATGTCGCCTTTTGGATAACACCAGCCAATGTTATCGAGCTTGCTATCGTCAACTTGTAGATACGCTCAGCCTGCTCGGATGCGCTGTTGAAACCCACCCTGATAAGCTCATCTATTAGTCCTAGCCAGTATTTGAAGTCTGTGCTGAGGATTCTGTCTCCCTCTGCATCAATATACTCGTCAAATACATGTGTGAATTGCGCCATCCCATCGCCAAAAGCCTTGAAGAACTTTGCATCCGGTGGAGGCAGCGATTGCAGCTCGTCTTTCTGTCGACCTTGCCTCACTGCAAAGTCTTCGACGTTCTCCTTGACCATCGCCAGTCGCTGCTCAGGCGGCAACTCAACTTCGAGCTTCTTGAATGCCGTCTGTATGTCAGGCAGCCGGTAGCTTTTCACTATCTCACTGTAAACGCCCCTTGCCTTTTCGTTGTTCTCCAGTACGATAGCCAGGCAGGCAAAGCAGAGCAGGTACGGCATTACTGCAGGCGGATAGTACTGCGATAAGACTGGTTTGTGCACGCTGCCTTTGCGTCTACCCTGACTCATGGGCTGGTATTGTACACACAGCTACCACGACAGTCCACCCACATTCACATTTCAT
>Ga0315291_10001465_pt1 | contig 31552 bp, 44 predicted proteins | sample YL17G12_20_MG_FD_203070 | JGI IMG/M metagenome (GOLD analysis project Ga0315291, IMG submission 203070) | Sediment microbial communities from Yellowstone Lake, YNP, Wyoming, USA - YL17G12_20 | ecosystem: Environmental > Aquatic > Freshwater > Lake > Sediment | place: USA: Wyoming | collected...
GGCTACAGGGGCTGGAGCGCAAAGTATTTGATCTGACTCTAGACGGTTTTCAGGGCAATGACATCGCGGAGGTTGTTGGATGCAGCCCCCAGAACGTGAACCTCATCCTGAAACGTGTCCGGGGTAAGGTCTCCCGGTATATCAGGGAAGAGCCCGTAACTGCATGAGCAAGCAAAGATTACTACGAAAAATGATAAAAAGAAAGCTAAAAGGCTTGAGGAGCTATATGCATCTCGGGCCTTCAGCTTTCTCAGAGGGTTTGGGGAGTTTATTTGCTATTTTTCTTCTTTATGCTTATATTATGAATAGCCATAAATATTTTGCATCCCAAACAAAAGGAGGTAATGCATGTTTACAAAATCAGAAATCTCAGCAGTTTTGACAGTCCTGATTACTTCCTATTCTGTTCTTGGGTCAAGTATAAACATAAACGATATTCCGGACCCAACAACGGGGTACAGCTTTTATTTTACTGTCACTCTAAATCCCGAAATGAGTAGTGCTACCATCGGTGGATATCTCGATGTTTCTATATCCGGCCCTAATATTCAGAACATTTCCTGCGAAAATAAATATGACTTCCCTGAGGCTCCTGTTTATGCCCCAGGGTCAACGATCCATACCGCAAGTGGATTAACTATCACATCCCGCAATTGGTTGGCAAGCGGACACACCACCTATTTTGACGGCTATTATAATTATTCGATGAGGATTAAAGTAACTCTCTCTTCCAGCAATCCTGTTTGTGGGATATATACAATTCTATACAGGGGGACTCTTGGACAACAGAACGTATCAGGATTTACTGCCACGCAAAGAATTCCAACGAGTGGGACTCTGGATCAGCAAGGATGGGCCTGTAAAACAGAATCACATGGGAATGATGCCCCTCTACCCGATCTGATTATAAGCAGCTTTACAGTTAATAATGGACAGGCTATTACAGCTGTTCAGCCTATTATTCTGAAAGCCATAGCTGCAGAAATAAATGGATATACTGCGGGTTCAACAAATGTCTATTTTTATATTGATGGAAGTAAGGTTTACGGTACGCCTATATCTTTATTTGCTAATGGTTCTATCACAGTATCTACAACTATTACTGCTCCAGTCGCGGGATCCCATACTTTTAAAGTTACTGTGGATCCAACTGACCTGATATTAGAATCCAGTGAGTCTAATTCAATCTCTAAGACAATTACGGTATTGTGGCCGTTGCCTAGTATTGTATCCTTCTCAACCGACGTTCACCAGATTTATTTGGGTGATCTATGTCGGCTTTCCTGGTCTACAAATAATGCTTCAAGCGCTACGATTAACGGCTCATCCGTACAAACGTCCGGGACATTGGTTCCATATAGCCCTTCCAGTACCACTACATATACCCTAGTAGTTTCAAATCAGGATGGAAAAACCACAACGCAGTTTTTGGTTGTAACTGTCGTTCCCAGGCCCCAGCCAGTAGTGACATCAATTACTGCGTCATATACCGGCACTACGGTAAAAATTGTCTGGTCAGGAAATTCAAGTACGTCCGGGTATGAAATTTGGGATGATCAGATCTCACCTATTTCTACTATGCAGACTTCTTATTCCTTTACGAGCACCTGGGGGTCTTCCGGAGTGTTCCATGTGATTCCCATAGCGTCCGATGGGACAAGGGGGGTGGAAAAGACTATTGTCTGGTCGATACCCTATGATTCTTTCAAGATGGATGTAGCTAATACCGCCAGTATTCCCTATGATCAGCTTACGACTTTTTCTACCGGATATTTGAGGGATGATGGACAAATATTGATCAATGGCACTATTTATCCTTTGGATGATAGCTTTTCTGAAACATGGCTGCCTGCCCATGGGGTGACCGCAACAGATAATGTCATAATGGCTATCAATTATACGGACAAGCGGTCTGAAGGATTTTTCGTTGAATTTCAAAAATCCGCGCTTAATGTTCAATATGGCAACATATCTCTTGAAGGTAATGCATATAGTGTCAGTTCTGTGGCTGGTACGGTTGTATGGCTTCTTGCCGGTAGTTGTTTGAACTACGCTGGATGTGTTTTGGGGAGTACAGATCAGACTTATCTTGATCCTGAATCCGGACAATTCGTGACCTATAGGGATGCGTATTGTCAAACTTCGGCCACCTGGCAGAATGCTGGATGGTGCGCTTTGGATATTGCAACATTCATTATCATACCACTAAAAGCCGGAAAAATAGGTAAAGTTGCTGTCGCAGCTAAATTTTCTGACGGAGTCAAAGAAGCAAAAGTAATCGCTACAGTCAGTAAAGCACCTTTCTATAAAGCCCTGAGTACGATGACCCTGAAAATAGTACCTGTGCTTGATAGGCTCGATCCGGACGTGGCTAAAATATTCCTTGCTCCTAAAGAGGGGCGTATTGAATCTAAATATGCTGATAATTTGATTGGCTCTTTAGTATCGAGTCAGGATGTAGCTTATAAAGCTGAGGTCAATTCACATTTGATTCTGATCACAGATGAACGCCAGGTCTTTAAACCTTTTATTGCATCCGGTCAGACTTCAGCTATGAATGTTAAAGTATATGGAGAAATAGCGGATCCTGCTATTACAGCCACTTCTGATATTGTAACGAATGGTAAAACATTTTTTAAAAAATCAACTTTGTCTCTCACGAATTCGGCTGGAAAATCTCCAGTAATAGAGATAGACCATATGGTCTATAAAATAGAATCAGATGGGTCCACTACCATATTGGGTAATTTTGTGACTACCAGTACTGTTACAAAGGATATAGAAACAGCGCACAACCTTGGTCAGGCAAAAACATTTATGGATATTGCCCCAACAGTATTTGGATCAGGAAATAAATACAAAGCCGTTGGCTGGAGTGGGATGGATAAAGCCGATGTTGTCATAAAAGGTCTTCCGAAGAAAATGGCAGTCGATTCTATTATAGCAACAGTCCAAGATTGTATGTCACAGATACCAACAACCGATGCTATTATTCCTCCTGCGAATATCAGGAAAGTAATTATAACAGCTAAATATTACGGTCTTAATGGGAGATATATTGATACAAACATTAAGAGTCATGGTGTATACATAAAAGTGTGTGGATCAGTTCTCCAAAAAAATATGTTTGTAACCCGATGATTATAGATGAAAAATATACTGTTATCCTTCGTGGCTGGGAAAACGAAACCCTTGATGAATTTCCACAGCCGGATAAGAACGAGGCTATAAAACACGCCCTGTTGGAGGCTAGGAAACGTCCAGATAGAAATGTCTATATTTCTTTCTATCGGAATGGTTGTAGATATCTCAATCCGGACGGTTCTGATGATGAATTTGGAGATCCTTGGGGAAAATCAATGGACAAAGAAAACGAGTGCCACTACGATGAGTAGTAAACCCAAACGTATTGAGTGGATCGAGGAATATCACTGCGGGTGCTCCTCATCCGCTGAAATAAAAAAATACCTGTTGGGGTATTGCTCCAAACATGGCGATTCAATAAAGAGGATCTACAAAATTCAGGTGGACAAAGAGCCTCCAAAATAAAACCCTCAGGTAGAATAGAGAGTAAAATAGCCCGGTCACATTATTTTGACTGGGCTATTTTTTACTTGATTATGCTAATCGATAAAAGTATATTTGTTACATGGTAGATGACATCGTACTGAAAATATGGGACATCAACAAGCAGTATAGTCTATGAGAAAACCACAACCACAACTACTCCCGTTTGACCCGGACACCGGTCAGCACTATCTGGAGCAGCTTCATGCGGTGATCTCCGACTATTTCAGGCTCACTGGAAAACCCAAATACGAGATGATTTTCTATCGTCGGTGCCACTACCCTGCCGATAGAGAAACTCTGGACGGTATCGGAAAAGATTTTAATGTCACCCGGGAACGAATACGTCAGCTGGCTAATATCTGCTGCGATCAAATCTTGAGTATATTGAAAGGTGAAACCTTAAAAAAGCCCTCCTGTGTCCTATCAGAGGGGGTGCGACAGTATCTTAGGGTCTCCGTAGAGAAATACTGTCGTGACGGGATCATTATAAAAAAAGATCTCATAGAAGACGCTGAAGTGAGCCTCCCTGAGGATAAACAGCACTACATCTACCATCTCGAGCTACTCATGGAGAGCCTGGGGTACAACAGAGTGGAGTACAAAGAGCAGGAGTATTACATAACAGAAAAGAGCATCATCAAACTGGGAGACATCTGCAACAGCCTGGTGGAGTATCTACATGATAGATCCCTCACGGTCTCTCTGGACGATCTGACTGAGCACATGAAACTGTCCTCTACCCTTGTGAAAACTGCTTTGAAACTACTCCCCGAGGCTGTAGAGGTAGAGTACGAGCACTATCGTATAGCGGATGACCAGCTCCTTATCTACTCTGATAGAGCCTATCGTATACTGAAGGAGTATGGTAAACCCATGCACTTCCAGGATATCAATAAAGCTATAAAAGCCTCTAAGACTCTCACAGGAGCTCGATTAAGGAAGGATAAACGTCTAGTGAGCATAGGAAAAACAGGGATGTGGGGGCTAGCCGAGTGGCACCTGAACACAGATACAATAATTGATCTAATCCTAAATGCCCTAAAATTCATTGCACGACCTGCCACGTATGGCCAGATAACGGCTATAATACAGATGGCACGCCCTGAGATATCCAATAATACTATAGTGTCCTACATATCGAACTATAGAGGTAAATTCAAATGGGTAGACAAAAGAACAATAGCGCTCAGAGAATGGAAAGACACAGTAGGGGAGGATAAACCTGTTGGTAAGCGTAAAAACGTCATAGATACGCAGGTTTTAAAAAGAGCAGTCATAGAAGCTGTAGGGGACCAAACAATGAACGCTCGTGAAATCGCTGATAAAATAGCGCATATCATAACGCAGGAGCCTCCTAGGATTCTGATGCTGAGGATATATCGACTGCCGGTATTGGAAAAAGTAAATACGGAGGGGTTAGCTTATTTCAGGCTGAATCCAAAATATACCGAGCACATGGGCCCACGAAATACTAAGTGGAATGCTTTCGTGGAAGAGGCCCATAAGATCCTTTCTAAAAAAGGGTCTATGCTGCTGAGTGAACTTCTTGGCAAGCTCGTAGCAAAGGGTTTTAACAGAGTCTCCATGTATGCTGTCATAAGGAATGACGAAAGATTTGTCACCAGGAAAGGCTCCGGCAGGAACAAAATAGTGAGCCTGTCGACGGATAAAAACCATGCGTAGGACACATCTAGAGTCTTTTTTGAGCAGCCCTGTGGGGCCTGCATTTTTAGAGGGCTTCTCCATTTTAAAACCCTACGATATCAACAATGATATTTTACCTGAGATGCTCATTGATCGACTGTTTTCTCCTGAGTTTTTCTCCCGAGCTTTAGGATCTCCTTTAAAAACGCATGCTGATCGGGCTCAAAGAAAACTGGAGACCAGCGTGGTTCAGCATATGTACCACCTGTGGCGAGATAAAAATTATTTCGACATATCTCCACGTCTATGTGATAAATTAATAGATACTGATTTAAAAGATATGGACACGTTTTTTCTCAAGACTCCTTTCAGATCTATGTATTTGTCTCTACCCCCCGGGAATGGTCTACATATTCATAACGAGCACACTGGTGAGCATGAGCTGCTGGGTATCTACATACTGCTCCAGGACTATGGTAAACCGGAGACTGTGGCTATTCGTACCGAGGACAACAAAGTTGATGGGGTCACAAAATATCTACATATCCTGGCTGCGGGTGAAGATAAAGCAAAATATGATGATGCTCTGGTGTTTTTTCATCTGATGTTCTGGGAGGGTAAGATAAGTGACTCGATTGAGAGGAGTAAACAATTTTTATCACCAGATCCTGAGTTATGGCCCAGTGTACTGGAGGTTTTCAATTTTGTCACCAAGGTGCTCCTCTACCTAAACTGTGCGAACGTCTCTATTCAAAAAATAGCAGGTTTCGATATAGGCGGTAAATTGGCTGGATTAAAGAGCTCAGCTAAAAAACGTAAATTCCTGCAGCGTTACGAGAAGCAGTCTACAGAGGCTCATAGGCTCCTAGATACCATGATCGATAGATCTCAATATTCTGGGAACCAATTGAGTTCTAAAGCCCCTGGAGGGTTCCTGGGCCCCAAACCGTTAGAGAGAGTCCGTGGCCATTTCAAAGTACAGCATTTTGGGATAGGATGCTTGGAACAGAAAGTTATCTGGATAGAGCCCTACATCCGTGGGTCCGATGCCGAATATTTTCGGGATGAAAAGCACTATAGGCTGATATAACCCAATCGTTTATTGCTGTATACCATGAAAGTATATTGAAGAATGCGCTACTCAATAGAAGAAGCCCAGCTCCTATATGACTCTCTGCCTTTAATAACTACACCTAAAGTATTTAACCAACCAAAATTCACAAAGCTTTACCCAAGACTTCTCTTTTATTATGATGGCTATAGTATCTCGGTCACCAATGCCCGGAGTGTCTATGAGATAATAAACATTGACGTTACGTTGAAAGTATGTAATAGAGATATCAACAATTTATTGCAGTACCGATCAAATGTAAGAAAGATCTGCCATGAGGTGCCTTTAGAAGAGGTGCCCCTGTACATAAACGATGAGCCTATAAAATACATAGCTGCCTGGAGGCTGAGAATAGCTAGGTGACTTTCATATAGTAGCTAAAAATATGCATAACATAAGCTATTGTACTACTTAGTCACACTACACTTAAACGTTTTGCTTGTAGTATCTACTAATATAATCATATGAGTATGAAAACAAAAAGACCTGATGATAGAGTAAAAAAATGAAACTCGTCTATAAATTTAACTATAGAAAGAAAAGCGCTGAGCTGGATGCCCTGTGTAGAGTATCCAACGATCTCTATAATCAGGCGAACTATACCATAAAGCAAGAGCTAAATAAATCAAGTAGGTGGGTACGATATAATGAACTAGATCGAATAATGAAAGTGACAGAGAATTTAGAGCATGGAATAAACTACAGAAAACTAAAAGCACAAGCGGCTCAGCAGATATTGAGGATACTAGATAAAAACTGGATATCTTATTTCAGATCACTCAAAGAGTTTAAAAAAGATCCCAGTAAATTTACCGGTCAACCGAGATCTCCTAGGTTTTTAAAGCGTGGGGACAGAAATCTATTAATCTACACTAATCAATGTTCACAGATAAAAGACAACAAAATAATACTAGACGAAAACATATCCATAAATATACCGGAGGTAGACAAAGATTTTAGCAAGTTTAATCAAATAAGAATACTACCGAGAAAAGACAGGTATGAAATAGAGATAATTTACAACGTAGACTGCGCTAATTTTGAAATAGACCAGGACAACTATCTATCGATAGATTTAGGAGTCAATAATTTAGCAGCTTGTATCTCTAAAGATAAATCTTTTCTGTTAGACGGTAAACCTATTAAGTCTGTGAACCAGTTTTTCAATAAAATCAGTGCAAAAAATAGATCTTTCAGAGATAAAAAAGGAGGCAGAGCATGCCGTAAGAAATCGAATGAGTTGAGTAACTACAGAGAGTTTTTCATCAGGGATCAGTTTCATAAGATGACGAGGCTTCTTGTAAACTACTGTATAGTAAAGAATATCGGTACTATAGTTTGTGGGTATAATAAGCGATGGAAAGACTCCATCGATATTGGTAAAATTTCGAATCAGAAATTTACCAGCATACCTCATAAGCTATTTTTGAAGATGTTAAAGTACAAGTGTGAGTTAGTAGGTATTGTTTTGATTTGTAAAGAGGAGTCATACACATCTAAGTGTGATGGGTTAGCGCTAGAGCCTGTGAAAAAGCATAAAGTTTATTTAGGCAAGAGGATTAAGAGGGGGCTTTTTCAGAGCTCTGTGGGGAAGCTCATTAATGCTGATATTGATGGGTCTTTAAATACACTTAGAAAAGTAATCGGTGATGGTTCCTTTATTAGGGATCTAATCGATAGTGTGGTTCTGTTTAACCCAGTGAAGATAAGGTTTGCGGATTTAAGCTGCAAGCAGACTTTTTCAAATTTTTTGGTTAAATGTTAAAAAGTGGATACATTTTTTAGCATTGTTAACAAAAAAGATAACATGAGATACACTCAGGAAGAAATAAAAAATCTGTTTGACTCGTTGGTGGAGATAGCCATAGTAAGTGAAACAGTAAAGGCGGTAATGGCTGTTGGAACTTCTGTGCTGATTGTGAAAACTTGTGAGGACCTCGATAGACTAGTACATTATCCAGGAAGCAGAATAACTGGTGACGAAACCTTTCGGAAAGAGTATACTGATCGCGTCTTACGTATGTTTCACACAGAACCTTTAGAGAATATGCCTCTGTATATAAACGATGAAGATGGGCTTATAGCGGTCTGGCGCTTGAGGATAGCACGATGAATCGATACACGGAGGAAGAGATCTGGGCACTGGTAGACCGGCTACGTTGGGGACCAATTTATAATGATAAAATAACTTTTTATGTAGATCCAAGACTCTATGAAAGGCTCCAAGGTTGCATAGTTACACAATTAAAATGGCACTATGATGATAATGCTGGTACTAAACATGATTGCACAATGACTGTATCATTGAGTGAGTTCTTGGGCTATATGTCTAGAGCAAACCATAGTACACCTGACCCCTGGTCTGATATAATTTTTGAAACGCCTTTAGAGAAAGTGCCCCTATACATAAACGAGTACCCGGAAATTTGTGCCTGGCGTCTGGAGATCGCTAGATGAGTCCTTACACATTAGACGAGCTTTATATCCTGTACGGGTATCTGAAAGAAGAAACCGGTCACTACTGTCGTATGATAAGAAGAAAGCTTATTATATGTAACAGGGAAAATAACACGGAAAAATTATATGAATGGTTATATTATTCAGACTTAAAATTCTTGTTTCAAATGCCCCTGGAAGAGGTACCGCTACACATAAACGATGAGCGTAAACATGTACAGATAGTAATGAAATGGCGGCTGGAGGTGGCCCGATGAGTACCTACACAGACGAAAATGGTAACCTATCTCTATCAGAGACAATAGACCGTGAAATTATCCATGCCATGGATACGGTATGTAATAAATTAGGGGGATGGCTATCCAAACTGCCTAAAGAGTCAGTAGAACCTTTGTTTATCCTTTTGGGCAATAGGGGCGATAAAACCATAGAGGATGCCTGTGAACAGGTAATTGAGGTGCTCGGGTATTCTACAGAGGAACTACCCCTACACGTGAATGATGGTGGGATAGTAGAGACCACTACGGTGTGGAGGCTGAGGCATGGGATCTAATCTCACTAAAGAAGATGCTCTACGTCTGATACAGAGGCTGCAAGACAAATATCAGATGAACGACTACTCCATGTCTAAACATCGCAATGAAGAGACTCCGTGGCTAATGGCAGTAGAAAAATACGATGAGTTTGTCAAACTATATCTTAGAAATTTCTGCGCTGGGCTCTACCAAGGAGCAGGGCCTGAAATAGTAGAGTTTTTGAGCAGGCCGCTAAGTGACATGCCCCTCTACGTGAATGAAGGCGGGATGCATGAAGTAACAGCTATTTGGAGGATGTCCATTGCTAAATAAGTTCAAATGTGGTCACGTAGATATAGAGGAAAAGGACCTAAGAGATAGTCCTCAGCCCTATACGGTGAGTGACCTGCAACTGCTGTGGGCTATCTATAGGCACAGTACCAGCGGTACGGTAGCTAATGATCCAATGTACTTTTTAACGGATGACCCGGAAACATAAACCAATTCTTTATTAATTTTTGTTGTGGATTGTTCAGTGAGGATGAGCATGGAAAAATCCGGCAGTGGACCTGATTTTTACTGTGCCTTTAGAGAATGTGCTGTTGTACGTCAATGATCCCAAAAAATATCTACAGGTCATCGCCCGCTGGCGACCGACCATAGGAAGGTAGGTCAGTATGGATGAAAGAGAAGACCAGGAAATTGTAGAAGGAGATTCTGCGAGCATCATTTTGACACCCCTAAAGAGAATGCGGACTGCCCCAGTCTTACCCCCGGTACCAAAACCTGAGGAGTTTTATAATATATCTGAGGAGGATGCTTTATCCAAGGAGCAAAGGAAAAAGAAACTCGAGGTTTCCATAGCCGCGGCTATTAATATGTCAAAAAACAAAAATTTCCCCGAAGACGTACGCAAACGGTTCTTGGAAAAGATAAAGGGATATAAGAAAGAGCTTTTTTCTTTGTAGTTAAGGATGTCAAATGACCGAGGTAGATCCTATCCTGGAAGCCTATTTCCGAGACGTGCCTAAAATCCGGTTGTCTCAGGAAGAAGAGATCGAGCTGTCCAGTAGGATAAAAAAAGGCGACAAGACGGCACAGGATAGGCTGATCAAAGCCAACCTGCTATTCGTGGTAAAAGTAGCCAAGAAATACGCTAATCAAGGCGTACACCTCTCAGATCTCATCTCAATAGGGAACATAGGCCTCATCAAAGCAGCTCGTACCTTTGACGGTAAAAAAAATTTTAAATTTATAACCTACGCCGTGTGGTGGATTCGACACCATATCCTGACAGAACTGGCAGATCAGGCTCGTGTAGTCAGAGTGCCGGTCAACGTGATAGCCGATCTATATAGGATGAAAAAAGTTCGAGATTCCCAGTCTCAAAGGACGCGAAATCGAACGAACTTGAATGAGATAGCTGAAATTACTAAAATGAAAGAAAAAAGCGTGGTGAAGCTCTACAACTTGGACACGCCTCCGCTATATTTAAACGCTCCCATAGGGGACAGTGAAACAGAGCTGATCGATTGTATGCCTGTGGTGAATCAAGAAGAATATATCACAGAAGAAAAGATGCTCTATCTTAGATCAGCCCTGGACCAACTCGATGACAGGGAACGGGCTATCATGTCGGAATACTATGGGATAGACACAGGTGAGCCCATGATGCTAAGACAGTTAGCTGACCGCTACGGTATCACTCGAGAGCGCGTACGTCAAATAAAAATTGAGGCTCTTCAAAAAATGAGGCAGCTAATGACCGAGCAGGCTACTCTCTGAATTTATTTTTATTTTACTGGATTTATCCACTCTTATTTAGTATATTAGATTAGAAAGAAAAGCAGCCTTAGTTGACTTGGGTGTAAGATTTGTTTTAAATTGGGTGCGTATGTTAGATACACGAAAGGCGACTCATGAGAGCCTTGGTGATCGATGATAAAAATAAAGGTAACATAGCAAAGCTCATAGAGTACGCTGAGGCTCATAAGTTTTCTATAGATGCTCTAAAGAAAATGATGTCTGGAGACATGCCTCCTGCGGGAGACTACCTAGGCCATGTAATAACCATAGATCAAGGATATCGCGTCGTTTTTTCGATAGAGGAGCAACCTATAGGCTGGTGCCGTCACCTTTCGATATCTACCCGCAATCTTTACCATGAATTCCCTGGAAAGATACCGGATTCGAAAACTGTGGAAATGATCATGGAAAAATTCGGGATGGGGAATAACCTCAATGATTGTGTGAAAGTTTGGATAGAGGAAGGGTGCCCTGCCGTGAATGTTGTCACTTTGAAAGATTCGAACGAATAAAGTAGTGTCGCTATGCACAATATGTGGTCTATTATATCTTTTATAGTACTCATGGGAATGGGATTTTTGTTCCTATATATTAATGATAAAATGGACAAAAAAGATAGCTAAAACGTAATCCTGATAGAGGCTAGCAACAGCAAGCGATAATGTATAAAAATGCTGCATAACGTATGAAACAAGTGGTACATTAACAGCATGAAAACAAAAGAAACAACTAAAGAAAGAGATTGCTCCCCATATTGGAATGACTACTGTATGGAGTTAAACTCCTATATGTGGTCCCCCATAACCACAAATTTAGCAAGCTCAAAAACAATATCAGATGACGTACTGTCAAATAAAATGCTACGTGATTCCTGGTTTTCTATGGAGTTAAGTAAAGCTTCAAACGGAAGCACGTATAGGATATCTCAACAATCTTTAAAAAATTTCCGTGTAGAAATTATGAAAGAAGAAGACACAGAAAGTACACTAACGAAAACAAGAAAGATAAGAATTTATCCGACTAAAAAGCAAGCTGAAATATTCTCAAGATGGTTTGGTACTGCTCGTTTTACATATAACAAAACAGTAGAACTCCTGAAACAGCCAGGCAGCTACGCTGCCTGGAAAACAATCAAAAACGACCTGATAAGCTCTCTCCCTGAGTGGTCTGTAGAGATCCCGTACCAAATTAAATCTATAGCTATTAGGGACTGTTGTAAAAATGTGTCTAACGCTAAAATTAAATGTAAAGAGACCGGCATACCTCAAACGGTACATTTCAAAAAGAGAAGAGATCCCATTAAATCTTGTTACATACCAAAGCAAGCTATCACAGATAGAGGTTTATATTACACTTTAACAAAGGAGTTAAAATGGGCAGAGGATTTACCTGGGGACTTGTGTGACGCGAGATTGATTAAGTATAACGGGAGATATTACGTGAGTGTGCCCTACAAAGCGACTATTTTAAATTCCGAGAACCAAGGAAGAATAGTCGCGCTCGATCCAGGGATACGAAATTTTATCTCTTTTTATTCAGATCAGTTTTGCGGAAAAATAGGTGCAGGAGATTTCAAGAGAATTTTCCGTCTGTGCAGAGTGCTCGATAAGCTCCAGTCTATATTATCAAAGCCTTTGAGTTTCTATAAACGGGCTCGTATAAAAGCTGCGTGCGGTAGATTGAGGTGGAAAATCTGGGATTTAGTGTCAGAGTTGCATCACAAAGCTGCGTTGTTTTTCGTTAAGAATTTTGATGTGATTCTCCTGCCTACATTTGAGGTTAGCCAGATGGTTAGGAGAGAGCTCAGAAAGATTAACTCAAAGTCAGCACGACAGATGTTAACTCTAGGGCACTTTAGATTTAAGCAGTTTATTAAGCACAAGGCTTTTGAGTTTGGGAAAATAGTGATAGATGTGAGTGAGGCGTTTACTAGTAAGACTGTCTCTTGGACTGGAGAGATTATTGAGGGTTTAGGTGGACGGAGAACTATTCAGAGTAAGATTGACGGGGAGATAATGGATCGAGATTATAATGGAGCTCGAGGGATATTCTTTCGAGCATTGGTAGATTCACCTATCTCGGGATTAGATTTCGAGATAAATTAGTACTGGAGTGTGCTTTGGTACATTTTGGTACAAAAATAGAATCGGAGTAACGTATGCACGAGCAAGGTAAGTTTTTGAAGATCCTGCAGCAGGCAGGAGATACTGGAATTACCGTCGAGCAGATGATGAAATCCATGGGGCATAAATCGGTGGATTCGGTATACTCCGCCACCCATCGCCTCGCTAAAAAAGGTTACAAGGTCAAAAAAGTGGACGGTCGGCTATATTTGAAATCAAAACCTAATATCAATGTAGAGGTCTCACCGGTAAAGCGTCCCTACCATCGTTTGAAACCACCTGTCACAAAGTCCTCGCTACTACTCACGGCCCTGCAGAATGCCGGGGATCAAGGCATGGATAAAAAATCCCTGGCAAAAATCATCAAAGTAAGACTGTGTAACCTGGTCTATCACGTGTGCATGCTGCGAAGACAGAAATGCAATGTGGTATGTGCTGGTGGGCGTTACTATCTTAAAGGCGAGGCTCCGGCGGGACTGACGAGCACCTCTAAAACTCCTGCGAAAAGGGAAAGTTTCTCAGATCTCTTTCCTCTTACCAGTGGTAAAAATCTTGCCCCGGATTTTCCGGCTGACATCATCGATATCCTGTTACAAATGGATGTTGGGCAGCGAATGAGCTACCTGGAGTTTTTGCAGAAATCAGTCCTCTACAAGAAAATCTCGGAAGATGTGGTCAGCGTCAACAAGCAACTCACCAGTATCAAGAAAGGGGTGCCATGTGAATAAGCCTGTGAATAAACCCAAGAGTGTGAGGACCCGGGCCCTCAGTATCCTGCGAGATGAAAAGTACTCATCTGCATCGGTGTTGTCAGAAAAACTCGGGATTTCGGAGTCCCGTGTCTATCAGCTCGTTGGAGCCATGCGGAGAGACGGCATTGGGGTCCACCCGACTCCGAAAGGATATATTCTTTCAGAATTCGCGACAAAGATCGACGATGTCCATTTTCTCCGCAGGATCAACGGTAGACGTGCCAGCGACTACATCGCTCTGTACGCCGCGGAGGCAGACATCCGTAAACGTTGGTCTTCCACTGAAGATCAGCGTCTCCTGAAAATAGTGCTCGACCCTCTCCACGTAAATTTGAATACGGTCATTGCGAATCAGAGAACCATGCTGGATGTCAAACTCCTCCTGGAGGACAAAAGCCCGAAAAAAAGAGACAAGATCGAAGTAAAAGTTTAAAAAGAGCTAGCACAGGATTTATGTTGTAGTATAGAAAAGTAGCCCGGTAGGATATCGCCGGGCTACTTTTCTATCAGCACATTTTATCGTAGTAAAGGATGCTCTCTATGCAGGACACCTATGAACCTATAGACCCCGACAAGATCTGCATGATGAACAATGGCGATATACCCCTGCACGCTAAAGAGAGCGAGATAGCCGAGCGTGACCTCGACGATCCGGATACTGACTCACAGGATATAGGTATGATACTACCCAAAACAAACGCCATACGTAACGTAAAGAATCCCCCTAAGACGGAATTGGGTAAGCTATTTTTAGCTGAGAGGGCTAAACGTGGGTGGACTCAGGAAGAGGCAGCTAAACATGCAAGGCTTGAGCGTCGTGAGGTAGGTAGGCTAGAGCAGGGGGTGCCTAAAGATCCCCGTTCGGATAAAGTCATCCTATTAAGCGACGCGTATGGGCTAGAGCGAGAGACAGTAATGGCATTGTATTCTGATTTGAAAGAGCAAGCTACTTTGGAGCGTATTGAAAGCAAAAGGTTTAAAGACAGTAAAAATTCGGCCCCGCCAACCGAGTTGAGAGAGGTGGATTTAAATGCCCTTCTACATAGCATAGAGGAGAGTCAAGTTTCTCAGGATCCTGCACAGCCTACCACGGATACTCCAAATGAGCTTGTGGCTTCAAAAGCAATTTTAAATTTTACTCGGGAAGATCTCTTAGAGGTCATAGAAACTAAAATAAAAAGCATGGAAAACTATGAGCTGTGCGGGATAGCTACACAGGTAGGATTTCCGGTGAGCATAGATTTGGACGATGGGACATTCAGGCTAAAGTTAGCTGCTCGCTGCCCATTGTGCTCAGAGTATATTAGATCTGATAGCATGTCTGTATCTAATAGCGTAAAAGACGCAGTAGAAAACCATTGCGACACATGTGGCACTACTTTTTCACTGCCCTACGATAAAATGCTGTTCGCGAGCAATAGAATACTCAAGCGCGAGAGTCAAAAATGAAAAAATTTCTGTTGAGCCTAGTTTTGATTATTTTGGGCACCGCAAGCCTGATGCTTATGCTAGATGTGTTTTCTTATGGGCTCAGGATTATGTTGTTTGGAGTGCGGTTGACTATGGTCCCGGTAGCGGCCCTGTTCTTGGTAGTCGTCGCTATATATCTCTTTTTGAAAAGACCTAAATGAGCAAAAAAATTCCATATATGACCGGTATAAATGTGCTGGTGAAACCACTCAATACGGAGGAGACCACGAGCGGCGGCATACTCATGGCTATTACCACCAAAAGCGATAATGAGCTAGTACGTGGTGTTGTGATAAATAAAGGCCCAGGATTTCTACTGCCCTTCCCTAAGAACCATGAGGACGATTTGTCTACCCTATTGAATGAGAGCCACACCAGCCCTATATACCTGCCTTTGGATGTGGAAAATGGGGACGTGGTATATTTTCCGAAAGGATCCATGGAGCCCATCATGTTGGATGGTGAGCAGCTCGGCGTGGTACCTTATCCATCGATAAAAGTGTATATGAGGGATGAAAGCAGATAGCATGAATATAAAAATTGGTAGAAAAAATGCCATGTGCGCTAGTACTTCTATGATAGCATTCCAAGCTGTACAGAGATCCATGGCTGCTAAAAAGTATAAAGATTTAACTATACCACTTTTACATGAGTACTGTGCGTCGACAGCGTGCATACGATGCAAGTTTACCAGGGATGGTAATCAGTATGCATGTGAATTCAAAAGGTCTCCACTTTATTGGGATATGCCTTTAATAGCTAGGGTTTTAAACGCCTATAAGCGCGAACGGGATAAAGAACTCGCCCGTGATAAACGAAATTAAGCACAACTGCGAGCCTTTATGATTACACGAGTAGCTATTAAATACGGAAACAAAATATATGTAGGTAATGAGCTGGAGCGTCATGACAAAGTCATATTGCGTCATCTAAACCCTGAAAGTAACGCAAAGATAATTCCAGGATTTGTAACTGATAAAGGCGTCTTTCTTGGTAGGAAACAGGCTGCTGCTCATGCATTTAAATACGGGCAGATATCGGAACCTTCAGACTGTCTTATATCAGAGGATTTGTGGTAGAGAACCGATAGCATTTACTTTCAAATAGAAAGAGAGTGTGATCAATGGGCTATTCCATCTATGAATATTTCGAGGACCACGTTTTGCCGATCTTGAAAGAGGTTGTCAAACCTGATAATGACGACAGCTATACGACGTTCACTGAGAAACTCCGTGACCTATTCGCCGATCAGGATAAAGTGGATAGAACAGAGTACTATCAAAATTATTTCAGGCAATCGCTACTGATCACGGCAGTAGGCGAGACGACTCTGGAGGATTTCATCACGAGAGCACTCGAGCTATACAGTTCTGATGAAGAAAACGTACGAATCAAAAAAATCGTAGTCGAGAGGGATGGTAAAGAAGTGACTATAGACTACAAGGATCTCGACAACTCTGATGCGCTAAGAGATCTGTTGACTGACACCCGGTTCGTAGAGCTGGTCAGTGAAAAGATATTACAAAAATTAGGCAGCACTAAGAGCAAAGGGTAAACATGCGCCAAACAAAAACGCTTGAAATAGAATACTATTCTGATGGGATCCCTCAAATAGGAACTGCTAGAAAATTCAAAATATACAGTGTCTCTATACAGGCGAAACCATATCCTAAACTGACCCTAAATTTCATGTATAGTAATCTTTTAATATAAATATAGATATATGTAGACACAATAGGGATAAACATGAAACTATCAGAATACGCAAAAAGAAATAACATATGCTATAGAACTGCTCATAGGCACTGGAAACTAGGTTTAATAAGCGGCAGACAACTAGAAACCGGCACTATAGTAGTAGCTGAAAATTCAGATAAGTCTAAAGAAAATACTGGAGTAGTTTTATATGCACGTGTCTCATCTTCAGAAAATAAAGATAATTTAAACAGTCAGATGGAAAGATTAAAAGGATACGCAGCAGCCAAGGGGTACAAAGTAGTAAAAGAAATAAAGGAAATAGGATCAGGCTTAAATGATAACAGAAAACTATTAACCTCAATACTAGAGGATGATAAATGGGCTATAATCCTCGTAGAGCATAAAGATAGACTCGCTAGATTTGGTACTAGGTACATAGAGATACTACTAAGTAAGCTGAGTAAAAAAATAGAGATAATAAATGACTCTAATAATGATACTCAAGATATAGTACAAGATTTCGTGAGTATTATAACGAGTTTTTGCGCTCGCCTCTACGGCATAAGAAGATCCAAAAGAAAAACTGAGCAACTGATACTCAAGTTAAAAAATGAAAAGTAAAGAAAACTATACAGTAGAAAAGCATCAGATAAAGAGAAGTAATCCTCTTTGGGCGGAGCTAGACACTCTTTCGTATAGATCAAAAAATCTCTATAATCAAGCGCTCTACAGAGTGAGACAGTGCTATTTTAGCACTAGAAAATATTTGTCGTACAACGAGCTCCAGAAACAGCTACAGAATGAGAGCCAAGTAGATTACATAGCACTAAACTCTAAGTTGTCCCAGTTAGTTTTAAAAGGTTTGAATCAGGATTTTCTATCCTATTTCGCGGCAATAAAAGACTATAAGAAGAACCCGTCAAAATATAAAGCCCCTCCTAGGATACCTAATTATATAGAAAAGAACGGTAGGCATCTCGTAGAGTTTAACATACAAACTATAGGTAAAAAAGAGCTAAGAGATAAGATACTAAAACTGAGCGGGACTAGTAGCCGTATAGAGATACAAAAAGACATAGTGACCATAGCTAAAATGCGAAAAGGTAAACTTATAAATGTGCTGTCTTTAAAAAGTGTGAAAGTGATACCTTTTAATGACTCATATGAGGTAATAATAACACATGAGATACCTCACAAGAAAGAAAAGCCCATAGATAAAGACCCTAATAAATGTGCAGGAGTTGATTTAGGGGTAAACAATTTAGCTGCAGTGACTACTAACATAAAAGGAGTAAGACCTTTTATAATAAACGGGAGACCGCTCAAATCAATAAACGCTTACTACAATCGAATGCTCGCCGAACTTAAATCAAAGGAGGACACGACAAAATCAAAGAGAAAGAAAAAGAGGATACGGAAAGAGATTACTAAGTTGACGAGAAAGAGAAATAACAAGATAGATGATTATATGCATAAGTCTTCTACTATGCTGGTTAATCAATTAGATTCCCTCGGAGTTTCGACTTTAGTAATAGGTCGGAATGAAGATTGGAAACAAGAGATCAACATAGGTTCAAGGAGCAACCAGAATTTTTGTTTTATTCCGCATTATGGTTTTATAAAGAAGATACAGTATAAGTCAGACGACAAGGATATTTCAGTAAAGTTAAATGAAGAGTCTTACACCTCTAAATGTAGTTTTTTGGATTTTGAGGATATATGTAAGCATGAAGTTTACAAAGGCAAGAGGATTAAAAGGGGTTTATTTAAATCGTCTGAGGGTTTACTAATTAATGCGGATGTAGGGGGATCTGGGAATACTTTGAGAAAAGGAGTCACTGGAGCTTTTGACTTATGGTCGAGAGCGGAAGTGATACAGGGTTTTGTAGTTAACCCAATCTGTCTAACGATAGATGATCTTCGGAACAAAGAAGATTTAAGTAAAATTGTAGCGTGTCACAGACGCCTATAGTTTTATGAACTATATGCCTACGGTATATGACATCATTGAGATACTATCTCATGATATCTATCCCACTTTAGCTGTTGGTACAGATCTCACGCCCTGGCAAAATGCCTGTATAGACAAAATAAAATCCGAGGGTCTCCATGAAATCAATGACAATACCATGGCATATTATGATAGCGGGATAAGCGTTGAATTGCTTCATGCCTATATAAAAGAAAAGTGAAATGGCAGCAGGTAATGCGAACGATATTGTCAGTGCTACTGCCTCTATCATATCTCTACGCGGGCTCCATAACCGCAGTAGGCGATGTCATGCTCGGATCCGCCTACCCGGGACTCTCAGTACCTGACTCCTGCCCCAAAGACCCCCTACACGTCCTACAGAGCATTCCAAAGACTCCCATCATGTTCTGCAACATGGAGGGTACTCTATTAAATACTGGAGAGCCTACTAAACAGTGCGCTAACTGCTTTATGTTCAGGATGCCTGAGAACTACGTAGACCTATATAAAGCCGCGGGGTTCAACCTGATCAGCCTGTCAAACAATCATAGCAGGGATTTCGGTGACAGGGGCATGAAAACTACCGAAGACCTCCTGAGACTCAATAATATCATATACGCCAGCTACTCCCAGCCCTGGGATACCTTTATTGTATCTGGAGTCCGGTATGGATTCTGTGCTTTTAATACAGCCTGGCACAGGCCTGAAGAGGCTGAGTTGGTGATAGTATCCATGCGCAGTCTCTGCAGTATCCTGATAGTCTCTATGCACTCTGGGGCTGAGGGTGTGGGGCACTCTCATGTCACACGTCACAGGGAGGCCTATTACGGGGAGTCACGCGGTAATCCGTATGAATTTGCGCATAGGTGTATAAACGCGGGGGCCTCTGTTATATTAGGACACGGGCCTCACGTTACACGGGCTGTAGAGCTCTACAGGGGGAAGTTCATAGCGTACAGCCTGGGGAACTTTGCTACCTGCGGATTCAAGCTGCAGGGGGTCACTGCGATCGCGCCTATCATTCAGGTCACCTTCGACGATCGAGGAGATTTCGTGTCGGGTAAAATCTATCCCATAAAGCAGGAGAAGTACATGTCCCCGGTACTCGACCCTGAGAGGGCTGCTATCAAAGAGATCATAGATCTCACTAGGCAAGATTTTCCTAAAACCAGGTTCACTATCACTGCCGATGGTGAGATACGGAAAAAATAGCCCAGTTTCAGGTTTATTTCCCTGTTCCAAATTAGTATATTGGATTAGGCGGGCTCGAGCACCATAAAATCGAGCTTTACCTCCAGGGATATCTCAGCATTGAAGTTGCTGTCGAGAGCAGGATAGAACTCCCCACAGGGCTGTAATTTTTTGCAGAAAGTTGCCTTGTCGCATTTCTCGCACTGGATACGGACGTTGGGGAATTTAGGTAGTGACATGAAGGACTCCTTGCTGAGGTGATATAAAGATTCTAGCATAAAAGCAGCCCCAAGTAAAGAGGGTTTTATTTTTGTATATATAAACAAAAGGGACAAAGCACATGACGCGCAGAATCGATATCCCTGTAGAGAGCATATGTAGGATAGAGTTAGCTGGAGGGATCCTGGAATCTACAGTGAAAGCGTATGGCCGTTACCAGGAGGGATTGCAAATAGTTACCTGAAATCTCAGACAAATCTACCAAAACTATGACAAATTGAGTTTTAGATTCATAATTATCTATTAATATTTCTATAATATGTATAGAAATATTATTGAAAGAGCCTATGAAAAAAATGTATAGCCTGCCAGATAAATATGTAAATTACGTAAAAGATAAAGCTAAAGAAATGGAGATAGCTGAATCTGATATGCTCAGAAGAATTTTAGATCAGCATATGGAACAAGAGAAAAAGAATGATAGCTCTAACTAAGACAGCGGAGTTAAAGATAGAGAACACCTCTGTCTATCCGATTTTAGATAATCTGGGAAACTACTATAGCCACATAGAAAAGGAGCTCTACAACTATCTGTATGATAAAGAAATAACTAATGATCTGTGGAAAAGAACAAGGCCTCCATATCTTTTAAAATACGGTATCCCCGCTAGGCTATTTAATGCAATGTACTCTGAAATAAAAGGCAAGATAGACGAAGCCAAAGAATCCCATCAACAATTTTTAAAAGACGCTGAGGCTCGAATAAAAGGGTTTAAAGAAAAAATAAAGAAACGTGAAAATAAAATTAAAACCGATAAAAAGCTAACTAAAAAAGACAAGAATAGACTGTGGCTATCTGTTTTTCAATGGAAGCAAAAGATAGATCGTTTGAATCAGTATATAAAGTTTCATAAACCCACAAGGATCCTATTCGGTACTAAAGATTTCTACAAGAAGCAGTGGACTACTGACGAATATAGCAAAGATCATGAGGCATGGCTGAAAGAATGGCGTAGAAGAAGAGACTATCATTTTAGTTTCATAGGCTCGAAAGACGAGACTAACGGCAATCAGCTGTGCCAGTATTACAGAGAAAATGATAAAGAATTTTTACAGATAAGGCTACCTGATGCTATGGTAGAGCAGTGTGGAAAATATCTAATCATTCAAGTAACTACAGATAAACCATACTACAATGATTTTCATACTGCGATCCTTGCAGGGATAGCACTGTTTTATAAATTCCTGAAGAAAGAAAACGGCTCGTGGTATGCTCACATTAGTTTCACTCTTGAGAAAGAGATACCGAAAACTATTACAGGGTGTTCAGGTATAGACATCAATTATGGTTTGATAGCGAATACTACAGTAGATAGACATGGTAATTTCATAGGGATGCAGAACTATTACTGTGATCCTGAGTCTTTAACGTCCGAACAGATGGAAGATTTTATCTCTACCCAGCTGGATGAAATAGTAAGTAATGCCAAAATAAACGGATACTGTATATCCGCTGAGAATCTTGATCTGTCTAAGAAGAAACTCTTTAAGTACGATAAAGTAACTAATCGTAAGATACATATGATAGCTTATGATAAAATTTGGAAGTTATTAATTTCTAAGTGCTTTAAAGCTGGGGTATTTTTATGTGGGGTGAATCCCGCATATACGTCCTTTATAGGACATTTCAAATATGAAAAAATGTATGGATTAAACAGGCATAACGCTGCGGCAATGTGTATCGCTAGAAGAGGTTTAGGTCTTAAGGATAGGCTCCCTGCGTTTATTGCAAGTGTCCTCCAGAGTGGAGAAGAGAGTAAACGTAAAACCAAGAAAGCCTCAAAAAGAGCTTCTTGGCGCTATGTTTACAGGCACAGGCATCATTGGGCGCACTGGGCTTATCTGAAGAAAAACCTTGAGAGATGTTCTTCTGTATTAGATGATACGGAGGATCCCGGAGGTAGTAAAGCTACCTTTGAGGACAAACTAACATCAAGGTTTAATCCTTCTTATTTGTCGTTCGTAAGAAGGTGACGTGACAATTTGTCATGGTTTTATAGAACGGTGCTACATTGTCCTGCAAGACCGGGCGTCTAAAGAAGAAGTAAAAACAGCTGCTCCTGAGCCACCGAAATGGACCCGAGATAGTATCTACACTATTTTTTTAAGGGTTGCTATAGAAAAGTTTGGGACCTATGAGAGCAAAGCACTATCTAATTCAAAATTTGTGGATGACCTTGGTGCGGACTCTTTAGACATCGTGGAGCTGATCATGGCGGTGGAGGACGAGTTCAACATCGAGATCCCGGACGAAGAAATAGAAAAGATACTAACCGTCCAGGATGCCGTATGCTACCTGTGCAAGAAGTTACTGTAATTACGGATCACATACAGAGGAGTACACATGGTAAAGTTCCTCGTACGAAAAGTAGCTGACAACGGCAACGAAGGTTTCACGGAGACCCTCGAGTATCACGTCATGCACCAGTCCAATGTGAGCTCGAACAGGAACAAATTCTATTTAATTGAAATTCAGCGGCATCCTGATGGCCGTCACCGTATCTTTACACATTACGGGCGTCTTGGTATATCGAATATTTACGAGGTTCGGGACACGATAGATGGGCACCCCTGCCGAGACTATGATGAGGCTAAAAAAGAGTTCGATAGCATCCACAACAAGAAACTCAGTGGCAAGTCAGTGAAAGATCCGGACACGGGAGAGGTATCCCGGGAGGCCTACGTAGACATCGATGTAGTGAGCCCTCAGGTAGGGTCGGTGAATATCCGTGGCGTAGCTGAGGTCAAGAAAACGGTCACGATTAAAGCTGCGATCGATACCTCGTCCTATTCAAAAGAAGTGTCTACCCTCTTGGATAGGCTTATCGAAGAGAACGTGCATTCTATCACTACCTCTACGGCTATCAAATACGTGGCTGGTAGCTATATGACAGAGGTAGGGGCCGTTACAAAGAATCATGTAGATAAAGCGAGGGTCCCTCTCAATGATCTTAATAAAATACTCACGTCTAGAAACGGCCTGGATTCAGAAGATAAAGAAGTACAGAGACTCAACTCATCTTATTTCTCTCTCATTCCTAAACCATTTTCAAGAAAAATATCCTCAGAAGATATGATTCTTACGGCGGAAAAGTTACAGGCAGAGTACGACATTCTGGACCAGTTAGAGACGGGAGTATCTATGGGAGCCGCTATGGCCGGTAGTACCTCATCAAGGATGGATGCTCTAGGGACAGATATAGAGCTATTTACCGAGCCATCTGAGGTCAGAAGATTAACGAGAATGATACATGACAGTAAAGCCAACAATCACCGTGGAACTGACGTGTGGGGTTATGAAGTAGATAGAGTATTTAAGATAAAGATACCCGCCGAAAGAGCGAGATACGAAAGCAAAGGAAAGGTAAAAGGTAACATAAAAGAGTGCTACCACGGCTCATGTTCCAGTAACGTCCTCTCGATTTTGAAACAGGGTATATGCATACCACCTGTCAACGCGTCACACGTATGCGGGAGAATGATGGGCGCAGGAGCGTATTTCGCCCTAAGTTCAACAAAATCAATGAATTACAGCCTTGGATTTTGGGGCGGAAGAAAGAGTAAATACAACAGCATATTCCTTTTTGTAGCCAATTTAGCGTTAGGTAAATATTACGAGACGTATTCCTCCATGCCTGGGGGAACTCCTAAAGGATATGATTCTATTTGGGCCAAAGCGGGTAGGTCTCTATACAATGACGAGTTAGTGACACCGTACCTGGAAAACCAAACCCTAATGTATCTAGTAGAAATGAGCAAATAATTAACTAGCTATGTTTATCGACATAGACCACGTAATCGAACTACACAATACGTATAAAATGTCTCTAAGACAGATAGCTCCTATAGTAGGGTGCTGTGTGAGCCATTTGTCCAAAAAATTAAAAAAGCAAGGATTCAAAGCGAGAACCCCCACTGAGTACAACATGATCCGGGGATCTATTTCATATCATCTTTTAAATGATAGGGCTTGGCTATATGACCAGTATATTAATCACAAAAAAACATGCTCATACATTGCGTCCAAAGCAGGAGTTAAAAACTCGAATGAAGAAACTGTTGTATGTGCTTTAAAAAGGCACGGGATACCCCTAAGGGATAGGCACGAATCTCGGATTCTGAACAGGAATGATTGTGGTTTTGGCATAGACCATGATATTATCGAGGGTACTCTACTAGGAGACGCTTGTCTAGAAGTATATAAAAAAGGTAACAAAGAATGTCACACTAGATACTGCAAGAAAAACAAATACTATGAGCATTCTCTGTGGGTAGCTGAACAGCTGTTTTCAAGGGAACCCGAGTCTCGTATTTTTAAAGATAGCACAAAACTGAATGGAAAAATATTTGAGGCGTATAAAATAAGAACTCTATATCATGAGTCTTTAGATTTCTACTATAGGCGCTGGTATCCCGAGTCTACCGGATTTAAAAAGCACATACCTAATGACGTATGCATATCACCTAAAGCCATGTTACACTGGTTCCTCGATGATGGTACTTCTTGGGCTAATAAAAAAACAGGAGAGATAAAACTTTATTTTTGTACCCAAGGTTTTATTTATGAGGAGCAAGTACTGCTAGCTAATAGGATTAGTGAAAAGTATGGAATAAAGGCACGAGTAAATAGTACTGGAAAAAGCAAAAAAGGAAAGGGGACTGGTTTTCATATAAGGATATGTAAAAATGATATTCCTTTGTTTTTCAACATAATAGGGTTACCACCCGTTACTTGTCAGAGCCATAAATGGAAATACCAGGTAGAAACACAATAATATCCTATTCATCTGGACAGGAATTCATAGGTCTAATTATGAGTTTTTAATCCAGGGGGTAGCGCATGAGCGACTGTACGTATTGCGGTTCAGAAAACGCTGATGTAGTGTGTGAGGATTGCCAGGACGTTTTCTGCAGGAACTGCATCAGAGACGGCCTGTGCCCCATATGTGGTGTGTTTGGACCTGATGAAGGAGACATTGAAAGAATCCCTGTAGAGGATATTTAAATGTCAGTCAAATACGTAGCACTTTTGATTCTAATACTCATAGAAGTATCTTTTGCCGGTACACCCTCAGACACGGCATTCAACGACCTGCTCACGGGTCTACAGAGCAGACCATACGCGGCTCAGTGGCATTTCTATCCTCTGACTCAATTCCCGTACCTCACTGCCCAAAACCATCCATGGACGGTGGGTTGCGACGGTAACTACAAATACGTGATGGGTTATGGTAACATCTCCTGCCTAGAAAATGACGGATCGTGCTACGTAGGTAGCAGATGTTTCAGACTGCCTGATAGTTTGTACCTATATCGTGCCGAAAAGTATCAATACGTAGATAAAGACTGGACATTCATAGAAGATTACGTGATAGTCACAGACATATACAACAAGATAAAGAATGTGCTGGTTAGATACACTATAGACGGACCTTTCACACAGGTAGAACTCTATGTCCCACAGTAAAATGAAAATTTTAAAAAGAGAGTTCAACAAGATAGTTCATGGGTCTATAGTGGCTCATGATGCCGCTATAGATATAAAGAAAGAGATAGATGTCAACAAACCTCACAACCCTATTTTGAGTACTGAAACAAACAAGATACTATCGGAAGGTATAGATGGGATGGTGGGCAGTGGTCGATACATGAGATCTAAAGATTTTATAGTCAATAACATTGAGCACCTATATCCCAGGACCCTTAGGAAAATTCTATCTAAAAATGTAAAAAAAACCTTCCCTAAAATAGAATTAGTACGTAAAACACCAAGTAAAGCAGTCCCTGTGGATGAATACGATGCTGTGGTTATTTTCCGCAAAATGATAAGAGGTGTCAGTCCTGAAAAGATATTAGAGCTATTTCCTCAGTACACGCGTAGGCAGGTATTACGGATAAAACGGAGTTTCGTAGAGAAACGAACCGAGAGACCAGCTCCTGGTATGCTAGGAGCTCTTTTGGATATACGAAAAAGAAAAAACGCCTGGTTCTAGGCCCCTATGCTGGATTCTCGAAAAGACATACTTGTTCTATTGAACAAGTATTTTAAAACCGCTGTGGTTGAAAAATACCCAGACGCCATGATACAAATATTCATGGACCGGGCATGGGATGCCGTGTGCGGGCCTGACTACAAGAAAAACAAGGTCAGTGAGCGCGATCGTACTAGGATAAAAGACCACACTCTAAAGGAGTTGAGAGCTAGTTACGGTAAATGGATATCTATAGTTAATTTCGATAAAAAGTTAAGGTTCTATACTAATTTCGATCTCGTATATAAAACTGATCTTGGTCGGCTCTATGCTAATCCTCCTAATTCTGGATTCGGGCATCTATTCTTTACGTCACATTCACTCGAGCAGTTCGATGAGAGGGTACCTATAGATAAACTGAAAGACTATAAACTCGTATACAAAAAACATTTCGGTACGGACCCGACCGCTGCGGACATCATATTGTTTTTTGTGATGTTCAGTTTTCAGTTCGGTGTGCGGAGTAGGTTCGTATTTCTGAACGTGAACTATGGTATCCTGGTAATGGAGAGGCTCAGCGATGAATGTTTCATAATAAAGACTTTCTTGTCCCCGGATATGGTGGATGATAACGTAAAGTGGTATGCTCTAAAGGACGAGTATTGTAACGTGCATACTAAGCTGAAAGATGTGCTGCAGGACGTGAGCAGAGTAGCCGATCCCATAGACGTACCTATATTCGACATGCCCCAGTTTGATTATGAGTTTTTCAACTCAGTACTGAGCGTGAGGCGTATATAGTGGTAGTTGGTTGAAATTTCAACAGTGCTTTTATTTTGGAGGGCACCATGCTGTACTTTGTCATAGGTTGTCTAATCATCGGATTGTTTATATCGTTTTCGATAGGTTGGTGGTGTGGTGAGTGGCATGTTCGCAGAAACACTATGGTGGGCACTCCTTCCACATCAACCAACAGCGTTAGGGATGCCATTTTGCTCGCGGATGAGTACCATATTACTACTCGTAGCTATAGTAAGGAAGAGGCTGCCATTGCTGGTTTCAAGAGGTGGTTGCGAGCAAAACAGCACCCGTAACGCACACGTTATACGTACATGCGGATAGTAGCTATCTGGAGATTGAAATGTGCGAAATAGTCCGCAATAAAATAACAGAGAAGGCTATTCGGTTAGGCTTGGAAATAGTCTGGCGAAGCATAGAGCATGTTAATGATAGATATTCAGAAGAAGAGATTAAAAATCTGCTTGATATGCTGAGGAGTAGGCATCTATATGAGCATAACTTAAGCTATAGTTGGAAACACACCGGGATGCATTTAACAGGTCTTAGTATGATCCCGGAAGCCTGTGAATGCTTTTCTGACACTTTAGAAAGCATGCCTCTATACATCAACCATCCTAACCCTACAACGAAACTTACCAAAGTGACGTTGTGGGAGTCTAGGGAGCTCACTCAGTAATGAGTAAGCAGACGTTACAACGAGAGTTCAAGAACGTACCTACGGGCGCTCCACTAACCTGTAACTCTACAAGCACGCCATTAAACAGGGACGAAAGGACCAGTGTGGCGAGCGGAATACTGAGTTGTAACAATCCCGAAGTGGGTCTACGGAAACGGGTGTCCGGACGTAAAGTCATAGTACCCGTACTCTCTATAACGGGGAGTCCTTTGATGCCCTGTACACCAGCTAAAGCACGTCATCTTTTAGAAAGGAGAAAAGCAAAAGTAGTTAGTCTCAACCCGTTTGCTATCAAGCTCACATTTGAATGCGAGAACAAAACTCAGGAGGTATCTCTCGGGATAGATTCAGGCTACAAGTATATAGGTTTTTCTGCTGTCACTAAAACTAAAGAGCTTGTGTCTGGTGAGGTTGAACTTGATGATAAAACATCTAAAAGGTTAACTGAACGTAAAATGTATCGAGGGCATAGAAGAAATAGACTGAGATACAGGAAACCTAGGTTCAATAACAGAAAAACTCCCGAGGAATGGTTGCCCCCTTCAGTTCAGAGGAGATTTGATACGCACGTAAACATGATAGCTAAGTTAAAGGAGCTGACTCCGGTTAAAAAGGTGACTGTAGAGATAGGTGCGTTTGATATACAGAAACTGATGGATTCCGAGATATCTGGTAAAGGATATCAACAGGGAGACCTATACGGGTACAATAATTTAAAAGCTTTCCTATTTTATCGTGAGCAAGGTAAATGTCAGTTTTGTGGTAAAAAGATTGATAAAGGTGAAAAAGCACATCTACACCATATTAAACTCAGGAGTGAAACAGGTACAGACAGACCCTCTAATATGGCTCTGTTACATGAAGACTGTCATGATAAGCTACACAAAAAGGGGCTCTACAAAAAACTCAAAGCACCCAAAGAGTATAAAGCTGAGACTTTCATGTCTATAATGGCTGCTAGACTAAAAAAAGCTTTGAACTGTGACGTTACATATGGGTATGAAACCGCTATTAAAAGGAATCTTTTAGGAATAGAGAAGAGTCATGTGAATGACGCGTTTGTTATAGCGGGAGGGACTAACCAAGAGAGATGCCTACCTTGTAGGGTAGAACAGAAAAGGATAAACAATAGAACGCTACAGACTAATAGAAAAGGGTTTGCCCCATCTATTAGAAAGCAAAGGCATAAGATACAGAATAGAGATTTTATTTGGATAGGTGATAAGAAATATTTGTGTGGAGGAATCGCTAGTAAAGGTGCTATGATTTACTATTTTGACGGCATTGAAAAGAAAACTATTTACTATAAAGAAGTGAATAAATTTTACAGTACTGGCAGTTTAGCATGGATAAACTATGTTTCGTTGTAGAACTAAGCAAGAAATAAGTGATCTTGATAGCATGCTAGAAAAATCGCTAGGATTTAAACTCTACTCTGACGGTAGAATATATCGCAAAGATATGTCCGAAAGATCTTTCATGCTTCTGTCGAAACCTTTAGAAGACATGCCCCTTTACGTGAATGATGAGGACATAGAAACCCAGGTCGTGGCTATCTGGAGGCTGAAGTGGGCGAAATAGAGTCCATAAAGAGAACCTATACCAAAGAGGATCTGGGACTACTCATTAGTATGCTCGGTACGATACCTGAGGAAAAGAAAAACGATACAAATCGATGGACATGGTGGGCGGGCACAGAGGCTATGGATAGGCATACGTTCCCCATAACACGTAGGAGTGACTATGCCAAATCTGATCTACAGCGCATAGTGGAGGGCAAAAAAGATATACGGCACCTAATAAACAAGTGCTTTGGAAGATCTATAAGTAAATGGCTACGGTCGTTCTTATTGGAGCCTATAGAGCAAGCTCCTCTGTATATCAACGACCCCTCTCTACTAAAGCAGACTGTGGCTCGCTGGCGTCTTACCATAGCGAAGTAACCATGAACGCTCAGGGGTCACAAAAAAACCCTGTATAAAAGGCGTTGAAAATAGTATATTCTAGCACAACAGGAGATACCCGTGAGCACCTTCAAAGTCGAGCACAAGAAAATCTCAAAAATCTATCCCCACAGCAATGCGGATCGGCTGGAGCTGGCCCAGGTAGAAGAGCTGACCTACCAGTTTGCTGTGCCCAAAGGGACATACACTGTGGGAGATAGCGTCATCTATTTCCCGATAGACTCATTGTTACCTCAGGATTTTATAGTCCAGCAGGGCATCGCCAATTTTTTGTCTGGAAAAGAGAAAAACCGAGTCCGTACTGTAAAACTACGCGAAGCTATCTCACAGGGATACGTAGCCTCTGTGTCAGAGGTATTGAAATACCTCAAGACGGATACTCTGCCGGAGGACCTTACCGCGGCTATGGGGGTAGTGAAATACGAGCCTCCTGAGATCAAGATCAGTGCCGGTAACCTAGTGCGCCTGCCTGAGCATGTGTCCGTATACGACATTGAGGGGTGTGACAACTATCCCCACATCGTAGAGATGCTCATGGATATCCCCTGCGTCATTACAGAGAAGATGGAGGGATCTAATGCCTGGGCTACCATGGACTCTGACAAAAAGATATCTGTGGGGCAGAGGAACTATTCTATAGAGAATCTCCCAGAAGGGCCGGAGCATTCGTTCTGGACTGTAATGCGTAGGGATAGTATCATAGGAGCTCTGGACAGATTGTCCGAGATTTACGGGGGGAGTCCTGTCACTATCCGGTCGGAAATGGTAGGGCCTGGTATCCAGGGCAACTATTACAGGCTCAAGCAGCTCATGTGTTTTGTGTATGACATTGAGGTTGCTACGAAATACGTGCCCTATACGGATCTGGAGTCCCTGTTGACTGAAATAGGGTTAGCAGAGAAATTCGTACCTGTGCTGGCGAAAGGGATCACGTTTCGGGAATGGCTGGCGGGGAGGACTATTCAGCAGGCTGCCAATGGGGTGAGTGTATGGAATCCGAACAAAGAAAGTTTGGCTCTATATGACATCAAAAAAGATCAGATGGGCGTGTGCAAAATTCGTGAGGGTATAGTGATTAAGCCTATGGTGGAGCAAAATATTGTAGGGTTTGGCAGGCTGTTTTTGAAACAACGGGATCCTGTGTACCTGGATAAGACTGGGAACTGAACGTTGAAAAAGCCGTCTTTCTCTACTGTGTTGAGAAAGGATTACAAAATATTCCTGGAGCCACTGCTGGCTTCTGCTTGCGACCACATGTCTACAAAAGTAGGCTGTAGGACCCGTAGTAAGTACATCAGGTACGCTGTTATACGAGCATTGATAGTGGATGGCTACCCTTTGAAAGACGTCTCTAACAAATTTGATGCTTTTTATAAGTGTAGTAAAATCAATGACTATCTCAAGGGCATTACGCCCTTGAGATAGTTGGCGTAAATAGTCCAGCGACCAATTTATAGGAGGGCGGCTATGGCGAGGCGATATCGACCGATTGACGTTGGAGAGAAGATTGTTTTAGGCGATCAGCACAGCAACGACGGTATCAAGTGGCAT